>Ga0210059_1005218_pt1 | contig 20909 bp, 15 predicted proteins | sample Ectturendosymbi2_FD_188042 | JGI IMG/M metagenome (GOLD analysis project Ga0210059, IMG submission 188042) | Ecteinascidia turbinata endosymbiont from Florida, USA - Sample 2 (SPAdes) (version 2) | ecosystem: Host-associated > Tunicates > Ascidians > Unclassified | place: Key West, Florida...
CAAAAATCTTATCTGTAAGAATGTTTTCTCGAGAACATGTGTCACAGATAAGATTTTTGCGGAGTTTACTGCGGGAAACCGCGAAGAAATGCGCGGGTGTTAAATGGATGTAACTCCGATTGTCGAGACTGATCTCAGCTGTATTGGTTCGACTTGCCTCGCCAAACCTTCCTGGGAGATTTTGGTCACATTCCAAAATGCCCAAGGAAGGTTTGACGAGGAAAGTCCTGCTGGTCACTCCCATGGGAAAGCGGCCCAGAGGTCAACCAAAGACCAGGTAACGTGGTGACATCTCCGACCTTGCTTGGTACCGTCCTGGTGAAAAACTAGCGGAGCTATCTGAGATGACTGAAAACGTGAAGCATTCGAGTATTTCTTGGTCTGCTGTCGCTACGACCTTCTCCAGACGAAAAACGGGTATGCAAATTAATAAGAATATCTTCTGCACCATTATGAACTTCAGAAACTGCACTAATTTACGAAATAGCTCGTTGGTAACCTAACTCCATCTCAAAAGGTTGCGGTCTAAGAATGACGTTTCGCGGTTCGGGAATGAAGGGAAAGTGACGTAAGACCCAAGCAAGAGAGGAAATCAAATCATAACACTGAAAACTCCAATCACGACTTAGCACCGGTGCCAAGGTTTCTGAGTTATGAGTGAAGCGTCGGCAGCTTGTCATTGCGTACTATGCAGCAGCAGACACCGAAAAACTCCTTAGACATTTGCTGGTAGACATGGAACCATAGCTGTCAAGGTACGAATGTTGGGGATGCGATATATTTTTGTCCGAAAAAAGGTGCTAAGTTGCGCCAACTAAGAAAAAAACAGAAGTAGCATTTGCAATATCCAACCCGATGAGGCAACCGGGCAATTGCACCCCCCGAAATTATCAAAATCAAACCAAATAGTGCAACAAGTTACAATTATTTTCCTCCCCAAAAATAACAGCTAGTTGTGGGCCTAGGGTCAGCGCTCAATTCTTGTGAGGACACACAAGTAGCATAACACTTTTTTAAGAGTGTAGACATGTTCAAGTTGAACATTTGTTAAATCGCCAACAGCGTAAAAGCGCTTGCAATTAATTTCTTACACCCACTGTACTGGCTCTCAAAATCTGTCACTGAATTTCTGTGATGAATACGTTAATCTGTCACATATACAGTAAGAGGAATTTTGAACTTTTCAAAATTTTTTTGCGAACTTGTATGGTGTAAGGGTGAGGCCTCATCTTCAAGTCCTACGACGATGGATTAAACCAGGGGTGAAAAAATCACTCGCGCCGTGCGACTAATTGGGAGTGCCCGAACGTGTTTTTGTGCATTTTATACTTCATGCACGTGTGTGCACTACTAAAAATTTCTGCGCGCTACTAACATCCACAAAATTTTGCAGTCCTAAATTAAAGCATTTGGTGAAATCACACATTTTCTGCCCAGCAACACAACAGAATCTAGCGTTGATGAATATTTTATTCAAGGGTGAAACGCAGTGCCAATCCTCTACCTTAAAAATCGACCATTTAGGAGCTGATGAACGCCCAATTTGAGGTGGCGACTTTATGTTGACAATAATCATTAAAAATATTTGAAGACATCGCTATTTGCTTATTTTCACGCGGCACGGTGAAAAAATATGCTTTTGCGACAACGAAACATCATTAAGGAACTGTACCGAAGTGAATAGGCGAACAGCTGAACAACTCATACCAGCAGCTTTTGTCGCCATTGTCTTAGACAGAGAACTAAGACGACATTCGAAGGTTGTTTTATCATTTACTGGAGTTCATGGGTAAAAAGGGTGCCGCATAAGTAAGCGCATGTCAAAATAACCGGGTTGGTTTCAACTTTAACAACCGTAAAACAAATTAATTAAAAGCCAGTGGCATGACGAATGCCTTTTCGATAGCATATTTTAAACAGCGGCCATTTCTGCCATGTGCCTTATCCAGGCAAGAAGCTAAACAGGCTTAACGCACTAGAAACTGCAACTACCTTTTCTCGATGCTGCTGAAAACAACGTCCACTTCGCAGTCACGAGAGATAGGGAACTCGACTTTGTCTGCAGCAAACTCGTGGAAAGTTCCCAACGATTTTCTTGTAAGCCGAAGGATGATACCCGTTATATTCTTTCGCCGTCACACAAACTTGCATTAAGCGAGTTTGAAGCCTTCACGTCCTAACTGGTCGTAACCAGACAACACTTCAAGTCCATGGATCTAGCACCAACGTACAATCCTTAATTGGTTTAAGCTGTGTCAGGCGCATTCTACCAAGTCTGCAAAGCATACAACAGGCAAACAGCGTTTATCAAACTGGTCTACTTGCTGCACGCACAAGATCTTAACACGCGCACATAGGGTATCGTTATTTCTATGTATATACAAGAACGAATTGCACGATAACAGCAAACAGACCTCCACCAAGAAGGCTCGCTGCCAAACTTATCATCAAACAGCGTCAAATACCGAACACTCCAACAATGTTTTATAGCTGAGTGGTGACGTAACTTGCCATCAAAAATATTCAGAGATGTTGATACAGTCACGTCATGAGTTGATCCTTCCACGGGTAAAAGTTCTTACAACAAAGCAATCTTCCTTGCATCGTTTTTTCAGACAGCACCGGCAAATTCAAGAGCAGTGTTATGTCTTTAGAAAAGATGTTTGAAGGCAATTTAATATATTTCGCTCACGGCACAAACTTTGACGCAAAAATGAAACGTATTATGTTACGAACATAGCAGCTGAACACATAACCGTTCAGGTCAAAGTAAAAACACAAACGTAACTTGCAAGTATAGATTCAACGCAGTACACGTAAGATAGGACGTTTTCTTTATACCACCGTAGCCAGCCCAAAATTCTTGATTTTATGTTAGCAACAGTATTTTGTATGGGATACCGCCTCTCAAATCACAAAATGACTAGATATTCTAAAAATTTGGGGGGGTCTTGGCCTCCCCTGGCTACGCCTATGACCGTAGCTAATATACTGTGCAAGTGAAAGCGGTACCAGGCAATTGTTCGACTAAGACCTGGTTGTCGACTTAGACCTTGGAGGGAACTTGAACAAAACAAGCAGTTATCGTTTCCTGACTCAAATGACAGGAGACAATGTAACTGTTGGTAATGAGCTGAGCAGACTGTTCGAACGGAACTACGGTGCAGTTTGAGTTTTGTTTCATACATCGCCGCGCTTTCTGGAATGTTATAACCAAAAGATTACAGACATCAGTCATTTTTTTACTTTGATGTAGCTTGAAATAGTGAGTAGCGACTTGAAACCCGATTTGTGATCCTGACACATTTTTACCAAATCGTGAATTTTACAAAATTGCTGCTTTTTATCGAACAGATCGAGTTACTGAAGAGCAAAATCTTTTTACAATGTATGTTGTCAGTGTCTGATTTCCCATACATGTTTATCTCGGTTCCCAGAAAGTTTGCACTGCCTTAATTTAGTTTCAGTACCTTGCTACTTCCGCATACACTGTGACACAAACATTCTCGAAAAAAATATCCACAGACGCAGAGCTCCTGCGAAAGAGGAAGTGTTTTAAAAGTTTTTATTCTTGCTTAGTGATGTCACTAGAATGGATCTGCCGATAACTAAGCCCCATATCGAACATTGCAATGACGCTTGTAAATAACAGCAACATTTAAAATAACAACAGGGCCTACTATCACCATCACACTGCTACGAGAGTGAATGCTTGGAACACCAACAGGTTTAACCAAAGACTTGGTTGTTTACGTTTGGAAATGTCCTCATAAGCGAATGGGAATACAGCACGGTCAAGCGTAATTCGTCGAGGTGGTTTAAACCAGGAGTTCCCAACCTGAGGTACAATCAAAGTTAGCAGTACAAGGGAAAAATATATTCATATATTATTTGTTTCCTAATTTTTTCAGATATACCAGTGAAAATTATTTATATCTATGATTAGTCTTATTGTTAAATATATCTATAATATGATAAAATATTTGTGAAAACGTCGACCAATTTTCAATAGAACGTACGTCTAGATAAATTCATATAAAAATTCTGTCATTTTACTCAGCCTTTTTGCCGTAGAAAATGTTAGGGGTACATGTTCAGTCTGTTGAAGTCCTGAAAGGGTACATGGTCAGAGAAAGGTTGGGAATCCTTGGTTCAAACAAACACTTTGAGCTGCACTACATGGTCTATTTTTCAAACTTTAAACCATAACATGCCAGTCCGTCACGCACCATCGCACAAGAGAAGATTATTTTTTAAATCTAAAGGCATTGAACGTTTTGCACAAGAGAGCTCCAATGAAAAGCTTCCCAATCGCTGAAAAGAGCGCCAGCAGGTACACCCGCCTCTGTGCTTCGATCTCACTTGAGCAGAGACCACTTGATCTGTTCTCGGGCTGACTGGAAAACCTGCTGGATCGTCTGCTCGGTCAGCGGGATGTCGTCGCCTCGCGTAACGATCTGGTCGAGAACGGTCTGTCCGTCCACCTGCATAATAACTCCGCCGTCGACGATTTCGTCCACGATCAGAAAGACGCTGTCGATGTTACGCAACAGGATCCGCTTCTCCACATTCTTCCGCAGCAGAAAGTTGACCGCGTCGTACAAGCAGTTCAAGACCGACATCAGCATCAGCTCGTTCTCCTGCGTGCTGCCAACGACGTAGAAGAACAGATCCACATTGCCTTTGTACACAACGGTGAAGCCGTCGAGCAGGGCGATTTCTGAATCGGACTTGTGCGTCTTGTTGAATACGTTCTTTTCGAAGGTGCGCTGTTCTCTGACGGTAGCGTAGGTGTCGTCGTAATATTTAGCAAGCAGGCGTTCTCCATCGTTGTCAAGTATAATGATAGCTTTGATTGTGTACAACGACGGTTCTAAAGGCCCTTCCATTGCTTTCAATTGCCTAAGCCTATTTCTGTTAAAAGAAAATCAATGGTAAGTTCAATTGAGTTTTAACAACATTAGAACTTAGCGGAGTTAATCTTTGTTTGTCCAGAGTCAAGACCATCACGACAAACGAAATACCTAACTCGACGTGCGTGGTGCAGGCCCGTAGCCAGGTTAGAAGGTTTGTGGGGCAAGATTTTTGTTTTTATTACATGTGAAAAACAACTTTTTCTGGGCACAACAAAATCTGGGGTGAACACAAAATTCTGGGGTCCTTGCCTCCAAATTCGCCCCGTGGCTACAGGCCTGGCATGGTGTACACCCGAGACGTCGATTACTAATTGAGCTTGAGCAAAACTTACAATCCATTTTAAACCTGACTTACACATTTTTGCAACAAGCATTTGGTATGCATCATGGAACATGACGAATCCTCATTCCTAAGATTTTAGGACTGGGGCTGCATAGTGTTACATGAAATCGATTTCCTATTAAAAGTATTTGCTTGATAGATTCCCTTGTTTGTTGTACCCTTGTGAAGACTAGTAACTTGAGTACAGATATGTGCAAGTTTGAATCATCACAAAAGTGAAAGCTGAGCCCAGTTGGCTGATTCCTCAATAGCTTACAGCAAATCTAGGGCTTGTAACTGAAATGGCAAAATTTAGTTAAGCATTGCCTGCTGTCTGAATGCCTAACCACCTGATATATTGCAAATGGTCAGGCAATCTAGAGTAAGAGACGATTTGTACAGAGTTGCTACTAAACTTTAATGAACTGCAAGCAGCTAAAACCAATAGTATATCAACAAATGGTATGGATCTGGATTTGCTATGTAAGTATCTGGCTCAAATCCAACTCCTCAGAAAAGTCCAGCTCCTTGCTGGAGCAACAAGTGTGCAAAGCTTCACACTGTGGCAGCAAGCAACTACAGAGATCACCCGATGAGATCACTCTCGTTGCCACCATTAGCAAGTACAATCAACTGTTCACCAGTTTCAAAAGCATTGTTAGAGGTCACTCACTGAGATCACTCTATTGTGATCGCTCTTTATATCCACTAGTTTTCATGTTCAACTGCTCACATGTTAGTAGTATCAGCAGATATTAAATGCCAGAATAGGATCACTCTATTATTGCATGCTCACGCCACATATATATGGTGGTTATTCTTCATGCACATCCCCTTTGTGGTGAATCGCACATTCAACGTCATGCTAATTGTGACGTTGCAACACTTTCAGCTCCAAGTGCCTGTTTCACCTAGGAGTCATTTTAGCAAAACTATAATACATAGGACATGTCCTTATCAGTATTCCAAGTCAAAAATCAGTGTTTGAAATTAGTTACCTTATCAACATCCACCTCTACATATAATGACCTTTTAGTATATATTGTTGCGATTGGAAAGCCTTTGAGTATATATTGGAAAAGTATGGGGTGCGTTCGAGTAAAGTGAGTCAGAGCAGTGAGTGTGATGTGTCAATATAGAAACAGGTTCTACTCGAACGCAGGCCATATCAGATGCATCAGAAAAGGAAGTAACATCACGAAACCAGACGCATGTACTCAAAAAATGCATAGGACGCATGCCGTGTGCATACAGCTTAATTTTTTTTGGTTAAATTTTCAATCGATCTATTGCATTTGTTAAACCAAATTGCAAGTATGTTTAAGTAGTAGCATTCAGTTTTGCACTTGCAAAAGGTAAGTGCTAATGCAATGGGAGGGTATATATAACATTTGAAGAGCACATTCATTCAAACTATTTTATCACTTGGTCACTCTTATCAAGTTAGTAAAAGTGATAAACTAGTTTAATTCCACGTGCTCATGAAATATTTCAAACTATTCTGGTCACTTTGCTGCTTGCATAAAAAAAACAGCCAAATGGTGCAGTGCCTTGAGCATGTGATTCAAAAGCTTGTAAGGTGGGTTTGACTCCAAGCAAGGTCATGCTTAAGAATTGAATAATAATTGATAGTACGCTAGCAACATGGGATCTGCTTCAAACATACTTTCCACAAGTTGCGATGCCTGATTTGAACAGATGTCAGAACAAATGCAGCAGTGATGTAGGCTTGTTGCTAACTGAGAATATATATCTTGGATGAGAAGTACTTCACCATGCCAAAGCAAAAATATTAAATTTCCACTGTCACTCACAAACAAAACTGGTAGTTGTTAATATCTTCAGAGCTCTATAATGCCTAAGTCTGACGGAATAATAAACTGCACAAATTTTAATCGGCCATTCAAATCAAAAACTAACCACAACCATGTAAACTGTAAAAAATAGCTTGTAACTACAACCACAAAAACTCTGTAGTTGCCACATATATATGCAATTTGCACACATTGACTTCTACTATGAAAATATGAAAAAACACTGGCATTGCTGAGAATGATATTTCAGTAGATGGAACTGTACAATTATGTTACAAAGGCTACTGTAATAAACATGAAAAACAGTGACTGACACTACTATGACTGATGTTGCAGTAACAGGTACTATACACTGATGCTATGCCTGGTGCTGTAATAGCTGTCTAATTGGTGTTTTTGGCTTCAGTGATAACAGGAAGGTTAATCAAATAGAAAAGCACCCAAAAAGCAGCATAACTAAAACAATCTGCCATAACTGATAAATCTGAAACTAACACAGAGTTATTTTTGAAAACATAACTCAAGATGAAATCACATCCAATGCTAAAAACTCATCAGGGTCTGGAGGACCAACACAGATTGACATGGAAACTGGGAGAGAAATGATTTCTTCGAAATCATATGGCACTCATTCACAAAAGCTAGCTGACAAAATTGCCACCCTGGCCAGGCGTTTCACTACAAACACCATTCCACATGGTTACATATCAACTCTCCTCGCATGCAGACTTGTTCCACTCAAGAAAAAAGACAAGGGCATTAGGCCAGTATGTGTTGATGAATGCCTACAACAAATCATTGGTATAACAATCACAAGACTGCTAAAGGAAGACATCATGCATGCAGCAGGAACACTACAGACATGTGCAGGACTATAATCAGGTATAGAAGCAGCAATACATGCTGTAACGAAAAGTTACAAAGAGGAAAACAGTAAATGGTTGATGTTAGTGGATGCACACAATGCATTCAACAAACTCAACAGAAAAGTCAGTTTAGAAAACAACAAAAGGCTATGCTCCCTCATTTGCACATACTTACACAACAGCTACAACACACCGAAAACGCTATATGTGGAAAACAGGAACCACATATACATGGTCACAGTGTCACAGGGGGGTGTGACACAAGGTGGCAATGCAGCAATGGCAATGTATGCCTTGTCCACACAGCCGTTGACACAAGCACTAAGCAATGAAATTGCAAATGATAAAGTCAAACAGGTATGTTATGCAGTAGAGTTCTGCACTGGTTGAAATTTTTTGTTTGCTCCCGCCCCGCAAAATTTAAACCCGCCCCGCAAAATTTAAACCCGCCCCACAACCGCATGAATTTGAGAAATCTTGCCTGCTCCGGCAGGCTGAGTCTAACAACCAACAAAATCAAGTCAGTTATTGTTTTCATTGGCAAACAAACCAAAACTGTTCCACAGATATGATCTTTGGCAGTCAACAGATTTGAGGTGATAAAAAACACATTTTGGTTCAGTTGCGAATAGCTGTGCATTAACACATCAAGCGCCGCTTGTCTGGAAGTTGCCCAACCGTAGACCACTGGCGCACAATGTATTTGTGGACCGGTGTACGATATACTCGTACTTCACTTCAAATGCCAACTGTTGAGTGCTGGGTCGTATGTTTTCCTCTATAAAGAATGAACATTTTGTACAAGTCTCTAGCAACCGGAAACATATATGCATAATGTGATTTGACGTACGGTGTGGTCCAGAGAGCATTTCAAACCAACCATAGTTTATTTTGTCTACAGCCACGGTGGTTTTGCCTGCAGTCACACACGTGTTTCGCCAAGTGTGGAAATTGGATCGGCCTGCGGTAACCATGTGGCTGATTGTCTCGTCACATTGCATTTTATTGGGAGTGGTTTCTAATGTAATGTGGATAAACAATCACTCAGAAATTTTCTTACTGAGTTAAAACCTATCATGTAGAGATTTGACAATGTTTGCATAAATATTTTTTTTGGCAGCAAGTAAATCCTTCAGCCATCTTTTCGACGCTGCTTCACAAACATTCGTTTGGCAGATTTCAAATGACCAGTTAATGTAAAGCATTTGTGAACACATGTCAGTGTGATGTGGATAAAAAATTAGTGTGAGGTGGAACATCATGTAAAGAGTTAACGGTTTTACGTACTGCAAAATTATTTTATTTTCAACAGCAAGTAACTGCTGGAGCCGCCTGTTCGGCTCCTTCAAAAACATTCGCACTTTGCAATTAGCCCTGCTTCACAAACATTCGTACTTCGCAATGCACGCTGCTTCACAAACATTCACACTTGGCAGTCTTCAAACAGCTCGTTAGCGCAAAGTCTTTGTGAGCCAGGAAGGGCATCACGAAGAATAGCACCAATTCATTTACGAAACAGCAGTAATTCAATGATCGCGGCATGTGATATTTTTGCTGCTTGCCAACAACACACATCAATGGAGATTTAGAGTTGAACAGAGAACAATAAAGGTTGCTGCCAACAATAGCTCACATTGCATCCTTGCCACTCGTCCTTTCCCATCACAACAACGCCAAGCACCTGAACGTGCGTGCATAACTTATTCACAAATCTCAAACCATATATATGACCAGCTGATAAAAATGTAGTTTTTTCCTCTCGTTTCATGCACTACCATCTTGACATGCGGCTGCTACAAGGTAATCACAACATGACCTGTGATATTCACATTTTTTCTGCAACAACAACAGCAGAAGCATTACTTTTCAGCATCCAAGAGCTGACTAGTTGTCAAATGCTCAGGCCATGTGTAAATAAAATTTTGCTTTGCTTTTTTTTGCAAATAAACATTTTGTGTAGCATTTTCATGCGAAAATGAAATTTTGCGTGTTTTTTCGTGGTACAATGTGTGTAATAATTTTTTCATAGTTCAGTTAGTGCAACAAACATATCTATGAAGGTTGTATGTATCGAAACGAAATACTGCTGTAAATTTTAGTCAAATCGAACCTAAACTGAGTTATTTAGCGATAGGCAAAGCACAGCTAAATGCATGTGCGTTTTTTGGCGAAGTTGAAAAGCAGAAATGCTGTCTAGGACCAGGTGATATAAAAACTGTTATGACTTTTCTTCCCTCCAATTTTTTGATTTTACTTGTCAGGATGCTTTGCAACAGCTATAGCAACCGTTTCCGTGATTTTTTAATTTTTCCCATTGTTGGAATAGGCACAATAAACTTTCAAAGTCAAAAAACAGCCAATCCACCCTTGTTTTAGGTTGTTTTTTCTCTCCAAAAGAAGTGGAAAAATTCTTTGATTTCAATTTTCGTAAAGTATATAATGTGACTGATGTTTTTGTGCAGAATTTGTGTTTTTATTGTGCATGGTTTTTCATCCAGGGCCTTTTTAAAACAACGCCTTGCCTACTCAAACGTCAGCGCAAAAACCATACCGGCGTTCTAGCTAAAGATCGACCGATATGGCTTTTTTTCATCTACTTCTCATCTGATGTGCGCATGCAAACATTGCAATGCAAAGTTATCTTTATATTATTGAACACATTGAAGTTGCTGAAGAGTTTATCACATCAAAAAAAACAGATGTAATGCGGTATTTCATAATAACCTAGACACACAGGTTAACTAAAAACAGACCTGGGTGGAAAAACACCCTCAGTGGGAGCCCTCGTCACATGCGGCAAAATGCCTACCACTGTAGCTTGAATTGAAGATGTATTGGGCCGTGTTATTGTTATGCAATAAAAGCCAACCAAGAGTATAACAATCCGCTAGCAAGTTTCACAACCTGCCACTGCAGGCAAAGGGAGCGAACATGAGCGAACTGCGCGCTTGCGCAAAGCGTGTCGAGACCTTGCGGTCACGATTTTGGGTCCAGGACCATAACCAGGAGGGAGCAAGTAGTGAAGCCCCCCTAATTTTTTTCGTGCACCTTGGAAAAATGTGTTGTAAGTGGTTTAAAAATATTGGACAGAGTTTACAAAATTTGGTCCCATCTCAGAAAACTCGCAACACCTGGTGTCTCAAGCTGGTTACAGGCCTGCTTTGCCGTGATGGGCCTCGCGTTCATTTATCCAGCCCTGCCTACATGCCTAGTTGTACACATCCAAAAGCCAGGATTCCACTTGATCAATGTATTTTGTGAAGATATATGTTGTAAAAAATGTACTATATCTAGCCCAGGTAGTCTTATCTTATTTTGTACTGCATAGCAGCAAGATACCTTTGGTCCTTACGACCAAAGTTACACATTTGCGCAGCCTGCTGTTCAGACAGCCAGATGGAGTTTGATTGTGTACCATGCTGAGAGGAGTCTACTTTGCGGGTTATCCCAAAACAGAGTAGTGCAGTTAGTGGATTATGGATGTTAACTGTTGCATCCACGTAGGCATAAGTCTATATTTGTTAACATTTATAGGCGACTTGAGATACAAAATGTTATTAATGCAAACATGTGTCATGCACCGGGAGATTAACAGTCCAGACATCAGCAAGGTTCATGCATGCGTATTTCGGCCAGTAGAAAGCCCAATGCGCACGCTTTATAAGCATATTTCATTTCAGCTCATAGCAGAGTTTATCAATTTGTGCTATGAAAGAAAACGTTTGTTGTGGCACACATGGTTTGACCAGACTCATGTTTACTCCTTCGGTCATAATGTGAGGACTAGTCAGCGGCGTCAGTACCACCAGTGTAGGGTTGATTTAGAAGGTTACTGTTTGTACCTTCAGCGTAGGAAGTTGATGTACAAAGGAACTGTTTGTACCTTCAGCGTAGGGATGCCTTCAGAAAGCAACTGTTTGTACCTCCAGCGTAGGGATCAGAGACGGACGGAGTCTCATTTTATTTACTTTGCATCCGCTCCTCCTCCACAAATCATAGAAATATTCAACTTCGACTCCACAAAATTGCAAATTTTACAGTAACATACCAGCATGCTGCTTGAAGGTTCTGCTCAATGTAAGGTAATGCCTATTTTGTCTCATGACACAAAATAGTGCTCGAGTTATTTTGCCTTTGGATGAACATGATTGGTTGAAGTGGTTGCATGACAAGTTCGGAACGCATGACCTACTTAGTTGACCGTGACATCTCCAATGTCTCAATTCGAGATGCATGAATGAATTTTGTCATGGTTTCAGTGCTGGCATGGCAAGCTTTTCCGCAGCTTCTTTTCTGCATTGTGTGAACTGTAGTCCAAATCATAACCACAAATCATGAGCCCTTCCACTACAATCTAAATCGTTGTCTCTGCATATTGTACCTTCCATATCAACACAAAGTGCAGGTAATTGTATTCGACTAAAGGTAAAACAGCCCCAGCGTGCTTTCACCTGCGCCACATGAGGCAAAACAGATACTACCATGTATACACTGTATATCGCATAACGTTCTTCTGTCAAAAGACAACTCTCTATCTGCTTGAAACAAACAATTTCAAGTGTACTGCAGTTGATAGTATCATAAAACTGATTTTTCATCAGTTCAGTCACTGACAGCTAGGCACCGTAATGCTAACAATATACTGTCAAAAATATGTCTGAAATACTATGACTTCAAAAAATAATTTCGCTGCATATTAAACTGCCACTCCACTGGCTTCATACTTGATACTTCAACATTGGATCTACACTGTTACACAATGCTTTAACCCAGGGGTCTCCAAACTACGGCCAGCGAAGCCATTTCATCCGGCCCACAAAGCCATTTTGTCAACAATGAAAAAGTAATAGGCCTACATCTACAAAAAACTTGTTGATTTGGTAGAATGTAACATATCATGAAACTATCACATTACGTAAGATGTCGGCCCTCGAACTGTTGTGTAATAGCTTATGTGGCCCTCTGCCAAAAAGTTTGGAGACTCGGCTTTAGCCAATGATACAATTCTAAGTGAGACACAATCGATGGCTGCCAAAAACTTCCTTATGTTGTTACTGCATTAACTCAAGTAAAACGTCATAGGTAGCCTAGGCTACATGAAAATGAAGGAATGTTGGCAATAGCCATCATTCACACAAAAACCATGAGCAAACAACGCAACTTGGGTACGATGGCAAGTAAACCACGAATGGGCATAACGATTTTGTTAAGATGTAGCCTACAGACTGCCTCACTGAATGTTGAACAGATTGCAAAACCACATGTCCAGTATGAGTATTACTAAAACATTGTAGGGCAACCAGACGAGTATGCCTAGGTGCTTCAGTTTGAATGTATAAAATAGTATTAGGTTTTGCATACATTGAGCAACACGAGATGCAAAAACAAACTTTTAAATATGGAAAAGCTAAATGCTGTGTCATCAAATGAATCCTCCAGTCCATGAACCTTTGCAAAAAAATTGAAGCAATCATGAGTTTCAAATGTGTAAAGAAAATTAAGAAAAAAAAGAATCTTTCCTCCACTCCGCCGACAAAGAAACTTTTTGGACTTAGCAACTGCAATAAACATGCGGAGTCCGACTCCGCGGAGTCCTAACTGCACTTTTTGTCTACGTCTGATAAAGATGCCTCTAGAAAGCAACTGTTTCTACTTCCAACGTAGGGGTTGATATAGAAATCAACTCTTTGTACCTCTTGCGTAGGGATGGCTTTAGAAAGCGGTTTGTACCTCCAATGTAGATGTGGCTTTAGAAAGCAACTGATTGTACCTCCAGAGTAGGGATGACTCTGTGCAAACGTTTTAGAAGAGCTGCAACGATGTAGATTGGCCAGTGTAATATGTGTAGTATTGTTTCCTGCTTGTCTTAAGTTCAACGATTGCTTTTTTGACATCACAAACGTTTTATTTAGGTTGTGAAGGTATAAACAGTTGTTTACTAAAGCCATCCCTACGCTGGAGGAACAAGCAGTTGCTTTCTAAAGGCATCCCTACGCTGGAGGTACAAGCATTGACTTTATAAATCAACTCCCTACACTGGAGGTACATACAGTTGATTTCTAAAGGCATCCCTACGCTGGAGGTACAAACACTTGCCTTCTGATTCTATTTGAATAAGTTTCAGAGATATTGTAGGCTTATTATAATGTAGATTAGCTAAAGCTACTTGTCTGAAAGACCGCTGGGGCATCCAGGATGAATAAATGTGAAGTGTGTCAGGAAATTGTTTTCGACAAGGGGGAAGCCCTGTTTTGTGATGGAGAGTGCACAAAATGGTAGCACTGCATATGTGTTGGAATGTCGAGTGACCAATATGAGATATTTCGTGACGACTATGACAGACATAACATATTGCAATGGCTATGCGATAGCTGCAAGGAGCAAAATAAGGAAATCACCCAAAGTGAAATGCCTATCACATGGCGCAAGATGAAAGACTTAAAGAAAATCAGAAAAGTCTTGATTCGGCATATCAAAAAAATGTAAAATGGAAAAAAAAACTATACGCAAATCCCAAGAGGAAAAGCTGGAAAAATACTAATTGCAGAAGTGACTCATCTCATGAGACTCTTTAACAGCAGTAAAAGATGGGAGTCAGTAACAATACACATGCTTCAAGTACTTCTGCCACTACTACTCCAGAAGCCATCTCTCAAATCGAAAAACAGAGAACATATATACCTGAACAAAAGAATGGAATGGTGGAAACACGGAAAGCTAGAAGAACTGATCTCAGAGTGTGAAGCCATTTAAAAAAGACTCAGTCAAAACTAAAAAAACAAAGATCAGTCAAAACTAAAACAACAATCAGACCAGAAAGCTTTCTGTAGACTCAAGTTACAAGTACAGGAGAAGAAGGCCCTTAAAGTTGTGAATCATGCCAGTGACAATAATGGAAAACATAACATCACTACAGACATCAAAAAGAAGCTCAAAGAAAAGCACCCAAAAGCGGCGGAACTAAAACAATCTGCCATTATTGATAAGCATGAAACCAAAACAGAAAGAGTCATCTCTGAAAACATAACTCAAGATGAAATCGCATCCGACACTAAAAACTCATCGGGGTCTGGAGGACCAACACAGGTTGACATGGATACCTGGAGAGAAATGATTTGCTCAAAATCATATGGCACCCACTCAAAAATGCTAGCTGATGAAATTGCCACTCTGGCCAAGCGTCTCGCGATGGACACCATTCCACACGATTACACATCAAACCTCCTTGCATGCAGACTGGTTCCACTCAATAAAAAAGATAACGGCATTCTGTCAGTAGGTGTTGGTGAATGCTTACGACAAATCATTGGCAAAACAATCACAGGACTGCTGAAGGAAGACATCATACATGCAGTGGGAACACTGCAGACATGTGCGGGACTGGAATTGGGCATAGAAGCAATAATACAAGCTGTAAGGAAAAGTTTTGAAGATGACAACAGTGAATGCCTACTGTTAGTGGACGCAGACAATGCCTTTAACAAACTCAACAGAAAAGTCAGTCTAGAAAACATCAAAAGGCTGTGTCCCCCCATATGCACATACCTACACAACAGTTACAACACACCCGCCATGCTCTATCTGGAAAATGGTGACTACATACTGTCACAGGAGGGTGTGACGCAAGGGGACAATGCAGCTATGGCAATGTATGCCCTATCCACATGACCACTGATACAAGCATTGAGCAAAGAAACTGCAAATGATGAAGTGAAACATGTATGGTATGCAGATGATAGCTTTGCAGTCGGATCACTGGCAGGAGTGAAAAAATGGTGGAAATACCTAAAGGCCAATGGACCAGACTTTGGATACTGCCCTAAACCTGCAATCCTAGTAAAACACAGCAGTCTAATGCAAGCCACACAAACAATCTTCAAAGATAATGGAATCAAAATCACAAACCAAGGTGAACGCATCTTGGGATCTGTAATTGGGACAGAATCACACAAGGAACAATACATTAAAAACAAAGTTGAGAGTTGGGTAAAAGATCTTCAGTCACTCTCAAAGTATGCACAAGATGACCCTCAAGCAGCGTACTCAGCATTCATCAAAGGTTAATCCTCCAGATGAACCCATTTCCAAAGAACAGTGCCTGATGCTAGTTAATTATTTGAACCACTTGAAAACGCCATCAGTGATCAATTGATTCCCGCTCTTGTGGGAAGAGAAGTTAGTGATGCTAAAAGACAAATACTAGCTATTCCTCTCAGACATGGTGGGCTAGGTCTGACAGATCCTTCGGAAACTGCCAAAACGGAATACAAGCACTCCACTCAGATAACTAATAAACAGTCAAAATCTACATTTAAAAGCTCAATCTTCGGGTGCATATTTTTGGCAAATGGCCCACACCAAATACGGAAAAAGGTCTTTGAGGCACCTAGGCCCTAAGATCTGGAATAATATTGATTCCTCTCTTCATGACAGCTCCCAGCTCACATTTAAAAAACAGTACAGAGATGTACTTATCTCTGCCTATGATGACAGATAGTATGGTGCTGAAACATGGAGTTCTTTATGTCAACTGTATACCATGTCATCTTACCTATAGTCCACTTCAATTTCAAATTGTACATTTCCCTTTGAACATATTCCCTCCTCCCATAGCCATCTTTATTCCATACTTTTAACCTTATTGTACATACTCCCATTGTTAACACAACTAAGTTGTGTCTGCCTACCAAGGTTTTGATTGTTTTGTTTGTTTGTGTATTTATGATTTGGTTTTCTTGTTTTGTTGTTTGTTTGTGTATTTTTGTGAGTTGGTTTTCTCGTTGTTGCTGGTTTTCTTTTGTTTTGCAGGAACAGCACTTCTTTCCCAGTATTCCCACATATCACTTCTGGCGAACAAAAAAACTCGAAAGCAACACCTCTACAGATTGGATCCAAACCATCCATCATCCAAATGCAAAAAACACTGCAAACAATTTGTAGAGCTTGCTAGATGCAAAAGGGTTATGACAACCCGGGCAGAGTTTCATTTTGACTGGGTTTATACTTTCTCTGCCACGCCCAGATCCTTGCGGATCTGAGCAACCCATCCACTGAGAGAGACCAGTTGCAACCCAGCACCCCCTGCGCAATTGTGTTGATCATCTAGCAGCTCCTTCCCACATATATGCACCACCACGAGTTGAAACTGGACAGTAACAAAGCTAATTTAACTGCTGAGGGGCAACGACCCGACAACCTTCCAGTTCCTTCAATGTCCTGGCATCCTTGCACTAATTTGTGTTTTTTCTAGCTGAATATTAATTATCACCAAATAAACTCAACTCAACTCTTGACTACAACCCTCGGACCAGCAGTTTACCAGACACCCAGAAAAAACAAAATACGACAAGAGAAAAAACATCCATGATGAACTTTTGGTGGAAATGATCCCTGATTCACAACAACTCATAAAAGGAGCAATGGAAAAAGGGGCATCTACTTGGCTGTCAGCCCCTGCCAATCAAAGCGATTGGATATGCACTGAATAAACAAGAATTTACAGATGCAGTCTGCATGAGATATGGATGGAAGGTGAAAGGCATACCCACTCACTGTGCTTATGGAAAGACAAACTCTGTGGATCACAGCCTCATATGTAAACTAGGTGGTTACACTTCAATGAGGCACAACTCAGTGAGAAACTGAGGCACAGATAAGGAGAAAGGTCTGAGAGATGTTCAGACAGAACAGAACCCATACTTCTACCAATCACTGAAAATGACTATCAAAGAAAGTCAACACTGCTGACAATGCAAGGTTGAATATCTCTGCGAGAGGACTGTGGAATAGCTGTGAGAAAACTTTCTTTGACATAAGGATTACACATCCTACCTCACAGTCATATTCTGGGAAGTCCCTGGCAGATGTCTACCAACAATGTGAAAAGGAGAAGGATAAATACAACCAAAGAGTGATTGACAAAGAGAAGTCTTCGTTCAATCCCCTTGTCTTCACAACAACTGGAGGGATGGCACCAGAATGCAACAGAGTAAACAAAAGACTGGCAGAAAAAATAGCTGAAAAACGCAAGGAGCCATATGCATCTGTCATAACATACATAAGGACAAAGCTCAGATTTGCTCTTTTAAAGAGCACCCATGCTGCAAAACGAGGATTTCGAGGCAAACAAAGTGATGTCCACCTCCAGGACCTCACGGACATTGACTTCAGCTTAAAACCTAGGCCCACAGTCACATAAAGATGAACGATGGTGACAATGACATGACACCAGTTACATTTGTGAAATAAATGGGTAGTTTGCATATAGTTGAGCTGTGATTTTTGTGAAACTATACCTTAGAACTAAATAATTCTCTAACCTACTAAACGTTTTTTGTTTTTATGTACCTAAAACTTATTGGAATCAATAATGATTACTGCTAATAATACTACCTGTTCACATCCTTTACTCTTCAACTTCATTCGGTGACCCCATGCATCTGGTTGGGAACAACTCATCCATCCATGCAACCCACCCCACTATGGTCTGTGGGTAAATCTATATTTCTTCATGAAGTGTATTTACAAACATTGTTTTCTGACCATGATGCTACTTGTTTCAGCTATGAAATGTACTAAAATGCCTTGCCCTCTGCCTCATAACCATTATTGCTGCTTGCTTCCGTCACCTATATGCTTGCCTCACCTGCTCATCTGTACATGCCTTATCTCTTCACCCACTGCCTGTCCACAATCATCTGTGTTATGTTGATGTTTTTTTTCTTTGTATTTTATCTTATTTTTATGATATGTTACATTTCTTTGTGATTCATATGTTTTGTATCTTTTTTTTTTGAGCTTATGTCAAACCTCATTTTCAGCTTGTTTTTCAAATTTACTTGCTTGTTTTTTTATTGGTTGTCATTTTGAATTGTACAAATTTGGTTAAATTGCTGTTTCGTGTAATTGTACTTGTTGTGTTGCTTTTTGAATCAACCCCTATGCTGGAGGTATAACCCTATGCTGGTGGTACCGACGCCGTTGACCCTTACTCAAAAAACTATCATAACGGAACGATAGGATTGATTCTGCTTTCCTGCAAATTTTTTTTACAGTTGCATGTCATTACGTTACGACATCTTCAAACAACCACTGTCAATTAAATGACAATGATTGACGACCCAATTGCTTTTGTTAAGCTCGTTCAAAAAATTTTAGTTGAAAACTACAAGGCTACTATTATGAGTATTTGCGAAAGAATATTTATAATTAATTTGTACAATCTGTAAATGCTGTTCATGTTGTGAATTAAAAATACACTTTCAGAATGTCTAGCCACCGTGCACAAGCATGAAGGCCCCCAGTGGAAGACTTTCTGGTGACGGTTCCCAGGCCCACAGACACGGTGGGGCATTCGGGAGCAGTTATCCCCAATTATTTTTTGTGCCTCCCAAAATTTTGTTGTGCTCAGAAAATTTCTTTTTAACCCTTTCACGACTGCGCGCGCCAACATATTGTTGCATCCTTTTATGCCCATAAATCGCCAGCTGCTAGAGAGCTGTTTAAACCCTCTACAGATTTAGAAAGTCTTCTAGTTGACATCGCAAAAAATAACGTTTTTCGTTTTGGGTTTGAGGTTTTTGGAGGGGAACGTTAGAAGTAGGGGTGTTTTTGTGTTATTTTGGCCATCTTTGCCTGGCCCTGGGCGCTGTCCCAATGGGCCATTTTTTGGACTCAAAGTTTAGTTGCAAACTAGGTCAAAATCCGCGTCTATAGAGCCCTTGACTGACTTCCTGGCATATCGGGAGAGAAAATTATGGCTCATAAACTAAAAATTGACCAAAATTTTGTTCCCTCAAAAGCAACTCCGAGGGGCATTTCTTCCCAGGCAATAACTCGCCATCAGATTAAGGTAGAGAGCTGTTCAAACCCTCTATAGACTCATCAAGGTATGTAGTTTGCAATAAAAAAAACTTTTCAGTTTAGGATGTCTGTTTTTTTTAATGTTTATATGATGATAGAATGCTTTATGTTATTTTTTGCTGACGTCAGCATTTTTGCCCGACCTCCCTTAAGACCCGCAGGAGCCATTTAAATGACATTAATTTTTTTTGAGTTTAGCTGTTGTTTGATTATATTTTGGGACTTTAAAGGTCCGAATGGGTTTTTAGCATTCCTGGTTCCAAGATTAGGGCCAAAAAACATTAACATAAATTAGGGAAAACCCCCAAAAGTATTGAGAAATGCCCCTTATCAAAAGCTGTTTTTTGGCTTAACTTTTGAACCAGAAACGCTAGAAACTCAATCAAGGGCTCTAAAAACGCGTATTCTCACCTAGAATCCTAAAATACTGCGAGCCAAAATATTGCCGCGTGGGATTGGATGATGACGTCATATAATTAACCAAAAAGCATGCCCCTCTCATGAACCCATTGGCCTAAAACCCCTATCCAAATTAAAATTTTTTTTTCATCTAAACTACACGACGCCACTAGTCATTACAGGTTTGAACAGCTTTCTAGCTCCATCTGTTGCCAAGTTATGGTTGGCCAAAGTTTTTCCTGAAAGGGCAAATTGTGCCTTTTCTGAAAGTTTGGAATTGGGCCAAAACTGTTTTTTTTAAAACCATGATTTTGGCTACAGATATGCTAGCAAGTCAATGAAGGGCTCTATTATAGACACAAATTTTGACTTAGTTTTCAACAAAACTTTGAGCCAACAGAATGGGTCAATGGGTTGCGACCCAGGGCTGGCCAAAGGTGACCAAAATTTCCAAAACATTCCCTCATTGTGACGTCACCTCTAGAAAACACCCACTGAAAACTAAGAACAGTTTTTTCAATGTCAACTAGAAGACTTACTGAATCCGTAGAGGGTTTGACCAGCTCTCTAGCTCTAGCGGCTAACGATTTAGGCCCAAAAAAGGGCCGGCCAATCGCGATCGTTAAAGGGTTAAACATATGATAAAAATAAAAATATATCCCCCTAAACTAAAAACCTGGCTACGGGCCTGATTGATTCTGCCAAAATTGTGTGTTGTGTCTGCAATTAG
>Ga0210059_1005219_pt1 | contig 20908 bp, 6 predicted proteins | sample Ectturendosymbi2_FD_188042 | JGI IMG/M metagenome (GOLD analysis project Ga0210059, IMG submission 188042) | Ecteinascidia turbinata endosymbiont from Florida, USA - Sample 2 (SPAdes) (version 2) | ecosystem: Host-associated > Tunicates > Ascidians > Unclassified | place: Key West, Florida...
AGTGCTCCGCAATTGCATTTAGTACATAACGATAGAGGTAGCGTCGCTATTTCTAAAGTAGCGGTTGCCCACCTTGGTTGATTCTTGTCTGTGATAGGATTCCTTTTTGTAGACTAGCATGACCCAGTTACAGACCCGTGGGCCAGATGTGGACCGCGGACAGAATGTATAAGCTCTGCGAGCTTACTCAGTATTTATTTAATGTTTTGTGCATGTTACAGCAGGTAATTTTAATTGGAACAACTATAATATCTACACAATATTAACGGCGTAATAACGGCGTGAAAACGGCGTAATAATGTACATTATCAACGGCGTTGGAATAGACTGTAGAGAGCTGCTGGATTTTAGTCATCAAAGGTAGGTTTCCCTAACTGAATAATTTCGCGCTAATAATGCACTCGAAAAATGGAAACACACACGTGTGTGAGAGTAGGCCACTATTTTCTGCAATGAAGCAAGTCAAATCTGAAAACAGAAATCGAATGGCAAAAGAAACACTGGACGATAGTCTGCGACTTGCTACCATGAACATATTGTTATTGTTCAATGAACGATATTTTCTGAAAAGCCACAGGCATCGCACTGATAGAGGTTTGTAATAAATTGTTTATTGCTGTTGTGCAATAATTTCAATGACATACGCACTTAACTCACCTATTTTCCCTTTCCAATTTTAAAATCTTGTGAATCTGTGACTTTATATATCATTTTGTTGGAAGTGGCCCACGAGTTGTCTCGTTTATGTAAAATGGCCCGTAGGTCAAAAATAGTTGGACCACACTGCTATAAACATTTGTTTCGATAACTTACCATTAACGTTTTTGGATATGCATAGATGTGGCTGTGGCCAACCAAGAACGAAGTTAACGATGTTTGAAAGTTGACGATGGGCATATTTCAGATGTTTCGCAGAATGAAAAAACTGAATAATTCAGTGGTACTAACGACGCACAGAATTCCAAAGGTGCTAATTGTTAATGTGCTTGAAGTGTTTTTGTACGTCTGGTCTGTGTGGGTAGCAGAGATGAGCACTGGACAGGACTTGGATGGAACTGGACCCGGACTATAACAAATTTTGATGAATTTGGATCGGGTCAGGACTTTAAATTCCTAAAATTTAGGTTCAGGACCAGATTTGGACTGAGGTAGTGGAAAAGACACTGTGCATTTTTGTTGTGAAAAGGCTGCATTTTCAAATTTTTGGACTTAATTTGGCCTTGGACTTTGCATTTGAAAAATCGTTTGGTCAGTGGTTGGACTTGGACTGAGTTTTAAAATCAGGACTGGTTTTGGATCCCAAAATATGACAGAGGTAGTAGTTGCTTCGAACAAATACTTGGAGCATTCTGTACTGCTTCCGTGACTGTATGGGAATACTTGAGGATCAGGTGAAGGCTAAGGTGAAGAATTTTTTTCAGGGCGGAGTCTGCAGTGGATTGTATAGCCTAGGCTACTGTCGACCAGGGTTGCCAATTTTGCGTGTTTGAAGCTAGATTTTGAAATTCTGGCGTTTTTTGAATGCCTTTGACTTTTATTGGAAATAAAAAAAGCCAGAAAAAATCTGTTTTTTTCTGGCTTTTTTCGGTCGGCAGGCTTGGCTCTGTCAAAACATGATTGTCTGAGGTTGAGCTGCGTATTCATTACAAATCATCCTGACGAGTCTATGACCATGCAGGGTGCACAGAATATTGCAAGGATTTTACTGTTGCCCCATAAATGATTGATGTTATCGATAAGGAACAAATGTACGACAGTGTAACTAGGCTATGGGTTGAGAAAAGGCTAGTAGTAAAGATTGGAATTCAAATGAAATTGTATTAGTGTTATTATATCAATGTTTCTGACAGGTTTTAATGTCTGTTTTGTGTTTGGTTATGCTTGTTTTATGTGTATATGCCTTAAAACAACTATCTGGCTTTTTCAGGCATTTTTTGGGACAAAGTCTGGCTTTTTTTGGACAAAGTCTGGCTTTTTTTGGTGAAGACACTGACAGGTTGGCAACCCTGCTGTAGACTGTAGAGTAGTTGCCTTCTTTGCTACTGAAGCAGTACTGCATCAAGACAGGCAAGTTCATCTAGGATTGGGGTCTAGGATTGCATTGTATTGTTGCAGTACTGGTTCTAGGTGTTTACACTACAGTCACAGTGTGTTCTTTATGATTGTACACTCGACATAGGTGCATGGAAGATTTGCAAGGGCTGTTTTTATGACTGAGCGCTAAGCAAGCAACTGCTGACAAGATAGATAAGATGAAATTTGGGTTTGTAGTTGACATTTAACATATTGCTGCACTGTAATGCTTATTTTAATTTAATTTTAGTTATTTGGTTTTCTTAACGAAATGTGTTATTGTAATGATTGTCTAGTGCATTTTGAATTTTTGGTTCGGTCCATGGTTTTTTTTTGGGGCAGTGGCTACGAATACGCCTATAGATCTTGAAATTTGAAAACTTATTCATACGCCACCTGTGACTTGACCTAACAGCAACGCATGACGAGAGTGTAGTAGGCTTGGTAGAAAAGAATTAAATGTAAAAGATAAACCCTAACCATAGTCTTAACAGTAACACTAACCCTTAAACATAACAACAAAACCTGAAAAAAGTAAAGAAAAAAGACAAAAAAACAGTAAAGTCGGCAAGGTAAGAGTTATACCGAAAACCATTGGCATAGCAACTGTAACGCATAACCCTTAGGCTACAAGATCCATGCAGTTTGAATGACAAACTGACCCTTTTATTTGAATTGCATCAAGATAGGCGTATCTTCAAATTTTAAACCTTATTCGACCACCTCCTGTAATGTGACAGTAATGCACGATGAGAATGCAGTAGAGTAGGCTTGGTAGAAACAAACATAAAAGGTAAACCGAACACCTAACCTTAATGGTAACCCTAACCTTAACATTAACCCCTAAACCAAAAGTTTGGTAGTTTTGAAATATGTAAAGAAAAACTGGTCTCATGAATTGAAACGTGCAACTAGTCACTAGCCTACTAAGAAAACGTTAAGTCGTGAAGGTGAAAGGTGAACCGAAAACCATTCGTACAGCAGACCTGAAAAGCATACGCTATGCTACTAGGATGACGATGCTTGAGTGACAAACTGACCACTTTATTCAAACTGCATCATGCAAGGCGATGCCGTCGAATAAGTTTTGAAATAAGAAGATCCATGGGTGGTTCTGTAGCCATTTCCTTTATTTCACTGAAACATTTCAATCATTTGTCTAGTGATAAAACTTGCCATAACGGTATTCACTAGTCTATATTTTCAGACAATGTGACTAAAATGTTTTAATTTTTTTCAATCATTTCAAAAAAGGCTGAAAAAAAGCTGGGTCTAGCTGTAATCCTAAATCAGGGGTTCCCAACCAACCTTTCTCTGACCATGTACCCTTTCAGCATTTCCTTAGATGAGCATATACCTCTAAAATTTCTTAGGACAAAAATGATGAGTAAATTACAAAAATCCACTGAATTTTTAATACTGTAAAATTTTGCTGCCAAAAGTGTCAAAAGCTTTGCTGGGGCTATTTTGCCTTTTAAACTGTATTCCTAACTTTGTCCACATATAATGCTGAGTTCGTGACACTAGCAGTATGATGAACCTGGTTATGTGGAAAGTGTATATTCCTGTTATGTGAGTGGTTGTCGGTTTGATTCTCAAGATTGGATTGTTACTTTGGCTTTGCTAGTAGAGATCTCACTTTTAATAAGAGCGTTTTTTGTGTACTTACTTAAAAAGTTTTAAAAACTAGACAAGGGTTTACATTTTGGATTAGGGTTGAAAAATATCTAGGTCAGTTATGTCCAACCTGCGGCCTGTGGACTGCATGTGGTCTAGTCAAAGGTTCTGTGTGGCTCACTTTATGTTTTTGCTGTAGTAAAAATATCCTATATTCTGACAAACTGTGTTTATTTTGATAATCTTGAATTTCATATTTTTATGCAGGTGGTTTTCAGTGGCACTTTATCACATCTGTAACCATTGCAATTAGGATTCGAACACTTTCAGTACATTAGTTTAAGCTAAATTTAGTTTGCTCAGATCAAAGCAATCCATTCAATGTGCAGCACTGGTTGAGATAGTGACATAATTTTAGGTCAGTAAGTCATTTGGGTTGGACATAGCTGGTCTAGTTAATCAGCAACGGCTACACAAGGTCAACAGCCAAGTAGCTGGCGATGGCAACATCAAAACAAAAAGCCTTAGCATAGTGTACAGCAGACATATGAGTAGCCAGGGAGGAGCCATGGTCCCCCCTCAAATTTTTAGCATACCTACTCATATTTTTTTGCTTTGAAAAGCAGTGTTGCAATTAAATGCTGTTGCTTGCCCATACTGTAGTTAAAATTTTTGGGCTGGCTACACCACTGCAGTGGAAATTACTTACTGGCAGTAGATACACAACCAAAAGTGTTCAAAGTTAAATTGAAATCAATAGTATCTTGTCTCAGAATATGGCTACGTAAACTTAGCTGAGTGGTTAATATGCTAGTGATTCATGGTCACATGATTCAGGGCATAGTTGAACATTACGTTTGATTAAGGCTCGGGATATCATAGTTTTAATGCATTTAAAATTGGTTGCTATAGACAGGCAAATTTTTTTGAAAAAGCAATGAAATCAATTCAAATGAACATTGAACAAAATGTAATAACTGGGAGCTATATTAGCACAGTTCAATTGAACAAAGAATGCTGAATAACCTACAAAACACTAAACCTGTAAAACTGTATATATGTAAAACCTAATAAACTTCAAACCTGTAAACCCTAAACCTAAAACTCTAAACCTAAAACTCTAAACCTAAAAACCCTAAACCTGAAAGTGCTAAACCTTAAAGCTGAAACACATTAAGCAAAAACCCTAAACAAATCTCTAAAGTTAAAAGTCTAAAGCCTTATTTACACTGAGAATGAGCTAGGAGTTGCCGGGTGTAATTCTTTGTTTTGTTGTGTCAGGAAATTATGTGCCATGCACAACTTGGCAAGACTACTCCTGGAAACAATAAAACAAAAAAGTGGCGCCTGACAACTCCTGGTGCATCATCAGTGTAGATGGGTCTTAAACCTAAAATCCTAAACCTGAAATTGTAACCCGAGCACTGCAACAAAAGCCTGCCACAAACCTTTAGTGTAGTGCAGACATCACTGCCAAGACCGTTCTACAAATTATGTTCACCCTACTATTATATAAAGTAATTCTAAACCTGCCTTTTCAATCAACCATTTGCTAAATCATGTTGGTGAGGGCTATGTAGCAGTTAACCTTGCATAGCTGTTGCTGGCTGTACTTAGACATTTCTTTAGGGTCAGGGTTTTAGGTCACATGACAAGGACGGTATGCTTATCCAAGCGTATCATCCTTGTCACATGACCAATTTAACCAATCGGGTTCAGCTAATGACAAAATAGCTCTAGCAGTGGTTTGCTGCTGGCAGCAAAATAGACATTGCCTAGGACAGTGGTTCTCATATGGGTGCTACTTGGCTCAATAAGGGATGAATTTTTTATTATTGGGAATAAATTTGTTCAAAGAAAGAATTGGGGAAAAAAAGCTGTGGATGAAAAAATCTTAAGTTTTTCTCTGAGAGCCAGTCTCCAATATCATACCTGGATTTCAGCCTAAAACCAGCAGTTTTTGGTTGCCTTACCAATGCCATAGCTCCTCCACTGATTGCGCCATAGAGCTGTTCAAACCCTCAAAAGATTCGGCAAGTCTTCTAGTAGGCACTCGAAAAAAATCTTTTGGTTGAGTGGTGCAGATTTTTTGTGAGTGACGTCAAAAGTAAAGTAGTTTTTGGGCCATTTTGGCTCATGTTGCCTGGCGTAGGGCCCAACTGCTAGGCCAAAGTATTTGATGACATGTGCTCGCATGCACACATGCTGTTCTAAAATGTGATGGTCCTCGTGCTCACTGACGTAACACATGGCATAATACTAAACTCACAGCTTTCCTTAGTCTCAGTAATCAGCAGATGACTTTATCACGATACATGGCCAGAAACTATAGGAGGCATGCGTTGTTACAGGTTATTGAAATGCCATAATGCCAGTTAATGGGCCACATTGACTCAGAAAGGAAATCTTTACAATCATTATCATAGATGATCCATTAGAAGCCACAGTAGAAAACAATTTTTCATCTTTTCCTACAGCCCTCGCGGTCGACTTGGGAACAGTTCGTGGTCTACCAGTAGACTGCGATCGACTGGTTAGGCAGCACTGCTTCTGATCATTAACTTTGGAACCCGAAACCCCAGCAGGTCATCCAAAGTATCAAAAGACTCAGATTGTATCAAAAGACTCAGTCCTAGTTTCTAACAAAAACTTCAGTGAAATACTACCATCTAGCAGTTTGCACCTAGGGCCAGGTGAAGTGGGCCAAGGTGGCCTAAAAGCCCTCCACTTCTGACGTCACTCAAAAAATCCACAACACCTAACCAAAACAACTTTTTTAATTGCAAACTATACAAGACTTGCTGAGTTTCTTGAGCCTTTGAACAGCTCTCTACTGCTTTCAGTGCCAGAGTTATGCTCACACACAGCCATGTGTGGTATGTTTTTTTTGGCGCTAAAACTTCAAAACTTCACCGGATGTGAAAGTGTTAAGAATGAGCTTTTCAACAAACTGGCTGTCTTGGAAAAAAAAATATTCAAAAATTTATCACAACTTTTGTTGCTGAAAACATGCTCAAAAAGGAAGTTATCAGGTGTAGAGAGCAGACACTGGATGATTACATAACAAATGGAATCAATTACCATTACTTGCCACCTGCTTGATTACGAATAAACAATCACAATGTAATCATGATTATAATTGCGATTACATTTGTCTTAACATCTTCAGAATGAAAACAAAACCCATTTGCATGGTTTGATGTACCTGTTTATTTGAGTATAAGTCCCATGCGTGCATATGTTGCACCTCCATATTTGACCTGATGAAATGGTACAAAATTTTTTAAACAACATTTGTTCATCAATATCACGTAACAAAAACTTAAAAACCATCAAAGTCACTGCGTTCACTGAAGGTGCAAAGCGCCATCTAGATAACACGCGCACAGTAGCAGCATACATGTGCATGCACGCACACATATGAAGATGCAAAGCACTATCTGGATAACACGAGCGCAGTAGCAGCATACATGCGCATGTTGCACCTCGTGTATAAGTCGCACCTGACTTCTTGGGGGAATGTTTAGTATTAAAAAATGCAACTTACTCGAATAAGTACAGCAAGTACATTTTCAGACAACAAACGATATGAATCATTGCAATAAACAAAATTACTAATCTGTAACGTTCAACACCGGAAAAAGAAAAAAACGTAAGTTGTTTACTGAGATATTCCAGCAGTCAACAAACCAGTGGCATAACTAGAGGTTTGGGGTAAAGGAGAGACTTAGCTGAAAGAGGCCCACTGGCCTTTGTAAGAGACCTACTGATCAACACTTAGAAAAAACTTGAGAAATCTTGGTGAATCCAGGTGTGGATGGTTACTAAAACCCCAAATCAATATAAAATATTCAGAAAAATGGAAAAAGGCGACACCCCACTAAAAACCTTCTGAAAGGAACTAACGCTGAAAGATAGGTAAGTGGGGTTTTTGCATTTAGCTGGCCAGGACAGTAAAATCGCCCCTTTTCCCTCCTGTCAGTTACTCCACTACAACAAGCACTTTAAAATTTTGATTACCGTATTGACTCGATTGTAAACTACAGCTTATAAAGTTTTTTTCTGAAGTGTTTTTTCATTTCGTGTGGCTGACAATTAAGAGCAGCTTACATTGTTTTTCTTTATTTTATTCAAAAGGTCTAGGTATGCCCAGCTTTTCCTTGGCTACGTTTTGCAGACCAAACTCGGTTTTCGCATTCTCTTCTATTCAGCATCACGTGCACATCTGGAGGGACTTTGAGCAGAAATAAGTTGTAGTGGTGAAGTATCATTACCAGGATTGCCAAAAACATGCAACGTGCTAGTACGCAAAAGTATCTTAGGCTAGGTAGGTTTAACCCAAGGCTTCAACTATGAGCCACAAAATGGCTTGACAAATCAGGTGTTAAACTTTTTGAAAACTTTACAGGAAAATTCAAAGTAGACCTGTAGTGAATCTCATTCTAATGCATTGTCATAGGAAATAGCCTACTGTGTTTCATGCTGTCTTTATTTAGCCTGCTACAGCGGTCTCAAACTCAATTTGCTTTGAGAGCCAAATGAGGACCTATGAGGTAACCTGAGGGTATGACAGCCAGAGGATCGCATTATAACACTGATGCAACAATGGGGGTACCAGAACCTTACTAGTAACAGATTTTTTATCATATTTCCTGCGAAAGGTATCATAAGTTATAGGAAAGTCATTCATAGCCATCTCTATATTCGTTTGAAAGGAACTTGTTCACTTGCTAACCGAGCACTTTTAAACACTGGTGAATAAACAAATAACGTAAATGTTGATTATTTGAAAATTCCTAAAAACCATTGTGGGCGGCACAAAATGCCATCACAGGCCACATGTGGGCCGTGTGTTTAAACCCCCGGCCTACCAGGATGTCTGCCTGAGCTCTCAAATAATGCTAATAATAATTAACTAAGCACAACAAGTTTGCGTTGTTATGCCATGATTGCTGTAACGTACAGCCTTGTTGAATTAACTCCGACACGATGAGGGCACACCTGTGTCGAGAACACTAGGTCTGGTCTATGGGCTAGGCTGACTAGTTTGAGAGCACACCAAGCAGTTGTAAGCTCAAGTTAAAAGCTTCATACATACATAGTTTCAGAAACACCTTGGAATTTCATTCAGAAAAGTTTGATCTGCAAACCAGACACAATTTAAATTTTAAGAGGCCACACACCTGCCCCACCTGGGATGCGTGTGCAGGAATTTTTAAATAACCAAAATTTGGTACTGGAACATTCAAAACAGAGTTTGTTTTGTGATTTTTGGAAAAGAACAAGGAGTAAATACCCAGTCATTTCTGAACAAGTCTTTCATAGAGAAAGATCAAAGTTTCACACTAATTGCAGAAAATGGGCATTTTGCCATACAAGTATGATATTTCTAAGTGTTTTTGCATTTCACCATATGATGTTTTCTCAGTGCAAGAAAGCAATTGGTTCTGGCTTTGTTGGCCAAATACAAAAGGTGTTAGTACTACAAAATACTTTTAATCTAGAGTCATTAGCACTTTGAGAGCCGGCGTATGATATATTCATACTTCAATTTCGGCCTAAAAAGTAGCAGTTTTCGGTTGCCTTACCAACGCCATAGCTCCTCCGCCGATTGCGCTAGAGAGCTGTTCAAAGGGTCAAACAGATCGACCAGTCTTCTAGTCTGCATTAAAAAAAAATTTTTTGGTTTGGTGGTGTGGATTTTTTGTGAGTGACGTCATAAGTGAAGTAGTTTTGGGGTCATTTTGGCTCATGTTGCCTGGCCTACCCAACCGCTAGGCCAAAAAGTTTTGCTGAAGTTTTCATTGGAAACTAGGCTCGAGTCTGCGTCATTTGAGCCTTTGATCGACTTTCTAGTGTTTGTGGTTCAAAAGTTATGATCTAAAATAAAGAAATTAATTAGCTAATTAGTCAAATATTTTTACTAACTTCACTGTGTTACCCAGGGCTGCACATTGAATGACATATTAATGAGGGCCGCACATTGAATAGCTTACCTTGATCTTAGGGAACTAAATTTAACTTTAGCTAATGTACTGAATGCATTTGAATTCATACTGCAATGGTAACAGACGTAAATCAGGTGACACTGAAGACCATTTGCATCAAAAAGGTTAAATTCAACATTAACAAAATAAGGAAAGGTTGTCAGTACATAGGATATTTTACTGCAAAGAAAACCTAAACTGGGCCACATGCAACCCGAGGGTCGCAGGTTGGACATGGCTGGCCAAAATACTCAGCGTCAGAGCAGCACATGGAGAGTTTTTTTTTTTCAATTTGACCTTGCTGACTACAAAGACATTTTCAGAGACTGCAACTATTTTATCTGAATATCAAGATGGCCGTAAAGTAAGACACCAGAATATGTCATACTGTTAGCAGTTGGGCAAATGACTACTGGCTCTAACTCAGTGAAAATATCTTAACTGCAGCTAGAACTGATATGACCAGGAAGATGTATGATGGAATTGAGAAAACCTTGGGCTTGATGCATGGGAAGAAAGCACTTGTATTCACAAGTGTTCCACTGAGTGCAGACAAAAGCAAGCAAATGAAATGTTGGTTTGAGCAACACTGAACATTATACATCTGATAATTCTGACCACAGCTATGCTTACTGTTATTGATTCATTTCATAAATTGAAAAATTAGATGCAGATCCAAAAATGGATGACCTCAGGACTGTTGTAGATAAGCTGACAAGCAGTAAATCACCAGAGTAAAGATAAATTCTCTTAGATTCAGAAATGCAAAACCTGCTGGTTACATCCTTTGCACTACTAGTGAAATGAGAAATGCTGGGCTTTGATAATGTTTCAATGGCAATATTTGATAAAACCAAGGTGATACAGGAGTCTGCAAGTTCATGTATATTTGCAGGTTGCCGTTTGCACCAGTAATCTTCAAGCATATCCTACAATTGTCTGAATGTATATATCCAGAATATTAGTCCAATTTCTGGACAAGAACATCTATAATGGACATACTATTCTCACTGGAGCAGCTTTAAGACAACTGCAAAGAACAGAGTGTTGCACATTGTTTTTATAGACTTGACCAAAGAATTCTATTCTAAGGAGGGGTAGGGTTCAAATCTTAAAATTTTGATAGTCTGAACACACCTGAGCAGATGGAGACCTTTTCAACCTCTGTAGCCTGTCTTTAAATATGAGCATAGACAAAGTGTTTATTAGGTAACTTATTGCTGATGGCACTACACTTGTGCTTTCCAAGTAGGGTAGCTTTGGTTCCATCTTAATTTTGACTTGGTTGCAAAAGTTCAGACTGATCATCAATCAGTCTTAAAAAACAACTGATTGGCCAAAAAGGAGTCTATGCTTTCTAGAAGATTCACAAGCTAGATGCAGTTTACAAATCTCAGATCAATCTTTTGCAGTATGTCCTTTGATGCTGAAATCAACCTAGGAAGTAAGTAGGCATAATATGGAGTCACAATTAAAAACCTCAAACAATCCATTCAGGCCAAAGCAGTTGTGTACGAAGCTTGTGTGATCAAAATACTTATGTATGAAGACCTGATGATATCCCTGCCTCGCATTTAAAGTAGCACTGAAAGAGACATGAAAGTAGCTAGCATTCTCGTCAATGTAAATAGCAAGATGTACCTGGATGAACCTACTCATAGTCAATCCTTTGCATTACGTTGGATGAAGGTGACATTAAGTTTCAAGCTAAGGAAAAATGACCCTGCAAAACACATGTGTCAGTTAAATCAACAGGCTGAATACACCTGTTGCATTTGTCACAAGGATTGTCACTCCTGCATTGGTCTAACTCAGTGGTTTTCAAATTTGTAAGTCAATGGTCCATATGTTTGCTTAAAACGATTTATGGTCCACTGTCTGTAAGTTTTGTGAAAACTTATCAGTTACTAGCAGAAGTCATTTTTTTAATCTTGAAAAAACATGACACAATGGCTGCATTTCATGAGATTATATTTATTGAAAATGACTTTGTGGCCATAGTTTGAAAATCAATCAAAGCAGGCACTCCATAACTTGCTATAGGCTTGACAAGAAAAACAACAATATTGAACATTGCATGTGATCAAATGATGTGAACAGGAATTTTCAAAATAAACTTAAATTTGTACTTCACTTTGACTAGACCAGTGATTCTTAACTTTTTCTCTGCCATGCCTCCCTTAAGCAATTGTCCTTTGTTTCAAGCCCCCCCCTGACTTTAAACAAGCAACTTGGACAAAACTCTTGTTCAAAAACTTCCCATGTTGCAGAACACAAAGGGGCTTGCACCCCTCTGAAAATTTTTTGATGCCCCATGGGGGATACTCCCTCCCAGGTTAAGCACCACTGGGCTAGACACTGCCTTTTTTAAGCCTTAATGCTATCAAGCACAAAATTAACATTAAACTGACAGATGTTCAGAGTGACTAAGTGGGTGAAATGTAATGATACTTGCCAGAGTATGGCAATCACAAGATGCATTTTTGCTGTGTGATGCCATAACAATGTTTGAAAAAAATCTGTATATGCATCTGCCATGGTTTATTGTAGGCAATTGGCATGCAATGTTCTTATGCCAAATTACATTAGGTGCTTTTCAGGACATTTTGTTTACCAAGTCAAATCTGTAAGTTGGTGATCTGTTAAGCTGTTTTAGGGTGCAAATCCGGAATTTCATGACAATTTTGACCAGCTAAAACAGCATGTTGTATAGTACACAGTGGTTTACTGCAAAGTTAATGCGCTGTAGTAGAAGTTTTGTTGATATCAAATGTGAAGATAGACCTCGATTTTAGTCATGTCAGATTTATTGGAAGTGAAGAGTCATTTGCTGAATTCATTTTTGCATGACCACACTACTTTTCTGACAACGTTTTCCTGTCTATATTTTATCAGATCTACATTATTCGTTGAGGTTGCCATAATTACAATGTTATATAGATCAACAGTTCTTATCTGGCAGCAGTCATGTCTGATGGATCTGCGACATATTTGTCGTGATTGTGGCAAGCTGTGATTGCTACAGTTGGCCACTACCATGTGCCTATTTTTCTGGGCAAACCACATGATATATAATGAAAATATTAAAGCTCTGCAAAGCATTTTGCTGTTGGAAATGCAGAGACTGTGCAGGTGCCATGCACTTACCTTGATTTTTTCACAAGTTCTTACTACACATTGCTTCAACTGCCTGTGTTTGCTGACTTATTTGAATGATATGGTGTGAAAACATCAGGACAATGACAATAATGTTAGCTGTAATAACAAATGTTTTACTGGTTGTTATACTCTTTTGCATTTAGCAAAATGTAGCAAATTTGGCTTAAAGAGCATCCATCTATCACTGCTGCTAGGAATTTTTGTTGCATGACGTGAACACCTTCTTGCCATAATGCATATCTAAGTTGTGCATATGCTATGCTTTCTAGGCTGACACTAGACTGTTCTTTTGTCTGAACCGTACTATTTTTAAGCTATTTGCAGCAGTGATGTTGCTAATCATAAAACAACAAGAAACTAGAATATATTCAGAGTGAAACTGATGTCAACTGAGTGTAAGAAGAAGCTGAAAACCTAAGCATATATGTCTCATGCGTAACAATCAGCTTGAAACTGTTTCGTATTAATCACTGAAGGTTGTATAGCTAGAAACAAGGTTGTATCCATTTCCTGAAGATGTTATACATTAGAGATTGACCGATATGGCTTTTTTTGGGGACGTTACCGATATATTGGCCAGTCATGGACCTATAACCGATATTTCCAAAATTCTTATATCTTGTTTCATGTTTTGTCATCAAAAATATACTGCAGTCTGTGCCTTACGTTTTTTTGCAAAAACATCAAAAATCAGGATTTATGAGCTAAAATTTTTCAAATGCAGCAATTTCAGTATTCTGCTATGATTTTTAACTAATCTGATTAATGATGATGTTTTTGTTTTGGCTGTAACGACCAACGCATGCTCCATGTTTCATCTTGTCTGCTTGTTTATGAAAATGCATGTGCTAGCGTTGCTGCAAGGTAATTGTCTTGACTTGGTTTGTTGTGCTTTCTTGCGCAAGTTGTCTGCATGCATGAGGAATATAATAGCGTTTTGTCAATACCTACTGAGGCCGATAAAATAGGACATTTTGGCCAATACCGACATATCAGTAAAACCCAAATATTGGCCAATATATCGGTCTATCTCCATTATACATGATACATTCTGAAAAGCATTTTTACTTGCATATCACAGTCCATTCATAATCAGAAAATGCTTTTTTGTCAACAATAGCTCCCTTTTTGGGACAGAATTGTATACAACTAGTGTTTTGCTAAAAACTAATCACCTGTTCAGTGAGAAGCAGACATGTATATTACTTACGCATATTCCTGATTACCATTATTATCACATCAAAATCTTTGTATTGAGGACCATGGTCAATGTTAGACAGTATTTGCATTTTTGATATATGTTAATCACCTGTACATACAAACATTTTTGCTGTGACATTGTTGTAAATAGCTTAACACTTTTGCGTCCGGCCGCTTTATAGAGAATTCTCGCACCAAAACAATTGGATCGCACGTGGCTTTGCACACGTAACTTGGGCACCTAAAGTGGTAGAGAGCTGTTCAAAGGCTATAAAGCGTGGCAAGTCTTCTAGTCTGCACTCGAAAAAAAAATTTTTTCTTGGGGAGTATGGATTTTTTGCGAGTGACATCATAAGTGGAAGACTATTAGGCTACCTTGGCCCACTTCACCTGGCCCTGGACCCAAACCATTAGATGGTAGTATTTCGTTGAAGTTTTTATTGGAAACTAGGCTACATTCCAAGTCTTTTGATATTTTGGATGACCTGCTGTGGTTTCGGGTTCGAAAGTTATGATCTAAAGTAATAAAAATAATTGACTAGTTAACTAATTAGATAATTAATTAATTTGTTTATTTTAAATCATAACTTTTGACCCAGAAATGCTAGAAAGTTGATCGAAGACTCAGACTCGAGCCTAGTTTCCAATGAAAACTTCGGCGAAATACTTTGGCCTAACAGTTGGGCCATAGGCCAGGTAACATGAGCCAAAATGACCCCAAAACTACTTCACTTATGACGTCACTCACAAAAAATCCGCAACTCCCAACCAAAAAATTTTTTCAAGTGCAGAAGACTTGCCGACCTGTTTTAGCCCTTGAACAGCTCTCTAGCGCAATCGGCGGAGGAGCTATGGCATTGGTAAGGCAACCAAAAATTGCTGGTTTTAGACTGAAATCTAGGTACTAATATATTCGCAGACCGGCTCTCAAAGTGTTAAGAAAAAGTAAACATTAAAATTTGTGCAGTAGATTGTTTTCTGTTCCTATGTATTAACTGCAAAACTGTAAAGTATTGTAAGATTTGCTAGTAACTTTTTTTATTTTACTTTTGTATTTTTCATTAGATTTTTACTCTAATCAAGATCATTAAGAAAGTTAACCAGCCTTTAAAAATTTATAGCCAAATCCTTTTTTAGTGAATTTTGTGCAACTGTTACTTCTGGTAAGCTATTCTTAAATATTTATGTGAAGGATTGTTTGCATCCATTGAATTTGTATATAAGACAAGTTGTGGTGCAAATAAATTTTACTATTGTTATGAAATGTTTTTAATGAAACATTGTTTGAAGCAGGTAAATCTTTGTTTTTTTATTATGTAAACATTTGTGAATAAGAATTTGTGTCGCAAATATGTAACTACTGAAAAAGGAGCTAGATGGAATGTAACAAAGTGTAATGTGGCAAAAGCTTCAGGTTTTGAACCAAAAAAATCCTTTTGGTTGATCTGCCAAAATGTCTAATTTTTAGCTGATGCTAATGATGGGCAACCTTACTGCATTTGTGAGTCACTATGACTCAAGAGCATGCTCAAGAATCATTTCAGGGCTCTAGTGAGCAGAATAGATTGGTTCTGACCATGTTTTTATCAACTACCATAACCTTTTGTATGTTTGAGTAAGAACGTCATAGCCCAATTTTTTAAAAAATTTCATAGATTGACATTTACATATCCCATTATCTTTGATTTTCGTTTGCTGCAGAGTCAATATGGGTCACTGCTTTTTACTAGGTTACTATTTTGGGAAGGTAAAAGGGTAATGCTTTTCACTTTACAGGACCTTTTCAACATAGGGGAACTGTAAATATGATCGTTTTATTGTGGTGTGAAGGCCATGATCTAACTTATTTCTGTTACATGAATATCATCTTTAGCTTCAGTGCTTTTGTGTTGCTGAAATGTGATAATACTGCTCATTGTTTACAGCTTGCTTCAGTCCGTTTTCATAGCATTAAGAATGATAGTAAGTCACATCAAAGTTAGCTATTGTGCTGGCTATGACTGCTTATTTCTGCTTTTCATTAATGTATTTATAGGTTGTGACATGTAGAATAAGGGTTTGATGTGCTCTCTGTAGAAATCTGTTTTGGATTTATATATGTGATAAAAGACTCTTGGTGAAAAATGGAAAGCACTGCAAGTGTCAGTATTCGGTATGAAACAAAACGTTCTGCTGAAAAGATTAAGGAAGATGTAAGAATGTCTTTGTTTTCATGGTTTGCTTGTGGGCACCTATTCACAAAACACTTATACTGCATCAATATGTGCTTGTTAATTTTGATTGCTTATTAACTTTTGTGAAGTATATACATTCATTGTAAAAGTTGATATGTTGATTTGTGTAATAATCGGCTAAACATTGACTTGTGTAATAATGGGCTGTGTCCACAGTTTATTATGTTAATGTTTTTTCTCAACTTATACATGTCCAAATTTAGCATGCACATCTTATGCTCATTTGGCATGGGTTGTTAGGTATGGTTCAGCTCCAGTAAAATATGTATGTATTTTGCATGTTTCATAAAATTTCTGCAAGAATTTTGTTGATTATTGGAGTGTGTGATAATACACACCTACTGTATTTGTTCAATTGTAAGCCGCAGCTTATAAAGTTTTTTTTTCATCATTTTATGCAGCTTATAATCAAGGGCAGAGTACTATCAAGAGTTGTTCACATTTTTTATTGCTTTACCATATAGAAAGGTATAGATGACACTTTATCTTTCCTTGCCTAAATTTTTTCCGACCAAACTCTCTTCGCATTCTATTCTGTTCAGCATCACGTGCACATCTGTTACAGGAAGGATTGTGATGAACAGAAGACAGTTGTAGTGGTGTAAATATCATCACCAGAGTTGCCATTTGCCAATTAAACATGAAATGTGCTAGTACGTAAAAAGTATCTCTGACGTTTAGGTAATCTATGTTCAAGGGCGGCTTATATTAATTTCTTAACACCATTTTTTGCAGCTTATGATTCTGGGTGGCTAACAATCAATATATAAATACAGTATCTTACAAATTTGTTAGGCACACCAATTTGCCATAGAGATCTCAAAGTTTATTGCAAACAAACTATGTTTTGAATGTTCAAAGTCAGAAAACTGTAAGAAACTTTGTAAACATTGAAGGTGAAAAAAATTTAACATAAAATTAGCATCTTTTTATGTGGTAGAAAGAAAGGTTTGATTAGTTTGGATTAATGTTTTCTTGGCTGTTAAGATATTTGACACTGCAAAAGTACCTACTATTTGCTTTAATGTACATACTTTGCTTTTTCTTCCATATCTTAGCCACAAGCCTATAAAGCATGGATCAGAATAAAATTCAGAGATAGGTAATTGAATGGTTTCTTTTACATTGCCATAAAGGTGCTTGAGATGTACACTGTAAAAAAGGATTTTTGAGCTTAGGATTAGGTGTTTATATACTTTTTTAGTTCAACCATATTTTCTGCCAAAATCTGACCAAGACCAGAATTAAATAAACTCATGACCTGGCAAATTCAAAGATACATACCAAAGACCACTTAATTTTTGTTAAGTGTAAGGGTAGTAATTGTCACAATGACATAAAGAAAGAACCTTCATTTTACCCACTTTGCACCTCCCAGTTAAAAGTGTTATGAGGGTGAGGCTGTGGACTCAATACCAAAAACCTTCAACTCTGACCCATCTTTTTTGTTACCACAACTCCAACTCCTCAACATTTAATAACCCTAACCAATTCAAGTTTTTTACCATCTTAGCAATGACATAACTGTGTCTGTACTGCTGCAGTTTTTAATGTTATTAACACTTTGGCATCCGACCGCTTCTTAAGGATTTTCGGAAAAAAGCGCCGAAACGCACGTGGCTTTGCGCGGAAATATCTCCACTCCTGTACGGGTTACAGACCTGGTCGAAGTGTTAAAAGACGCGGCAAGTCTTCTAGTCTGCACTCGAAAAAAAATTTTTTGCTTGGGGTTGTGGGTTTTTTGTGAGTGACGTCATAAGTGGAAGACTTTTAGACCACCTTGGCCCACTTCACCTGGCCCTGGGCGCCAACCGTTAGATGGTAGTATTTCATTGAAGTTTTTACTGGAAACTAGGCTACAATCCAAGTCTTTTGATACTTTGGATGACCTGCTGGGGTTTCGGGTTCAAAAGTTATCATGTAAGTTATGAAAAATATTTGACTAATTAGCTGATTAGATAATTAATTAATTTGTTTATTTTAGACCACAACTTCTGAACCAGAAACGCTAGAAAGTCGATCAAAGGCTCAAATGACGCGGACTCGAGCCTAGTTTCCAATGAAAACTTCAGTGAAACACTTTGGCCTAGCGGTTGGGCCCTAGGTCAGGCAACATGAGCCAAAATGACCCCAAAACTACTTCACTAATGACGTCACTCACAAAAAATCCGCACCCCCCAAACAAAAAATTTTTTTTCGAGTGCAATCTATTAGACTGGCCAATCTGTTTGAGCCCTTGAACAGCTCTCTAGCACAATCGGCGGAGGAACTAGGGCATTGGTAAGGCAACCGAAAACTGCTGTTTTTTACGCCGAAATCAAAGTACGAATATATCGTACGCCGGCTCTCAAAGTGTTAATAAGCAGATAAAACTTTTCATGCTGATTCCAAAAAACTAATTTTGTTGAGATTGGTTAAGGTTTCGCGAAGTTATGGACCATACAAAATCACTACTTTTTGTGGTCAATGAAGCGTAACAACTACCAAGAAAATCATCAACTAACTTTAAAACTACATATTCTCACTGTAATCATTTAATTGTTGTAAAAACTTGACAAGAGGTTGTCTCAAGTATCTTATCTTCACTTGTGAAATAAATTTTCAAAATATCCATGCACTTAGAAAATGGGCAGTCATCAAAATCACTCGTGCGTGACTTAAATTTTGAATGGCAAAAACTCCAACATGCACATATGCTATTGGCATGCGCAATATGCCAAAAAAATCATGATAGCCAAGAAAAACTGAATTTAGATAAAAATTACCCAAAAAGTTTCAAAATCATGGCCAAAAAAACTGAATTTGGATAAAAATTACCCAAAAAGTTTTGTTTACCCAAATTTTGGTTATTTACAGCCAAACTTTTGAACCAGAAGCCTTAGAAAGCCAACCAAAGGCTCAAAAGACTCAGATTTGAGCCTAGTTTCCACTAAAAACTTCGGCGAAAAACTTCAATTTGAGGTAAAATGACCTAAAACCACCCTAGTTATGACATCACCCACAAAACAACTGTAACCCAAATTACAAAAATTTTATTTTTTTTTTCAAACTAGAAGATTTTCCAAGTCTTTTGAGGGTTTGGACAGCTCTCTAGCACAATCAACTGACAAGTGATGGAGTCGCAAAGTGGCACGAAAATAGTGACTCAGTGCATGATTTCAAAGTATGAGTATCTCATATATATTTTGGCAGAGAACGTGTTAACAAGCCATGACAGTACAGCAATCAGTCTCGAGACCAAGATTTGCACCTGTTTTGACTGTGGCAAGACCTGTGACATTTGATACAGAAATTCATAAATTGAGCAAAATGACAGGTCTCCAGGCCATAACCAGGTTTTGAGACTCCGTTTCAGTTGCATACTTTCCCAACTCATGAAGTTTGCAAAATGAGTTCCCTAACCCTTATGGCAATTGATCCTGAAAAGATTTAGAATATGTGTACTTATAACAAAAACATTGTAGGAATCTTGGTGATATTTGACAACAGGAGTCAAAACAAAAGTCCAGTGTATGCCCAGATGCAGTGGTAGATAATTTAATTAGCAATATTGTAAGTTTGATTGATGCTTTAGGAGTACCACTTCAGAAATTTTTGTTGTAAGGTTTCAGGTTGCAAATCAGCCTACTAAATGTCAGAGCCATTCAAAGTCAATGTTGTCACTGGGGTGATACACATTTCTGTCATCCTGCTAGCTGTTTCCTTGTTCAACCCAAAATTCAATAACTGCCATTCCCGAATTATGCTTCTGGTGTAAGAACAACAAGGAAGTTATTTGAAGAACCAGGTGAAACATTGAGTTTAAAAATTACATACAGAAATAAGCAGCAAAAAACAGGCCAATTGGATCTGTTCAGAATCTTTCCCCTGACATATATCTACAATGACCTTCAAAATTCCATTGTCTTACTCTTACTATGTTTGGCTTTTGCAGTTAAATCTCACAAGCGAAAATGATATAGTGACTTCATTTTATCTTCCTTTCTGCATCAAGAATTCCAGCTATGCATTTGATAGGTGATTAATCTACCACGTTGCTATTACTTAGAAATGTTTTTCTTTTTTGAACCTTGTTGCAGAAATGTGATCACTACTTCTGAGTGCTTTGCTCAAGAAAACATGCCACTGATTTCTGAAGATGAAAAATACATAGACTAGTGTTGGTGTGTTATTCTACTAAACAGTACTCTACATCAGTTTTTTGTTACCATTTTAACAGTTTGAGAGCCGGCGTACGATATATTCATACTTCGATTTCGACCTAAAAAGCAGCAGTTTTCAGTTGCCTTACCAATGCCGTAACTCTGCAGACGTTTGCGCTAGAGAGCTGTTCAAAGGGTCAAATGGATCAGCCAGTCTTCTAGATTGCACTCAAAAAAAATTTTTTGGTTGGGCGGTGCGGATTTTTCGTGACTGACATCATAAGTGAAGTAGTTTTGAGGTCATCTTAGGTCATGTTGCCTGACCTAGGGCCCAACCGCTAGGCCAAAGTGTTTCACTGAAGTTTTCATTGGAAACTAGGCTCGAGTCTGCGTCATTTGAGCCTTTGATCGACTTTCTAGCGTTTCTGGTTCAGAAGTTGTGGTCTAAAATAAACAAATTAATTAATTATCTAATCAGCTAATTAGTCAAATATTT
>Ga0210059_1005220_pt1 | contig 20904 bp, 19 predicted proteins | sample Ectturendosymbi2_FD_188042 | JGI IMG/M metagenome (GOLD analysis project Ga0210059, IMG submission 188042) | Ecteinascidia turbinata endosymbiont from Florida, USA - Sample 2 (SPAdes) (version 2) | ecosystem: Host-associated > Tunicates > Ascidians > Unclassified | place: Key West, Florida...
CTTGCTAACTGCTTGCAGTCACAAAGCGCAAGTAAAAATTAGGCATAACGTATTTTGCAGCAGCTGTTAACACACCCACTTGTATCCGACCTAATGCTAATGTAACATGCTTCATTTTATGACCACACAAAAATTCTTTTCTAACAACTCTGGTGGACGAGAAATAAAACTTTTCTTCACAGTGCTGTTGTAGAATGATATGAAATCTGTAGATTTTTATTTTTTTCGCAGTGAACACTGTTATGGTGAATTTTGATAAACTATGAGACAAATGACCAAAATGTCTCACTGACCAAAACTTCTCAGCAAAACATGACTGAAATGTCTCAGTGACAACACAAGAAAGGTTCTCAACTATTTTCCCTTGCTGGCTGGTTAGAAAGCAGTCTTGCCACAAACTCAAGAGTCTGTAATGATAGTCCAAATGTGTCAAAGTAAAACTTTACAAACTGTTGAAACTTGTTAACTCAATGAAAGACAAACTGTTTATTTGCCAGATTAAATCTGCATACAATAGTTCAGAAAAAGTGCTGGACAAATACACATTTCATGGATGGTGCTTAAAAATATGGGGCATTTAATGTTCAGCTGTTGCAACTCAGTTGCTGTCTTGCTCTCCATCTATTCAAATTTTTGGCTACCTGCCCGTATGTTAAGATAGTGGCACAGCTTTAAAATTGGTTAGTAATTTTCTTGTCAACAAAGGCAAGACAATTGGGGATTGAACACTTGATCGGTTTGCAGCTGCGCGTGACCAACAGGGATTGGCAAACTATGTGAGTTTTATTTTCCATGGTGACAAAATGCAAGCTTTCAAACACTGTGAAGCTTTCAGTTTATCAGTCTTTGTTCCGATCTTCACCTGTGTTCATGAATCTTGGGTGATTTAGTGACTTAAAAAGATGTCTCAAGCACAAGTGGCAGAGATGCAGCATATGTGGAGTTCATGGCGTGACACTTTGCGACCAAGTACACAGCTGTGAAATACGTAAAACCTTGAATGTCAAGCACCTTCCCTAATCGAGAGAACCCAACTGCGACGGTTCAGCCACATGACCAAAATGCCCCAGGAGTGATTGGTGAAACACGTCCTACTGGCTACACCCAATGCAAAATGGCTAAGAGATCAACTAAGGACCAGGTGGCATGATTACATCTCTGACTTTGTATAGTCACATCTTGGTGTGGAGCCAGAAGAACTATCAGTGATTGCTGAAAACCGTGAGATTTTTTAAATCCTAGGGCTGTTACCCATGCAACCCTCCTCAGAGCAAAATTTGGTATAAAATGAATGAACACCCAAAATCTTTTTCCATTTTTAGCTAATATGAGATACGCTTCAGTAGATTACTTCAGGGTCAGAAAATTTGGTGTGGTAAAATTGCTCATGCAATGTACTTCTTAAATTTAATTTTAAGTCCTCAGATTTTCATCCTTTCCAGTTCTCTGATACTGTTGAGGTATGATGCTTGTGATGAATGTCATAATGCTGTTCTCGATCGTACTCTTTTGGTACAGACACAGTTGCATGCACATTGGAAATTATGGTTTACTCTTATTACCAATGGCAGCAAACACCTGCATATCCTCCTGTTTTGAGTTTGAAAACAATAGATCAATGTTTAAGAACAAGTTTCGCCTTGAAACAGATACATGATAAAACTGAATACACTCTGAAGCCAAACACAAAACAGTATCAATTTTTTGCGATTGTGGTGCAGGCATGGGAAAGATTAACATTTGGTTCTTATTTGGTAGCATGAAGGGGAAATCAAGTCATCTTAAGTTTGAATCAAGCATTTTTCAAGGGCTGGCAACCATTGCTTTACATTAGGTTTTATAAAAATTGAAACATTTAAATGTTTACTGCAGCCACATGTGGGCTGTAACCAGGGACGCTGGAGCAGCAGTAAGGCAGTAATAGACTTGAGGACAATGTAAACTTATAAAAAAAAACATTAGCAACAATGTTGACATCAAAATAACAGGAATTATAGAAACCATTTCTGAATTTTCTGGGTGTGCAAATAGCTGCAATAAATTTGCTTCAATTCGGTATTGGTAAATCATGAAATCGCCTTTGATATTATTATGAAAGGCACCTCCGCCCCTGTGTCCTCCCTTTTGAAAGCGCAGGGGGAAAATGACCCCGCCATTTCCCCACTCTTCAGCATCCCTGGCCATAACCTGCATTTGGAAGAGGCTGTCCTAGGCAGGGATGGATTTAGGGAGTGCGGAGTCCTAGGCCATCGCAGTTTTTGGGGCTCTGCACAGGTGTGACCTATTTGGCCGTTTATCTGAAAAGCATGAAAGTATGCCCCTCCTATGGCTAGTGCACCATCAAAAATCTGTCTATTGTGGTTCGACTTTGGTTCTACGATTGCCTTAGATCTTCAACAGAAATTAAAGACGTTCCTACGTTCTTCTCAAAAACAAATAATGCGTTCTTTTCTTGGAATTTATAGCGCTTTTGTGTAGTTCAGAAGTTCTCTTCATTAAATTTCCGTGAATTCTAGCGTTTTTTGTAGGTTTATTTTTCAAATACATACATTTTCATGTAGGACTTGTTGCCGCCCTTGAAAATATCGTCTAGTTGTTGATCTGATTAGCTGTACGTAAATTCCTTTGTTATAGTAACCAGTGCACATATTTTATTAATGAAACAAGTACAATCCATTTGATGGACACAGAGTTTATTCATGCCGTTTTTAGTTGTCATTTTCCAAGCAATACAAAATATACTGTTTTCATCCTTTATGCCAGGGGTGGCTAACCATCAGAGACCAACAGCCACATTTCCTATTGTGTTACCACAAAGAGCCACATCATACACATGGGCACAATTTGGTGGGGGACATGGGAGACGTGGCCCCTCACTTTATTAGACAGGGGACATAATATGCTATGTCCTCCCACATTTTTCTCTTGGGATTTGCATTCGGAGAGGTTCCAAAACTAAATGTGATGTTGTCACATTTGTATGAAGAGTTTTTCATGTCAGATGTTACACATAGCCATGTTGATGTTTAAACAGAGTTTGGTGTGGTATCGCTGATTCTGATATTTTTATAAATTTTTACTTCAAAAATGGTTTTAGCATTTTGCAAGTTTCTAGATACCGCAAAAGATTGTTAACTGCTTCTGTCCGACAGTTATTCAGTGTGGTTTGCTGTGAAAAAGGTTTAACGTCTGCACACGTGAGAAACCACAGTACAGCCGTGGTATGCTTCGTGCAAAAACGTTGGCTAACTGGCTTTACTGTAACGTTGTAAATCGTTGGTTGCATTGTATTCAGAAACAGACAGCGTAAAATTTAAAGATGAAAGTGTATAATGTTAGAAAGTTACATTTTCAGGTAAACCTCTGCGAAATATTTTCTGAAGACAAGCAGCAGCACTATTATGAATACTTAGTTTGGCCATCTTCAACTATTAGTTAACAGCATTTCTATCAAAACTTTAGAGAAGTATTGACCTAGATATGTATTGTCCTATAGCTCAATTTAATGATGTGACTAGGAATTAAAGATAGCTTATATGTTTAGCCTTATTTCTTGTATGTCACGACAAGGGTGAACAACAAATTCAAAAGATATTTATACACACAATGCAGCAATGTTTTCATCCATGTGCGAAACATTTGCTTTACACGTAACCTACGCATGGGTGGTGGAACTATTTTCAAAGTGGGGGGTGCAAGTGTACGTCAGAAAATGAGAAAATTTTCATGGCTTGAATCGGTCACTGTGACGCAACAAGCACTGAAATATGACGTCGTTAACTTTTGTCAGCATGTTTAAGCAATTTTATTCAAAATTTGATAAGCCCTCAACAACCCCTATCTATCATACACTACACTGACTTCAGCACATAAATGTAACTAGTTGTCCTTAGTCTTATACAAAAAACAATTTACTTTAACAATGGACCCAATACGAATTGTGTTGCTTAAGCTTACTTGGCAAAAATTCGAAATTTAAGAGTGGGAGGGCCAAGCTCTCCCAGAAGAAAGTGGGGGAGCCTAGACCCATGTGGCCCCTCAGGCTCCGCCACCTATGAGTCTATGTAACACCTAGTTTTGCTGGACATTCTTTTCGTGTTATTTCAGGTGAAACGTGGTACTATCTGCCAATTCACCGTTGTTCATTTTGATTTCTGTTTCACCTCAAATGTATTTTCGTGTTGATATGCATGTATAACTCCAGAATAAGACTTTTGACATTAATTTCGCCTATTAAAATTTGATGTTAAACCTGAAAAATTTAATTGTGAAAAGGCTGAAATGAGTGGCATAACTCACAGAAGTTGCAAGGCAACAGTCACCAACAGACCCGCATTCAGATTTGGGACACAGGGGGGATGAAGAATTTTCTGAGGGAGGCCCAAATTTTACGTTGATAGCATGTGCAAAAACAATGGTTATGCATACAATATGTCCAAAACTTCTTTCAGGGGGGAAGAAGCCCTCCCTTTAGACAAGGGCATGGTCACCAGATAATTAGGTATGCAGAAATCACCTTGTAGGCTAGATTGGTATATGGTTATGTACTCAGAAAGACTTCTGGTTCGTTTTCTTTTGGATACCTTGAAATCGTCTCTAGTTGACTTGGATAATTCTGCTTGGGAGCTTGACTGATGTTGGGAAAGGCTGTTAGACAATCGAAAGGGTACCCAACAGCATGCAGGGACTGACAAGGGTAGATTAAAAAGATACGTCCTCCACCCATAAAAATAAGTTATAAATAATTTTGTGAAGTAGGCTAAGCTAATTTTGGCCGAACATTTTTTGCTACTGTAAGAGGATATCAATAGAGATTTGGCTAGGCGTGGGGCTGCATGCATGATGTCGAGTAGCTAAAGATTTATAGCATTTTTAAAGAGCAGAAATGTGCAAGAAAAATATTTAGCTACTATACCTTGCAATTTAACGTCTTCGTAACGTTAAGCAACTTAAACAGGTCGTCACATCGCGCTGTAACACACACGTCTTATAAAATGCATGAAAATGTATGTGTTCTGCTTAAGAGTGATATGCATGTGCGACCAATGCGATTCACCGTTTTGTGCACTCCAACTGATAGCTCTGATAAAACCCAATTGATGTGTTCTACTATATTTCTGTGCTTGTTTGTATCATAGTCTGATAGTGGTGCAACCAAGCTGAACTACAGAACCATGTCCAACAATAAAATTAAGTTTAGTAATTTCTAAATCGTTTGTAGGGATAAAGCAAAGCGTGATTAGTGTTGCTTTGAAAACACCTCTGAAAAACAAGATTGGGAATCCATAATCACACACCAACGTGACAAGGACAGAAATTTACAAGCCATTCATTATTATGCATGTTATTTAGTGGGACTTCTAGTAATTACGTAAGACCCACTTGAAACCGGACAAAGAGCCGCATGCACTCGCGAGCCGCGGGTTAGTCACCCGTGTTCTATGCTGTAGGTTGATGGTGAACAGCATGAAGACAGAAGTTTTGCACAGCTTAGTATTGTCGCAACACCCTTAGCTTACCATATAAAGTAAACCCAATGTAGACACATCTTTCCAACTAGAACTCACGAGAAACTGTTCTAGCTGATTTGACCAACTTATAGAGCTTCAACGAGCAATCTAGTTGGTAACAACCAAACGTAGCATCCAATACTGACAAATTGCCTTTCATTAAAGTTTTGCAGTGTCTAGCAGTCTTGCGAGCTTTTTGTCAGCGGAAGATTAAAAACCAAGCAAGCCATGTATTGTTCTTTCTTTTTTCTTGCAACCATAGGTGCAGACAGGTGGGCCAAGGAAGTTATGCCTCCCAAATTTCTAGCATATCTTGGCATTTTGCGCTTTGAAAGGCAATGTCCCGAACAAAATATTGTTGCTCGCTTTAAGTCAAAGTATTTTCCCCCTGAAAAAATTTGGCTTGGCTGCGCTACTGCTTGCAACTACTTTCATGCATATGGCCTGCATCTTTCTCACGCCCAGCCCTGTTCTTCAGTATCAAGCAATTCACACAGCGTGCACTTTTCTACTTGGTGTTCAATCTTCCACTGACCAATCGCTCGCAAGAACGCAAAACCGCACTGCAGAACACCGATGAGAAGCAATAGAGTCAGTTATTTTGCGTAGCAAAAATATTGTTGTATTGTTACTGTACAGATAAGAGAATACACGTTTGCATAATCGCTCGTTTCGAAGTAAACCATGAAGTTAAACCTCTGCGCAGTTTCGCAATTTTTTCGTCATAGGAAGGAGTTGCGCGGGGCCATGGCCTATTTCGTAAATCCGTCACTGGTCCTAGGCTATGCTCTCAGTCACAAACTTCGTCAGCTGAATGTTTAAACAAAAAATGTTAAAAGTTTAACTTTATTATAAAAAACAATTTATGCATGACACTGAATCTGGTTATTTTTCGGTCACAGACGTAAATGTTTTTGAAATGAAAAGTTACAAGTCATTTCGGTCAGTTGTAGCCTATATTTTCAGACATTCTGACCGAAATGACTTGTGAGACAAATGACCGAAATGTCTCAACGAAAAAAACAGCGCTGAATCATTCGAATACTGTATTATTACTGTAACTGCATCACTCTGTTAGCTAATAAAATGAAGATGTACAGTTGGACACCTCGTGTTTATTGTTGTGGAACAGCAACATTACGTTCATCAAACTGAAACTTCAAATAAAGTTACGATGTAAAATGTAGAGATAAGAAAAGTATTTAACAGACATTCCCACATCCCGAAGTTAAATGCTTTTTTATGAATGGTGCTATTGCTGTACACTTCTTATTTTCAGGAAGCTCGTTTTTACGCGCTCTTTCTAATTGTGCTGAGAGCAATGAAGACATTAAACCAGCCAAAACCTTCATCAACAGAAATACTCGCAGTTTGGAGCGATTCGCTTTAGCCCACAAGGATCAAGGCTGGGGTCGAGGTCGCACAAAGCACGAGTTGGCTAATGTACCCAAACGATCATATTATCACAGGTACAGTTCTTTCTGGTGGTTTACTCAACGCAAAAATGTTTTGTCAGTTGTTTTTTTACTCCTACACAGGATTTGTTTGGAGCGCACCAATGCTCACACTCACGCTTTCCTGCAACACTATTCTGGAAAAGAAGTTATCACAGCTTCCACAACCGAATGGTAACTTTACTTATTGGTGTTATGTAAAATCTTGTGCCAAACTTGCTAAATAGCAAAACCTTGTCAAGTTGAAAACCATTGCACTTTCACATCCAGGTGTATTCGGAAGCATTTATACAGTTCCACCGACGTGACTGCTAGTTCGAAGGTTGGGCTTATTCTAGCTGAAAGATGCATCAGAGCTGGAATATCTTGCGCTGAATGGGTAAACTGCACCGAAACGTCATGCGAATCAACAGACGCTTTTCATGAAGCTGTAAGAAGCACTGGTTTCTCTTTGTGTGAACCTGATCAAGTTCGGTTCAGGTATACCAAGCCACATCACAAAGTCCTCGGTCCGGCACCTCGCCCTATTGAGTGACGTGGTCGCTGGCATCGCCGAGGTTTACAAGATAAGCCATGTTCGCATTGCGTTGGGGGAGAACGCTTCACTCTTTGAGGTGAAATAGAAGCTGCATCATCATGGACTGTGAGAAATTATATCCGCTCGGGTATCTGCTTTTGATGAAAACCAAACTTCCTAGTCATTTTTTTCAAACCACGGTCTGACGAAAACCCGAAGGACTTCGAAGATCACCTGAAACATTTTTTGCGTGGTTATGGATCGCGCTTTACAGCCTGTATGAAAACTGTTCATGATACTTACTTCAATGAGGATAAGCGCCACAATGAGTACTTCCACTCGAAATGATTTTTGTTCCACGAGATGCGATTTTACCAACTCTACCATCTGAGTACAATACGACAATTTCTCATTTAATATTTTTGTTCGCTTGCCGACGTTGAGGTAACTGCAAGATACGATCTGCACTGTAAAATCGTAATTGAGCGTTGTGTCATTGCAGTGTTGTTACGTACCTAGCAGTTTTGCAATACAGTTTCTCCAAGTTTTCTCTGTCCCAATACACGTCTGGGATATCGAGCAGACTGTACTGCAAGTTGATCCTGTGCCTAGATATAGGAGACACAAAATGATGTGAGCTAAAGTGACAACAACAGTAAGCTAGTCCAGTGATTTTCAACCGGTGTTCCGCGGAAAACTAGTGTTCCGTGAAAGATCGTCAGGTGTTCCGCAGGAAATTTGATAAGTTTGACTAGTGTTCCATCGAACACCGGTCGAAAATCACTAGTTTAACGCAATGAGCGTAAATATGTTTTCTTTCGAGAAAGTAATTAGTTTTAGGAGCAAACGAATATAATTTAAATAACTTAAAAGAGCCAAAACAGAACTAAACATCATAATTGTGATTATAAAATTTTGTTTGGTGTTCCCCAAAATTTTTTTATTGCATAAAGTGGTCCGTGATGCAAAAGGTTGAAAAACACTGAGCTAGTCACTAGTCAGTTATTATCAACTGGCAACCGTTCTTTCGTAATTTTGAAATCAGAAGAACGTAAGGTTTGTACGGAATCTACAGTATATCTTGAATAATTGTTTGCGCGTCATTTCAAAATAATGTCGTGTGATTATTACACGTAGTATGGATGCAAAGCAATGTACAGTGACTGACAGAATCGAAAATGTTGTTCGAGGGTTGCTACGTGCGCTGTTTTGCGCATTGGCCTCTTGCCATTTACTTGGACTCCAAAATAATGCAAACAGTTGATTCTTTGATTCCATCACAACCACGTGGAGAGATAGTACAAGGAGTGCTGGTGCTGCAGGATATCTGATGGGCTCCACAATTCGTAAAACAAAATTTTAAATAGTATTTCATTTGACTGGAAGAAGCAGCAGTGATGGAGTCGGTTTCGAGACCCATTTTTGCGAGTCTCGGAAGGTTTTACGTCCAGTCTCGAGCAAAGAAATGGCTTAGTAGAAGTTCTATAATTCAGCGATTTTTGTTGGTTGTATTTGCAGGTAAGAAAATGCCATCAATTTGAAAAATCCAACATAGAAGTGATGACCACACTTTTTTCAAAAATTTCGGCAAAATTTTAAGTCTCTGTCTCGAAGTTTTAACCAGGTCTCGGTCTCGACCACATCACTGGAGAGCAGGCTTATATGTTGACTATGTGCGAACACACTAATCCCTCATTCTTTAATATACTGGAGTAGAAATGCGAATCGAATGCAAAGAAATCCGAAGCTGTTTTGAAAAAAAATCCATTGGGACCCGGACCATTTAAATTTCTTACGCATGGCTTTCGTTACAAGTATTTGTTTCAGGCGTAACCAGTAATTGTGTTGTTTTTTCATGCTACACGCAGCACCATATTGAACTATGGAATCTTTATCGAAAGTTGCGAATTGCAAACGAAAATTGCCAACTCTTTAAATATAAAATGTGAAACAGCTCCAAGATATTACCTTATTAAGAAAACCTCTCCAAATTTTTGTAGCACTGCCTTTGAACTTTGGTAGCTTATTTGCCTGCCAACCATTAGCTCCTCTGGTAATGTTTCAAGTGATTGAATTAATCGTTCAAGCGAATGTTCCCAGTGAGCCAGTTTCACTGACATCGCTAATGCGTTGGAAAACGAATACATTTCGTGCACACTTTCTTCTTCACTACTTCTTTCACACAGTACAAAGGAGTCTGCATGAGAGAAAACGAGGTAAGTATTAATTAAAACATGACTTAAAAGTTCGTTCAAGGGGTTAGTGACTGAAAGAGGACCAAAACATCGTCCATCCCGGGCTCGCAACCGGGTAATTGCCACCCGAAATTTCCGAAAACACTTTCAAAGTTTTGATTCAAGTAATTAGTCTCCACAAAGGCGACGCAGTCGAATCTGTTAGATCGGTTTCAGGTAACTCTACGCATCTTCAGTTGCGCAAGCAGTGCTAACTCAAGACATAAATTGTGGCAAGTAAAAACTGGTAAATGCCGCAGATCTAAAATATTTGCTTTCATTAAAACTGCAAACTATGTGACGTCAATTGCAGAGCAACTACAACACAGCTATCAGCAACGCGGCGGCGATTCGGCACTAAGCGGACAGTGGGATGCGTAAGCAGGAAGGCGATCATGAGTAGAGTTGTATTATCCGGGTAACGGTTGACCGGATAACCGAGAGTTTTTTTGCTATCCGATATATTTCTGTCAGTTAAACGGATAAAAAAGTGATGTTACTAATGAGTTCTACACATTTTAACGCCCTGCAAATCTTCAAACTCACTATCCAGCCCGCTTCTGTGGAAGCAGAAAGGGCATTCAGTACATGTGGACTCTTGCTACGACTTTACAATCGATGCGTTGTGCTTCATAGGGAATGCGTTGCCAAAGCAGGAAATGGTAAAAATGCATGGTTTTCGTCATATATGCAGCGCTGGTTTTACTCCGATTTGATCGGTTGCTTCTAATGGCGCCCCGCGCTACCCCTACTAACCTACGCAAACTTGCTGCTTGTGTAGTGCCGGCGCGCGGGTTCACCCGTTGCCTACGAAAATCAAAGGGAACTGCGCGGCTTTAGCGTCCCCATCATAATTCCTTTTTGTAATGTAATTGTCAAAATGTTAATTGTTTTTCTGTAATGTTTAGCCTGTTTTTTTAAAATAACACCTGGTTAATGTAAAGAGGGTTTAAGTTTTGAAGCTGTTTTCTTTCTTGTTCATAAAAGCGTTTTGCATTTGGCAGATTAAGTGTGAAATACGGTTCGATAGTTGTTGCTGTTTCAATAATCACTTCTGAAGAGATATAAGTTTAGTTCGTAATTGCAAATGTGGGCTGCGCAGTCAATCTTATTCAATTTCCCTTCAGATATCTGGCGAGGCAACCCGAGATTGGCAAAAACGTTTGAAAATAACTAGTTCTGATTATGCCAACTATATTGTTATTATACAGGTGTGCAAAGTAACGATTCCTTAAAAATTAACAGAAAATTTATTTAGTGAATACTAACAGTTAAACCATTTACAAAGTAACCCAAGTGACTGTTTGGTTCACGTGAAGTAGGCGCAAGCCTCATGATGTTCTTAGTTCTTGTGTTGAAAGTTGCATCATGAAATACTACCAAAAAAGGATCATGGCAACAATCTCACACAGATTAGCATCGTAAGTGTTCTGAGATGTAGCCAAAAATTGAATGTTGCAAAAATCTGAAAAAGTGCAAAGGTGGGATGGCTTTCGTGGAAGTTTTAGAGGAGACTACAGTACTTGTCTGTTTTGAAAAATTACCAAGTAAATTTATAGATATTGCTTATAGAAATTTATAGATAGATATTTTGGGCTATATATTTCAGAATATGTACTTTTTTTCTAAATATGCTAAATACCAAGAGTCAAGGGTCAAGTGACTTAGGCCAAAGACAATGAGTGGTAGCCAAAAAACGGTTATTTAAAACTAAGGCAAAAAAGGCTGAAGCTGAGGAAGAAGATAGTGCGTTGGACAAGTATTTTAACAGAGCTACCTCAGAATACGAAGAAAAGCTTTAGAAGAGCCACACCATCGTGAAAATTGCGACAACCTAAGCAGCCAGACTGATGATGTTATACCAGATAGCAAAAGGGGAAGCTTATGTGCAAGAAGTGAGGCAAGGCATTTCGACAGTGTTGAGTCTGACAAAGAAGGAAGTTCGTCGGCTGGCGCATCTGATAAGTCTTACGAGCACGTACTCTCAAAATTTGGCGAAACCATTGGATGGACAAACGATCCTGCCTTTTGGCCAGGTGTCATCAATCGAAATGTTAGGACCTAAGCAGATAAATTGGCTCTTCTGGCGATTATTTTATTATTAGCTGACGTTTCGACCACCTATTCAAGTGGGATTCTTGAGGGCAATGTTGGGGCTATTTAATCCTAATAAGACCGTCCACAATCTCAACAGAATTTTTGCTAGAAACGCGAGTGATAGGACGGTTTTAGTTTCACTTCAAAAGAGTACTGCCAAATGGTGAAACGGTACGTCATTCATGTCTCGACAATACTCTTTCGGGCCCAGTTTTTTCGCATCACTGACTTCTAGCATTATGACTTGATGCCCCCCTAAAAAATTTCTGCACAAACCACTCAATGGGGCCCCGCAAAAGTACCATCGGGCCCAACACTTGCTATAGCCGGCCCTGTCCACGTGTGTATATTTACAATAAAACTGTGTCATGAGTTTGCATTCAATTTATCAAGAAAAACTCGCGAAATCAATTATCTAACAATTAGCGGCCATTATCCGGTTAACCTTAACCGGTTAGCTAAAATAGAAATATTTTTCTAGTGGTTAAAAGCATTTTCACAACAGCTCTCCCGACTTTGCATAAAATGCTGTTGCAGAGCATCCACACCTTTTGATGCCGCATAGACGTTCATGCAAGAATCTAGCATTCTTTCTTGCACGCGGTCAATTTTACTCAGGCCGGTCTAGTTTTTTTGCTGTTCGTAAGCTTTCCCCCTGCCATGTATCACTAACAATTGGATTTAACGACTGTAAAAATAGGTAGTACGACGCCCAAAGAATGCATCTTCGCATTGTGCGTGTTCTGTTGACAAACTGAGCGACTTGATAAAAGTTTGGTTCACAAAATACAAAATGAACAAGATGACTGAAGAAATGCATTGCGCAGATTTGTAATATTAATAATAACAATCCTTCCGTTTGTTTGGATGCCCATCTACACTGAATTCCTGAGACCACTGCCGTCTTCTTTACCTCTATCTGCACGCCATTGCATGGTAATAAAAGTTCGAACCAACTGTTTTAGTTTAAAGTCGGCAAGGGCTTGCCTTCTGAGACCTGCTTTCTGTATTTGTTTAATGTCTGCAAATGCTTGCCTGCCGAAAAGCTGCTCTCAAACCTTCCTTCAATAATTCATTTTGCGCCAAGAGTTAGCAGGCCCGTACGCATGTTATAAGGTTTGGGAGAAAATACATTTTAGGAGGCAAGATTTTTGTTTTAATTATATGTTTAAAACAAATTTTTCTGTTCACAATAAAATTTGGGGGCATTGCCCCCGTGGTTACGGGCCTGGCCTTGGGTACAGTATTTCGGCGCCCGGAGCATCGTTTCCCCTTGCCCCCTCGTTACGCCCCTGTACTCTAGGGAGAGCTTTTAAGAACGTTGAGGTAGCACAGAAATCGGAAAATAAAAACCTACATGTTAGATCAGAAAAGGGATTAAAAAATGGGTAAACCATATTGGAAGAAATCAATGAACATCGCTGAGGGGTACAAGAATTATTTCACGCGAGTGGATCCTGCTTCGAATACTAATTTGCGTGTTTATTTTGTAAAATCATTTTTTGAGGTGTCCAGAGAGTCAAAGTGGGTTGTTCTACAAAAGTAAGTGATAAGTCACAAAGAGGTGGCTTATTTATAATTCTAGACCGCGATAAGGCCATTCGATCGGACCGCTTTTTATTTAAGTCGGTTTAGGCTGGTGAGTTAATCTTTCGTTTGGTTGAGTCGCTTTAATCTTATTGCCACCGCGAATAAGATTGACTTAAATGTCGCATCTGGGCGATGTAATCTACCGTTAATGATCTGTCTTCCTTCCGCTGTGGGCTTTAGAAAGGCTTTGGTGACAAATCCAAAATCATCTTTAGTAGTTATGCGATGATTACCGACATAGAATTCTACGTCGCCTGTCTAGTCAGCTGTGCACGCTTGGCAAAACCACTGTGGGCAAATGCTGAAGTTAGTGCCTGTCGAATGCGTTCATTAGACGTCTCTGATGCGGATATCCATATCATATCATTTGTCGATGAATCTACGGAAAAATTCCGCCTCACTTATTACACCAGCGATCAGCTGTATGATGAAATGCACAGGAATGTTTATCAATGAACATGTTAGTGATTGTTAACGGTTATAATTACGTTTTTTGTGTATATAATTGGTTGCCATATTGGGTGACAACGTTACGATGGCAAATTTTGTTCAGTTCAACAACGATTTTGCGAGCCTTGGTGCTGATCAAGATGTATTTATTGATGAATTCTGGAACATTTCGAAATGTTTTTTTCCACTCTGCACTTTTTCTAACCTTGGTTGCAAATTCGATCGTAAGTAAAGCGCCAAAATCAAAGTAACAAAGCATCATATTTGACACGTGAGATACGAACATGACTTAAAGTCACTATATCAGGGTTCCCACACGTTTTCAAAAAACATTTTCTATACTTTTCAATACTAAACGAAAAAAACATTAATACCGCTTATCGTCACTTATCTTGATTTTTCCAATGTGCATGGAACAAAATTAAATAAACATCTGCAAAACTGGCATCAGCGATAACGAACAAAATTTGAATGAACAAATGGCTGAATTGGAATTTCCATACTTTTTCAAAGCTTCATGTGCATTTTGGCCAAATTTAATACTTTTTTAAGGTCTTGAAAACCCATTTCACAATTCGAGACTTTCAATACTACGTGGGAACCCTGCTATATGTACAAAATGACACAACCAGAAACTTGGTGCCCTGGTATTATACGCATTTCATAGCATGACAAATCCAGTACTTTAGCAAACCTTTATGAAATTTTGTTTCCTCATCTTGAAAGGAATATTCCATATGCTCATTTTCCCACTCAACTTGTTCAAGGGGGTATGAGTCTCTTTCAAATTTAGTGAGAAATGTTAGAACATTTTGTATTTCATGGTCGTTTATATTCCAAAAAGACACAGCCCCTTCTCTGAAAAAGCAAAGTAAGCTAGGAGTTTTTGTTTTCACAAACCATGCAAAATACACCAGTCAGACTTGAAATAAGAAAACGTGTACAACGAACCACCTTAACAACTGCCTGAACACTCATAGCTTATTTACGTACAGAACTACACTGTTGGATGCAAGTCACTGACGCAGATACCAAGCAAAAATCTGTAATCACACAAAAGATTGAAGCAGACAGTCCGCACTAGAGTCCTGCGCGGGTTGAAATTTTTTGTCCGCTCCCGCCCCGCACCCGAGAAATGGGGATCTTTTACCAACAGTTTGCGTAGCATGCTAAAACTTGTGCATGAAGTTGTTTGGCCAGCTCCACAGTGCATGAAATTTCTTGGCAATTTGAGGTGATAAAAAACACGTTTCAGTCCAGTTGTGACTAGCTGTGCGTTAAGTGCTGTCTTATCTATTTAGAAGGGCTGCTAGACTGATTTATTCCTCACCACACACGACGGTTGCATTGGTAAATGGTCAATTGCCCACCACAAGGCAAGAGCCTGAGCTAATGTTTCGCAACAGTGGGTTGTTACATGATAATGTTATAACTGCTGCGGGCCTACTGTTCTAAGCGCAATGCTGGCAAACAACTTCAGTACATCCACGTTTTTTGCAAGTTTTGAGCTGATTAAGTTCATGTGCTTTGGCTCAACACTCATTTAACTGCACGAAGAATTTCTCATCCCGCGCCTGCCTCGCACGCAAAGTAATGCGGGTTTCCGCACCCGCCCCGCTAATGTGGGTACCCGCAACCAGGGCCGGCGTTAGCAAGTGCGGGGCCCTATTAGAAACACTCTACGATGTGTGTAGAAACTTTTGAGGGGATACATCAAGTCATGACGATACAAATTGGTGATGTTAAAAAAAAGACGAGGACCGAAAGGATGACGTCAGGACCTCTGCAACACAAACTTCAATGAACAGTGCTGGAAAACCAAACGAATCAAAGAATTACAACACTCAATACGGTCTATCTGGCCGGGCACTTCCATGACCAGCAAGGGTTTTGTGTTTAGCACATTAACCATCTCTGCCTTGCCTTAACGAGGTGCTATGGAAAAAAACTTGGCTAAACATTACTGAAAACAATGACTATTCTTACTAAAGAACTTTGATGGGGACGTTAAAAACCGCGCAGTTCACTTGGATTGGCAATAGATCCCACGCTTACAAAATGCTGTGGGCCACGCAAGTGATTTTTTAAAGATTTGACCTTGCTGCCTGCAAAGATATTTTGAGACCGCAACTGTTTTATCTGAATACTGAATGATTGTAAAGCAAGGTTTTCGTGTATTTTGATGGCGGTAGTAAAGCGAGTTTAAACTGTTTTGAGAGACCGTTGGAATAATTCAAGAACCGTTTCGGTCTCTCAAAATTAATTGAAAAACACTGGGTCCCGCGCCGGAAATATCCGCAATCAGCTTCGATAGAAAGTGCAAATTTGTGTTGGTTAGTTGGCGTAGCGCGGGGCCCGATTAGAAGAAATCGGTCAAATCGGCTTAAAACCGGTCCTGCCCGCAACCCGCCCCGCGCAGGACTCTAGTCCGCACCATGGAAAGTTCTCCTCTGGCAATGACGATGGTGCTAAAATCATAACACAAGGCTTTCATATCAAGATTTTTAACCTATGTGTTATGTCTTCTGAGTGAGCAGAATTAAAACTGAATTGGCACGGTGAACTGCTAAAATACTGCCAAAAGTAAAATGGTTTGCTACTTAGTACGTCTGATGCACATAAGTAGCTGCTTTATGGAAGACTTCTAAAACAGATGGCTCTTTATCTATTGTGTTCTAGAAAATAATACAGACTCCTCCGAAATGCTCAGAAAGAGCAGTTCATACTTTTAATTAAAAAAGTCATTCAAAGATTACAAATAGACAACGTTTTATTTCAGTAAAGATGAGACAGCTTTGAATTGAAAACTATACACTCTGATACAAGCACAGTGTTGGATTCTTGGCTGTGAAAGGATCTATTTTGATCAGAGCCTTCCCTAGCTGGTGCGGAGCCCCTCTGAGCAATAGTTTTATGACGTCATCGTGCTTTCTGACCTTTTGATGAAGCTGTTTTTAGCAAAATAGGCACATGAATATCGAAAAAGAGGAGTATAAGTTTATGTACATGATAAAACAACAGTTTCTTTTATTTGGAGAGCTGTGGGCATAGCTTATAACTACAGGTATAAGGCACCTAGCTACGTCTATGCTTACGACCAGTGATGTGCCCGAGTCATTTTTGTCGAGCCAGAGTCACAAGCCCTTCGAGTCAGAGTCATCTGAAATTTTGTAAAGTCGTGTCATGACTTGGTCGAGTCAATATCGAGTCATACAAATTTTCAAACTTTTCCTATATATTTTTGGCTATAGGTCCACCAATGGACCTTCAGTGGCTATAGGTCCACCAGTGGACCTTCAGTGGCTATAGGTCCGCCAGTGGACCTTCAGTGGCTATAGGTCCGCCAGTGGACCTTCAGTGGCTATAGGTCCGCCAGTGGATCTTCAGTGGCTATAGGTCCGCCAGTGGACCTGCAGTGGCTATAGGTCCACCAGTGGATCTTCAGTGGCTATAGGTCCGCCAGTGGATCTTCAGTGGCTATAGGTCCACCAGTGGATCTTCAGTGGCTATAGGTCCGCCAGTGGATCTTCAGTGGCCATAGGACTGCCAGTGGATCTTCAGTGGTCCGCCGTTGGATCTTCAGTGGCTATATGTCCGTGAGTAGACTTTCATTTTAGAAAACATATTTGTCCATAATGTGATGCTAACCCCCAAATCTCAAACCCTAAACCTAAACATAACCTCTAAACTTAACACTCAACATAAGCCTAACCCTAAACCTAAACTGGAAACCTAAAACCCAAGCTGTAAATCTGAACACAAAACTGTGGAAACTTTCAAAGAAAAGAAAAAAAGCAGGTTGCATGAAGTGTGCAACCAATAGGCTTATACCAAAATGAAATGCACCTGATCACGGTGGGAGTTGAGCTGAAAACCATTTGCACAGTGGACGTAAACGTACATGCAGAACTACCATGATGGTGCCATTAAAGTGGCAAGGCAAACTCAGCATTTTATTCGAACCGTGTCACCACCTGCGGACCTACTGCAGCTTCCTTTTTTTGCTATAAATTGGCAACCAACATGCTGATATGTTGCCCAATAAGTGACAAATGTTTCAGCATGTTTGGTTGCAGATTATTCATATCCAAATTTTTTGTGAAAGCTGTTTGCATTTTACTTGTCTCTTTCAGTCTTATTCATTTCCACAAGTCTAGCCCAACCTTGCTGCATGGTATATACTTTCTTGTCTTTCGCATGCCCAATATATGAAAATAACCAGAGACGAACATGCAACAAGCACTTGCATATACACTTGGATTTAAATCTTGCAGAATTCTAGCATATTTATATATTGAATGTTATCATTTTTGCTTAACCAGATTTGAATTGGTGTTTATGATATTCTTTTGAACTTCTTCGCAATTTTTGATTCATATTGGGGAGTGAAGGTTAAGCTACTGCATTGAAAAGAATTTCTCAAATTCGTTGCAATTGTTTATTGTGTTTTTTGAATGTTGAGCCCTGACAATGACCAGCAAAAGGTCAGCTCTGTTGTGCATCCTCATCATGTCAACAGAGTTACAGAATTGCTTGAGCAGTCATTGATCTAATCCCTATTACTGACTCATCGCATTGTTATAGCCTACCATGTGTATACATTTTAACATTTACCAGGGTTATCATGTTGCAACATGAGCTTAGGCTAATAACACTGACAGGAATTCGGATATGCATTATATTGAGCTGTACATTTTTGCGTTGGATTTGTATTCAAATATCTTAAATCACTTCATCTGGAAAAGACTCAAAGTAACAGTATGTGGCCGACTGCCATTATCACGATATGCAAATTCCTGATTGGATCATGATGATGTGTCAATAGGTCTATATTGTGCCCTTCTGGCCCCTCAGTGAAAAGCAAATCTCAGGTCTACCTCTGTGCAAGTTATGAATACTTCACCCTTAGGACATAGTATAACGACTTGAAAGTCAAAACAGAAAATTTACACCAATGTGATCATTACTGGACCAAAAAATGATCATTTCTTTGTATGCAAACAAACTGGGTTTGTCGATCAGAGGCTCTGAGATTTTGCAAAAATGACTCTGACTCGAGTCGAGTCACGCTATCACTGCTTACGACTAACAGCATGCTGCTGTGGTGGACATGAGACAGTGCACCGCTACCAGTCGCAATCAAGCCGAAAGGTGTGTGTAAAGCACATGTGTCAAACTGGTGGCCTCCGGGCCAAATGTGGCCCGTGAAGCTTCACTGCAACATAACCATTATTACGTCACAGAGACGCTCTTTAAGCATAAGCGTAGCGTAGTAGATGATTGTGGTTAATCTTGTTACAACTGGCCCTTTGAGGGCAACCATAATGCTGATATGGCCCTCAGTGAAATAATGAGTTTGACACCCCTGGTGTAAAGGAAACTTTGCATGTTATTAGAGATCCAAACGGCGACCGCAAGCGCAAAGTCGCGTTAATCAAACCAACTAACAAGCGAATTGAACTTACAATGGAATTACTCGTAGTCGTACTTCACTCTTGTTGAACGGCACTTTCATTCGAAGAACGGCTGATTTGGAGAAAACTGCTAACATGAACTGATTACCTTTTTCGCTTTCGGTAACCAAAAGCGCAGACGCGTTTATGTGCAAAGGCAACATGTGGGCTCACCATTAACTATTTACTATCCACTTATGACGCATATGCGAAAAAAGAAGAGCAGCCCATGCATCTGCCCAAAGTTCCCCCAAAAGCCCAATTTTATAGTTATTCTTAATGCATGGACTTGGAATGCAAACTGTTCTTTATGAATTAGAAATGTAATGTACAAAGATTTTCCAACAACCAAGTCACAGATGTAGAAACACTTATCACACGCAATACATAATGCACATGGTTGATTGATGAAATAGAATCATATAGCTGCACATAATATAAAAATGGTTTTTATTGCAGACTCGTGGTCCATATCACAAATGCAATCATACAACACAAGAGCACAAGAAATGGTTAGCCGTACTGTAGCGCGTTACGGAATCGGCATTTGCACACGACCAACACTGAGAGGAGCAATACACTTCAACAGCACCCCAACTGTAGCGTCATTCACCCATCATAACGCAGGGATCCAGTAGTGTGAAAGAAATGAAGGCATTTTAACATCAAAAGTTTGAGGTAAACAGCTAACAAAGAAAAAAGTAAACAAAAGTCAAATGGGGGTGCACATTGGAGCTTAGAGGCATGCAAACTCTTCCGATCAAAGTTTCAAATGCTTTGCAACGCATTTATCATGAGATCGACAGCCAATTAATTTTCCTGAATTTTAAAGCAGGATGTGGCAATTAGCATTGTATCATTTAAATATCTTACTTTCTGTATGCTTGGTTTGTAGGGGAAGGGAACGTAATATGGTGCATTTTTGGCTGTCATTAGAAACTATTTTGTGTATGTAGACGGTTCCAGGCGCAAATGAAACCCTGGACTTTGCCACATTTTCTAAAACCTATTTAGCCTTCTACTTGGAATTTTGTGTTGTATCATTAAAAATAGAATTTTTAAATGTCACTTCACTGTATCAATTTACCTTTCGGAGAAGGTAAATTGATAAATAAAAAGGTAATTTGATACAGTACCAAACCAAGCTAAATATGTAGTACACGGAGTTGAATAAAACCGATTCATGGAACCGTCTTGCTTTTCTTGAACCGGAATCAAACACGACTCTTTCAAACCTTGCTGGTGAACCTGAACCATGTCTCTTTCATAGAAAATTAATAGAAGATCAAGGTAGAGAGTGACCAAAATTAAGGGGTGGAACCAATTAGTTTAATTCAAAAGGAAATGAACCCAAAACATCAATTTTTGTTTTGCTGATTCCAGTTAGACTTTTTTATTGCACACTAACTTATATAATGTTTACGCAGCGCATGTCAAAGTGAAGTTTTCTTCAAACAGAGGTTTATGCTGTGCACTGTACAAATGTAATTCAGTAAGAACACACCAAAGCAATGGCTTGTCTTGTCGCAAAATAACAATAGAAGAAAATGACAACATTAGTTTAGTTTAGCACTAATTGCAACTCAATTTTCCAGAAGC
>Ga0210059_1005221_pt1 | contig 20904 bp, 15 predicted proteins | sample Ectturendosymbi2_FD_188042 | JGI IMG/M metagenome (GOLD analysis project Ga0210059, IMG submission 188042) | Ecteinascidia turbinata endosymbiont from Florida, USA - Sample 2 (SPAdes) (version 2) | ecosystem: Host-associated > Tunicates > Ascidians > Unclassified | place: Key West, Florida...
CTACAGGCCGGTAGCCAGTTTTTTTAAGGTTTAGGAGAGGAAAATACGTTTTAGGGGGGCAGAGATTTTTATGTTCAGTATATGTTAAAAACAAACTGTATAGACCGGACTTCTGTACCGTCCTTATTTCTAAGATTTGTCCTTATGTTGAAGGTTTGTGTCTTGGAAAACTTTTCTATCTTTTTTTGAATCCTTCTTGTCTTATGTTCCAGTCAGTAGTGCGTTTGTGGAGATGGTGTTCCCCCTTGCTTCGGCATAGTGGACCAAAGAGAGAAACAGCCTTAGCGAAAGGACAGTCAAGTCCATCCTACAAGTGAAAGTAAACTTAGCGAAGAGCTGCAGTGAGATGCAGCAAGTAGTCTAAGGACAAAGCATCGCTGCGGCAGATCGTTTCTAGTGCAAAATATCACTGAATGCATTTCGTTCAGCAAATTCTATTCCTTTTTATCTTATTTTGTTTGCCGGTTGTCGTTGTTTTTGAGTCCAGATAGATGGAAAACCTGTGTATAAAACATTTTCCGAGCACAACAAAATTTGGGGGGTTACTGCCCCCCGTGGCTACAAGGCTGTATCGAATATGCTTTCGTGAGGGAGTGCGCGGTGTGACCTCTACGGGTTAAATAGCTGCGCAACAAAAAATCCTGAAAGCCTCATCTGCCGATTTGACCATTTTTCCCAGCATAGGTTTAAGCGCTTGATGATATTTACGCGTTCATCCGGCATACTGTGAAGTCAACCGCTGCGGCCCGTTTCGTTATTTTCCGCAAGGAGTGTTCCATTCAAACCGTACTATGCTTCACCGTTCGTGTTGTGCCAGAATGTGTGAGTGGAGTTTCTACCGTACTTGTTTCAAGCGGGTTGAATTGGTTTATGCGCAACCCAAAAACTTTTAAAAAACATGCTGCGCAGGTAAAAGTTCAAGAAAATATATCTGTTAAACTGATGTTCGGCTTAGAACCGGAAACTGAAAGCGTCTAAATATATCGAGCAAAATCGGATACTTAAGTATAGTGATTGTGGGTACAACTGTTCACGGAAAAAAAGTACCAAATTTGATATATGAAGGGTTATTTTCTTACTCCACTGCTGCTTCTCTTTCCAGGTTTTTTAAGGTGTTTTAGGGACCCGATTCGTGTCCCTAGAATTGAAAATCGAGTCCCTAGAATCCGCGAAAATAATCATCGGGTCCCTAGAATCAGAGAAATCGGGTCCGTACATGTCCATACCGGGTACCTAATATTTTCCTTAAAAAAACCCTGCTCTTTCAATAATTTTTGTTTCTAAATAAGCTACAGATCTTTCTCCTTACGAAAGCACAATTCTTGCTGTTTGTTTCTGCGCCTAGGCATGACAAAGCGACATTGGGAGAGCGCCGTGTGGCAGCGAGAACCTTTCAGAAAGCGTGTCGAATCTGTAGCAGTTCCCAACGAAGCTGTGGTTTCATTAATTGTTCAGTGAACACTTTATTCACGAAAGTACCTAAAACAAGCAGATAAATTAGTTCTTCTGGCGATTTTTATTATTAGCCGACGTTTCGCCCACCTATTCAAGTGGGCTTCCTCAGGGCAATGTTTTTTAACCACGTATAACATGCAACTTACTAATAACAAGAAACAATGAGCAGTATGACGTACAAAGACAAAAAACGCAAAACTGACCATCACGTTATAGGAATGGCTGACAGCATGCCACAGAAAAGTCGTAGAAGTGTAAAATGAAAACCGCTGGGAGATGATGAAGTATAACAACACAATAAATAGCGTAAAACGTACATAAAAATTCACAAAGATGGATAAATAGCGTGAAGATCTGGGATAAAATAGAGAACAGATAAAGTGTAAAACTTGCGTGGTGAAAGTTGGCAAGTTTACAGGCACAAAGGCGGTTAAAAAAGGAAGGCAAACTCAAGGAGGTTTGGTAACGGATAAGCTTCGTTCATGTTTTGAAACCTTGTAATAGATGGCCAGGAATTTTGCGCTTTCATCGTTCACAGTGTTAGTTTTTAAATTAAATTAAAATGCCAAGATTCTAAAACATGCGTATATGATAACTATTTACGTGATGACAAAAACGCAAAAACCGACCATCAAGTTATGGAAATGGTTGACAGCATGTCACAGAGAAACGTAGAGGTGTATAACGAAAACAGCTGGGAGATGATGAAGTATGACAACAATATAAATAGAGTAAAACCTACATAGAAATGCACAAAAAACGGTTATATAGCGTGTAAGTATGGGGTAAAAATAAAGTGTAAAACTTGCGTGGTGAGAGTTGGCAAATTTACAGGCAAAAAAGGTGGTCAATAAGAATACAAACTCAAGGAAGTCCGTTCACTGATAAGCTTCGCTCATGTTTTAAAACATTGTAATAGATAGCTGGGAAGTTTGCGCTTTTATCATTCACAGTGTCAGTTTTTAAATTATTATACAAAGATTCTAAAAATATGCTTTTATGATAACTATTTACGTGATGTAGAACATGGGTGTAATCCCAATTGAAAGCATGACCACTTTGGGCTGCATGTTTTGTTAACGCTGGTTTTTCAAGAATATTTCTAGGTAAGTTGAAATATAAAGATGAGGTAACCTGAGGACAGGAAACGTCGGCTAATAATAAAAATGGCCAACAACTTTTTTCCAGGGATTGCCAACAGTGACGAAATTTAGTTTTACCACCACGCGGGCGAAACGTCGGCTAATAATAAAAATCGCCAGAAGAACTAATTTATCTGCTTGATTTGAAACCTGGTGGCAAACGCTACGAAATAACAACACGAGTAGCAAAAAGAACAGTACCTAAAACAGTTTATCTAATAGCGAAGTTGCTCATGTGAAATTGGTTTTGTTGTCTTCCTGTCTTATAAATGCAAATGCGCTTTGCATTTTTCTCCGAATTTTTTTCCTACAACTGTCACGTCACTTCCGCCAGAAAACGCGCAACATTTCGCAGGTAACGCCCCGCGCGAGTCAGATCTTAGTCCGGGGTGAATATTAGAATTTAGGGGCCCGGGGCAAGCTCTGAGAAAGGGGCCCCAAAACTACACATCACAGTTGTTGAGGAGCTCCTTTGGCACGTGATTTTTGATTTATTTTGAAAAACATACGACTGCTTAGGCGATTTTTAAATCTGGCTGCAGAGTAGTTCATAAGCTTCTTAACAAAACAATGTAAAAACTAGTGTGAAACTCCCAAAGGGGAGGCCCCACGACATCTCTAAAAAAGTGGGACTCGAGGCGCCCGCCTTGCACGCATCCGCCCCTGCTTACTATAAAGTTGCTGGAGACCAAAAGTTCGTGCAACAGCGTATAAGACTTTGCTGCGTTTAAATATCAAAGGCAACCTCTTCAAATGCCTCACGCTTTAAAAGTCACCTGAAACTGCTTCGAAGGAAAGCAGCTTTTTTCCTGTCCTCAGGTTACCTCATCTTTTTCTTGTCTTCAGGTTACCTTATCTTTTTCTTGTCCTCAGGTTGCCTCATCTTTTTCTTGTCTTCAGGTTACCTTATCTTTTTCTTGTCCTCAGGTTACCTCATCTTTTTTTTGTCCTCAGGTTACCTCATCTTTTTCGTGTCCACAGGTTACCTCATCTGCGCCGGCGCGCTCCCCAGCGCCGAGGTGTTCAGTTACACTCATTCGAGATGGACCCAGACGGCTTCATGCGAATGTAACATCGTTGCTGCAGTCAGTTGTAAAGACTTGTACGTGTTCGGTAAGGCTGAACGAATGGTTTCGTGCCTGCTCAATGCTCCTGGGCACATCCATGGGCGTCGGCAGGGGGACCTTACCCCTGTGGACTTTAAAATTGTATATTTTCCTATTAACTTATTGGTAGGAAAATGTTTTTCTAGTTTGGAGTTTGGTAAAACTAAATTTCATCACTGTTGGCAACCCGTGGAAAAAAATTTTTAGCCACCACCTGGAAAAATCCACTGCAGACCCCATTGGAAAAATCATTCCAACCCCCGCGGGGCATATCATGCATTGTGCAGTGAGCAAGTCGCTTCATATTTGACCTCTGTTGTTGATTCTTTACCAATATAACTCCGCCAATAAAGTTCATGTTGGTTTTCAGATACTTCCGGGAGATTGATCCGGCTCCATCCGGTTCTGCACTACTGGGAAAACGCTGACAGCGTACCCCCAGATGCCGGCAGCGTGTGCGCGGCGCTGCAGCACGATCACGTCATGTACGTGTTGACAAAAAGGTAACAGCTAAGCGTCTTGCGCAAACAACCAGATACCGGTGCATTATCTATCGTCAAACAGTGCAAGTGATCACGTGATTGCTGGTCTTAACCCAAAACATCTCTTAAAATGTTTGTTTTTTTTTGACAAATTGGCGAGCAAGGCGGTTTGTCGTTTCTTTGATATATATATATTTTTTTGCAACACTGTGTCTTTGCAGACTGTTCGACTGGGCCGTTTGCAGCTACGAACCTGAAAGCAGGTCTTGGTCTGTGCAACCAGTGCAGCTCGAAAAAGTGTCCTGTCACGTGCAACCCGTTGAACCTTCGCAAGACTCCAATCATGATAGTCTGGCATTCGCGGTCGTTTCGTTGTGAGTGTCGCTGGTCCGAGGCCGCAACGCGTGAACACCGCCACTGCCAGCATCCTGGTGCGCCGGACAAAGTTTACGGTCGAAAGATGATTGCAAATTTCAGACAAACACACGACAGTTGTTTTTTTTTCGCTCAATTTCAACAACCAGCGGGGAGCGACTGGGCAATTCCCCCCACATTTTCAAAAACATGTTTAGTTTTTAGATGCAACCAGTTAAAAACATTTTCCTCTCTCCTGAAAATAGTACAAGCACGAAGTACAATCATTTTGCCCCCTTTCCCCACAAATAGTACAAGAACAAGTTACTTAAATATCAGCAACAGTTGCAGCCCTGAGTTTCAACTCAAAACGCTGCCAAGCATCGCAACTGTTGCCCTTGATCAGCACGACGTAGGATTTAGACAACCGTGCTGTTTCATCGCTTACGCAGTTTGTACAGTGCTGCTGTAAATGCAACTGCGGCCTTTCGCTTGCGCAACAGTTTACTGTCTCCATGTAGTGCGGCTATGCAAACGAGCTTTATTTTCAAACTTGTCTGTTATCTTGATCGTTGCTATGCCAACTGTTCAACTCGCCACTTCTGACAGTGACGTACACAAGACAGTGTCCACGATCTTCTCACCACAGTAGCGTAGCCAGCCTTCTTGGAAAGCAGGAGCGTAATGAGGGGAGGCAAGGGGAGCACAATTTCCCGGGCGCCAATTCACTATGGGGGCGCCGAATCACTGCGGGAGCCGCCGAAAAGTCCCAACAAAGTCACAAGCACTTTCTTCAATACAGTAAATTTGCTTTCGAAAGAGCTCAGGTTCGAACACGGGGACAGAACCGTCGCCAGAAAGTTTTCAGTAGGAGGGCTTTGCGTTTCTGCAGGGGGGATATGGGCTTGTGCGAGGGGGCTTGACATTCTAAAATTGACAAAATCTCAACAGTTGAATCGTGTTTCATGATTCAATTTGGGGGGCTTGGAGCTTTGTTTGGGGGGGGCGAAGCCCCCCGTGGCGACGGGACTGCATGGTGGCGTGAAACTTCTTTTTTGCCCCGGGCGCCATCTAACCTCGTTACACCCCTGTTGGGAGGGGCCAAATATTTAAACTTCAAGCGAACAACAGTATTTGGTTTGGGACACCCTCCCTCGAAGCACAAAACGATATCACAGGGCAGAATTTTTTTTGAGTGGCATAGCTCTTTGGACTCCTCTGGCTACGCCTACTCGTGGACAGATCAATGTACCACAGAACTAGCCTACTAAGGCCGGAGACCAAGTGTCTCTCTCTGCGCGTCTTACCAAACATTTTAGTTTAATTTTTTTTATTTTAAGACACGCACTGAGATAAAATACACAGGTGAGACAAAAAGAAAAAAACAAACCAAACTTTGAACGATATTGCTAATTCCAATCGTTTGTTTTCGTGGTGTAGAAGTTAGTCTATGCATGAACGATTGCAAAATCTCTGAGCTGTCAACGATTTGTGTCGAGGCCTGCTTCGCCAAGAAATCGTGCAAGGTAGCGCAAGCAAGTCAACCAAGCCTGGATTTTACTGGGTTGACAAGATTTGTGCAAAATGGCTCGCGCTTCTTGCGTGCCGAACATTGACAACTTCACTCGAGGTGCGCGCGAGTACCTTCTACGCCAAGGACGCAGTATGGAGCGCATTTTGAAAAACAACGCATACGGCTATAACTTTGCAAAAATCCATATCTAGGCTAAGATTTAAGCCTTGCTGAACTATCTAAAAGTAAATGGATTTAAAATTAATTGACATTTTTATTGGTTTCGGTTTATTGATGGTGACCCGGTATAATAAAATAGCTTTCAAACATTTTTAAAACCAAAATGATCCCTAATGAACCCATTATGTGTGTGACGTATGTGTTGTTACTTCTGACAATTTCAGAACTGAGCAGTTGGTGCAGCGTAAATCCTGACTGAGAGCTTTAACACTAGATTTGCCGAGGTGTCATTTTCGACACCAAGTGACTTTTAAATTCAATTTTTGCAAAAGTTGCACATCTTGTGAGTTGGAGATTTACTGATTTTAACTGGAAAAACGTATTACTTTTCAAAAACACGATTGGTGCGATTCCGTTACGTTTTTGTAACAGTTACCACCTTCGACGCGGCGTGAATTCTGTGCGATCATTCAGCCGGTGCTGAACGGTTGTTGGGTTGCTTTTGCTCAAAAGCTAGATTCAAAACCACTCAACTCGCAAAAGACTTGATCGATTGACCTCAGATTTTCGAGTAAGATGCATTTGCACAAGACGAAGATTCATGTAAAATTTGATTGCAAAGTATCAAGCAAAAAAAGTGATCGCCTCGTATGAAACAACTTATTGCACCCAAATTAATTGGAATAGCGCGTTGCTAGCCGCGCGCAGTAACAGGATGGTGGACAAGAGTCTGGTTGCACGATCCATAACTCGGCAAGCTTTTCAGGTATTGACCTCAGACTTTCTCTGAAGATGTATAAATATCATAGGAACACTCTTGTCAATTTTTGTTGCAAACAAACTAGTTCCATAAAAAGTTACGATGATTTACCACCACGTACCATATTGGCCAAAGTCCTGTAGCCTACGCCCTCGAGTAGTTCTGACCGAAAAGTACGTAAATGAAAAAGTACAAGTTCGATCTACCGGAAATTTTCATGGAAGATGCATTTTTACAAGAAGAACGCATTCATGTAAAAATTGGTTGCAAAAAACAAACATGAGAGAAGTTATTGCGTTCTACTCAACTTACTGAACTCGTCAACAGTAGTAGTATCTCCTGGCATTCTCATATTTTAAGCCTTGGTCAACGGGCTGTGGTACATGTCAACCGTCTGAGATATATTTCAAATTTGTTACATAGATTTGCTCTTTTGTTCTTCCGATGATATTTGACTATGGTAGCGTTGTTCATGATACTTGCTCCCAATTTGGTGCTTTATTTTATAGGACATTGCCCAGATAACTGCAGCGAAAACAGTCACAGGGTTCATGAAGACCACAGCCAATGACGTTATTTCGAAAAACATTTCTTTTGTAAGGCTCAGTACTAGAAGAGAAAAGCAAATTCTACTTTTCTGTTACAGTGGAAACCGCTGAATAGAGCACCCTCGGGGAACCTGCTCTAATAAACGGTTGCTCTTATCCGATGAGAACATTTTGCCATAAAAATAGGGTGTCATTCGCACTAGGGGTTCATCAATACACATATCAATATCAGCGTACTCTATTTTATTCTCGTTGTGAGCGCTGTACACAGTATTTGTAAAAAGAAAAGTTACTGTATTTTTGTCAATGTATTGCACAGTACCTGCTGTGGTGGGCACCGTTCACTCTTGCCCCTCTTCAGCACAAAAGAACTAGTCGATTTTTGATTGTTTTACTTCATTTTTGCGCTAACTGCGTGCAAGCCATGGTGCTGCTACACGTCTAACTGCTCTAATAAGCGAAGAATTTATAAGAGGAAAAAGATAGATCTTTTTTTCAGCCGAAACTGCTCGAATAAGCGGTTTGCTCTATTAAGCGGTTTCCACTGTATAAGATTGTTTGGTATGGCGTCACCCTGCAACGCTTCATCTGAAAATGCATAAAGATTTGCCACCATGCATGCTTCGTGACATTAAACGTCCAGAACCCCCCTGGCTGAAAAGAATGTACTTAAGCTGCTAATTTGTGGAATGCATTGCCCGTTGTTGTCAAATCTTCCGCTAGTTTTTCGTCCTTTAAATTACGTCTAGAAGCTATTTACTATGGCTCAAGACGTAATTGTTGGTATCTTCATGGCAGCAATCCCCGTAGTGCATCGTTGCGCTGTTGACTCAGAACCGTTGGTGGAAAGTCTTCAGTTGGGGGTCTTTGCGTTTGTGCAGGATGGTTTGACATTCTAAACTCCACTATAGCGTTTCATATTTCAGTTTGGGGGGGCTAATGTGCAGACTGCGCTTGGATCACACTGTCCTAAACCTGAACAAGCGCACTTATCGCTTGTGCTCATGTGGTAGCAAAGAAACAGAAGAGCCTCTACTCCTTAACTGCACTCCGCGTTGACCTCCTACAATTGGTAGAATCAATTTTATTGAAAGAAGGTCTGCAAGCATCCAAGACTTGCAACGTCTGCTGTTTGGACGTCCTTCGCTTAAACCCAAAGCAAATATATATAATGTTGTCTCTAAATATCTAGCATGCACTATTGCACTAGCCGCTGTACTTCACCATAGCACCTTGGACTTCTTCACAGTAATTCATTCTGACTTTAATTCTTCGTTCACATTTTTCCTCCCCGTATAATTTTGTCGTATGCTAGCAGTATACTAACCCGTTTATTACGTGCTTGCAAACTTTTGTTAATTGCTTGTCGTATGTTTGTAATCTTTCGTTAACTCTTCGTCGCGTGGTTGTTCGCTCGACACGACGCGACAAAGAGCATATTCAGGCTCCGGCCTGCCGCCGTCATTGTTAAAAAATAAACATGATTCGACTTACTGAACACAAATTTCTTGGATAAGCGCGTTGCTAGCAGAGCCGGATTAAGGGGGGGTAATTGCCCCGGGCCCCCGTGATGAAATTTAATTGGCCCAAATAAAATACTCGTTTGAAAAATTGTGATTCAGAAGCGATACAACTCTACCATTATCTTCCTACGTTGCGTCCCTCCTCAGGAATCCTTATTTTGCTATACGCGTTAGCAAATCCAGGGTATATTGCTACCCATGATTTGCATGCGTCTTCCTGGGACACGTGACATACGTTGTTTTTTTTCAGATCAAACTGTTTTTTACATCCATATGTACATTATCAATCACTTTCGCAACAAAATTTTATGTTCCCAGCGAAACGGACATACCATACAAATTTTAGGCCGGATACCATGAAAAAAAGGACTTAAAAGCGGAGATTTTTGGTTTGTGCGCCGTAAACATCATGCACGTGTTAGATCCGTTTTTTTTCAGGTCAAGCCATGGTGTTGGAAGACTTATCACATATCAGGTATAGGTGGTCATATCTGGCCAAACAGGTTTTGTACTTGAAATTGCATTGAAATGTTGACTTAGAATAGTGGCCAAAATTATCTACTCATCAGGAACCCTGGGTAGTATAGTACCCAATACACCCTATGTTTAGGCTTTCAGGGACACTTTCGGAAAATGACTCTGGCATTATTCCATTGATCTCTGAAAATCAGGAAAAGTCATGGAAGCACAGGTTTCTAGCATTTTTCTAAGTATCTGAAATTAATAAGAGAAAATGCCTATGGGGAGGGGCCCCCAACAGCAACTGATTTCTCCACAAGTTTGACTGTCTGCGAGATTTAGTAATCGCTATTGTATAGTCCATAGCATTTTCGGTTTTGTTCAATGCAAATTTGATTTCGCTGGTAACTTTTTCCTAATAATCGTTCTTTTGGCATGGGTATGACTCTTGTGCATTACGCCTATTGCACAAATCTCACGAATAAGTTAACACAGTATTTTCGTGCTAAAGCTAGTGGTTGTTGACTGCTGTTTAGAATCAATCAATATTACTACTGGGGTCAGTCTCGTTAACATCAGATTGTTGCCCTTTTCAACATCAATTTTTTACGCTACAGTTTCATATAAGCTAAATGCTTCAGTAACAAACCTAACCAAGCACGATTACCCTCGTTGAATCCAAAACAGATAGAAATGTCGCCATTGAATGGAGACGTCGTTCATAATTTACGTAAAATGTTGGTCTCAACGCAGCGAAGAAAGTTTCTTTAGTTTGAAACGATAACCAAACGCACATTAGGGCAGGTTCTCAAACACGCGGGCCGCATGTGGCCCCTGTGGAAAACAAAAATAACAACTTAGTCAACATCAGATTTGTCACCAAAACATGACGCAGCCAGAATGAGGCCAGGCCCCCGAAAACACTTGCTTAGATTTTTCATTTTTCGCTGGTGATTTTATATCAATCTCAACTGTTCGAAAACAAACGGATGGAACAGTCGGACTCATGTAGCGTCATGTTCACTCAAATACACAGCAAGTCACTGTCAGCGCAGCACACAAACTTTGTTAATATCACATTTCTTACAACTTTTGAGAGCAAATGTAAAAAATCATTAGCAAGCAAACCATTACTAGTCGCCAATCAGCCATGGTGATTTTGTGTGAAAGCTGGTGTTGACTCTTCTTCGTTAGTATTGAGAGCAGAATATGACAGATGGATATTTACGTGGTGCAATGATCCAGTGTAGGGCCTCCAAGAGAAATTTTTTAGGCGAAACAAAACCCATTTGGGGCCGTAGGACTTGCAAAATTATTTTGAAATAAATTAAAGTTGAGGCTAATTAATGTGCATCATATTTCAACAAAAAGTGCTCGTTTGTTGATCATATAAAACATTACGTTAATACAAAGTTATTCAAGAAATGTGACCGTATTACCATTTTTTAAACATGACTTTTAAGTTTTCATAGTAAAATCTAATCAAGTAAAAAATTAGAAAAACAAACATTATTTAACTCTTCTACAAGCGATTTTCTTGTAATCTTATTCGCAAAATTTCTAATAAAACTATAAAAATCAACTTGTCTGGCAATGCTAGACTGAATGTTTAATCTTGCTAAGTCAACAAGTCGAGTTTGTGACATAGTGACAGCAAAAATGTTTTGCAAGTTTAAGCTTGCTGAAAGATCTTTCAGCAGATGCTACTATAGCTGGAATTGTCAAGAATATTCTCAAGCTAATACAGACATTTGGAAATAATTCACACGGGCCACATGGCGGCGACCACAGCTTGTATCAGGGACAGTAATCGCGAATGCCTTGAATTCGACAAAGTAGGCAAACCCTTAAAGTTCAACAATAATGACTGCTAATAATTATCAATACATCGTATCACGAAAATGCACTGCCAGCAATTCACATTAAAATACATCACACTTCTTACCAGATCCTTTAGGCCAAACCAGTTTTATCACCGGGCGGGATTAATTTCGCTACATTATTCCGAGTGTGTTAGTAACAAATACTCAATCGTTCCTTCAGCAAGCCCGTAAATAGGGGGTAACAGGGGGTGAAGGCTTCCCGAGAAAAAATTTTGTGCCCCTGGAAAAATGTATTGGACAAAGTTAAAAACTATTGGACATAGTTAAAAAGATTGTGCTCCTCTCAGAAATCTCTTCGCCCTCTTGGTGTCCCAAGCAGGTTACGGGCCTGTCCTTCAGTCTCAGGTCCCTCCGTAGATGTCGGGCCCCGGAACAATGTACCTGCTGGACCCCCCTCTCTCGTAGGATCTGAGCCAGTAACCCAAACTCTGAGCTGCGAGTTAAGCCTTACGGAGACACTAGCCAATTGTGTCTTTTTCTCAAACATCCACACACTTTTGCACTTATTTGCAACGTTGCCAGTCAGAACAGCAACAAATGAACGTTCATTTTCAACGCTTCAGCGGTTGCTAGCCTATCTGCACAGCACTATGGGGCAAAAACAGGCCCGTAACTAGCTAGAAAATGTTTCGTCCCCCTGTAAAAATGTGTTGGACATATTTTAAACTATTGGGCACAGGCCCGGAACCAGGTGGGAAGGGGAGCACAGCCTCCCCTGCAAACATTTTGGCCCCCCTTGGGAAAATCTGTTGGGCATAGTTGAAAACTATTGGACATACTTTGAAAAATTTAAGCCCTCTCAGAAAACTCTTCGCCATTGTAGCAGACACTTATGGTCTGTACATGAATGAAAAATAAAGCTACAACGTGCGACAGTCACCACAAACACAATAGTGGCAATACGTAACAATAACAAGTCACTGTGATAGTCACCACAAACGAATTATCGTAATTCTCTAATCCCTATATAATGATAGTGCAACCTAATAGTAGTAGAGTGAGCATGGTATGTGAGTTCTATTGCTGCTGGTTGCTTTCCTGTTAGTTAAATGCCCCGAATAACCATAATTCCCTTGTGCTTACCTCAGTAAGTTCAAGGCGATTCAGACGACTGAAACACCATCCCTGGTGTCCCAAGCTGGTTACAAGCCTGGGCAAAACCGTCTGATGGATTGGCTTTTTTGACAAATAATCGTGATGTGACATTGATCCTGATATAGTTATCGACGAGTTGTTCAAAAAGAAACGCAAACTGAATTTTCATCTTTTAATTGTGCTCGCAGGTATTTTGTACAGTCAAAATTTGGCTATTGGCATCCTCTGATTAGTTCCTATGAATCCACTTACATACTTTTAGTTGATTTTGACTTATTCAATAGGCATAATCAGTGATATTCTCGAGGACAACATTACACGGCGCTTCGCTTTCCGCTATACTCTTAATGTTCATTGAAAACAACTGCTTGATAATGATCACTGCGAAAGCAAACGTTTTCTTGTCTTTGTCAAAATTTATGCCGACTGCATGGGCGTCCGGTGGGGCGGACAAAACGGGCATTGCCCCCACTGGAAATTGGGACTAAGAATAAAAAATTTATGAAAAAACTGAAGTCACCGTCTTAGTTCCGATTATGATTTAATTCTTGCATTGATAGTTTATTTGCCGGTATGACACTCAACTTGCACAAGAGCCAGGTTCACTCTTCTCATGTCAAGCAGTGATGAGCTTGCAGTTCACTCATATCCGCTCTTTTTCGTGCAGTGGCAATTTGCGAAACTTGCGAGCAGATTGTTCTATCGGTGGGTTTTATTGCGTGACAATAGCATGGCTACAAATCTTCAAAGGTGTACTTCAAGTAACAGTAGAAGGCATTTTGTCAATGTGCAGTAACTGTTGAACATCTTGACAGGTAATGCAGCGAGACAGTGACTGCTGATAGCGGAAAGGCACGTAGTTTCATACTGTGTGAAAAAAGCATGAGTGAATCTGCAGCAATGTTTCCACATGTTTGAAAAATCCATTGTTAGTGTGAGACTGTGAGTGTGCTCTGGGTTTATTTTTTCGGTCATAGACCGATTTGCTTTTAGATTACCGAAAAAATTATGTCGATTCGGTCACAAAGCCTGGAAAGGTAGGCTAGTAAAAACTGTTAAGGCGAATTTTAATACTATATGGGACAAATGAACGAAACGTCTCATCGAAGAAAAAACAGGTGTAAAGAATTTGCCTGAGTGAGTAGCTTAATCAAACTACACTTATGCAGGCTTTTTTTCACAGAGCATAAACTGCGTGGCTTGTTGGAATACGTCTATACAGCCATAGGCTTGTGGAAATATTTCTTAATCGTTAAGGTTTGTTTCTGGCTACTGAATGAATACTGAGTGCAAACCCACACTTGTGGCGACTTTTCATAATTCATCTGCTCAATTTTTGTAAGCCTGCACGGTATTCTGTCTTTTATAAGTTGTCCGGTAGTCGTGTCAACATACCCCTCTATTTCTCCAGTGTATGTATGATCAGAGCCGTATCAGCCGCACTCCATATCCTCCAATTGGGGTGGGCCCACTCTGTCCCCGGCGGGCCCAAAATTCAGTCCGTCACCACTTAGTCCCCCAGAGAAAGCTTCGATCCCCCAAATTCAAATATGAAGCACTAGAAATCAGCGAAGTTAGAAGCAGTGGCGTAACTAGAGGTTTGATCCAGGGGGGGGGGCAAAACTTAGCTGAAGGGGGCCCACTGCTCACCGTAGGGGCCCACTAGACAAAACTTTAAAAAAGTTAAATACTGATAGTGAATCTCTGGATGTCGTGGATGTTTATAATAGCTAAAACAAAAGAAAACACTCCGAAAAGCGCAAAAAGTGTCAACTAGAGCGGTCTCAGTTTTTACATTTGGCTTACCAGGGGGGGCGGCCCCTTGTCCCACTGTCAGTTGCACCACTGGTTAGGTGGCCCTTTGAATGAAAAGTGCTTATGCATTACAGTTACTTTAGACCGCTTTCAAAGCAAGGTATTTACACATTACAACTGCTGTTGGGTGCCCCTTTGAAAGCAAAGTAGCCGCCTTATACATTACAGGCCCCTTTGAAGGAAAGACACTTTACACATTACAGATGCAAAGGGGGCCCAAAGAAAGTGTCTCGCTTGCCTTCCCTTAAACACACCACTGTATATAACCATGACAATGATCTTGTATGATAATATGAAACCGATTGAATACGTTCTACTTCATCCGATATGCGCACTTTCTCACCTTATGTGCGCATGTAAACACTGTAATGTAAAGTTATCTTTATATTATTAAACACATTGAAGTTGCTGATGAGTTTATCACTTCAAAAAACAGATTTCACGCGATTTTTCATAACAACCTAGACACACAGGTCGACTAAAAAGACAGGCCCTCAGTGGGAGGCCCTGGTCACATGCGCCAAAATTCCTACTACCGTAACTTAAGTGAACATTTCAACTTTTACTACCGTGTTACTGTTACGCAATAACGACAAATAGTACAACAATCCGCTAACAAGTTTCGCAACCTGCCTCTGCAGGCAAAGGGAGCGAATATGAGCGAACTACGCTAAACGTGTCGGGGGCCTCGCGGTCACGACTTTGCCCCAGGACCGTAACCAGGGGGGCGCGGGGTGCGCGAAGCCCCCACTAAAATTGTTTTCCCCTACCTTGGAAAAGTCTGTTGGACATAGTTTAAAAATTTTTGGGCTCCTCTCAGAAACCTCTTCGCCACACCTGGTGTCCCAAGCTGGTAACGGTCCTGCTTTGCCCTGATGGGCCTCACGTTCATTTATCCGGCCCTGCCGACATGTCTAGTGGTATACATGCAGAAGTCAGACTGTTACTTGATAAACGTATTTTGTGTAGCGATTGTTGTAAAAAAAATTTACTATATCTAGCCCAGGTAGTCTTCTCTTATTTTGTACTGCATAGAACTAGAAGCAAGATACCTTTGGTGCTTACGACCAAAGTTACACTTTTGCGCAGCCTGCTGTTCAGACAGCCAGATGGAGTTAATTGTGTAGTTAGAAGAGTCTATTTTGGGGCTTGTCCCAAAACAGAGTAGTGCAGTTAGTGGATTATGGATGTTAACCGTTGCGTCCACGTAGGCCTTAGTCTATATTTGTTAACATTTATAGGCAATTTGAGATACAAAATGTCATTAATCTAAACATGTGCCATGCACCAGGACATTAACAGTCCAGACATCAGCAAGGTTTATCCATGTGTATTTCGGCCAGTAACAAGCCCAATGCGCACGATTTATAAGCATATTTCACCTAAGCTCATAGTAAAGTTTATCAATTTGCGCTAATGAAAAAAAACGTTCATCGCGGCGCACATGCTTTGGCCGGCCTCATGTTTGCTCCTTCGGTAATAATGTTTTGAAAACTGAACGATAGGATTGATTCTGATTTCCTGCAAATTTTTTTACATTTGCATTTCATTACGACATCTCTAAATAATTGCCGTCAATTAAATGACAATGATTTACGACCCAATTGGTTTTGTTAAGCTGGTTCAAAAACTTTTAGTTGGAAACTATGAGCCTATTATGGGTATTTGCGGGAAAATATTTATAACTGATTTGCACAATCTGCAAATGCTGTTCATGTTTTGAATAATAAATAAATTTTCAGAATGTCTAGTCTCCTTGCACAAACATGAAGTTCCCCAATGGAAGACTTTCTGGCGACGGTTCTGCCCACGCCCGTAGACACAGTGGGGCATTTGGGGGCAGTTACCCCAAATATTTTTTGTGCCTCCCAAAATTTTCTTGTGCTCAGAAAAATTTGTTTTAAACATATAATAAAAATAAAAATCTTTCCCCCCTTAAAATGTATTTTGCCCCCCCAAATTCTTAAAACCTGGCTACGGGCCTGATTCTGCCAAAATTGTGTCTGCAATTAGGTATTTTGTTTTGAAGGCCATTCGGCCTCTAGATGTAGCATAACGTCGAAAACTTTTTTATGCGTCACCACTAGGGGTCCCCTGTAAGCATTTTTTGGGGGGCAGAGTTGGGCTGCTACGGCACTGTGTATGATGAGCGTTGCCCATGAAAAAAATCAAAGGCAAGCAAGGTTTTTTTGAAAGGGTGATTCATCGCTTTAGACGAGATACCAGACGTTTGCAGTTCTTGTTTCAAAGTGACACTGACAAGTTTTGCTAGGTAAATTAGTCATAATTTGTGGTTTCGTTAACGGCCAATACTTCCGTGAAAAGAAGTACCCTGGGTAAAGCGTTTTGTGAACATCCAGTCAAAAGCACTAAGTTGTCTGTACGCTTTCGAGGAATCAGCCGACTGCGCTCTGCTTCCACCATTTTGCGATGATTCAAAGTACAAGAATGCTTGTAAACATCCATTTGCATTGCATCGACACAGGGGCGTACGCAAGGAGGGAGTTGGGGTTAAACCCCCTCCCCTTGAAGTTGATATTTTATAAAAACTGTATTACCTGCGCAAACGAGATTAATTGTTTCCGCATACTTTCTGCTTGTTAATTTGTCGACTTAATGCAAATACCACGGAATGAATTTGCATGCACATTTAAAGGAGCATTGTAAACGGGCCTAAAAGTAATAATTAGGTTTCGGTGGGAATCTGGGTGGTTGTCTGCATCCAGGAACCATCTCACCACTTTTTGCAGACCTTTCGTCCACTACGCATGTTTAACAAGGAAAAAGGAAAACTGAAAGTTTGTTACACTTCTATACATAGCAACAAACGAGAGTTTTCTTGCGTACTTTATGTGCATTCTCAATTCTTGTATAGTTTATCAAGATTCGATCTCGCAAACCGGGGTGTGCGCCAACCAGTCCAGCCACACACCTATGTTCGACTGCTCATATTCGACGAGACATTAGCGCAGTCTGATTTTGCAGTTGCAATTGCTCGCCTCTGACGCAGTGATGAGTGTTTTATTCCCCTGTTTTAACGCGCAGCCTGATATTTTTGCAGTTATGAACTGCTGTGTCGTAGGGTTGAGTACATTTTCCTCCGATATCCTAACTTGGAGCGCTGATAGTTTATATTCAGTACAATGACACATAAAGTAAGAGGAGTGCATGTAGAATATGCATATTGTGTCAACAAACGTCGCCAAAACGTTGGTTTGGAAACATGAATATGACGCGAAATTGTGACGTCACAAACATGGGCGTCCGCAGGGGGGGCAAAACGGGCATTTGCCTCCCCTTGGAAATTGGGACTAAGAAGGAAAATTTTCTGGAAAACGTGAAATCAGCAGTTTAATTCTGATTAGTTGGGTTAATTCTTGCAATGACAGTTTTTTGCCGGTATGACACTCACACTGCACAAGAGACAGGTTCACTGTTTTGGTAACATGTAGTTATGACCTTGCAGTTCACTAAATCCGCTTCTTAGCCTGCAGAGGCAGGTTGCGAAACTCACGAGCGAATTGTTCTGCTAATTTGTTACGTAACAATAATATGGTTACAAATCTTCGAAGATGCACTTCAAGTCACGGTGGTATGCGTTTTGCCGCATGTAACCACTGAACGCAGGTAACTTGGCAGGTAATGTAGTGAGACAGTGACTGCTGGTAGCGGTAAGCCACCTAGGTAGGCGAATTACGGGTCGCCGACATTTTGTGTGGCTCTTCTAGACTAGATGACTAGCAATATATCAAATTGATAGAGAGTTGTTGCCTCATATTTAACGTTTGTTTGATTTGTCAATGTGTTTACACAAGTTCATGAAGTCAGTTACCAGCAGTGTCCCTGTAAGAACATTTTACATTGAGCAAATGTTTTTTTCAGTGCGCATGCAATTTAACAAACATGTACACACGCAACCAGTGAAACGTTTCGAAAGGGCCATATACCATATCAAATTTGGTATGTTTGGTATGTTGCAAGTGCGCAAGAATGAGGTTTCACTGCGCAGATGCCCTGGTGGTTCTGCGCAGCTGCGCACCCCAGACGGAACACTGGTCACCAGGGTGTCTGCGCGATTTGATAACAATGACAGTGAACCTAAATCGCAAGTTAGCCTACTTAAGTCCGTAGAAGAAAATTAAAATTTTTCAAAGACACATGTCGTCGAAAGCATTCTTTCATTTTCCCAATGTCAGAATGAGAATGAATGTTTTTTGCGAATAGGCAATTGCAGACGACAAAGTGAAAAAATACTAAAAGAAATTTTAAGACTACTGGAAAAGTTCCAAGCCAGGTTTGCCCATTTCCAAGAGTCAAAACCATGCTTTCCATTCCTTGCAAATCCATTCAATGTTAATGTATCGGTGATGGTTGTCCAGTTGGCTAACCGTTTGCTGCTACAAACTTGTCTACTGTAGAAATAAAACTGACCGAAATGCAAGAAAATCTGGCTCAGAAAAATTGGTCACTGCCACTCTACACTTAATTTCGGGCGACAGGTTCAAGGAAGTGAATACCCAGAACTTAAAATACCAGTGTATAACTCATTTCTGTGTATAGCACAACACATTGCTGTGATTTTTTTCTCTGTAATGAAGTTTGTAAAATCAAACCATCGTGAAACCTTGAAAAATGAACACTTGGAAGAATTAATTTGCACAACTTTAAAGGCTGGTTTACACTGGGGCCAAGCAAGGCTGAGCCAAGTCAAGTGAGCGTGGGAAAGTGTTTACACTTGCAATAATGTTTCCGCTTGGTTGCGTCGGTTGCCATGCGAGCAAAGTTCGATGTGCTGTCCGCGTCTATGGTAATGGTAGTGGTTTATTGTTTCATGTGACTCAGCCAACAAGCAGAAGCACCATAAAAGCCATCGTATGCAGTAAACCAACCATTAGCGAAAATTAGAGAAAATGAAAACACAATGGCACAATAGCTGATCAGTGTAAACAAAGACGGGCGCTGTGTCATATTGGATAGGCGAAAGACCGTGGCGGTCAACTACTAGTCAACCAACCCGGTTTGTCACTTTTTGACAAGTGTTGAGAAACAACAGTTGGAGATTGAATGGGCATAATGAAAATAAAAACAAAAAACGAATGAACACAGAAGATGATGAAGAAATGTACAGTTGAAAGCGCATGCCTATGTACAAAGACGAGTGGATCGAATTTAAGTGAAGGAATTTGGTGTGGTTAGAGTATTTTTAGCAATACAAAGAGATTAAAAAGTAGTAATAAAAAAAGTGAAAAAGTTACAAAAACTAATTAATGAGGTACAAAAGAGAACAAAACAACACAGAAAAAAACAAAAAGTGTACTTCATGCCGGAAAGCATAGAGTATGCACACAGAAAATACGAAAAAGTAAATACACAAAAAAAATAAAACAGAGTTACAGAATACTAGAATACACGGTATTTTGTTCTGGACAAGGGAAATGTTGCTAAAGTTCATAATTGGAAATTTTTATCATGTAGGAAGTGTTTCTTAAGTTTCCATTTAAAGGTAAAGGTGGTTGAAAATTTAATATCGTCTGGTATTGAAGACCATACTTTTGGGCCAATAAATTTAAGAGAACATTTTCCTGAGGAAGAGTTAACTCAAGGTAAAAACAGGTTTCTAGAGGTTGCTAGTCTTGTGGAGTGATAATGAATTGAGCTAAGTGAAATAAAATATTCATGAAAATGATTTGGAAGCAGTTTGCAGAGTGCATAAATTTGCCTACTGAAAAGCTATATAGTTTGGGAAGGCATAAGATGTTTAAGTGCTGGAAATGTTCTTCTAGTGATCCCATGTTAGTTGGATTTATTATTTTTATAGCTTTATTTTGGTGCTTAATGAGAGGCTGAATGGTTGCATTTGAAGCACGTCCCCAATTGAGGATTGAGTAATTAAGGTAGGGATGGATTAATGAGTTATAGACAACTTTCAGTACAGGTGGTGTTGTATAATCTTTAAGCTTGGATAGAATTCCACAAGCTCTTGATAGTTGAGTTTTTACCTTTTGTACATGAGGTTTCCAGCTTAATTTATTGTCACCATTTTGTACATCAGGTTTCCAGCTTAACTTATTGTCTATCCTGGTTGCTTGGTATAAACAAGCTGGTATCTGTAACGGTTGGCCGTTGTAACAAAAAAAAGCAACTGCTACTGTTGCTACTGTGGTACTGGCACTTAAAAAGTGTTCACAAGCTGAAAGGTGAAGGTAGGCTTCAATACTGGACTGCACTAATTAAGTCTTCTGCCACTTTACCTTTAAATGGAATCTTAAGTAAGGTAAATTTAATTTAACTTAATTTATTTTTTTATGAGCAGACACGAAGTCCATAATATGAACACACACACTGCAGAATGCAAATATCTATCCAATAAACTAAAGCGACATTCAAACAATACCATGCTGAAAATCCAAGAAATATAATATAATTTACCATATCAAATTATTTTGGACTCAACTCTATAGTTTTTCCCAAAAGACCAGGGGCGGAGCTAGGGGGATGCCAAGGGGGTCCACTGCTCCCCAATATTTTGCCTGGGCCCCCAGTGGCCCCCCCAAATTTTTCAGGTCTCTTTCTGGGAGTCCTACACATG
>Ga0210059_1005222_pt1 | contig 20903 bp, 9 predicted proteins | sample Ectturendosymbi2_FD_188042 | JGI IMG/M metagenome (GOLD analysis project Ga0210059, IMG submission 188042) | Ecteinascidia turbinata endosymbiont from Florida, USA - Sample 2 (SPAdes) (version 2) | ecosystem: Host-associated > Tunicates > Ascidians > Unclassified | place: Key West, Florida...
CACCAGAAATGGTTCACATTGTTTTGATAAGCTACTTGGTTATTACTAAGATTTGTGAAAGTGACGAGTATCAGAAGTGTTCTTCCCAGAGCGATTTTGCTGACTATCGCAGTCGGTCTTGGAAGCCGAAAATTTTTGTTTTCTTCGTGGGGCAAGTGTGAAAGCAAACATGATTCACGTACAATAGTGAATATAGCTTGTTGGATCTGTTCAAACATTCTGCTTAACAATTATTGTTTTAAAAGAAATGATCGACTTACCTGTGATAAACTATCAAAAAAGATAAAACTGCAGACTCTGACTTGATTTGATATGTGTAAGCACTCATTCCAAGCTTAAGTGCAGCCATTTCACGATGAATATTGTGATCACATCGCTTGAGAGTATGTATAACTATAGTAATGTGACATTGATATCAAGGAATTTGTGGAAATCGTTGCTGTGCCCGTGTATATTGCATGGTTTAAATAAAAACGTATCTCGAAAATCATTCCCGGAGCACTACTGAATGCTTAGCGCACGCGAGCCAAACAGACCAATCGCTGTGACGTAGGCACGTTTTTTGACGCACGCTGAACGGCCCTGTCTATCTAGGAGGCCCTGATAAAACACACTCATCACTGCGTTAGAGCAATTTACAACTGCAAAATCACGCTGCGCTAATGTCTTGTCGAATATGAGCAGTCGAGCATAGAAACTGTGTGCGGCTGGTGGACTGTCTAACGCACACCCCGGTTTGCAAGATCGAATCTTGCTAAATTACACAAGAATTGAGACTGCGCATAAAGTACGCAAGAAAACTTTCCATTTTTTGTTATGTATAGATGTCCTGCAAAATTTTAGTTTTCCTTTTTCCCTGCTGAGACGTTATCAAATGCATGAATGCTTCTATGTTTCCAACTGCTGTTTTTAAGCTCGTGCAACAGTTTTATCATGCTACAGAAACTGGTAATGTAGCCAATGCGGTCAGCGCTTGCGCTGATCAGCCATAGCAGACAAAATAAAGACAATTGTTTCGGATAAGGTGAACTATCGCAGAACACAATCTTAAACATTCTTAGTGGACGAAAGGTCTACAAAAAATGGTCAGATGATTTCTGAATGTAGACGATAACCTAGATTCCCACCAAAACCTATTTATTACTTTTTGGCCCATTTGCAATGTTCCTTGAAATTTGCATGCAAGTTCATTCCGTGGTATTTGCATTAAGTCCACAAATTAACAAGCAAAAGTATGCGAAAATAATCAATCTCCTTTGCGCAGGTAATAACGTTTGTGTAAAATATCAAGCTCAAGGGGGGGAGTTAACCCCAACCTCCCCTTGCGTATGCTCTTGAACTAAACACACTTCCATTGATGTAATAATTTAACAATTGACAATTTATTTTTACTTTTTTCAGTGGCCTCGGTTGTTAGACCAACTGCTTCAGACTTCAACCTCTTGCATGAAACTGTTTTTACGAAACAGTAGTTTCTAAGCAATACTAGAAGTTACTGTAGGTTCAGACAGTGGTGGAGGAATCTTTTTCAAAGTGGGGAGGTACAAGCGCACGTCAAAAAGACTAAATTTTTTTCATCAGAAAATTCTTTTTTTTCAAGCGATTTACTTTAACAATGGACCCAATACTAATTGTGTTGCTTAAACATATTTAAGCAAAATTCGAAATGTAAAAGTGGGTCCAGGTCCCCCCAGAAAAAATTGGGGTTCCTAGGCCCATGCCGCCCCCCGGTTCCGCCACCCCTGAGTTCAGAGCGCCAACCGTTTTTCAAGATTATGTGCAAAGGCCGAACTTGCGAATACTCCTAAATCACTGATGCAATTTGTCTCCATGCGCTTGTAATTTGATTTTAGTGTTGCTTCTAGTGAAAACTCTGTGATGCCGCTTTTCGTGGGACGTGCATTTTACATATTTGAGAGACACCTTTTTCGACGTTGATTTACACATGCACACTGTACGTCAAGGCTCTGCAGGACAGAGATCAAGTGTAATGTTTTCAGTCTTTTTCTCTTTCTTAACTTTTCTGCACATTTCAGTCTCACTACAGCTTTGTAGCTTCTTTTTTGTGTATATCTGCCGTTTCTGATATTGCTTAGATCAGTGCTTCATGCATGTTATTCCCCGTGAAACTTCGCCGGTACAGTTGGTAGTTCTTTCACAGTGGGTCACTTGACGCGCCTTTCGGACACAGCGGCTCACTGCTCGGTTTCGTGGATACGTCTCTATTTCTACCTTATGATCTGCCGGTGCTGGCAATCTGCGCTACGCATGCCACACCTGGCACGCCAAGGCATGTCCAATGGCACGCAGAAGCTCCACGTTTTACATATCAATTATTTTTATGATTCACGCAGGTGTATTGACCTTGACTTGTATAAAAATACGTATGTTGTTGGCATACTGACTGATTTACAACCTTACGTCGGCACACAGAAGCTCCAAGTTTTACATATCAATTATTTTTATGATTCACGCAGGTGTATTGACCTTGACTTGTATAAAAATACGTATGTTGTTGGCATACTGACTGATTTACAACCTTACGTCGGCACACAGAAAGCAAAAGGTTGCCGACCGCCACCCCTGAAACACCTGTATAAGGTTATCTGCATTCAGACTTTCGCTAACCAGCTCTTACTTTGTGAAACCCAACCATGTCTCTGTGAAACAACTCAACAAGATTATTTAGATTGTTTAGGTAAGAATGCCTTCTAGCCTGCAAATCTCAGGCCAGTCGAAACGGCCCATGATGTTGATGGCAACAACGAAACCTTTCCATCCAACGACTGCTTTCAAAAGCTAACTGATATTTCTTGACAAATTAAACGTGTTTCATATCTTAAGCGATGCGTTCATATATTGTTTCGCAAAAGCTAGACCGTATTTTAGTAATTTTAGGGTTATCGATATATAGACCTTATCGATCTCGGTATTGATGATTTTCTTTTTTCTTTGTCGTGATGGACAAGCCAGTACTGTGGATTACAGGTAGTGTATTGCACCACTGGCTTATTTCGGTGACTGGTGAAGGTGCAGTCGATTTTTAAAGCTACTTTTTGCTGTCTTACCAAGTTTATTTTTAGCTGAGCTGGCCGGGTGGTGCTTGTAGATGTCGCAGAAATTTTCTGGGTGATCTCTTGTTGTAATAAATGTATGCTTCTCCGCAACGGTGTCCATTATGTCCGAAACAGTATTCTGTTTACATCTTGTTGCCGGCAGTCGAATAGCTTGTGAGTTGTTTTCAAGAGATTACCGCAGTGCTTTCCACCACATGTCTGTCGAATAGCTCATTACTTCAGAATGTGAGGTTTGTATGTCGGTCTGCTGGTACGAGCAAACTTTCAGATTGGTTGGTGTCATTAATGTCTCCGGTCAGCTTCTGATTTTCGCACAGGTCTGCAGTACAAAACTTCGCGTCAAATAAATATTTCTGAAATCATTTTACTCTTGTATGTGTTGGTGAGTTGATTCCAACTTGAATTGAAAATATTCATTTTTCTGATTATTTTGTCTGATATGTCCCAAAACGTTTCTCTTCAATTCATTATGCATAGAAAGCATTTTTCATTAAAGTTTTAAAACTACGCTCTTATGTTGGGTGAAGAAAAAATCTCTTTTCAGAAATAATCAAACCCTATTTCACTTTATGTAGATTTGACAAAGTTCGATTTCCAAGAATATGCAACATCTTCTCTTAAAATTTTAAGAGGGACCCGCTGCTGACTTTACAACTTTACTGCTTTGCTTCAGTGTACGACGAATTCAAAAAAACACACGAATTCCATCACTACAAAATCTGATAATGTGATCAACGTAACTACTACGAACTAATAATACACAGAAGAATGCTAAAACATGAATATATATCAAAGTTCGTCTAAAAACATGAATAAAAATCAAAAAGAACAAGCAGGATAGCCTTTAACTGCATTGCAGAAAGCCTAATTTTCCATGTACTTTTGTGAAGTATAGGAGTTTTTGGAGATATCACCATGTATATTATTTGTGGTACGTAAATACCACTCATCTCCAACCTCTCTCAAAAACTGACTTTCAATGTACAGTAGTTCATTCAGGCTACCTAGCCAAGAAACTTCAGTGTGTGAAACTTCAGTCAGTGTGTTGTCGGGAATGAAAAGTTTAAAAATCTGAACGATTTTGCTCTGGACAATACTGAAAGTGGATGATGCATTTGTCACTTCTTGTTGATTGATGAACGGTACTAAAACTTTAGTTCTGTTTACGGGATTGCCTGTAACGCTATTTTAAGCGAAGCCTACCAGAACTCGAACTTTAAACCACTTTCGTTCATCTTTGCATCTTTCATTTTAAGTCAAGCTGTGTGCGTGAGAGAATGCTCTCCGGTTGAGCAGCGAAGCGAAAAGCGTGCCCCAGCCTTGCATGCCGAACATGACCCACAGAGAGAGAAGTACAAGCTGCGAAAACAACACTGTATGATTGTACTCACCTCCAGTCCACCTGAGTGAGAGATATCATTGTGCCCGAAAACAGCACAATAGACTTTGCCACGAAGCAGCAGCTTTCGAGCATCTTTTTATGACAGGCACAACAATACGCGCACTGATAAGAAACTACAAGAGACGTGTCAGATGTGGTAAAATACAGCAGTCAGGTCGGATTCGTATCGACAAGTGGTGACGCTGTTTGAAGTTTTACACCAGCAATGTATTTCTTATTGTTTTGCGTTTAGACAGGTTTGACAGCAGAATCTAAATTTACAGGTTTCTGTTATGGGGAGCTGTTCAAAATCACGTCCTGCGATTTTTTCATTTGTCTGCAGGAGTCTGGCAAAAATTATATAATCTGTGTACTCTGTACGCCTATAGTATTTTAAAGGAAGTCGAAATGAGCGATCAAGAGTTGCAACAACAGTACTCAAAGGGATTAGTGCTCACTAACCAAAACCCTTTTTTGCAATAATCTTAGACTAAGCACTGGCGGACAGCAATAGCTGTAGTTGTAAAATCTTGAAGGTTGCACAGTCAAATTACAAGCAAAACAGCTATACGAGAGTTATTGGATTACTTTTTTGCACATAATATTTAGTTTCTTTTACCAGCAGATGTATGGGCTTTTCTGCAAGATTTATGAAAAGATAGTGGAAGTGCCTTGGATCGCATCCGTGTACACTGCATTTACTGAAGCATGAAGATGTCCACGCAACCTTCGAGTTTTTGAAAATATTCCCCACCTACCGGAAGTGAAACCAATTTCCCTTCCGATATTTCACATAATTTTTGAATTATGGATGAGATTTATATTTTTGTATCTCCATTGTTTCTGGCTCTGTAAGATGCTGGATGGAGGTGCCGATTAGAGGTATATTAGATGCCCGAACTGAAGCCAGAAGTCACTTTAAACGAAACCAAATGCGTAGGTCGTTGCGGGGTTTTAAGAAAAAAGCGTGTAATCGAGTAAATTAAATTTATTTTTTCTGCAGGAGTTCATCAAATAGTCATTGAAAAGAAGATAAAACAAGGTCCAGAGACATTTTGCAGCAAGCTAGCTCTATACCTGTTTACGCTTTCCTTGAACGACTCTATACCTTGCCAGATTCAGCATGATTCGTTTAGAGGAGAGCATAGTTTCATTTTCCTGCGCTGTCACTATTTTCACAATTTCTTAAAATCGCAATTTCTTAAAATCGCAAAGAAAATCACCATTGTTTTTCGAAGTTCGCAATCTAGCTTGTTCACTTTGTACGCGGAAGAGACCCGCAGACAATCTTTAACGCTTGAAACTTCTTTCCAGCCAGCCTCAGCTTAAATTTGCAACTAGCCGTTGATCCGGATGATCAGCGTGAACAGTGAAATTGTTTGAAGTCGCTAATGTAAGCAGTCCGCCTTATCTAAAAACTTCAACCTGCTAAGCCTCTGCATTGTCTGCGGTGTCTGAACAGCTCGCTAAAACAACATTTGACTTTGCCCTTACACCGCTCCTTCACAAAGAGTAGGGTGAGAAAATATCTCAAGAGCATGAGCATTCCACGTCCAAGCAAGGTCTGTTGATATCCCTCCAGTAGTTAGCGTCGGGCCGATTGCTGTAGCCACGTAAGAAATTCTGGATAGCTGATGTAGCTACCAACCCCATGAACAGAAGAACTATTTTCATGTAACGACCTGCAATATGCAAGTAAATCTTGAATAGAGCATTTTTCCTAAACGCTTATTTGATTTTTCATTTTATCTAAAGATCACTCCCGGTATCAACAAAGTCTTTAAAAACGAATAATGAAATTGAAACTAAACTACTAAATAAGCTCCTTAAGAAATTTAATGGAATTTCCAAGTGGCATTCCTGAAAGACTAGAGGCTGCCGAAAACGGAGGTCAGACGTACAGCCATACGAAATGCACAAGTTCTGTAAAAAGCGAGTAAATAGATTTTGACTAACCGTTCGACTTTATCGTTTGGGCAAGAAAAACAAGAAATTGTTTGAAAAAACATCCAGAATGCAAATAAAACAGTATAATTTCGACCGTTTTCTGCATCATGCCGTTCTGCTAAGTTTGATTTAGTCTCAGCTTTACCCTCAGATATATAAAACGTACGCAACAGGTTACTGACGAATTGCAATTAAAAACGGTTGTGTCTGCGACAGAGCACAGCTTTGGTTTTACAGTACTTGCGTATTATCGTTTGAAGCACGTGCATTACTGAAAGTTAACGGTTTTAGACTAGAAAAAATTATTAGTGTTTGCTGGCAGCAGAATATTTTGCCAGCAGAACCTAGCATATGTGTCGGAGCTCGTTTAACTCTTTTGCAATGTGACCAGGACGTTGGTGTAACCTTCACACAAAGAACATGCGATCGATGCGGTTCGTTGAAAAAAGGAGCGGACGTTGTTGCAACCTCTCCGCTGGCGTTGCGCTGAATGCGCGGTTCACCACGAACGGAATGTGCGCGAAGAACACCCATATATATGTGGCGCGAACAAGCAACAATAGAGCGATTGCGGTGCGTGATCTCTATTGTTGCTTGCTGCCACAGTGCGAAGCTTTGCGCACATGCCGCTCGGGCTTTCCGATCGCGGCAGTGCATTCAAAATCTTCGACAAATTCAGCAAGTTGGGAAACAATCGGTGGCGTTTGTGTTTTGACTCATTTTCCCAATACAAAGACCAAGCCACACAAGATCTGCGTCAATAACAAAATTGAACCTTGCCACAAAGCTTCTAATAAGATTCGTTGTCCATGAGCTCAGTGACTTCGCTCTATGGCTCAACGGAACAAAATAACACTTGAAATATAAATAATGTGTAGTAACCGATGGCAACCTGTGCAAAAAGATGTTGGTTGCATTATGAGCAACTTTTGAACAGTTGCTACTTATATTGCTGCTTCTTACACCGTGCATTAGAATATTAAAACTAGCTGTAACAGAATTCAGCGATTTATTTGAAGTTAGGTTATTCAAATAAAAATGTTAAAAACGTACCCGTAACGAAGATCATTGTGGACACAAGCTGAATTTACAGTTTACACTTTCTGTGGGTTTTTTAGAGATTGCGTGTTTGTTATTTTTATGTCTTGTCAGATACACTGAAAAGAGTTCAGAATCATGTCAACTAACAATTGCAGAACCAGGCTTGACGTCTGGTGTGTTACAAACTACGAGGTGATGGGCAGTCTGAGCGCTTAACACTTTCTTTTCGTATGCGCCTGCTTAAAAGCGTTCAAGCTAAAACCCTCCTAAACATTTTGATATTCCTTGATATTTCCAAAAAGAATCAATCATTCGTTTTTGCGCAACTTCAAGAAACGTCAAGCATATTCACAACTTCTAGTGCAGCCAGAATAACGTTCACTTCAATACTGTATATTTTTCGATTATCACGGCTATGAGAAAGCAGATTTGCGCTGTTGATCTTTCCCATGAAATGAAAAGTCTAGCACGCGGCTCATCTGATGTAAGCAGTTCTTCAGAAGGAGAGCCACAAAGTCTCTCAACTTTCTAAGATTTCATAGTTAAAGCCAGCATACTACACTAAGAATGCTGCAAAGAGAACTAAAAGGCTTCACTCTTCTGACTCTAATCATTAACCTTAACCCTAAATCACATCATGGGGTCGGAAGGATTTTTTCCGGGGGGGCCACTAGGAGATTTTTCCAAATTTTTCCAGGGGGGGACCAAAAGTGGTGAAATTTGTTTTTTCCCACTCAAAACTAAGAAAACAATATTTTTTTAAGAAAAATTGCAAAATACAGGCGGGGCCAAGCCTCCCCTGCCCTCCCATTCCGACGCCCATGAATCACATCAAGAAATTCTGCAACGCGCTCTGGTCTCTCTAAGGCTGTGCTTGCATGCATGCTGCACGCACTGCTTTATCCAAATAAAATCAGTAAAGCTTGTACTGACACGTACTTGCTCTTTATTTGTTTCCTGGTCTAAATTTACTCGATAACACTATAGATGTACCCAGGGACGCCGAAGAACGGGAGCATTGCACCCTCTGCTCTATAAAAATGAGCAGCAACGAGGACGGAGGTGCCTTTTCATAACAGGATCATAGGTAATTTCACGGTTTATCAAGATCGACTTAAAACAAATTTAATGCAACTATTTGCCCGCCCAGAAGATTCAGAACGATTTTTACGTTATTATTTTTGAGGTCAACATTGTTGATGAACAGAAACAAACATAATTGGTAACGATTTTTTGTTTTTTATAATTTTTCATTGCCTTCAGCTCTTTTACTGCCCCAGTGCTGCTCCGGCGTCCCTGGATGTATCTCTCCAGTTACTTGCCATGTTAGCTTCGAGTCGTGTCAAACCCGACAACCGACTGACCTTCAACGTGATAACTAAACATGGAGAAAAGGTTGACGCTCAGAATATGTACAATAACAACGTCAAATCACAGTGCTTTTCAATTTGGTGATGAACAGACATTCGCACTTCGAACAGACATTTTCAGTTAGTGATTCAGCAAATAGTGTAAGAAAAATATTGTGAGTCCTTGATTCTCGCAAAAATGTACGTGATGTTAGGGACCAGCAACTGACAAGGAAATGACTACAGCGCTGCTTCCTCACTCTTTTGAATAAAATTCATCGGCAGTCAAACGTTGTGCTGGTCATTGCGGAAGTCGCCAGAGAACGTGAGATTTCGTAGTGATGGTATCGGGATGCATGTAAATAAATGCTCAAAGCAATTTAAATATATCTACGATTTCGAACAGTATTTTGTGCTAGACGTTTGAAGAATTTTTAGCCTGCGCTATTCATAGATGTAGAAGCAGACAATTTTTGGGGATGCAAAGGATATTTTGCCCGACTTTTCCCAAGTTTGAACGAAAAACTTTTATACGACGAACTTTCTCTCTACAAATTCTCTATAGCTGTTGTAACATGTATTTTCCCCTACCATGTTGCCATAGACTAAAAATAGAAAATTTGGTACTCGAAAGCTGGTTCAGTAAGATTATTAACATAACCGAATTGAAAAAACGTACGCTAAGCTGTGCAAGAACATTGTCAGAAGCATTTGTCAGAAGAGGCAGATGCTCAAGAACATTCTTGAGCATCTGCCTCACAGTTCCGAGGTTTTCTATTCACATTCCAACTGTTGCTGTCAACAGGGAACCTCAGACTTAGCTGAGATAGGCTCAACGCTGTTTCCTTAATCTAAAGACATATATGTGATATATGTGGCATGTATCATATTAATTATATTATCACTATATGCCGTGTCTCACAACGATGTCTGTTCAACTACACATATATGCAACATGCAACAAACTGTATGGCAAAATTTGTTTGGATGACATACAGTTTGTTAATTAAAAACTAAAATTTTCTGTACTTACCTGGCATGGACTCTACTAATACGAAGTAGATGCCCGCAGATTACTCGCGTACCTCAGTGTACAATTAACAAAGCACTCAAATAAAATGCCTTCTTTTGCCAAAATTTTCAAGTAAGTTTGTTATTGTAAAACTTTCACAAATTAAACACGAAGTTACTGGAAGCTGTTTGCCGATTTTGTATATACTTAATGTGTTTTCCATGACACAATAAACTTCTATTTAAAGATTTAATAACAACGAAGTATATTACATTAATATTGTTAGAAGTATCGAAGCTTTTTTGCCCAAATATTTTGAGACTTTGCCCAAATTTTGGGATGCTCTTGCACCGCCTGCATGCTCAGTTCCTACACCACACCCTGGTGCTATTTATATTGAACCTTCGGTGATGGCCGATTCAAAATAGAAACCAACTCTACTAAATAAGTAAAACGTAACGTTGCGCTGGCACGACCGTTGTCAAGCGAAATTTCTGACTTCATGCCATGTATGCACAGAGTAATATTCTACATATCAAATACGCTGAGAAAACTAATGATTAGGGATTAGGGATTCGTGGTTGGGTAAGTGTGTCGGGTTAGGGTTTGGGTTAAGGTGAGAAAAAGAATAATAGTTGAGGTCTAAGGCTAAGTGCAAAATTTTTCAGTTGTTAGAGTTATTCCTGTACTATACCTTGTTGTGGGTACCTGACATCTAACCAAAATGTTTTAATATACACAACACACATCAAAAAAGTAATTTCAAAATTTTATTCCTTTACTCTGAGAAGCAAAATAACTGACAAACAAAAACAGGTCAAAATTTCGCAGAGGTCAGAAATTTCGCTTGACACCGGCTTCCATAAAAGAACTGCTTACCCGAACTTTTTTGCCTGACACTCTCAGAAATAAGAACAACGGAAATTTACATCTTTTAAAAATCTATTCTGAATCGTTTTGTCGCTATGGACAGATAAATATCTTGCGTGTAGTCATGTGCGTTGACACAAAGCCAGTTGTAAATGATGCGGATTGACGGCGACACGTACAACCTCGGGTCAAAGAACCTCGAGTAAAACCGCATGCGAAGTGGCAGCTCAAGTGCTAGTGTGCGCAATCCTATTGAGCAGCAGTTTTTCTGCTGTGGTTGATCTGATTCAGGTGGCTTTACTTCTATTTTGTAAAGCTTTCCGTAGTAGCTATGTGTTTGCCCAAGATACTACAAGCGTAGCGCGTTAACCGTAGCGATGCTGAAGGAACCATTCCTGCAGCGACAAATTGCAAAAACTGGGCGGATTGGGATGGAGCACACAGAAAATGGATGAGAAGTTTGTATAAGTGACCTGATACAGGCACTGAAAAGCTAAAAAAAAACTTTGTGTGATAGTGTAAAACTATAGTTTTCAACATGAGGTCCAAACAAGCTTGAGAGATCCGCTGATGAGTTCCTACATGGACATCAAACAAACATTTAGTAGTGAAAACGTCTGTCCATTACGCACGCTGACGAAGGCAAATGCGTGTTGGCGTTAATGTTTCTGAGAAAGCGGAATGCAACTTCTCATGAGCTTTCGACTGAGTCCGAGACTTTCATGAGGTTGAAACCAATAATTTAGAGGCTAAGCCACTGGTTGGGCCCGTCGTAATGAGCAATATATGAAGCTAGATCAGCACTCGACCAGTTACTTCACGATCGTTTTGCACGAGTAGCAGGAGCTGCAATGCTGAAGCTCAGCTTGGTCTTGAACTTCTGGAATATTTTGCGTAGGTAATACCTTGTTGACACAATTGCAGATTTACAATGGCATTTCGTAAAGTTAATTGCTCCGGCGAGTTTTTCAGACACAGCGCCAATTGCGTATGATCAACGTCAAAAAATTGAAAAAAACAAGCGATTTCCTGCACGAAACTTCAAGGAAATTTTGAGTTTTTTTACAATCACATCACTTTAGAAATTCTAAACGATTACCAAAAAACATAAACGACGGATTAGTTAGAGGCTTTAGTCTAAAACAATTAGGCTGTAGACAGGATTCCCCGGTAAAGGTTTGCTTTACAGAAAAATTGAGCTCAGATGACCAGTAAAGCTGCTACATTCAGCAGACAGATGGTACCAAGAAGGGTGCAAAAGACGAGGAAGTGACAGAAACTTAGTTTGAAGCGGAGCTGAAGTTGGCGTTTTAAACAGAAGTGGGGAATTCTTCACATGCTATCTGATGTTAATAACAGTAAGACTAGACTATTCCACCTAAAAACTATTGATTTGAACAAAATAATGAAAAATGATTTCATTCAGTTTTTGTATTGTTTTTTCGCGTACGGCTTTCCATAACTTTCATGTTACACGTCACTCGTTGCATGGATTTTTTTCGAAAGAGCTAGTTACGCGAGAATATACTGCTTTGTTACAACAAACTGCATAAACAAAAACAAAAAATAATCACTTTTAAAGCAGCAGCATGTTTGATCAACCGTTATACAGCGGCATAATTGGCGGAGACACAGAGGGCATCGCCCCCTGGCAAGCTAAATGTAAAAATCATGCCCTGCTCAGTTTATATTTCGGTTTTAGTTTTACTTTTGATTTTCAGTAGGTCGTTGTTTTTTGCGTTTTTCGGAGTATCTTCCAGTGATTCAGGGTATGAGTACAGCCATCCATATCCGGATTCACCATCATTTCTCAAGTTTTTTTCTGAGTGTTGCCTAGTGGATCCCTTACAGTGGGAAGTTGACCCATTTCAGCTAAGTTTCCTCTCCTGGCTCAAACCTCTAGTTACGCCGCTGTTGTTATGTATTCTATTAACCTTTTGGAGCTTCCAAGCCTGAAGACGGTTGGAAAAGTTGGTTACTATCCTATTTGTACGAAATAGCGCCAAAGTGTCAAAATACAAGAACTTCATCACTGAATCCAAAATAATCTTTACCTCGCTCAAATTTTGTTTCTGGCTAACCCTGTATCTGCATTACACTATGCCTAGTATGGCAGAAACGTTGATCGTGAATGACACAACAACTCTTCGTGGCAACTCTCTAAACACGCTATTCTGGGGAGGGTGGAGAGGTCTACCCTACTATAGGCCTAGGATTCCAGGAATTATCCCACGTTTCTCAGCTACCTTGCCAGCTCCCCTGTCTCTGCAGGACAAGACCAAGTCAGGTTCGCGACGTAGTCACGCCACCTGGTTGGTCTTCGATAAAACCTCATGTATGTCAAGTGTAACAGTTAGCAGCGTTTGACAACCTTTCGCTCGGCATTTTAAGTGCTTTTCACATTTTGTTCGCAGCAGCAGGGCAGCAAAAGTCTGTATGTTGTTGCCTAAAGCGTAAAGCTTCGTTTGATTTTTACCGATTTTCTCCCACCAATTCTTAGACATGATAATATGCGTACTGGGTGACAGAAAAAAGAAATCACAGTACTGTTTACTTGTTCATTTCTTGTTGTCTGTTTTTATGAAAAAATGTAGTTGCAACACAAAATCTGAAAAGTCTAAAATTTTGTCCGATTTTACTGCCTTTTGCTGGATTTTACTCATATTTTTAGTGCAGAAGGACGTGCATATTCTCTTTATCCATTTGCCTCAATTGATGATAAACATCGTTTGCAGGCCGTCCAGCTAGAAAGCAGAAGTGCTAGCAGCAGTGTTGGTAGTGGCGTGACTGACGCTGTGCGCTAGAAACGCTTGCACGTCGACGAAGGCAATAATTCTTAAGTGGTTTAATAAACATTAGTTCTACGGTTCTATTTGCAGTGCTCGTCTCAAAGGAAACTAAACGTTGGGATTACAATATCGATCTTGTTTGTTTACAGTTATAATCAATGAAATGAGGTGTGGCGTTGTAGTGAAATGTGACAATCGTAAAACAAAGAGAAACTAGACTACAATGAAAAGCATCGGGCCTGTTTATGGGAGTGTCGTATTGCGTACGAAGCATGGCGTCCCAAGCGATGATACCAACTCCAGTCGCTTTACCGGCAATCGGGCTTATGTGCAAAGACCGCGATCATGGGGTGAGTTTCAATCGAATCTCACTGCTTTTCATCCTGTCGCTGGACCTTCGCGATCAAGTCCAACTGCCATTGCTCCGAAAAAGGTCAACATGCAACTTGGAAAAGGTAAGAATCTGAATTTCGCCTTCAGGTAGTTGGTAAATCAAACCGCCATCAAGGCTAGCACTGCTTGGCCTTCACTTGTGCCAGAGCGACTATATCGGGAAAAACTATGTACTTTTTGACATGTTAATAGACACGTAGCCAAGGCGGTGAAAGAGGTGCAGTAGGGGCAATTGCCCCTCCAAATTCCAAAAAGTTATACCAAAAATGTTTGGTTTAACCAAGCCTTGTTGCACATGCCGAAGAAAGACTTCAGTGCAAATCAACGAAACTGCGTAAGGAACCTATCGTACTTCAGTTTTTAGTCGAAACTTGTCGAGGCAGTATAGCTTACCAATTGTCCATGATTGATAATAGACTGTGCACAGTTTAGGTGCCAGGGAATTCATATTGTGTCTGGCCTTTACCTGAGGTTTAAGCTCCGTGTGGAAGTTAGTGATTACGAAATTCAAACTTGTATCTATAGGCTTGTAATCACTAACCACCGCAAGTGAAAACAAAGCGTAACATTTTGTGTAGCTGCTACTGGCGCACCAGCTTGCTGTATTCCACCTAATGCTGATGAAAGCTTCATTTTTCCTGACCATTGCAAAATTTCCTTGCTGACAACTCTGGCGTGCCTGAAATAAAACTTATCTTAACCCCAGTGTCAGTCGTAGCCCGTAGCCCAATATAAAATTCGCAGACTTTTGATTTTATACAGTTCCAAAACTGAGTGCGTGAATATGGCGGTGATATACATGTGCCTTACAATTCAAACGCTGGATAAGAAGCAATTTCAAACTCTTCTTTGTTAAGTAATCGTCATTGTTTGGCAACAATAGCATTCCTTTGCGATAATCAATTGTGATGGTCAAGCATGTAATGTGACGGTTCAATCACAAAATGTTTAAATGTTTTCAGAAATGATTCCCAACTTGCCGGCGAGTTAAAAATCGGTCTTCTCATGAACTCGGAGTCCAGCCCAGGGGTGGCGGAACCGGGGGGCCATACGGGCTTAGCCCCCCACTTTTTTCTGGGCGGGCCTGGCCCCACTTTTACATTTAGGATTTTGCTCAAATAAGTTAAAACAATGCAATTTGTACCTATTAAAACTTTTGTCAACCCAGTGGAGAAAAGACTTTTTATTTGCCGGCTTAAATCTGAGTACGATTGTTCAGAAAAAAAAACGCCGGACAAATATGCCACAGTTGACGGATTATGCTTTAAAAACATGGGGCATTAAATTATGAAACGTTGAGACTCAGTTGTTGTTTTCCCCCCACAAGCTGTCCGTTTAAATTTCTGGTCACACGCCTGTATGGTAACTATTATATCTTTTGTGTGTCCGAGTTAGGAAAAATATGTATACCAGATCAAGCCACCTCAGAAGCTTGGCCTGTACATGTCAAATTACGAACGTACAGCTACGGGTTGCATTACAGGTGAGAGAACAAAAAATGTGAGAAAGCGAGGTTGTCGCGGGTCAATCAAAAACTTAGAGCTCAGGCTGACTTAACAATTAGACCACCAATCACTTTGAAATCTTGACATTAACTTGGTTTGCTTCAAACATATCCTTGTCGAAGCATGACAATAGTATTCTAGTTCAGTGAAGATCACAGGCGTAGCCAGACCCCCCAAAAATTTTTAGAATGTGTAGTCATTTTGTGCTTTGAGAGGCGGTATCCCAAAAATACTGTTGCTGGCCTTAAATCAAAAATTTTAGCCCATCTCAAATTCCCCCTCCAACAAATTTTAGGCTCGTTACGCCACTGGTCAAGATGATACCATCGCTTGTTGCAGTCTCAAAAATGCTTATTCTTATAGTTTTAAAACGAAGAGACTTGACGTATCATTACTGACCAGGAAAAGTTTGTTGTGATGTTTTCTGTGCAATGGTTTCTTGTGGTGGGATTAGAAATTGATCAATTTACTAAGGGCAATTATGTTTATACATCTCACCGATGCTTAATTATTTGAAATCGAACGTAGTTATAGCAAAGTAACGACCAGATTTATAGTTCACCGATGTCATAGTTCTGGCGACATCATTCAGCTTATGTCCTTGAGTCATCATCTTTTTTCTAAAGCATTTAGCTCTTCTAGTTTTACTGAACGTTTTTAGTTTGTTACTTTCAGCGCAGAAGAACAAACATGTGTGAGCAAATTTGGTGCTGAGCGGAAATTTCAATTAAAATATGTTGCGTCTTACTTCTTAGGTATGAGAAACAGAATGTTGGTTTGAAATTGAATAATGATACGAGCTTTTATTTGTGTTAGATTTATGTTCAGTGGAAAAAATGATGATGATGCACGTGCCGTGTACAATTACCTCTTGCTCTATACGTCCTTTTCTCGAGACGCTATGAATAATTCAGTTCAAAAAAGAAGCCTTTCAGTGGAAGTCAGCACGCTGCATTTAAAATAGAATTAAATTCTTCAACTGTACTTGGAGAAATTGTCCGATTCGGTCTCATGCACACTTTGAAATAGCAAGTGCTTTTGTAACTCCTCTCTTCGGTGAATGTTTTTCTTTCAAAAATTTATTTAAGAAAAGCCAGAGTTAAAAAAACAGCTTAAACGGTCGTAAGTTCATGGACGCCACATCATACCTTCAGACCATTATCTAGTCTGTGGCACGATTTTTTAAAGCCAGATATAAAAATAACCGGCAGAGAAAAAACATTAAACGCACTTTGATTTTAGGCGATTTCTTTTCAGATATGGTATTACTAAAAATTGAAAAAAACAAAAACATAGTTTCGCGAGAACACTGTTTAATAAGGCAGACGTATACACAAACTGGCCATTATGCATCCTATTGAAGCGGGACAGTGGGAAGGTGCAAGAGCTGTTGCAGAGGTAGGAATGTTATTGTCAGGTGCGACAATGGAAAGGTACCTAAGTAACCAGTTCCACCGATTTGCATACCCATGCTCCATTCTTATGGAATTTTACCTCAATTTACCTATATTGTTAAAATTAACCTTTTTCATGGAATTTCACCTTTTGCTTATGGAATTTCGCCTCACTTTAACTGTTCTCTTTATTTTCTCAAAGCAGCACACCTTCTTTAAAGGTCTTCAAGAGTAAAGAACCAGATTTGGAAAACTTTGGCGATACCAACAGTCCAGCACTTGGTCTCCACCGTTACAAAATTAAAACTTATCTACAATTTATCGCTCTGCGTCAGCTGAATACTATTTCTGAAGATCGAATGCCTTTTTTTGCAAATCCCACGCAGAGTGACTTTAAATATCGTTACGTACGCCAAATGGGAATTTTACACGGCCATAAGACGCAAATCTGCGTTTAAGCGTAATCTACCTGTCACAGCCAAAGTCAGGGCGGACCCAGCCAGGAAGGTTGTGAGGGATCGATTTCAGTAATGTTAGGTAATCAAGTCTCATAACGGCTTCGCTACTGTTAGAGGGATGAAGTATAATTCCTGTTTCAAAAATAGACTGATAATTTTCATCACTAAATGTAGGATATGCAAAACAAGCACACAACTTGTAGTTGAGAAACATACTAATCACTCTCTTAGAATGCACTAGCCGTTTACGAGCTTACGTTTTAAAGTTCGATTTTGAGAAAAATAGCCTTTGTCGTAGTCGATAGCGTAAAAAATTGTTAGTTTGTACCTGTTTTCCAACTGCACTTTCTCACACTCCTCTATCTCTTGTTTCCGTTTCCTCTTATAAGCTCCACTTTCATACCTTTTTTATCAGACATAAAGACCTAACATTTTGTTCTAAATATTAAAATAAATTATCTTGACTGTACGTTGATGATCCTACATGATGAAGACCCCTACAGAATCACAACGAGGTTCTAGGTCTTCTAATTATATGTCATAAATTTGTGAAAATGAAAAAATTATAAACATTTAACAATGTTTCTTGAACTTTTCACAAACTTTTAACGAAACGCATTGCTAAGGTAGCGGTCATTGATCTTCTCACCAGTCATTGATCTTCTCACCAGTCATTGATCTTCTCACCAGTCATTGATCTTCTCACCAGCGCACCCCTTTCCCGGTCCAGGATTTGGGGGCGGTCGGAGAAGCCATCCGTTGACTCCGTATAATTTCACTATATTGGAATGGTTTTCAGGAAATTGCTTTACAGAAAGTTAAAATTAGCGTATTAAGAATCAGTAAGAGGGAAGCCAAATGTAGCGAACTCAAAGCTATGTGGGTGCGTTTGAGAAAAAGCGTAAAAAACGCACTTGGGCCCAAAGATAAGTGCAAACAAACGATCAGGCCTAATGCTCTTCGTAACTACGGTAACGGACGTACCTCTGCGCTTTGTCTCTGAGAGCATTTTTCTTAAAAGGTTACCATGAAAAGACGTAAATTTTCTTATAAAAGACACCTTGCACTTGGCTTGAACGATGTACACCGAACTGTCGCACGTTAGTGGCTAAAAGCAGAGAAATAAAACGATTGCTTGTTGTTGTTCAAAATACTTGGATAAAATAAGTTCGCTATAGCTGTGCAAAAACGAGGGCACAGATTACTTAGCGGGAACAAAAAAAAGTTTGGAAAAATTGTTTTGTTTACACGTTTTGCCAATAAATATGAAAACGTACATATCTTTTTTTGTCTGAACTCAAGAGCATCGACGATTGTAGCTCAGAACGTCCACTTTGTAAGAAACGGAGAACTACAATAGGTTGAAAAAAGTGCAACGCTCTATAAGGATACCAACGAACCCCTACCCAATATTTTACGAACCAGTCTTAAATTTTACACGAAAGTCAGGTTTTCATGAGGTGGCGTTTTGTTACAACACGTATCAAGATTTTTGCCAAGAGATTGTGATTCATTTATGTGAGTGATTGCCGCATCAACTTTTTCCGCTATCATGTGTTTTGCGTTTGGGATTTTCGTGTTTTTTCATGTCTTTCGCTTGTTGACGGGTTCTGGAAGAAGTAATTTCTGAAACAATTAATCAGTTGACGTAACCAAAAGTTTATTGTGAGAATATTCTGAAACAAAAGCATTCCACAAAACGATAGCGCAAAATAAAATAGTGCTTCTTTTACAAACTGCACCTAGAAATGGTTGCAATTTCAATTTTGCTGTAGCTGTGAATGAAAATTTCATTTTTAAAGATTAGTTATTTGAAAACTGCTAAACTAATCTACAAATTCCATTTCTCAAATTTGACAGAGGCTTTCAAACAACGAGAAAGTCAATACACCTCTGCAGTTTTTGATTCATTCGTAACTGACGATATTATATAATTTTATGTTTTTTTTCACTGTTTTCGAAAATAGAGTGTAACGCAAAAGTTCACATGTGTCAAATCAACCTACTTGGAAATTTGCTTACAACAAATTTAATCTTTTCTTTTTTGCAGATCAAGAAAACAACAGCAATATTTCGAAAAACGGTTCACTGCAAACCAACAAGCCCAACACAAAAGTTGCAATGCGCCCTCTTTCGGAGGTGCGCGTGGCCACTCCTTTTTATAAACCTTTTCAAGCGCAGTGTGTTAGTGAGTCGCTTGTCAAAAGCAGCAACGATCAAAGCGGAGATGAAACGACTTTGCCCTTTGATCCAAACTCTCCAAACACGACGTACAAAGCAAACGGCTCGCAGCCGTTTCTGGAAAAAAACAACTACAAGCTTGAACGTCAAGCGCCTGATGCTGTTGACACCTCAACCAAGTCTGCCCCGGGCGAGCAGGTCCTCGCTCACGCGCTTGCTGATTTTCCAGCTGATAGCGGAACGGGCAGCGACGCAAGCAATGCATCTGCCTCACTTGTGAAAAATACCGAGCAAACGCCCGAGGGAGCGCGAGCAGTGGATGAGGACAAAACAAACGCAACGCGTCTTGCCAATGTTAAAGAGCTCGTACACTTGCAAGAATCGCTTAATCCAGACCATTCGTCAGGTCGTCAAGTAGCCAGCAATCAAAGCAAAAGTGCTAATTGCCAAAATCAAGGGAAGCTTGAAGCGTTAGGTGGCTACGTTCAACCGTTTGCGCGCTCAGCTGAGGCAGCAAAATTGCAAACACCTGATAGCAAGCCTGGTACTGTTAATTCACCGGTGATAGACGCTGCGAGCCAGCTGCTTACGAATGAAATCGAAAAAACTTTAAACGAAAGCGAAAACTCAGCTTTCGTCCTCTCCGGTGAAGACAGCGAAAGCGAAATGTCAAACAGGAACTCTCCCATGGCGGCCCCTAGAAGGTCACACTCGGCTGTCTCTGGCTCTTTGAGGTCCTGTCAGGATCGAAGTTATGAAGTGAGGGGCCCGACCGCCCGCGAATCGAGAGTTTCGTCGTCGTCTGTCACGTCCAAGTCATCTTTGTCTTCATTAGATTTTGCCGAAGAAGACGGTGTCGCTGTTTCGCCAACAGCGACTGTATTTGTCCGGAGAACAAACGGATATGACGTAGGTGTTTTTGACGGTAACCGGCCAGGTGGCAATGCAAGCACGGTCGAACGAGAGTCGAGAAAGAGGCTTCCCAAGCCGGCGAGCCGTTCCTCAAAAAACTCAGCGTCGTCGGCGCACCAGGAAAAGGAGCGCCCTGACAAAGTGATCAAAGGCATATTGCGAAACCGAGCATGCGACTCACGACCGGTTGAAGAACGCGTTCGGGCGAAATCCGCAGACAGACGACTCGGCTGGAACGACGGACCGAACAAAGCCTCTGGCAACAGGCCGGAAAAAGCAGAAGGCCGCGGGGAAGCAAGACTGGAGAACGGCCACGGAACTTGGCCGGGGCGCAAGCACAAGCCAAAAGGCCAACAGGACCAGGAAGAAGCAGACGAACTGTTGAGAAAATTTCGGGAGGTGTCCGATGCGCACCGCAACAAGTTTCGCGACATTTACGCCGACACACGGCGTCGCGTGCAAGAGGCTATGTTCAACTTGCGAGTGTCGATGGCCAAAAACGGCTACAGCGACAGACGTTTCCAGCCTCAGTACGACGAGCGTTATTTTGTGCGCCAAGGCAAAACGTAGCAGTAGGCGAAACCTTCCAGAGCG
>Ga0210059_1005223_pt1 | contig 20902 bp, 13 predicted proteins | sample Ectturendosymbi2_FD_188042 | JGI IMG/M metagenome (GOLD analysis project Ga0210059, IMG submission 188042) | Ecteinascidia turbinata endosymbiont from Florida, USA - Sample 2 (SPAdes) (version 2) | ecosystem: Host-associated > Tunicates > Ascidians > Unclassified | place: Key West, Florida...
GTCGAACAGATTCACGAAGAAATCCGAGAAATGCGCACTTTGCCGATAGAGTGCACGGAAAGCTGGAGAGCTTGCTTGAAACTTGAACCAGAGACCAGAGAAAGGTCTGGGAACCAATGTAGGGTCTGGGGTAGTTGGTTACTGTAGAGGTCCCTGCTAGTTGAGGGGTCAACCTAGTTGTTGCAGGAGCACAGGTCGGTCTCCCAACTAAGCAACCTGACGACTTGAAGTTGCCAAGCCAAAGCAAGGCAAATAAAGGCCCTCACCACTTTGTTCGCTAATAACTCTCCAGTAGTACTCTAAGTTGACTGCTTCTTTCGGTTATATTCAGATATACAACAAAAACTCCAATACACTTGGGCGTGAAGTCAGAAACACGTAACGTAAGGACTCGATGTAGAGTCGGAATTAGAATGACGACGAACAGAAGCGTTGGGTGTTCGAATGCGCCACAGGAAACAGCGACCGACTGCGGTTATGTAGGTTTGCAGGCTATCTTGTCGACGGTCGGGCTGTTCGCAAACAAGTGCATCACGTTGAATTACGAATGGAATATTACTGGGAATTACGCAGTAAGAATGCACAAAACATTAAAGCACTAATGTGTCCACTATATCCTTAAGCCATATGTCGTTACACATTCTTCTATTCGCATATGTGAGTCATATAATTGTCCATTCGTACTATTACAACCGATTCCTTAAAATACGGCTTGCATAGCTTCTTCGTGACTCATGGCCCCCAACGGTTTATCATAAACTTCATAATTTTCTGGGCCATAAGATTTCGATATTTTCTTTACACCTTGTTTTTTTCTCAAATTTTTCTGCCAGTATCTTTATTAATTCCATACTTGTTTTTAATTCCATGCTTCCTTTAGCTATAAATAGGGCAATCGTCATCAGTTACTTCTGCTGTAATTTTTACCGTTGCTTTGTCATTTTTAATAAACACATGTGCAGTTATTTGGCTATGTCTTTAGATTCTCACATAATTTTATCAGGTCTTGTAACCAGGTCATTATTTCTTCAAAATTTTTTAATAAAATTTTTGTTTCCGAAATTCCTTTACTTCCCCATACAGGTTGCATCTTCCTGAACACATCAAATACATACCAATACACGTTACTCAGTTCACTAGATATCTCACTATGCATTAGTCAATTCAACATTCACTCTATACTTTGTCGTAAAACACTAATATAATACCCAATCAATATGCACAACACGTTTTGTCACAATTGTTTCAATTCAATCTTCGAATTGACTATTTACGCAGGTTATTTCTTCAATGTTCATCTACTGCTATTTTCATTATTTTCTAAACCAGCCATGTTGTGGTCAGACTGACCCATAAGACCCTGTCTGCAGACATGTTTTGATGTCATATCTATGTCATATGTTTGTGGCTGAGAAGACGGTAATTGCATTTTTGAACTGTTTAAATTGCAGCGATTCAATGAAATACCTTAATTAACAATAAATGGCGAGATTGGAATTTGAGGCATAATTTCCTCCATTCCTTCTTCCTGCACTGGCAAAAAACATTTATCTTTGTGACAGTTCTATGCCACTTACTGGATCACCAGGGGCATATCTGCATAACATCATTGCACTAATGCGGGTGGTCAAGCAACAAGTTTTAGCACTAGGTTTGATAATAAAATTGCGCATTTACCAGCATCATAGTTCCCAGCCTAAAAATCCATATTGATGGTAAAGCAAAAACAATTTGAACATCGCAGTGAGTTTCATCTCACAATCAAATGGAGCTGAAACTCCTGGAATCCTATCAAAAAATGCTGGAGGCAAAACTTGCATAAATGAAATGGCAAGATGTGACAATTTATCGCGTGCGTTGTGAGGTGGTGTACAACCTAACTCCAAACATATCCGCACTGACGCGGAAGTAATTAAAACAGTTAAAAAGGGATCTTCGAGGTGTTGCGCTTTACAGTAATAACGAGAAAATCAAATGCAATGAAATTCAACATCTTATGTCACTGCAAATAAACGCTAATTTTGCTATTTCAAAAACATTATCATAAGATGCTGATAGAGAACGCAGACGCACGTCAGAGGTGATCACGAAGTTCTACATTTTTTCCGCGGCCATAGCAGGACCCGGATTTCGGAATTACGAATAAACACCGGACCCAGAGCTAGAGTGAAGGATTCAGTTTTTACAGTAACCGGACTATGGATTTTATTAAATTAAAATTTGTTCTGACGAGCTAACTAATAGCTTGGTGTCATGGTTTCTTTATCTTGGTTAAATTGGACACTAAACGAATCAATGTAGGCTGTTGAGCATGAGGGAGGGTGGCAGACTGACGGGCTCTGGCTGGTGCAATGCCAACGCTCAACTGCTGTATCACATGATTATTTTTCTTTAGTTTGTTAACGCGTCAGTTGCTGGAATTTTCACCTCTGGGCTGTGTCTTATTTTATACGGCATAGACAATTTGTTGTTTTTAGTGTAATGTATAAGACAACAGTGTTTGTACCTTCAAAATGCAACAACAGCAGTGCGGTTCAAGCCAAGCTATCAGAATTGCAGTTTACTTTAGGCTATTCATAATCTTGTCACGACAATTTTGTAAATTCCCAAAGAGAGATGATTTAATTTTGTGAATTAGGTGGTATGAAGTGCTTTCAATGTAGCTAATGGAGATTTAACTGTGAGGTCAACAAACAAACTGTAGCCTTGCGGCAAGCTTCAGAGGAATCTCCCTGCTTTTAGTTGTGAGGTGTAATAAATGATATGATAGTAGTAGTCCTTTTTTGTGATTGTGCCTGCAAGCACTCTGGTGAAGGATTTGAATGAGTCTTGGTTGAGGAGAGCAGGGTTGTGGAGTTGGAGTAAAACATCCGACCTTTCCAAAATTTCCGATACCGTCTCCGACCTTTCCAAAATTTCCGAGTTCCGACTCCGACTCCTTAACATAAACGGAATGAAAACTGTTAAAATCAATGGAAATCGTGGTGCACAGCAAGAAATCCCTGTTTCAAAAAAAAATTTCAAACGAAGTTGTACCATTTCAACAGGAATTCCCAAATTACAAGTGAGATGTAAAAAATGATCCACTTGAACATCCGGAGTCGACTCCCAGAGTTGTTTGGAATCCGACTCTACCCAAAAACATCCCACTCCTTACGACTCCGACTCCAGATCGCAAACCTGGAGAAGAGGACAACATTTAATTCTGTCTCTTGGTTTCAAGTTTTCGGAGTGTAGACAGGAGTCGTAGTGTAAATTTCTAATAAATATTACTTTAATCGTGTTTTTCGGCGTTGAAGATTGCAGCCTATGATTAGCATACCGTTGAGCAACAATAATGGAAACAGTCACAGGAGAAAAAACATAAAACAAAACTAGTCAAACGAAAACTAGGTCTTCGCGTAGATCGATCGCTGCAGTTATGATATAATTTCTGTTTCTCCAAAGGTAGATTCTTTAAGAGGCTGTTATATGGATTGCCAACACCTGTTTCGAACTTAGTGAAGATGAATTAAAAACAGATATCATCAAGGAAAGCGTTGTGGACTTTAACGACTAAACTCTCTAAACTGAGTTCAGTTTTTATGAAAACACCAGCTAATGCGGCTTTAGCAGCAGAGTTTGCATTTAGGCTAAATGAGTAAAAGACATTTTATTATTTACGAGTTGCAAACAAATTTAATATAGGCCTATACTGTTCTTTGAATTCAAGTTACGCAGCATCAACGCACACCGTCAAACAGGGTTTTCAGCACAAACATCAAGCAAACTAAAAAGATGACACCCCCAGTGATTTCAGTTTCAGTCTGTAGCTCTTTCACGAAGTGTATCCTGATATTTCATATTTGAGTGTTGAGAGAAAAAAACAATGAAATTTTTCAACTTTTTTTCAAAAAAACACGAAACAGGTCATCACTCTTAGCCTTGTGTTAGGAATTTCCATTTAGTTTTTTAAGGACCTAATTTGGTTTATTTCAAACTGTACGTAGCACATTCTTCGACCTTATGTTGAAAAGGCACGTGAGCAATTGCACTGCTAGCACCAGGTCGCTCATTACACTTTTGAATATACAATGTTTTTCAAGATTTTCGGGGGCTTGTGATATCGAAAAACGAAAAAGCTTTCGTGCAAGGATTGCGAAAACGTAAATTGTTTGTGTAATAATCAAGCGATATATTAGGTAGGTTATACTGAATAGGATCTTGAAAGTACTGTGTGCGGTTTTATCAATAACTTTGAGATCTTGTGAGAACTTGTTGTGTCTTAAATTCTTGTGCTACGTTTTTGTGTCTTGGTGCACACAACTGTACAATGCTGAGCAACAAACGTCTTAAAACGCTTTAAGTCCATTAAAAGCCACGATCGTGATTTCTATGGTCATTATTAGTCATAACTCCCGAACGAGTTGCTCTAGAGAGTCAGCGAAAACATCTTCGGATGCGAAAAAAAAGCAACGCATTTTTTTGTCCACTGACAGTTACGGTTGGTGAGCTGTATGTTGTAAAGAAGCACCGGTGCATGAGTGATAAGTGCTTTCCTGGATGCTTATTTTCAATGAGCTGACAAAGTTTCCTGTTTATATTTCAATATGACAGGAAAATACGCATCTGTTGAGGAAATGTGACATTTTTACTTTTCAAAATAAGATGCTCGGTGTTAAAATGTTATGAAAGGTGTGATACAGTGAGTGAGAAACGTTATAAACGCTATTTCGCTTACAGTTGAAGAAAACCAGTGTTTGGCTCTTTATGAAATATTAACAGAAAATTTGTCAATGACAGAATGTCCATCTAGGCTGTAATTGCCTTTGAAACAACTGAGGTTGTTTTCCTTAAGTTACCTCACGCGTAACATAATCATTGTCCTGAACACTTAAATTCTACGAAAACAATTTTTTGCTCAATATTCTTTTGAAAATTAGTACTAAAAGCTGTAACCTAACCTCAGAAGCAGCTAAACCTAAAACCATTTTTTAATAAAGTAAAGCCGTTGCATCAAGTAAAATGATGGAAACGTCTTAGGGAGATTCGAAGGCCATCGCGGCAACGAACAAAATAGAAGCGTTTTATGGAGATATGCACAGCTGTCAAAACCAAACGCAAGTCGTGTTTTACGTCGTGCATCCGTGCTAGTTTTCGACAGGCTGGAAACGAAACATGATATGACGCAAACCCTCAGCCGTACAATGACTGCTAGATAACGCTTGTGAAAGCCTGAGACCATCTTCAGGCTTAGCAATTTTCAAAGAAAAACAAACAATACCAGCAGAGACTCACAAAAGTTTTCGCGAATCAAGAAAATGATAATATAATCAGCGATATACTGGCAGTTTTAAGATAACTTACTGACATTCATGTTTGCGTTGAACAATATGAGTGATGAGATATTGGAGATAACGAATGCGGATCGTTCCTTTGCAACAGAAGCATAGTTTTCTGGGAATTTTAAATGCTTCCAATTTTCCGAAAGTTTTCTGTTATGAAGAAACAGCTACGAAATACGTTAAAATAAATTATATTTGTGATGTTTTTGTTTGTAAAGCAGACAAAGTGAAAGTAAAACAAATCAATGTCACATTTTTCGATGTACATAGTGAATATATTTAAGGCGTTGTCTAACGAAATAAGTTTCCTGCCGTGATAAACAAGTTTTCGGGGCCCTGTAAGTAACCTGTCAATTAGTCATCGGCAAGCTGAATGCACTAAGGTCACTTTTTCCTCCTGTTCCTTCGTGGTTTCATTCTTCTTTTTAATGTGCGTTTTGAAAACGCGAATTTTTGAGAGCTGCTCCTTAATTTTCTCTTAATTCTTACGGACAATTGAATGAAATCTTCTGCAAAATTTTTAGAGAAATTACCTTTTTTGGCAAACGTTTTGTCTTATTTTTGTTAGCCACATAGTTGGTACAGGTCGTTTTGTTTGCTTTCACCACATGTGTTTTCAAATGAAGAAGGGGCACTGCAGCTCTAAATGATATCTGGCATTACATACAACATTTGGCATTACGAACTAACCTTAAATTCCAATAACAGAAAACAGATTAAAATTTTTGCAAGTCTTTAAAGAAAACTTTATTTGAAACGATAGATTTGAAAAGCATATCGTTTCTCAGATGAGCAGAAACCTTGATGCTGCATGGAAATGAAGTACTTGCAATTTTTCCTGTTTTCGATTTGTTTGATTCCGCTGTGGAGAAGAAGCACTGGTCAGAGTAGACGTTTTGCAAACGGTGAGTGGGGCTAGGCGTTTTATTATCAAATATATTTGGTCGTTGCTTAACATCTTTATTCCCTTATTCTTTTTTCAATAAACATTTCAAGTTCTTTCATTTTTATCGCAATCATAACTAGGACATTTTGCCACATATACCTGTGAATTCGTACGCGTTTACGTCTGTAGCTTTTTTATTTATATGCCATTAATTTAGTTCAAATGGTTGCTGCTCTATTCAAAGGGCAGCTTCTGATTGTCAATGAAAATATTCGCAGTTAAACTTCCCAAAAGCCAGGGCAAAGAATTGCGTTCCTTTAGAGCTACATTTCACCAAACATTTTACGCCATTCCACAATGTTCATTGAAACCACTTCTTTGTTTTGTGCTTTGATTTAGGCCAATATCCCATATGAGTGAAAGAGCTGCAACTTCAAGAAACTTGGTTACAGATGACAGAAACACATTGCTTTATGAAGTTAATATATAAGCAAAATGGCCCTGAAACAAATTTAACATGAAATTGGCTCTTCGACGGTTTTCCTTATAGAACTATTCAAGTCGTAACCTGTCACCTGACAAGCCTTCGATTGAGATTAAAGTGGAGCAATCGCTTTCAACCTCTTAGGATTAGAGTGGGTGTACAGGATGCTGTGACTGAAGTGAAACGTCTTGGTCTTTGTGATGGGGTGTTGCTGCACGTGCTTGATTGAATGTGGTTCAAATGAATGAGATTTAATTAAAGATCCCCCAAACCTGCTCTGGTGGCTAATGAAGAAAATAAGGTTGACAAGTTTTGTGCTGAAACACAGGGGGAAAATCTTAGTTGAGTAAAGTGATTCTCAAATTTTTTTTATCGTATTTCTCTCCGACAAAACCTGACTCTTTAGTTTCCTTCCAACAAATATAACCAAAAATGATAAGCGATGAGATGTGGAATACGCTAAAAGTATCTATATGCATTGCAAAGAGATGTAAATCAAACAATTCAACCACACTTTACATCTTGTTTCCTGCGAAAGGTATCGTGTGTTGCAGGCAAATCATTTCTAGACGTCTCTACGTTCGTCTTAATCAGTTCTAGCCGTCTAAGGAACTTTTTCACCGACTAGCTGAGTGCCACAACAGTGAATAAACTAAATAACGTAAATGTTATTTATTTTCATGCCCGCCTTCGTCTATGGAGGGCGCGTGGGCAACAGCGCAAGGAGGATTTGGAATACTTCACTATCAACAGCAATTTCAGATAGTTCTACTGGTTCCACACCAAGGCGGGATCAAGCAAGGCCGGTGATGCAGTTACTCCAGCTAGGCCTTAGACGACCTCTGGGCTGCTCTCCCGTAGGTTTTGCCAACAGAAGTTGCCTCACCAGTCCTTCGTGCGGCATTCTGGATGCATGGCCGAACTACCGTGGTTGTGATCTCTCTATTCGGAGAAGTGGTTCGACATTCAAGGCGCTGCGAATTTCACAGCTGTGCACTTTGTCGCGAAGTGTCACAGCAATTCCGTCGCCATGGGTGGGCATGGTGGACTTAACCCCCCAAGCAAGTTCTAAGCACCCCAAATTGAAATATGAAACACTTCAAATCAGTGGAGATTTAGTCAATTTTCAGAATGCCAAACTCCCCTGCATGAACGTAAAGCCCCCCTATTGAAGGCTTTCTGGCCACGGTTGTGTGTCACACCAGGTCCACAACGAGGAAACCACAATGCCCGAAGCGTCGAATCACTGAGGGCTGCCGAAAATTCCCAATATTGTCGCAAGTTTTCTCTTCAATGCAGTACAGTTACTCCCAAAAGATCTTAGATTCGAGATGGGGCCGCCAAACTTGCTTATTTCCCTGGTTTCCATCTAGCCTTGAAACGCCCATGTCACATTGTGGACTCTGCAAAAATCCCATCTCTGGCGCTTGCATCTGAGTTAATATTCTTTCGGTCATTACCCAAGATTCATGACCATAAGTAAGGATCGGAGCAGTGAAATTTGGTCTGTACACTGTTGTGCTACGGCCGGGATGAAAATCGCACTGAGTATCTATCAGCTTTGATTCAAATATTTCGCAGAATCTTTTTTCAAGGCACTTGCCAACGTAAATATGTTAATTACTTGAAAATTCCGAAAAAGCATCACGGGCCGCACAACAAGCCCTCGAGGGCCGCGTGTTTGAGACCCCTAACTTAGACACTGGTGTCTCCACTCTGCAGCACTCCAGCAGGTTCATGTTCTCAATCTCTTTACAATCGCAGAACTGTTACATAACAATACTTTATTGCCTGTCACTATAAGTCAAACTTCGTAGTTTAGAACTATCTAGAAGTGCAGCTGTACAATCTATGGTAATTAGTAGGACAACCAAAAGTCAATAAAGTCAAAAATTTTCTGCCGTTTCTAAAGTTTATGAAACGTTCACAAACCAAATTTCACGCTCATGCCATGAGGATATCCCAAGTTATTAGGTCAAAAAAGTCAAAATTTATCATTAGGTCAAAATTTATCGTTAGGTCAAACTATTTTTGCAGCACAGTTTTTTCTCTTAAATATCGATATTTTACTCTAACCACAACAATAGATATTGATATGCTTTTGCAACTTTTGTTGCAATTCTGTAATAATAGTGGGTTTATTGCGATTTCTGACATAATAATGTTGTTTTTCCCACTGCTTGACGATTGAATATTATGTAGGATAGGCATGGTAGGTGAGAAACGTGGTCTTACGGTACTTGTTTTGGTAAATATTCAATCCATTATCTAAGCCGTAGCTACTAGCTACATTGAGGCAAATGAGGCACTTGCCTCGGAAAACTTTCTGTAATGCTGCCACAAAATATTTTTGCAACGCTACATCAAATCATATATTATATTGTGTGGCTGTTTTAAAAAGAGTGGCACTGCAGCTACACTGTGTTACAATGGCCAGAGATACTACCAGCCTAGATTAAATAAGAGCAGGATGTTAGGTCTCCATAAACTACATTTAAGAACATGCCCAACCGGGCACGTACTGTAATTAACTTGCTCGCTTTGGCAAACATTCGACCCTGATTACGGCCATGATTATGCATATAGTATTTCAGCTTTATGATGTTCTCAAGTTTGACTCTACTTTAGTTATTTATGTACTTACAACCAATTTTTTTTAATTTCGAAACTTAGAGTGCATGACTACACTTCTGGATTAACCTCAACACCTAAGGCTGAATTATTTTGCAGTTGCAAACACTGAAAATGTATAGGTCAAAATAAAGTCAAATTTTCTAAAGTACAAAGTCAAAATTTTAAGTTTTTTGGTCAAATAATTGGTTGCCTTAGTAATTAGTAAACTACATTCTAGCACATAAGAGGCATGCTATTAAAGAAATAACATTGCAATTGCTGCAAATATCAAATTTTGCTAAATAAAAAAATAAAACGTACTGAAGAACACTTCGTTTATTCCACCAGTTTCTCAGAGAAATACCTTCAAGGATTTCAAAATTGATTCCTAAGTGCAGTGGTTTGCAAACTTGTTCGAGCCGTTACCCAAACCTAGACATCGATTATGTTTGATTACCCCCAATGAAAGTTTTTAGCATTTCAGGTCGAAAATTTCTTTCTCGGTGATCGTTCTCATTACAAAACAGCAATGTTGTTTTGGCTTTGGGTTACCCGTGGGGGTCTTTTACCCCAGTTTTGGAACCACTGCCTTAGTGAGATACGTCCTTTGGTGAGTTACTTGAGCTCCCGGTCATAAACTGATGGTTTATCCGTTTAAGTGAAATCGTTGCTATAGCTAAATGTAGATCACGCATTGTTTTTAAAACGTCTTCACTCCCACATGTAACGCAGTAAACTCACGAATGCAGTAGATGGCAGCAACAAGGGACACAGGTTCTTGAAAAAACACAAAGATAGACAAATGGTCGTAATGGAAAAGCATATGCGTGAATGCGCTAACACAATTGCTTTGATGCAACACAATCATAGATATGTTACACGAGGAAAGAGGATACGCATGGATGGAGCCACCACGGTTTGTTTAGCAACGTTGTTTGCTGCTGCGATGACTTCCAACGTGACAGATTCACAGTACAAAATGAATGGGAGGGTGGGAGGCTGCAAAGGAGCAGGGGTCATTTAGGCTGCAGATCTTTTTGGGGCAAAGCTTCTTGTAGTGTAAAGATTAAAAAATACAGTTAACAGAAGTAAGGGCTTGTTGCTTTGAGCATAAGTTTGATATGCGCAATGTATTTACGTGATTACTGAAAGCAAAAGCGTTGTAGGCAAGTTCAAGCAGCCAGTTAAATATGAATTTACCTCGTCTCATAAAACTTTTGTAGTTTTCACATCTAACAAATATATTCATGATAGCCAAGGCGAAAATGCGTGATGATAGTGATGGACTAATACAGCGCTGTTATGTTTTGACAAAATTTAAGAAGACTAAGAACAGGCGTCCAATGACTTGTTTCGGAAATACATTTTCGGTCGATGTATGATTCATGTATGGGAACGGAAATTCGTTCACTGTTGGTGGACACCTGGTTCGCAATTCGGTGTGAGACTAAAAGCGTCCCGCAGTGCTTTATGCGAGAGTTTAACGTAACCAACTTTTTGAACGCAACAAAAGCTAAACTAAATCAAATAAAAAAGAGCAACACCTCTTGAAACTATATTCGTGGTAACAGCGCTAATTCATCAAGGCACTTTGTTGATGCACAACAGTGGGGATTTTAAATTAAAAAAGTGTTGAACATTGCTGGGCCCTAATGCAAAGCAACAAAAAATGAAGACGAACGATGTCTTTTGCACCCGAGTAGCATATTTTTTATTTTCCGATGTGTAATAATTCAAACGCCCTTGTTCCGATATTTTCAAAGGAATTTCTGACTTGATAATTATTGAACTGTACCTCCATATTTTTGCACCTGAGTTTGAACGTGATTTTGTTAATGCAAATTCCTCAGTTTTGGATTGTCTCGTATTATACGTATGAACATTTGTAATGAGTTTAAGCATTTGTTAATCGGAGTCAGTAGGTGAGATTTTGTTTTATTTAAAAATAAATTTTGTTACGTTCAGACTGCAAACATCCGTTAGCTGTAGAGTTTTTGGCGTTGCATAATAAAAAACAAGTGGATCTTTACTTGAACGCGGCCTGAAACTTGACAAGCCGTTGAATCATAACATGAAACCGTCATCAAGTTACTCAGTGCTCTGCAGACACACACTGCATTACAATTCATTACTTTCCTCAGCACACACCACTTGATATAACTGTTACCATTATAAACAAACTAGCAGCTATTCATCAGATGAAGTGCCCTTCACAAACCCTTGGAAAATTATTGTTATCAAATGAAATAACTGTTGCAATGTACTGCTCATTTATAGATAATGCCACAAAACGTATAAACTGCAATTCAGAGTAAATGAAACTGCACTTTTTTTCTCAATCAATAAATAATTGATTGAATGTTTAACTGAAGTTTACACTATAGTCAGAGATATAAAAAATACAAAAACGTCTCCTCTATCATATTGGATATACTGCAAAAAGCAAAAAATACGATGAAAAAGAATAATACATACTCAAGACTTCAAAAAAAGTTAAATTACAAGATTCCTAGCAAAACGGTTATTGATGATTTCAAACACAAAACATTTTTACCAGTATAAACTCTGCTTCTATTGAACTCTCGGCTTTTGAATCAGTTAAATATTGCTCAATGACCAATATCACGAATATGAGAGATTTTTCGTATTTACAGCTTGTCGGATATGAAACCTTGCTTCCAACTTAGAAGTTAGGGGAGCATAAGCTCATGATAAGCGAACCAACCAAGGTATCTGAACAAAACTTTGAAGAGGCATCTGAAAAGAAGTATTCCCAAAAGCAAATAAATGTTTTATCTTAGATATATACCTTTGAGCCATATAGTTTTTGTTTGGGAAACAGATGTGAATCCCCGCATTTGTAAAACACGCAGATTTTTCGACTATTTGGAGAAGGTTTCAAATTAAGCTACTTGGTAAAAATTTGTAGTGAATGTTGAAACGATGTACATGATAAAAACGTAGTAAGAAACTCAAAGATGCATGCAACATTATTGTGACTTATTTTTATAGTTGAAGATGCATATACAGGTCATACATTAAACCACAAAATGGCAGATAAGGCATGATTTTCATTTGCGTAAGTCGTGCTTGAAGAATGACTAATTTTCATCCAATGCAAAATCAGGTTTCCTGAAATGTTTCTTTAGAAAAATGCAACTTCAAATATATTACATCCTCAGTTCAATCGAACTCTTGTCAATAATTCACGTATTTAAAATCACCGCAGGTTCTAACCGAAAGTGTGACTTCGAATCCCATGTTGGACTTTGTCCTGGTTGGATTCAAAGTTCGAATGACGATTTGGACTGGACGACTATGAAAGGACCAACTCCATCAGGAATAAATGATTCTACTGGTCCTGACACAGATCATACTTTGCAAACAGCAGGTGCTTTTAGCGTGACTTAAATTGCGTGATTAAGCTAATATAGCCTATCGGTATCTTTCAACCTGGGGCATGAGCGTCATTAGCGGTTTTTAAAAAGTAGCTAGTTTAGTGTTTCCTATAGTGTGCGTTACAAGCCAAAACGGGTCACCAAGAAATTCCTACTAAGTGATGTTTTTTGTCAAAGATAGGCTTTTACATAAAACAACTTACTTGAGGAGCTGCACAAACATTTACGTTCGTTACAAAATGCGCGACTTCTTTTGAAAAGTAAGACCAGACTTCATTGTTTATTTGCAATCAACATCCCATCTCGTAGCACAGACACGAAAATGAAAGTACTTTTCACGCTGCTTGACACTACGCTAACGCCTTGCCTTTAATGGTTTTCACACATTCACCAACGAATTTAATTGTTTTGTGCATATCTTCAGGTAATGTTTTGTTGTAAGAGCTTCTATTAGAGAAAATATTGGACGATTTTGCTTTTCGTGCTTCATGCTTGATTCACTTTATTAATCCCGGTATGATGTTGCGCTACCTGTGCAATCCCCAACATATTTATTTCGAGGAATTTAATATTCTGTGCAAAAACTGGTCTGGATTTGCAAATGCCATCACCTTTACTATGCATGAAGATATTGTGGCCCAGGATCACAATTTTAATGATTTATTAGACTTAGTTATCTTGTTCCTGACAGTAACGCATGTATGCAAACCAATCCGTGCAGCATTACCACAGAGATGTTGCTTCAGGCGGCCAGAACTGGTGTGAACAACAGGGAATAGTTACTGACATCAACATTTTGCGTTTGATGAACGATCTGCGAAGTAACATTTCCGGCGAGGCTACATGTATTGCAGGCTCGCATAGCCTAAAAACGCATCTTGTGCACGATATGCTCCCTTCTAAAAACGTTCACTTCGACTAAAGGACTTTCGGCAGTTGGTCGATCTTCGAATCGCCGTGCTTTTTATTCTGGCATCAATTTAATTTTTCAACTGTGAAGTGATCAAAACAGAAAGTTCTGGCGGGTGGTAACAAACGTTCTGGCGGGTGGAAACATTTTTAGGTCACCCCCCAACGAATGCACATTTTTGTATATCGCATTAAAATCTCAAATATTTGGGATGTTTTCTTAAAGAATGTGTTTCTATATAGCCGTCAGACTAGGTCTTCCTCCTAATAACTAAACTGAACAATATTATCCACGATGTTATAAACTACAATTAAATTAAAACGCTGAAATAATTGTGACTGAACCTGCAGCAAAACCAAAGAGATTTTTCATTTACTAATCGTACGTAAATTAATGTTGGCTCTGTACGTTCCACCTTTGTAAGAATTGTAAAGTCAGAAACGTGAGCAAAAACAAGAAACAAATCTGTTTGAAATTGGAACGTTTTAATGCTGGTAGATAAGCGTTTAATTTGTTACATTTTAGTTGGGTGAAGACGGTAACAGAAAACTTGTCAATGATGGGTGCATTCGTAAACGAAGTGCTTTGTGGCAATAAGTGATGCAAAATCTTGGTAGAGGTTGCTAGCCATGTTTCAAAAGATTAAACAACTAGTTAAATCCCAATGTTTTGTGCAATTACGAACCTGAACTACGTCTAAAAGCTAATTGCACAGCTCTGTTCACTAGTATTAAATTGCAACTGCACCAAACCTCTATAAATGACGTGAAAGTTTTAGAAACCTGAGATGATTTCCTACAAAGCATGTATTCGCTGCAACTACCACAAGTCATGTTAGACTTTACGCAAAAGGAAGGAGTTGCATAACAACAGTTTTCTTTTCCAAATCATTTTGTTTCCCACACTGCGTCTGGCGCCAACAGTTTTACGCAGCTCGACGCCGAGTGATCGCGGCAAATGCTGCAGCAATTCACTAACCATGGGTAAATAGATTTTGCCGTAGTACAATATCGGCTAATGTACATACTGTGAAATCCATTTATTAATGCTCAAATACTGAAGGATTCCTGCCAGCAGCTTGAGAGGACATTCTTGCTTGCTCGACGTGGCGCTTCAGTTGATCTTTGTGCTCATATCATTCAGCCAACTTAAGCTTCCAGACATGCATTAAGCAATCGGTTTTGCGTTTCATCATCCGAAATCTTCACACCATATGCTCCTTAAAAGGTTGGCGTTTGGGACACTTCTGGATATTTGTTTTGTCATTTTCTCCTCAACGCACATTTTCAGACCAAACTTGAAGCCAAACTTGACCAAACTTCAAGCCCATTTGTATATTTGAACTGGAACAGTGCAACACCAGTACAAAGATGAATAAGTGTGAACAGTGCTGGTTATGGGAGGGGCATTCTAACAGTGCTACTACCGATGTCGGGTATGAAATAACGCAGTCTTGTTTTACCTCCATCCGCACCGTGTACCACATTTGGACTTCCAGTGTGCAGCGTTACTACTGATGGAATTGAATAGCTCCTGCGCAGCGTCTACACGTAGGTGTTCCTTTTTCGTCTGTTCGTTTTGCTCAGGTGCATGGTGAGCAGTGGCGTGCAGAGGGGGGGAACGAACGGGACGACAGCTCCGGGCATCCAAGGCAGGGGGGGATCCAAAGAGTGAAATCACAAAAAATAAAAATTATGTTATTGGATAATTTTTCCTATTGTATGGTTACTAACACATGCTTCTAGTTGTACTTTTTCGAAACTTTTTTTTTGTCAACAGTAATTTTTACGTATTCAAATGCCAGTATTTTTTACATTCTTCAAAACCAGAGGCCTATACTCTAGGCGCGCCGCGTACACACCCCATTCCTATTTCACCTTGCTTTATTTAGCTGAGTTATTGATGCATCACTAATTTCTCGTTTTGTTCTTTGATGGGGCAACCCTGAGTGTGCGCTAACACAGCCGCACATCTGTGCTTGCAATATGTGCATCGTTTCGAGCTACGTCATTACTTGGCAGCAGGGACGCCGGAAGAGCGGTAGAGCAGGGGGGCAATAAAAATGTTATTGAGAGCAATGGAAACTTAAACAAAAAACAAAAAAATGTTCCAATTATGCTTGCTTCTGTTAAACAAGAATTTTGACATAAAATAATAAAAGAAACTATAGAAAACTTGCTTCAATTCGATCTTGATATAGCATGAAATTTTCATGATTTTGTTGTGAAAAAGACACCTCCGCCCTGTTGACCCCTTATGAAAGGTCAGAGGGGCAATGCCCCCGATTTCCGGCGCCCCTGCTTGCCGCTATCAGCAGTCGCTGCCTCGCTGCATTACCTGCCAAGGTGTCTGCGTTCAAACGTCACGTCACATGCGGCAAAATGCCTACTATCCTAACTTGAAGTGAACATTAAAAGATTTGTTGCCATGTTATTGTTACACAATAAAGACCAAGATTTTTTAAGGAAAATGTTAGGTACCCGGTATAGGCCTGTAGGGACCCGATTTCTCTGATTCTAGGTACCCGATGATAATTCTTTCTGATTCTAGGGACCCGATTTTCAATGCTAGGGACCCGATTCAGGTCCATAAAACACCTTAAAAACTGTAAAGACCATCAGTAGAACAATCCGCTCGCAAGTTTCGCAACCTACCTCTGCAGACAAATGAGGACCTGCAAGCTCACCACTGTATGACACCAGAACAGTGAACCTGGATCTTGTGCAGTGTGAGTGTCATACAGGCAAATAAACTGTCATTGCAATAATTAAGTCAATTAAACGGAATTGAGCTGCTGATGTCAGGTTTTCTATAAAATTTTGATTCTTAGTTCCAATTTTCAAGGGGGGCAAATGCTCGTTCTCCCTCTGCGGCCGTCCATGGTTCTGAAGTACTGTACGAGTTAAAAATTGTTTCTCTGAGTTCCGTGCAAAAGAGCACTATAATAGTCTTTCTCTTCGCATTTACATGTCCAGCAACAATGTTAACTTAAAAAATAATAACAGAAATTTTTGAAAATCCTTCTGCATTTTGTGTGCGCAATTAGCTGCAATAAATTCTTTTCAAGTCGATCTTGATAAATCATGAAGTTGCTTATGGTACTGTTGTGTAAGGGCATGTGTGCCCTGTTTCTCCCCCTTTCAAAAGACAAAGGGCAGTGCCTCGTCATTCACCCCTGTTCCGGCATCCCTGATTGGCAGTTCAGGCAGATTAATCATAACGGTTCACAAGCCCGTATTTCTTCTGTTCCCCCTGTAATTGTACATTTCACAGCCACATATTAAAAAACGAAAGTTTTCTTGAATACTTTATGCGCATTCTCAATTCTTGTGTAGCTTAGCAAGTTTCAAACTGTCAACCCTGGGTATCCGCCATCCCAGCCGCATGCCTTCTCTGCTCGACTGCTGTTCGACGAGAAATTCGCACAGCCCTATGCTTTAGGCAGTAGCGTAGCCAATAATTTTGTTCGGGAGGGGCCAGTCAATGACGACATTAGTCAGCCGTCTTTCTAACAGTTGAAAATTGACAAAACTCACCAGTAAAAATCTTAGAAAGTTTGTTTCGGGAGAGGCATGGCCTCTTCGGCCTCATTCTGGCAACAGATTTTGCATTTGTGAACTGCGCTGAAGTGCCACTGAGTGTGTTCTACTCCCTTGTTTTAAAGCGTTGCCGGAGATTTTTGCAGTTATTACAATTGCTCTGTTTTAGCGTTGAGTGCTCTATGTTTCTCCAATCTCCTAACTTGGAGAGCTGATAATTTATGTTCATTACTGTGATAAATTGTACGACAACGAGTAAGGATAGTGCGTGTAGTATAATATGCATGTTGTGTCAACACACTTCGGCCAAACGTTGGTTTGCAAACTGGAAAATGACTTCATATTGTGACGTCACAAATTGCATATATCCAGTGACAATGACCACCATACGCCACTGCTTAATACTAGAATTTGATAGGGGGCCATACAATCAGCAAGTCGCCCCGGGCATCACCAGACCTCTGCACGCCATTGATGGTGAGTGCGGAGTGAATCCATTACCTAACCCGCATCAAGCAAGAGACAGTGTGGCACGTTCATAGTGAATCTTGGCAAGCAGGATGTCTGCCGCCAACGGAAGGATGTTACAGGAAAAAGGCAGTAAGTCACGATCCTCATTGCGTCGTAGATGTTCCAATCAATAAAGTGGTGGGTGCGCTGCGACGCAAAGCGGGAGCTCAGGGTACCACGTTGAGCTATAGCGACTGCGCTCAGCGTTTCTGCTCAAATACCCGAGGTATTTCCAGTACGCCGCATCAGAAATGTCATGCGGGATGTTGATTCTCAGCGAAATAACTTGAAGTGTACGAAAAAATGTACTCCTGCTTGCTGAAATTTTAAAACACTTGAAACATTTGGAGAATTTACAAAAGGCTATATTTATCCAGAATTTCCTTTGAATGTCTATAGCAAGCGTCTTTGAATATTATGCAGCAACTAGCAAGATAGCTGGACATACGTTAGAGCAGGAGTCCGCAAATGCTTTTTGGCGTGACCCTGAAAAATAGTTCTAAATTCTCGCCACCCAAACATTTCTTGAGCATATAACTTTGTGGAAAATATTTTACAACCAAAGATGAATTTGAAGACTTGTATTTACAGTAGAACTTCTCTTGTATAAAATTGTATGAATCATGATCATGCCTGCAGGGGGGCCAAGATGGTGGATCAAAGGCTACGAATCTTTCCTCCACCTTAATCATCAGCTACGCAAGTTCTGCTCAACGAAATTTTCCCCTTTTATCCGGAAAGACCTGCGGCGAGGATCTAGCAGGTGTCGGGGGCAGGTCTTAGATGAGACTGGGAGCCTCTAGTCTGTTACTCCCACGTAGGCGGCTCAGGTCAGATGGTCGCTGGAGCTTGGGACAGGAACAGCAAGCACCTTCGGCAGCTTCCTGGGTGACTGAGCAGCCATATTTAGGATCCACACTGCTCACCTCAACAACATGGAGGGCCTAGAAAAGGTGGCCCAAAAATTGTCTGTTCCATTGTTGACCCGACCGGTAGATTGCGACCGTCAGGACATCCCTCCCAGCAGTCGACAGCGCAAGCAATTAGTAAAATCTCGACACATCAAAGTTTCCACTTGGAATGTACGAACCCGGATGGATGCAGATAACTCTAGCCGTCCTCACCGACGAACTGCTCTCATAGCTTCCGAACTGTCGCGCTACAACATTTATATTGCAGCATTGAGCGAAACCAGGCTAGCAGATGAAGGCTCACTGAACGAGATGGCCAATGGCTATACTTTTTTCTGGAAGGGACTTCCAGCGAATTCCCGGCGTATTCACGGTGTCGGGTTTGCCACTCGCACCAAACTGCTTCAGACTCTACCTGAATCTCCGGTAGCGATCTCAGAACGTCTGATGACTCTGAGAAATCCCCTCGCAAAACATCGATATGCCACTTTCATCAGCACATATGCTCCAACACTACCATCTGACGATGAGACTAAAGATCACTACTATGCGATGCTGCGATCCACGTTAATGCAGGTACCTCGCAGGGACAAGCTCATTGTACTTGGAGATTTCAATGCAATAATTGGTTCTGATTCTAAGATCTAGGGAAATGTCATGGGCAAGCACAGCGTAGGTGACATCAACAGCAATGGACATAGGCTTCTTAGTCTCTGCTCAGAGTTTGGTCTCTTTGTGACCAACACATTGTTCCAACTGAAGCACAAACATAAAAAACATGGATGCACCCCCGGTCCAAGCACTGGCATCTGCTAGACTACGTTCTTGTCAAAGCAGTCGACCTCCAAGACGTTCAGATCACCAGAGTGATGCGTGGCGCTGAGTGTTGGACTGATCATCATCTCGTCCGCACTTCACTCTGCATACGCATTCGTCACCCAGTCCGAAAACAGAAACCTCAGCATCGACTTAACATCAGCGGCTTGGGCCGAGGAGCAGACCTGTCCAGCCTACGTGCAGCCATATCGTCTAATCTTGCACAGGTCTTAAATTGTTCACCTCTGCCATTTCAAAGCAGCTCGAACGCTACAAAACAGTGGGACACACTGAGCAAGGCTGTCATGGATGCTGCTGTAGATATGCTTGGTTACAGCACCAGAAAACATCAAGACTGCAATGATGCTGAAATACAAACGTTGCTTAACGAGCGGAACGCAACATTTGTCGCTAAACTCCGAAACCCCAACTCAGTTGAACTCCAGCGCAGATGGGCCTTGTAGCGTTCACAACTGCAAAAATGACTGCGTGAAATGGAGAACACACGGTGGCTCTCCAAAGCTACCAAAATACAAAACTATGCGGATGCAAATATGGCACATCAGTTTTATGAGGCAATAAAGGCTGTTTACAGTCAGAAATCCCATTCCACACACCCGGTGCGTGAAAAGGATGGGATCACTCTAATCAAAGATAAGAAGGACATCCTTTCTCGCTGGGCAGAGCACCTCCACGAACTGCTAAATCAGGACAATCCTGTGGATCAATCCATAGCTGATCTGCTGCCGCAACTTCCCACCATATCAGAACTTGATACTATTCCTTCCATAGAAGAAATATCAGCTGCAGCAAATAACTTAAAAAACAATAAGGCACCTGGCCCTGATGGCATACCTGCTGAAATTTTCAAATACGGAGGCAACCTGCTACGGCGACTCCACTCCTTCATTAACAATGCGTGGGCATCGAATATTCTTCCCACACAGTGGAAAGCTGCTAATATAATAATGATTTACAAGAAGAAAGGTGACAGGGCTATCTGTGGCATTTCCCTTCTCTCTGTCGCAGGTAAACTACTTGCCCATGTAATGTTGATCCGTTTTCTGACATACGTCGTTGATACAATGGTTCCGGAATCTCAGTGTGGCTTTCGTCGCGTGCGGAGCACCGCTGATATGATTTTCATTGCAAGACTTCTTCAGGAAAAATGCAGGGAACAACATCGTGACCTTTTTATTGCCTTCATCGACCGTCAATCGTGACCTGCTGTGGCAAGTCCTGGGCAAATTTGGATGCCCTCCACATTTTCTTAGCATCTTACGTGAATTCCGTACTGATATGAGTGCCCGCGTTGTGCAGGGAGGAGAATTGTCGAAGAGTTTTGGTGTTAACACAGGAGTTAAACAGGGTTGTGTCCTAGCACCTGTTATTTTCAACCTCTTCCTTGTAGCAGTGACTCTCGTCTTTTGTCACAACATCTCTGCCGCAGATGGCGTTCGCATCAAGTACAGGATCGATGGCAGTTTGTTTAATATCCGCTGTTTGCAAGC
>Ga0210059_1005225_pt1 | contig 20902 bp, 14 predicted proteins | sample Ectturendosymbi2_FD_188042 | JGI IMG/M metagenome (GOLD analysis project Ga0210059, IMG submission 188042) | Ecteinascidia turbinata endosymbiont from Florida, USA - Sample 2 (SPAdes) (version 2) | ecosystem: Host-associated > Tunicates > Ascidians > Unclassified | place: Key West, Florida...
GCAAACAAGCTGCGAGCCTCTTCTCCCGATGTTCAAATGCAGTTAAAAATGTACTTTTTCGTTCCTTTTGTACGCCCATGTATGCATCACAATTATGGTGGAATTTCAGAAAGTCATGCATGCAAAGTTTGCGTGTGGGCTATAATTTTGGATGCAGGGCTCTATACAACTTGCCCTGGAGAGCGAGTGTTAGTAGTCATGACTCATCAGGTTCAATGTAACATTCCTACATTTGAAGCCGTATTAAGAAAAACTATACACTGTGTCTCGAAAGATGCAGAAGTCAAATAACGTAATAGTTGCCTGCTTTGATGCAGTAAGATTGTTTATATTCTTGCTTATTCTTTCAACACTACAACTGCATTTTACTTTGTTACTGAGTGCTCGGACATTGCAGTGTTTGTTCGTTTGAGGGTGTGCATGTCACAATGCATTTGTACTAATACCTGGGCTTGACCAGTTTAGGAATTAGCGTCCCACTCTGCAGTAGTGCTGTACCAAGTGAACAACTAGTGTTAAGAATGCATCTGTAAACTTGAGGCTCGGTCTCCAACGTCGTTACACAATGTTCTGTTAAGTAAGTTTCTGTAGCCCGGTGTCAAGCGAAATTTCTGACCTCTGCGAAATTTCTGGCCTATTATTTTTTGTCAGTTATTTTGCTTCTCAGAGTAAAGGAATAAAGTTTGGCGATTACTTTTTTGATGTGTGTTGTGTAAATTAAACTTTTTGGTTAGATGTCAGATACTCACAACAAGCTACAGTACGGGAATAAGTAAAACCAGTGAAAAATATTGGACTTAACCTTAGACTTTCTTTTTCTAACTGTAACATAAACCCTAACCCGACACACTTACCTTAACACCAAATCCTAAGCACCAATCATCAGTTTTCTCAGCGTATTTGATTTGTTGGATGTTGCTCTGTGCATGCGCATATGGCGTGAAGTCAGAAATTTCGCTTGACACCGGTGATTCAGCCTCCAACACTGTTGTGAAACGTTCTGTTTCGTCTGTTTTTAGCGTTGTGCAGAATGTGATGTTTGTATACTATGGACTTCGTGTCTGCGGGCAAACATATTATTATTATATGTGACCGTTTGCGAAAAAGTTGTACCACATTTGAATAAGCACGATGACGTCATCGAATGAAATTTCATGAAAATTGCCGCCCCCGAAATGAAGAGCTTGTTCGCTCCCCTGATCATGAGTTATAGGTAAATAATTTTTAGCCGTCTCTACGTTCTTTTAAAAGAAAGTTGTTCACTCGCTGGCCGAGCACTTTTAAACATTGGTGAATAAAATAAATGACTTAAATTTTGATTATTTGCCATTCCCAAAAGGCATCGCGGTCCGTACAAAATACCCTCGCGGGTCACATTTGATCCACTGGCCGCGTGTTTAAACTTGCTCATCATGCAAAGAAGCCGATGGCACACGAACAACAGTTGCTGAAGTTTCGCTGCAAAAAAAGATCTTGAAAAACATCGACTCAGAGCAATCTATAAAGCAGCGTTTCCCAACCCGAGTCCGCGGACTCAAATGAAACCGCGGAAGGCTCTGGATGAGTCCGCAAGCACTAGAGGCAAACAGTCGACGTTTTTGTTGGTACAGGTATGTGTTGAGGACCACAGGCCCTTATTTCGACAAACTTGTGAAAAAAATCCAGAGACATGATTCTCATTGAAGTTTGTGGATGTGGGCAATAAACCAATTTTGCTAAAACATGCGTTTGTATTATTATATCTTGAGTCTGCGAAGATTTATACTGGTCCGAAAATAGTCCCTATCCAAAAAAGGTTGGGCAACACTGCTGTAAAGTGATGTGGTGCGTACAGTTGCCCGGCGCCCTCAAACTTTGAGCAACAATTCTTTTTCACGTTTTCGATGCCCACAATCATCACTGGCGGACTCTACGGTGGACGATTTTCTGGAAATTGCGGTGCGCTTTTGTTTGGTCTTCACTTCGAGAAGTATACCCGCGCCCCCCTCGTTTTTCGCGATCACGACGCCCCTGAATCTATAGGAGAGTTGTGGGTTGATCTAGAACGTAAACTCAGCTACAATTGTTTTTCTTGCACAAGGTTGTCTGTTTGTACTCTTCATCTATAGGTTTGCCTTCTCGGCAGTTCTGACTCAACTGCGAAGCTTTTTGCCGGGCCTTGCTTTGAGAAACATGTCGGTGTCATTTCAGGTAAAGAATCAGTCGCTAACCATCGATTACATTCTTCCGGAATCGATCAGAGAGCAGGAAAAGTGCGCTTCATCTCTTCCGCAGTACGCCTGGGTCAACACTGCTCGATCAAGGTCGGGTTTTGAAAGCTTGCTTCTACGCGTTTCGGATATTGATGGCCAAGTCGAAGTTTCCTTTTCTTTGCTATTGGTCAAACCGAGCTTTAATTTTAGACTGAGATGTTATCAGGCCACGGGGAGCATTAGCATTCGGGGGCAGTGCCTCGAATTTTTTCTGCATCCCAAATTTTGTTGTGCTCAGAAAACTTTGTTTTAAACATATAATAATAAAACAAAAATCTTGCCCCCTAAAATGTAATTTCCCTCCAAACCTTAAAACCTGGCTGTGGGCTTGGATGTTATCATCCTACTAAATATTCTTTTTATCTTAAGTTGCACATCACTCGGTTAATATAGTTTTGGCCGATACCGCAGGTCATTACCCAAAAGTCTCTTGAAGCGTAAAACTCGGTGACATTTTAAAAGTTGGACCCTTTCAAAAGAACCGCGCAGCTTATCAAGCAGGCTTTCGTTGCCGCGTTTTAGCGCAGCTTGTCATAAGGCGGCTCCCTTTTTAAGCTCGCCCTTGAAAATCTGGAAATATCAAACGAAACTCGTGCTAGTCGTTCAAAACCAATGCGGTTTGTACTGAATACTCTCCCGAAAAGTGTTCTGAAAACTCTGAAATAAGGCTTTGACACCCGAACATATTTTACGGATTTTCGTTTTCTGCACAAGGCCTGTTGCTATTGCCATAACGTGTTCAAACGTCGTGTTGTGAAATGAAGATGCATATTTTGCAGAACGTGCGAGGTACTTGCCAGTGACACCCTCGGGCAGTTCAGCTGTGGTGTTATGATGTTTTTCAGCTGTGTTATTATGTTATTCTGCTTTGCTATTGTGTTATTCAACTGTGTTATTGTGTTATTCAGATGTGTTATTGTGTTATTTAGCTGTGTTATTGTGTTTGGCAGCATGGTTTTGAGATTGCTCCCACGAAACGCGAGCCGCAATAAAAGCGTGAACAAGTCAAAAGCAAAATTATTTTCTTTACGCAGTGCGTGGTACAGCGGCAATGCTATATAATCCTGCATTCTACTTGCTCAGTATGGCCAAAGTAACGGAGCTACTGGAAAAAGAAGAATACACCGAATTTAACGAACCCGACATGTTGATGGCGTCACGTGGTACTTTCTACCGACTTGACGCACACTGCGACGACGTCATCCTCTTTCCCAGCGACCAGAAGGAAGCGCTCAAGTGCCTGGACGTAGTGAGGAAAGGCTACTTAGTCCTGCAGGTACAACTTTGAAGTGCGTTGTTGCAGTGATGACCATCTGCTCAAAAGAACTGAGTGAAATGTCCATGAAATTGAAGCAGATATTCTTTACAAAGCGCTATAGTCTTTTTAAGTAGTTGAGTGGATTTTTGTGTTTTGCCCATAACCACAGCGGTACTTTTCTAAAATGTTCGACGTCTATCTATCCATCTCTTAGTGTTAAAAAAGCAAATGGTTTCCTTTGTTAGTTTCATTTTGAGATTGGTTTGTTAACGATTCCGCCCCATTGCCTTTTATTCATTTGATACTTTTTAACATACTTCATTTACAGTCAAATCGCACGTCGCATTTCAGTCCAAGTCTTAGTCCGCTCTGTGTGAGCTTTTGATCAAAGGATTTATTTACTCCCGGCCGAGATTTCACCAAAGTTTCAAGATGATCGTTAATCAAGTTTTCGAGAGCTGTTCAAACAAGGCCTGTGTTTCAATGTTGACAGTCAACCTTGTCGGCGGCGTCGCCACTGCTGGACAAACAGATCGTTTCGCATTGCGATCTGGATGTTTTAACAGTTGTCGTCGTGTGCACAGGACGCCCGCGCCCGGGCTTGTTGTAGCTTCTACTACTCGCTTTATAATTGCCTTTTCCTCAAAGCGTCTCCAAGCAGCCACAAACGCTGCGTGGAAGCTACGAACGCCTTGCAACGGACATTCTGGATTGTTCTATTCCGCCAGCGAGCGAAAGCGGTTCCGCCAGCGAGGAAACAACCAAGATCGTCACTCGGAGCCGCTTGCGGGCCTTATAGATTTCGCTTTTTTTTCGTAGGAAGCATATGCGTGCCAAGCCAGAGTGGCCGTGTAAAGTCACTTATGCACCCACCCGGGAAATGTTAAATGGTACAGTTAGCCTCTGAGATGTCTACCCTGCCACTTTGGACGAATGCTGCTAAGTTTTCAATGCAGAAGTATTGCTAGCGTTGGTTGTATTAAGATTGTTTTAAGCAGACAACAAGATTTAAGTTCTTACATACGGGTTCCTACCTCAAAGTTAACGACGGTAACACTTGGGTTGGGCAGTACCACAATGCCCGCGTAACTTGCTCAAACAAATGTGAATGTCAGGAAGAGAAACCTCGCCTTTTAAATTGCTATTCGTCAGTTAGTTCGACTTTGCGTTTCAACTTTGCCGGATGAACATCACTGCTCCCCATGCGTCGTTCAGCGAAATTTTACGATTTTCTAAAACGTACAGGTGATGTTCGCTTGCGATGTTCGACAGCGCACGCGCTGTCAATACCACAGGACAACCGTCAAAATCTCACGCTGCGTCGCGGGCAAAGAAATCGCGAGGAAATCTTGCGACTCACTAGTGGCATCACAACCTAATGCATCGCAAGAAAATCTTGCGGCACGGCTGCAGTCAGAAGCAATTTCGCGGCTCTGCGGTCTCCCTACCCATGAGGAGCTTTAGCAGAGCGCGCGCTCCAATACGGCCGAACAATGCCAAAGCGCATGCGCACCGGGATCGAGGGCCGATTGTTGATTTGTCGTCATAGAAAGCAGGTCACGATCGGAGGTACTTGGTCGGAATACGTTCTGAAGCGCGTCGCAGAACACAAGGCTTATCACAACACATCGTGTTATTGCTTTCGCGCTAAGTTATTTATCGCGAGCTCGCGGAATTTGCTCGTCGCAGAAAGCTGTAGCGCCCCCGCACACTGCTTCGTTCTTCACAGCGCAGCTGCTGCCTTGCTGTGAAGTTGTCGAGCGCGCTGCGTGCCGTAGTCCAGTCGGCGATACCGATGAAAGTTCTGTTACACCCGACCAGTTGGACACTTGAAGAGAACTTCTTGCTAGGCAACCATTTGTTGTTCTGTTGATTTTTGTTGTTATCATCGCAGTGCGCACTGCCAGGTTGTGTCACCGCACTTGCTGATTGCTCATCAAACTTAAATTGACAAGCGGAAACCTAAAGCGCCGAAGTTGAATGGTTTTCTTGGAAGGCTGGGAGGCGGTTTTGGGACTTACTTCAAATCTGCAGCCAACCTCCAACACAGCTTTCGTACCCTACAACGGTTCACCCTGTAACAGTGTAACACAAGTAATAAAGAGTGAACCTGGTCGAGCAGCGTATCTCTTATTGTTTTTGTGCTGCCGAAGATCACGCACCCTGTATTCTGAGTTCGCATTTCCAAAAAGCGATCGTTACAATCCACACCTAAAACATAACAGCAAGCCCTTCCTTGGATTTTTTCTGACGTAACCCTTTAAAACAGGAGTGGGGGAAACCTGCGGAACGCGGGCCAAATGCGGCCCGCGTAAAGATTAAATATGGTCAGTATCAGAAGTTTCGTTAACCAAGTTTGAACACAAAATAGCGTCAGGACGAAACTACATGACAAGCAGACGTGTAGACAGTAAGTCAAGAGAAGTTTCTATCGTTCCTTGACATAGTTTTCTCTCTTTGTTTTCCTCTGGAAGATAAAGATAAAATTAATTATTTTTACGGTCTACCAGCGATATTCCACGATTCATGCGGCCCGTGATAGTAAATAGGTTCCCCACCCCTGCTCTAAACGTTGTGAGAGCCCTTGTTCGTGGTTTGACGGCAGCCTGTTTAAACAAACGTTGTGGTTGGTCTTTTACGCGTGAAAACCACTGTAGGTTCCGAAAACAACAACTGAATCATCTGACAGCAACTTCCTATTGCAATCATAATTCAGCTCAACATCACAAAAGCTATCTTTCTCAGTTCTGTGCACAGTGTTCGGACAAAAATTCTTTTGTTCAGGATATGTCGTCTTGATCGGCGGCGGATTTGATTTTTCGTTGGACAATGCAATCGAAGTGAATCGCAATGTTGTTACGAATGACAAAGAAACGAACCCATTGTTATCGTTCAATAAAACATGTGATTCTATCTAGTTATTCTAAGGTTGAGAGTGCAGCGTGTAGTTTTCTTTGCTACGACCATTCCGGTTTTAGCAGGTTGTCAGCAGTCTTGTACAGTAAATGTTTATCTATCCGACGGATAGACAGTAGCGGTTAGTACCCATTCAGCAGCAGCCAACATGGGCGTCAGAAGGGAGTGCAGGGAGGCCGTGGGCCTGACCTAGATTTTGAAATTAGATATTTTCCTATTAACGTTTTAGTAGAAAAATGCTTTTCTCTTAGTTTCGAGTTGGTAAAATGAATTTTCAACACTGCTGGCACCTCCTGGAAAAATGCTTAGGTCACCAACTGGAAATATCCACTACTGGCCTCCTTTGGAAAAATTCTTTCGACGCCCATGGCTGCCATATTGTTAAAAGTCCGATCATCATCTTGTTCGCTGCGCACGCTTTTCAGACGCAAGCTGGGTGTTAAAAGAACACGGCGAAGTAAATTTTCGACTGCTCAGGTCGTCCATCTTGAATGCGATTTCAATTGCGAATCGAACAGTCCACAGCGAAAACTGGCTAAGCGGCCGTGGGCATAAATCGCATGCAACAGATGCTAATAGGCAGGGTTCGAATCCCGGCCCGGTCACACTGAAGACTTGAAAAACGGCACATGCGGCCTATCCAGCCTCGTGCTCGGTAATGGGTAGGTGCACTAGTCTAGCATTCAAACTCCCTGGGCCACGGTGGAGAGTAAGCGGAGATGGGCGCCGCTGACCACTCGTGGCCTTCCAAAGGGTGTATTGTAATCACATCGATTTGTTCGTTGATTCGCTGAAAGACGTAAACAGCAACAAAGCAGCTGCGTGACAGTGCGTTGCATCCTCGTCGGCGTTTTTGCGGCGCAACTGCAACCTGTCTATACCTCATGCGTCGGGTCCGACTCCATGTCAAGCATCACCCGCAGTTTTCAAACAGCGTCGAAAGTATTTGCTGACCAACGCCCTGCGTCTCGAGTGACCAGTGTTCGCGAGAAAAAGCAAATGTGCCAGCGACCTTGAAAGGTCACTGAACATGCTCCGTCTTCTTCGTCGTATGAGTCAGATCTTCAATCTACTATTTCGCCACACTAGATATCGGGGCAGATGTTGAGCAGCCATTCCGATTGTCTCATCGTCCAGCACTGTCAGGCCGTGCAGTCCATGAGGAGGTCGATGGATTGGACATTGGAGGACAACATGGTCGACGGTTTGTTCTTCTGCGCCAAACTCACAAGCCGCAGAGGAGGTCTTATCCAATATGTGCAAGCAAGAGCGGAAACGTCCGGCACCGGTACGGAGGCGGTTAAGTCGGACCCAGGCTGTTCTTGGGAAGGTCATTCCGGGAGGGTGGGTGCCGGTGGCGGGGATGAAGGTGCGGAGTCTCCTAAGGTTGTCCAACCACCCCGCCTTCCATTGGTGGTCCGCCCACTGCGCCGCACATATGTTGTTGTTGTCAGATGAAAATGCTTCGAAAATCAACATTAAAAAATCGTTATGGTCGACTACCATGCGCTATGCGCACTGCCAGTCCGCTACCGCTACTAGAAAGGGGTGTGCTTTTGAACGTCCTGCCCCTATTGGACGGTGGTTGCCATCAGTTGCGCCCTAGATTGTTTGCCGCCAATACGCACAAGTTTAAAAGACGCGCTTTTGTTTGCAGGACAAAACAAGCAGCCTGGCTGCGAAGTCCGTCGCCGCCTTGCTCACCGAAGACGACGAGTGTGACCTCATCCATGCTGACGTCGCTTCCGGTTTGACGACTGCCCATCTTGCCGTCTATTTGCACAAGTACGCTGCTGGCCAGCTTGTTTCAAAATCTGTTTCAACGCAAAGCCGGGTCGAAAAACAACAGTAAATGATTTAAACGCAATCATGTTGTGCGTTTTCGAAAAACGACTGTTTTCTACTTATGCAAAAATTCTTTGAGCGTTGAAAATTTTTTCTAATGGCGAAGACAGTTGTGTTTTCGGGACGTCTTACACGATTTCATACACATCATTGATTTTACGTTGTTATTCCGTAACGAGTGAGTGATTTCCCGAAACTGATGAAATGCTGGATTCCGCCGCTCTGCGCATCAATACCAAGCGGTACCACAGAGTAGCTGAGACACTGACACGAATCTCCATCGTAGACCCTGTTCTTTCTTTTCGCTGAGACATTTCGGTCATTTTTTTGCTGAGGCATTTCGGTCATTTGTCTCACAGTTTGGCTAAAACTCGCTATAGCAGTGTTCATTAGTCTATATTTTCAGACATTCAGACCGAAATGACTCAGTTTTTTTTTTGGTCATTGCAAAAACATTTCGATCTATGACCGAAAAACAAACAGTGTATACCAAGCTACTGTATGTAGCGACTCATACTTGCGGGTTTGCTTGTGTGTAATTGCGTGTACTTGTGTGTTTACTTGAGTGTACTAGTGTGTTTGCTGGTGTGTACATGTGTGTTTGGTTGCACGTACAGGTCGCCACGGTCGTTAACAGTTGTTCGGCGCAGCTGTTAGAGACAGCGGAAGAGCGGCTGAAATCAATTTCGATAATGTGCAACGTTTCGGTCACAGTCGTTGCCAGTGGTGGGCCGGGGGGTGCCGGACCCCCCTTTTGCCGGGGGTGCCTCCTTCTGGCAATAAGCAATCATCTTTTTTCAGACGTTAGGTGATAACATCTCCCCTTAAACCAAAACCTGGACATGCGCCTGGTTTCAACAAGACGCGCGGACGTAATGTCAGATGTACAGTAAAAAGCGATGTCTGCGAAAAATTGCAGTCTTAATGCCGCCGGAACGTTTTGACGCGTTGTTATTGCAATAATAGAACAACGCACACAGAACAATTGATTCAGCTGCGGATTTGCAAAACCGGTTTTCTTTCAATTTTTTTGCCTCTCACACATCAAAGAGACCAGTGAAAACAAACATTTCGTTGTAGGGTGAAGTGAGGACTCTCGTTTTCGCTGCAATTAGTTTTTGGACAGTTGTTTCATCGAATTCCCAGCTATTTCTAACTATGACATGTCTTGCAAATATTTTCAAATGACAGAATTTTCATTTTAAGTGTCACGTGATTTTATTTCAATCACCAAGGCGTATGAGAGAAATTTCGCGAATGTGTTATGATGGCATGAGTTTTAGGTGGAGCACGGGATAAGCGTGAACTGAATTCTAAATCTAGCTGAATAAAGGTTTTAGAGTTGAACGAAGCAACTCACGTTTAGTTTTCATTGAAACAACGCGCACAGCGCTCGGGTGGGTGGGACGTGATGTGTTCGGCCAAAAATTTAAACGCGGTCTGGCTTGCTTCATTCTTTCAACATTCACGTTCAGTGTCTGTTAAGAGACCGAAACGGTCTCTTAAAATACAGCAGAAACTCGCTGTACTACTATCATCAAAATACACTGAAACCCTGTTTTACACCCGTCTCGGTATTCAGATAAATAGTCGCGGTCTCTCAAAATGTCTTTGCAGTCAACAAGGTCGGACCTTAAAAAACCCTGTTCATGATGCTCAAGTTTTGCGCTCCCGAAACTTGAAAGAGAAGTGCTTTTCTCTGTTTTTATGTAATTGTTTGTTCGCTTTTTGACAATAACTAAACTAGAAACATTTTTGTTTCTATTTCTCTACGTCTTCGTAAACAGGAAAGTTTACTTTTTTAATGGACCGCTAACAGGCCAACGCACAACCTTGCTTCCGTAAGCTATTTGCTGCAGTCAGATTCTTAACCCACAGAATAAATAACGGCACTTCGGGTCTAACGGCACTTAAGGGGATCCTTTGCTTTGCTAAGACCCCTGAGTCAGTGCTTCAAGATGGAAAACATTTCTTCGTTGCTCAACACTTTCATGTCACTGATGTTTTCTTCCTTTGTGCATATCTCTGTTCAAGCAGTTGGTCTCCGCAACGACGACGCAGTCCAATCAGTCAGCAAATTTTTGCAAAAGTAAATCGATTTCACGCGGCTCTACGCATCCCCAGCCCTGACATCACGCCACTGTGCGTGCGCGATTGGAAACCAACACGTTTGCGGTTGTATTCTGCAGCGTCTCGAAGAAGCGCATGGAAGCGAAAGAACTGATGTACAGGACGCCGGTCGGCAACTACAGCCCCGAAGAGGCCAACCGGCCGGACAACCTCAAAGACCGACCGACCGTCTACGCCTTTGGCGTCAAGAGCGAAGTCCATCGCAACTATCTGAAAGACTTGTTCAACGGCCTCGGATTGTCGAGTAATAAAGCCGAGCAGTGGCTGTGGTTTATTTTCAACATAGTCTAAGAGTATTTTTGCTGCTTTGCAATCTTCTATTGTTCATGTGTATTTGCAGGCGGGGCCATGGAGCCGAAGCTCATATTTCAGGCTCCAGCTCTAGTTATCTAATACCTTTGCTCCGCCCCCGACTCTAACACCTAGAAGTTTTTGGATCCTGCTCCGAAATGATTCGGTCTGCTGAAAAACTCAAAAACACTGTATTATTTGTACAACTCGCTTGCACCACAAACCATAGCTGTGGGACCGTAACCAGCTCCACCATCCAAAAGTTTTTGACTCCAGCCCCAACCATCGAAAATTGCTTGGGCTTCGGCTCCACAGTCCCTGGTTGCAGTAATCCCAACATTGCAGTTCGATTTCAGAGCCGCGGCCCTTCGACCTTTCACAGCCCACTAATGCTGCCCGTACTCAGAAAAGTGTTTCCATCCCTGAAATACCGTCAACGTTGTGGTGTGAAAGCTTGGGCACACCGATGTATTGGTTTCTGACAGCTTAGTTTTGTTCACCGCGTCGAAATATCATCAATCGCTCGTACTTGACTGCAGATATAAAACTCCTGAACGAGAAATTCGAAAACGTCGACCACAAAAAGGATGCCAGGTTCGCGAGATGCAAGGTGGTGCTTGCCACGCCCCAGTGCACACGGACGGCCGTGGCCAATCCGATCGACTTCATGCTGAACGAGGGCGACACGGAAAACTTGAGCGTTCTGCGCGAAATATCTCACGGCGAACGTCACAATCACGCCAGTGACGCGGGCAAGGCTCACACTGAGCTGCTCAAGTGCGCCCTCAAGTGTGAGTTGCGACGTCTTTTTCGTTTCTTGCAATTTGCGTTGATCTTGTCGACTGGCTTCCGAAATCTGACTCAAGCGCAAGGACTTCACTGAGCTGGCTAATACGATGCACGCAACGCCCAAGTCTGAGGCAGAGGTGCTTGACTCCGCCTTAAAGCCTGTGCACTGCAGTTTCATGACGCGCTTTGACATCGATAATGACATTCATGGGCGTCGGAAGGATTGTTTCCAGGGGGCAATGGCGGATTTTCCCGGAGGGTAGCCAAAAGCATTTTTCCAGCGTGGGGGGACAGTACTGATATTTCATTTTAGCAAGTCCGAAACTACGAGAAAAACATTCTTCTGCTGAAAAGTTTATAGGTAAATTTCAAATTTGAAATTGCAGGGGAAAACGCCCCTTCTACCTCCCATTCCGACTGCCATGATGACGTTTGCTGCTAATTTCGTTTCTCAAAAAGACATTAAACAGCGTTCTGAGCCGCCAGCATGTAAGATGAAGTTATTAACCTCGTTGCAATGGCAAAGTGACCTACTTGAAGTTCCTGTATATCAGGGACTCCCAACCTTTCTCTGACCATGTACCCATTCAGTATTTCGACAGATGAGCATGTACCCCTACAATTTCTTATGACAAAAGGGTTGAGTAGAATAACAAAAATCCACTGAATTTTTAATAGAATTTTGTGATTTTTAGAACTATAAAGGTAGACTCCGTTTTTATGTCTCAAAATTTAATATATTTAACAATAAGCATGTAATGATAATTGAAACTAATTTTCACTGATACATGTCTATATATTTGGAAATAAATAATATACAAATATATTTTCCCTTTCTATTGCTAACCTTAAATGTACTCCTTCATATAGGCAAATGCACCCCTAGGCCCTAAGGGTACATGTACCCCACGTTGTGAACCCCTGCTTTAGATCATCATCATCTTTGTACAAGTATAGCGCGCGCGTTCGTAGTGTGATCACGTCATCGTTTTGCGACGTTTGCAGTTCCCAACGTCAAGGCGGTGGTCTACGTCACACGCAGCGTACAAGACGTCGAGAATCACGTGGCGGTGAATGCCGCCATCAAGTGGCACCGTGAGAGCGGCGAGGGCACGCGCCCGTTCCGCGTTTGCCCCCCGACGCTCCCCCTGACGTCGAACGACATTCGCGAGTCGGAGAAGGACGCGACACGGGCCAGAGGCCACAGGCCGGGAAACGCGGCCAAGGACAACTTTCTCCGCATGAAACAGTCGCCGGATATGAACGGCTGCTTCGTCGCTGTTCTCTCGCGGGAGGTGGGGCGATGGCGTGATGGTGACGCAACTGCTGGAGCTTATTTCATTGAAGAGAATGTGTTTTGAGTAAAGTTGGCTTGCGTGGAAAATTATGTGCGAACGAATCAGTCCAGGGATGAACTGGAAGGTGTAGAGAACGTGGCGATTTTACGGAAAAGTAACGAGAAACTGGCTTTTTGCATTGTTGCGAAAAATCCTTTTGGATTAAAAACTCCAAAACATTTAAATTGTTGCGCAAAGTTCCAGCCAGGCCACGAAATGTTTTTCTATGGACTTCGACGCAACTCAACATATGTTGTTTGTATGTTGGTTTGGACGTCTTCGTCTGTCTACATTTTGCGCTGAAAAGCTTCTTATTTTTTGTCTTGTTTGTTGACATTGTTTATTTCCCGGTATAGCTCGATCATAACGATCCGAACACTGTCAAGGACATGCTGAAGAGGGCGGCGCTTCAAGGCCTGATTGCTCCGGAAGCACCGAAAAAAGCTGAAGCCGCGGAAACAGCCAAGTGAGTGTCGTCCTGACACAGTAGTTTGTTATGAAAAAAAAAAAAAATTGTTCAAGCGTATTTATAACGACCACCAATGACACTTTTGCGTCAAATCATGAAAAGAACGGGGATAACTATTTTCCTGGGAAAGTGGATGCGCGCGAATTAGTAAAAATCTTTTTTAAAGACACAGCAGCTCGATCACATCCGGGAAATTTTTTGTCAAAGTGTTAGAATGAGCATTGCTCCAGGAAATTTGAACGCAAGTGTTCAGATCGATAACATTGAGCCCTCTGACGTTAAATACTGCCTGCTTTCCTACGTACGTGCAGGTGCTGCCCGCTCTTTTTAGTCCCTCTGCCAAGACGCTTACGCGTGTTTCTGTCCACATGCAGTCGTTTTCGTTTTCCTGTTGCGACACATACAGCTCGGGTGTGTTGTGTGCTCGTCCGTCTGGGGCTTCTGCGGACTTTCACGACGAAAAGCGTTTTTTACGATTTCACGTCAATTTTGCGAAATTAGTTTCGATCTGCTGCCCACTGTTATGGGCTGGGACCGAGTTTAAGGGGGCGGGGCGGGTTGGGGACATGGGGGACACAATATATTTTGTCCTCCCACTATTTTGCGATAAAAACAATGTAGTAGTAAAAATATCGCTGCCAACACATTGCACACAAAGTTTGTCCCCCCCAAAGTTGGATAGAAAATTCGGTCCCTGACTGTGGAAGTGCTGCGAGCTGCTGCCATGGTATCGAACTGCGAACTGTTGCTGTGGTTCCGGTCGTGCTATTTAACGAATCCGCGCCCCTGTGGCAGGGAGACGCCAGCCGTGCCCCGTTCACCCCAGTCGGACAAAGACAAGAGGGGCAAGAACAAAGTGGCGTTCGGGAAGAAAGTGACGCTGAAGTCGCCGGTGCACCGCGAGAAGTCGAAGACGAAATCGAAAGCGGTGGACGCGATCGACGTCGACAAGATGCTGGAAATGTACAAGAAAGAGACCGCGAACAAAGGTAACCAAGCAACCAGCCCGAGCCTTGCGATGACGGCGCAGCGTTAATATTGCTCAATTGTCATGCTCGCGCTGCACAGTGTAACAGCTGCTCGCCTTGCGACTGCGCTTGTGGATGTGCCGGAAGAAACAGCTTGAAATAATAGTTGTGTGTGTGCGACCCCTCACAATTGCACGCTCTGCTAAGCACCAATAGCAAACACAGAGCAACAGTCCTTCTGGTCTTGCAAGCTTACAGCGAGTTACGGCTCTTTGTTCCTGCTGCTATGCCGAGTAGATCGATGTGGTGCCCGCCCTATTTTTCCGTTTATTTGGACCGTTTTCCAATTCTCCGTGGCAATCTGAAGCTTGTGTCGACGCAAAAATAAACTTTTATGGCTTTTTTCTCGGAAAAATGCTTGATTGCTTTAAATTCAAATATATTTTCGACTGCTTAGATGCAATTTCTAGGCTAAGGTATGTCCCGCAACGCTAACTTTACAACCCTAGAATGTTTATCTTAGTCTGTAGTCGAAGCTTTTTTTCAGAGATTATATATTTGAACCAGTGGTTCCCAAACTGGGGGTAAATTACCCCCCGGGGGTAATATGCGATTCTTCGGGGGGTAATGCGGAACCAAAACCACAATGTTGTTCTGTATTATGAGTGATCACAGCGAAATATTGAGGGTAATAAGACATAATCGCTGCCTTGATTTGGGTGACGACTCAAACAAGTTTGGGAACCACTGATTAAACAAATCCCTTTTTGGAAATGTCTTAAAAAGCGCTTGTGCTCGCGACACACGCGAGAGAGCTTGGTGGATGAATATTCCCGACAGCCTTGGAACCAGTTCCTGCGGTTCCATGAAGCAAAGGGGTCTTTTGTTCGCTGTAGCGAAAAGTAGCGTTCTTAACTCGCTGTAGCGAAAAGTAGCTTTGTCTACTCGCTGTAGCGAAAAGTAGCGTTCTTAGCCGACGCAAGCAGCTGCAGTGCATGAGTCGTAGCTTCGAAGCAACTTGTAGCGCATATTCGTAGAAAAAGCGAAGCAGCAGTCGGCGGCGGCGACTGCCTCTGACGACCCGGAACGGATGAAAAACGCCCTGCGGTTGGCTTCGATACTTCCTCCCGAGCCCTTCGTCGTCGAACAACGCAAAACTGTTCAGGTATTTTACAGTCGCCTGTTGTCGAAGTCGAAAAACAGCCCCGACCTGGACGTAAGTTTGCATACGTCGAGTCGTATACATGCGACACAGCTCGTTACTGCCGAGTGTTGGAAGAATGCAGGTTTGATCTGATTCGAAAGCTTGCGATTGATCATGAGCGCGCTGTTTTGATACCGAGGTGCATTTTTTCGCATTTCGAGACAGTTTCGTCTCAGTCGCAAACACTGAAAAATTTCTCTACAATTTTCGAAATGAAGCTGGTCTAAATATCTACTACCAACCACCCTGTGTTTTATTTGAATTTACTATGGACCTCTCATTTTCACGGAAAATAACTTTAAAAAAATACCTTTTGCGATTTTTCTTTGAAGGTTTTATGCGATGGTGTCTTTTTTTACTTTTTTCTATGCGACAATGCTGATGTTGTTTCTATTTCATACAACCGTAACATTTTTCACACGACTTTATGCGATATGTCATCCGCAGCGTAAGATTTTTTCAATACGAGGGTAGCGAACGGTGCACGTCTGTAGGGATCCTGGAACATACAAGTGGTCTTGAACTGAAAACGCGAATAAACCAAACATTTCAAAATAGTTAGATATGCAAATATTCGTTCATGTGCACTGATGGGAACCCGGAAGTCGAAACGGTGCCTTTTGGAGGTTGAGTATAAATAATATGCAGCGCCAAAGGCAGACGACCATTTATCGAACTTTGCCCAAACGCTTTTGGAAATTTTTGAAGACATGAAAATCTCTCATGCGTGACGCTGACACGTGACAGCACATGTACACTGAGTTCATGTTGCTTTTGTTGGACGTATAGCCTGTCTCCTAAACGGGTTTTTAGGGCTGTGACCATGAACCGAACACCCCCTGCTGGCCCCAAATCGATGTCATGTCCGTCCTGCATGCCATTGCTCGATTCAGTTTGCATGCTGGCATGGGTTGTGTTTGTCGAAGGAAGCGCATGCACTTGCCTATGCATTGCCAGTCGAATCCCTCTCCGTGTTTGCTTAGTACTCTCGCACTATCGTTTTTGACCGTCTCCCTCCTGTTCCATTATTTCGTTTAAAGTCATCTTCCGGGCCACGTCTTTCAAGCAAAATAATCGCTTGGGTCGATTCTCTGGGGCAGTTTTCTGTTGTGCAATGGTATAAGACCTTCTGTTCAACGTATCGAAACTGTACCCCGAGAAATAAGTAAAACTTGCGTCCTTACCGACGCCTAGTCTCTGATGATCTGTGATGCTAACGATGTAAGAAATGATCCATACTGCCGCATACGGGGTTTCACATTCTACAACACATACGGCGTTCCACTCTTTAACACCTAAAATTTTCACAAAAGTTTTGCTGTGTGCATGCTAGCTGCTCGACTCTCCGAACTTCGCCGCGTTGCATTCCAGATAGCTGCTGTAATATGCAGTGGGCGCAAAGAGGTTGCGGCCAGTTGCTGACGCATAACTGGCCGTTTTGGCATAGTTAAAATTTGCACCGTGTTCGCGGAGTTTTAAATTGCGCTGGCAGGCAAGTATCACCAATGCTCATCTCTACTTTGCAGAAACAAATGATGAGAGACGTGGAACTGATTCTCCACAAAATGAAGGAGCCTGAGGAGAAAAGGAGCTAAACATTTGTTCTGAATGTGTACGCCTTTACTTCGTAACGTTGTGGATCTGTTTGCTTGTAGTGTTTGATGATTTGTGTAGACTTCAAGTCATGCTTAAGCACAGCTGCTTGTATTTTGCTTCCTGCGATCAAACAGATCTATGAAGTCGCTGATGATTTTAGGATCTGTTATTTTCCGAAAACTTAATGGGACATTGGCAAATGCTACAAATGTGTTTGATTTGTTTGTTATGAATAACCCACTCTGTAGTCTGAAAGCTGTTATTGGCGAAAACTGCTGTTTAGTGAACACCTTCACATGAAACTTGCGTGAATTTGGGCAATAATGCTCAAAAGAACAATTTTTGCATTTGGACAGCCTGTACTTTGTTGTTTTGAGTCGACTACGCCATAAACTTTTCCATCATCTGCAAACAAACACCCCACCCAATAGACTCAATGAAACAGCTGCGAACATTTCAGCTTCGTCCGTTTCGCCCGTACCAAAAGTTTTCACGAATCTACGAAAAGCTGCCCGTGACACGAGCAATCAACCGTACCTCATCGAGTCTAGACATCCTCGTAGACACGAACATTTTACAGCTAGCTATAGACGAGATTCGGTACTTCCCCCCCTTCTGTCGCACGACGCCTTGTCGCTGAACACTGTGGTGTAAATAATAATGAAATTGTTTTAGTTTTCTGCTGCTGCGTTTGCATAGAATAATCCGTCACGTTGCAACAGCTGAAAAATAACAGCAGTGCTACTTCAGTGATTGCCGTCCTCGAAGACGACGCTGCACTGTGTGTATCTCTTCGCTGCTGGTGGTGGTAGACAGTGTTTGCTCTTTTGTGCGTGCGTGTGCAGTGACATTGTCTAACGTGCTTAAAGTTTAGTTTTATTTTTAACGAGCAGTTTTGTGCGTTTTTCGTCCAACTGAAGTTTTATGTCACCCGTTCTGCGAAAAAGCAGCATGATGTTTCGCTTGGCAAGTCGCATGCATGTGGTATTGACTTCGCTATCTTCAGCTGCTGTCAGTATTCCTTGAGTAGTGTCCGCAAATATGCTGCGGTACATTTTCCTTGTCCGTGATGACGTCGGCGTTCAAACTTCACATAATCTTTGCAACATCTCGTACTGGTCACCAGCGTTGTTTTTGAAAAATATACACTACATTTAAAACTCGATTGTGCTCCAGCTCCTTGCGTGGCAGTTGAGTTCTGATTAAGGTTCTCACTCAAGTCATTGCACAGAGTTTAGAATGAGTCGCCAGCAAGCCAATAAAAGTAGCTGCCAAAGCACGAAGGAGTCAAATGAGACTTTTTTGCCTTCAAGGCCGACCAAGTTATTGAAACAAAATCCAAGACTCTGTAGAAATGCCTTTACAGAAGCGACGGAAAAGTGACTGATCAGTCAAAATCTATACTTGCTTGTGACTTACGATTACTCATTTTCCAAGCTGTAAATCCTTTGGTCACGCGGCCATCTGCAAATAAACCTATTTTCGTACAATTTCTACTCCTTCCCGGTTTATCACAATATGTCATACTGTACCCTTTCCAAGAATAGAATATAACAAGTCGTTACCCGTCAGTAAGAAACAAATTCTCAGTCTGGCTCAAGATTTCTTAAACTGGTTTTGCGGTTGAACCGTGAACGTTTAAATCGAAACCAATGCAAACTTTCTGGAAGTAGAGTAAATTTAATACGCAGTGATCTGCTTCATTTCCCAGTGCGGAGATTCAGCAAAACACGCAATTACGGAATTCTGAACTTCTCATCTAGTGTGGAATATACATGCAGTGCGTTACTACCAGACGGCGAAACGTTCAATACCGAATCGGTGCGAATGCAGGGCAAACAAACAAACGTATCTTTACAAACTGCAGGATTTGATTTGAACTTCGCTTGTTTCTAATCTGCCACGAGATAGTTTTAAGATACGTGACACAAAAATCAGAAACAGTAATTTGCACAGGTTATATGAGCAGGCTGATGTGCACGATGAGGTCAGCTTGATGAATGTCAATGTTGGTGCTCAACCAGTAGCGCAGCCCGCCCAAATATTTTGACTTCAAGCAAGCAACATAATTTTGTTTGGAGCACTGCCTCTCAATGCACAAAACGACAAGACATGCTGGAAATTTGCTCAACTGAGACAACTCATTTAAAAAATGCATTTATGACTTTGGCAAGATTTTTGGATACGAACATTACATTGGAGGAGGAAGGAGCGAAAAACATTTCAATGCTAGCCTTAGCAAACTAGTTTCTAACCTACATGTGGGTTAAAAAATATCGCCATTACTTGCTGAAAGTGATTTAGGCCAGAACAGCACCCGAAATAATTTAACATTTCACCGAATCGCGCCACTGTAAGCAGCTGCAGTTTGAGATTATCGGGCAACTACTTTACTGCAGGAGTGAGCAACTTGCGGAGTGAAAACTCGGTGGCGAGCCGAACAAAACAATTATTTGTTTTTCAACTTTGAAATTTTTGCATATGAAAATTTTTTATATTTTGCAAACAAATATGTGGAACTCCATGGCGGGCCGAAAAAAACAATTAGTTGTTTGTTTTAGCAACCATGCTGTTTATATGTTTTGTTATCTCAGAGCGCACGCCCAATTTTGAAAGGTGCTGCGCGGTCCTTTGACTTTTCGTGGTCTTCTGATGCGGCCCTCTCTCTGAAAAATTGCCCCCTCGGCTCTACTGTAATGTTTGAAAAATACAAAAAAACAACAAACTACTGACAACCAAAAAAATACTAAATATTACAATGTCAGCTAAAGGGGGCACAGTTTTTACTTTTAGCTTGCCAAGGGGAAGGCGCTCCCCCTTCCTCCCCGTAAGTTACTCCAGTGGAAATACGTCTTAATCGTTAAGGCTTATGGTTGCGCTTTCTGAGTGAGCGTCTAGACGTTTGCAGCTCTTGTTTCGAAGTGATGCTGACAAGTCTTGCTACGTAAAATAAAGTTATAGTTTGTGGTTTCGTTAAAGACCATGGCAATGCTTCTTTGAAAAGATGTGCCCTGCTTTGAAAATCTGCAGGAAGCCTTTTGTGTAAATTATCGTAATATGTCACGCTATTTCTGCTAAAGAAACGCATTTTTCTGACTCATACCGTAACATAGGGCGTTTTCTTTGAGGTGTAGAAGGGAAAAGCGTTTTGTGAATGTCGATTTGGATTGCATCGTCAGCACCATGAAAAAGATAAGGAAATTGTCGACGTTGCCCCCTGGAAAATTTTCTGCGGACGTCCATGAGCCCCTCAACAACTTTAATGTGTAGACAAATAACAATATAAATAAGCAAACAACTTCAAACAATTTACATAGTGAAATGGACTTTCATGCAGAAGCCAATTCCCAGAAAAATTGAAAAATTTAACTTGCTGTCAGCAAATAAATTTTTTATAGCATGTGCAAAATACAGGGACCTGTTTTTTGATATAACGTGATCAAATATAGGGGCCAGGGCCCCCCTGTTTAAGGCCACATATTGCACACATGAAATATCATAAATTGTCCAATTTTTGGGGTCTCTCTCTGAGATTTTGTCGCGGGTTATTGAATTCTGATATCCACCTCTGATTGAGAGAGTCGTACCTGTTGGAATTTCTGTGAGTTTTAACGGCAGATATCACACCTAGGAAGCGGGCAATAGCCATTTCAAATCGCAAAAGGTAGGCAAAGAAGCCAAGTTTTGATTTACAGGATTTGATGCATGATGGAGTTCACATAAACATGGAAGCTTGTCAATGAAATAATAGCAATAAAAAACAAATCCCAACAAAAAAATAGGCTTTTTGAAGACTCAGAATGCCAAAAACAATGTGAAGATTTGAACAATTTTTTCTCAGAAGTTG
>Ga0210059_1005227_pt1 | contig 20897 bp, 16 predicted proteins | sample Ectturendosymbi2_FD_188042 | JGI IMG/M metagenome (GOLD analysis project Ga0210059, IMG submission 188042) | Ecteinascidia turbinata endosymbiont from Florida, USA - Sample 2 (SPAdes) (version 2) | ecosystem: Host-associated > Tunicates > Ascidians > Unclassified | place: Key West, Florida...
ATCTTCTGCTCCATCGACCAAGGCATCATTAGACTATTTTTTGTTTAATATATAGAAAGGTTAACTATTTCCCTATGACAATCTGGAAAGAGAAAAATGAATAAGGTCATCGATAAAGGTTTTAGAAACTGCCGCTTTGTTTCAACAATTGTGAAAAACCCTGTATACCAGTTGGCAACACTGTTTTTAACCACATATAACAGGGGTGACCAAACTGCGGCTCGCGAGCCGCATGCTGCTCTTCGAACATTTGCATGCGGCTCTTTTGAGCTTTCCGAAAAATTACATATTTGTTTTTTAGTTTTTATTTCTATTGCAAAGTGTAGACATTTTGTAAAATGGTACTGCGATACCTACTACCTAGTGTGCTGTACAGTACTATACTTTTGCAAGTCGTTCCAAAAAGAAATATGATGGCACAGAAGGTTAGTTTGCATATAAATTCGTGTTTTAAGATTTTTATGTTGCGGCTCTTTGTAACTTGGGTTTTACGATATGCGGCTCATACATAAAGCAGGTTTGGCCACCCCTGGCATATAACATGCAACTTACCAACAACAACAAACAATGAGCAGTATGACGTACAAAGACAAGAAATGCACTTCTGACCATCACGTTATAGGAATGGGTGCTAGCATGCCACAGAAAAAACGTAGAAGTGTAAAATGAAAAACGCTGGAAGATGATGAAGTATAACAACACAATAAATAGCGTAAAACCTACATAAAAATGCACAAAAAATGGTTAAATAACGTGAAGGTATGGGATAAAATAGAGAACAAATAAACTGTAAAATAGTGAACAGATACGGCCAGCGGAGCCTGTGTGAACACTGCCGATGGCCATAAGCCGGTTGGTAAGCCGTTACCGGATTCTGTGTGAAGCCGCCTTAAGTTTTTAAATTAATGTACAAAGATTCTAAAAAGATGCGTTTATGATAACTATTTACGTGATGTAGAACATGGGCGTATTCCTAATGAAAGCATGGTGGCTACTTACTCTCAACAGTATATCGTAAGCCAACCCATTCAGATAGATACTTCAACTTTAGATCAGAACACCCTATACAACATAAACAATCAGTCGTTTACACTCTTCTGGAACGAGCTAAAAACTTTCCTCCACAGCCCAGGACTTGAACAACGAATTGAAACATGTGAAACGAACTCTCTTGTTGAATGGTTACCCGAAATGGATGATTAAGAACAAGAAGAAACAATGTACCAGATTGCCTGAGTTTAGATCTAAAGTCGTTTTACCTTACTGAGCAGACTTGGGAGAGACTTTGAAATGGATTCTGGAGAGACATCGTATAGGAACCATTTTCAAACCTATAATCAAACTAAGTACAGTCCTAGCTTCAGGAAAAGATGTCGTCCCTGCTTACAAACGTCGAGGCGTCATCTATGAAATTCCATGTGGGAATTGTGAACGCAGATACATTGGAGAAACAAAACGAAGCCTGAGTACTCGACTGAAAGAACATCATAGGGCCACCTTACCTTACCTAGAAATATTGTTAAAAACCCAGAAAAAACGGCATTAACTAAACATGCAGCCCAAAGTGCCCATGCTTTCAATTGGGATTACGCCCATGTTCTACATCACGTAAATAGTTATCATAAACGCATTTTTTTAGAATCTTTTTATATTAATTTAAAAACTAACACTGTGCACGATTAAAGCGCAAACTTCCCGGCTATCTATTACAATGTTTTAAAACATGAACGATGCTTATCCATTACCGAACCTCCTTGAGTTTGCCTCTTTTTGACCGCCTTTGTGCCTGTAAATTTGCGATCTCTCACCACGCAAGTTTTACACCTTGTTTGTTCACTATTTTACAGTTTATTTGTTCTCTATTTTACCCCATACCTTCACCCCATTTAACCGTTTTTTGTGCATTTTATGTAGGTTTTACGCTATTTATTGTGTTGTTATACTTCATCATCTTCCAGCGTTTTCCATTTTCTACTTCTACGTTTTTTCTGTGGCATGCTAGCACCCATTCCTATAACGTGATGGTCAGAAGTGCATCTCTTGTCTTTGTACGTCATACTGCTCATTGTTTGTTGTTGTTGGTAAGTTGCATGTTATATGCCGGGGTGGCCAAACTGCGGCTCGCGAGCCGCATGCGGTTCTTCGAACCTTTGTATGCGGCTCTTTGTACGTACCGAAAAATTATATATTTGTTTTATATTTCTATTGCAAACTGTAGAAATATTGCAAAATTGTTCTGTGGTAGTAGCTAGCCTGCCGTACAGTATTACTTTTGCAAGTCGTTCCAAAAAGAATTTTGATGTCACAGTAGCGTAGATTGCAAATAAATTCGTGTTTTAGATTTTTATGTTGCGGCTCTTTGTAACACAGATTTCACGATATGTGGCTCATACATAGAGAAGGTTTGGCCACCCCTGTTATATGTGGTTAAAAAAGATTGCCCTGAGGAAGACCACTTGAATAGGTGGACGAAACGTCGACTAATAATAAAATAATCGCCAGAAGAGCTAATTTATCTGCTTGATAAATTGATCCGTTCATTTAATTAAGTTATTTTTAATTTCAGATGACAGAAATACCCAGCTGCGTTTTCCTTTGTGAGCTCTGTCCTGCTCAGCTACCTTTAAACTGTTCGTAGGCATTCGGGAAGCTATTATATGAAATTAGAGCCATGACGTATGTTTGGCGGAAATCGTTTGTCATGGAACGCAGTGAATGTCAAAAGCGGAGTCTTTGTCCCAGGGCGCTAGAAATATTTATAGTGTAAGGTTTACATAAAGTTGAAATTACAAGGAAGTGAAAAGTACGATGCAAGCGATTGAAAGCGGCTCTTGGTTTTTGTTAAGATGTTGATAAAATAACCTCTGAATACCATCGATTAAAGTGAAAAAGTAACATCCGGTTGCTTCAAGCGAAGCAAAGAAAGTTAAAGATAGGAAGCACAATCCGCACACGACCCTAGAGAAGGGAAAAAGCGTCGTCTGCTAAAATTTTGATTACGAACATTTGGTGAGATATCAGAACTTGCCGAAGAGGAGGCAAACTGTGATAAGTTATAAATAACCGGGAAGATTTGGTGGCCCACGCACCCCAACTCTTTCACTGCTTGCGCAATCTTTCCTAGGCAGTCTTTTCTGGAAAGATTTATGGCCCTACTGACCTTAGACTGTCGCTACAAGTGGATGAGCGCGTTGCAACACCTTCTTATCTACCAAGGTGATAAAGAACTTCATGCTTTGTCAGGTAAAAAATCATCGTGCCATTGTTTTAATTTTGGAAAGTGCCTGGGAATCTTATATTCAAGACGTCTGCAATGGAAAACCCCAATTCTATGAAAACGTTTATTTGCTGAGATCCCAGGTCAAATAGGGGTCGATTTTGATCTGTTTATACTGAAAAATGGTTTGTTCGTTTGTGCCGAATATTCTCAAAGTTGTGAAACATCAACCAGGGTATTTTCAGCTTTTATCTTGTTACAGCTTATCACAATTACTCCTGCAATAGATAAAATCCCGGTAATGTGCTTATTTTTGCTTTGTGATTCATGGACTTGATTTTCCAACAACACAGAAGGCACTATTTTCCAAAAACGCAGATATTCGAAAAATACTTTTCTTCAGTGCAACAAACAAAAATCAAACGCAAGCATTGCTTGATTTTCACGTACTTTTTTCACAACATTTGTTGCTGTTCTCAGACGAAAAACATAGCTCAAGTAATGGAGTTCTCGGTGAAAGGAGGTAAAGTTCCTTAGATCACTTCATGAATATTTTCTCTAAGTTAAAGTGTCTTCGCTTAAAAAACTCAAAAACAAACATTTCTGATCGTTGGTATACAAAAATGTTTTTCCTGCACGGACTTGAAAATTACCCTTAGGCGAACTTTGAATTGATGATTCAGATCTGAGCACAATTAATCTTTATCACATCAACATTTTTCGTTAGGTGAATGTGGTGGAAAACGTTAGCTTGAACTGATTAGCTTGCATGGGTAGAATATTCCTAGATGACCACTTGAGGTCTTTAGCTGCCATCCTGATTGCATCATGCACATAGTGTGGTATAAGCATTGCCCGCCTTTGGTGTGCAATTGTATACAGCTTTGAATGATGTGTTACTGAAGTTGAAAAACATGCATACACTCTCAATCTTGTTTTAAAAGGTTTTACTGTAGGATACGTTGGAAGTGCTTATCTAATTAAGCCAGTTTTGTATTTTGCCTGGACATGTGAGTGACAAGTGATTATATCGGTATAAGTTTCCTCAAGTAAAAACCGGAAGTTTGTGTTTAGCCGCTTGGCCTGCGTTAGTCAAGCAGACCACAAAGTTTCCTGTCAGTCGACTTACTTCCTTGTCGGTCTGACTGATGAGGCTTTAAGTTAATATTTCCTTCTTTGTCGATGTCACGTAATGAGTCTACCTTTTAGTGAAACTCTACGTTTGAGTGAGACAAAGGCAGACCCGCAACCAAAAACGGTGCTGGGTGAGCAACCAGGCAATAGCCCCATCCGAAATTTTCAAATACATGTTTAGTTGTGAGGTACAACAACAACTTGCAGTCATTTTGCACCCCCCGAAAATATCAGCTGGTTGCGGGCCTGGACAAAGGCGTGGAAGGGTTTGTAAACAAAGGCAGGAACTAGATCGGACAGAGCAAAATTTTGTAATTCCTCAAAAATATGAAACCAAACAACTCTATCTCAAAAATGTTATCGAAACAACTTTTGGAACCTGTGATCGTTTGTAAATACAATGAGAAAACATACACTACAGCTCACTGAATAGAGCATATAACTTTCCTGCAACCACAAAGAAGTTCTATTTCTCATAAAAGACGCTTGTATTCTGCAAAGAAGTTTGCGATGCTTCGCACAAATAATCAAATACTCTAAGTTAATTTTATTCTCTGTGTAGAAACAGCATATATAAATGTTGATTTGGTGACACGTGGCACTTGCATATACTGCAGTGAAAACATCACAAAGATTTTGCTCATTTTACACGAATATTGAACATAAAAATGAAAATCTATTGATAATTTGAAGACTTGCGAGGGCTAAAAACTTGATTTTTTTTATACTTTATGTTTTTATCTTGGCAATGTTTGTAGAAAAATTGAACAACGTTTTCAGGCAATCCACAGTAATAACCAATTATTTTTATTAATGGAACTCTGAAAACACATCAAACATAAAGAATATTTTCAGGCTAAGCATACAAGTCGGAAACGACTTTTTCTAATCTTCTTTTTGATAAAGAATAAAGTGTGATAAATTGTGAAATACACACATTATCAAGGGTATTGTGTAAGGATACTAATAAGCAATGGCGTAAGGATATTAATCAAATATTTTGTCTGACACACAGATAAAAAGGTATTTAAACTTTGCATTTTGATGCATTTCGTACACTGGTAGCTTTCTGGTTTACCGTTTGCGATCCGTTTATAATGATAAACAGAGCGATCTTGCTAACCCAAGGAGGCGGAAACGAAAGATCAGATACTGATGCAAGCACCTTGATACAAAGATGATGTTGTAAACAAATTGTAACAAGTTATCTGAAAGCTACTATTTTGCAACCGCACATGCACTTTTTCCATTCAATCCTTCCTACATGCTGAACAGATTCTGTGTTCTGCTGCATACTGCAAATGAATCTTTTTAAGAGTATTTCTGTCACATCCTATTGCAACTAATATGACGCTTAGAGTTTTATTTCGAAAATCATTTTTGTGTATCAGGATTTGCAACGTTTTCCTCGATTCCTACTATCTGTTTCTTTGGCACCTGTTTTGGTTAATCTTGACACCACCAGAGAGGAAAACACTTTTCACTGGAAAGTCCTTGTGGATGAGATGATGTGGCATGAAGTGATGATGAAGTTTTGCCAAGCAATTAACGTCTTTTTCATAAGCGTATTTAGAGTTTTTAAATCTTAGTTTCAGTAGTCGAATTGTATCTTTTCGCTTTTACTATTTTTTTGCAAGTCGCACCATGAAGATATACATAAAAGGTTTCTTGCGACATTTAATGATATAACGTAAGTGTGGTTGAATTGATCGTGGCTCTTATGAATATATGACCGGTTTACAATCTTGCTGAATCGGATGCAAACAGTGGATTGGTGAGATGAGAAGCATAACGCAAAGCACAGACTGGTTTTAACGAAATGCTGAATTTCTTGGTCTACACTGAAGTACACATTTTGTAATTTTCTACAGAAATTCATTCACATTCACCTATGGTCGACACAAAAAGTATGTTCTAAATTGAAAATGTCGTAATTTTCTTAATAAAGTGTTAGAAAATATTAATTGAGAAGAAGGAAAGATGTGCACTTGCAGGCTTGGTTTTGCCGACGAAACCAAATGTTACAACTTTGCTTTTCTTAAAAGGAGTTCTTAAATGTATTCGAAAAGCAATTTTCAGTTACCCTTGATCAACCTGACCGTTAATAAATGAATGTTTGTTCGCAAAGCATAAATACAAATAAAGTGATTTGTTTTTCAACACTTGTTTCTTCATTTCTTGATTAATACTGGAATAGAAAAAAAGATTACAATTCAAGCAATGGAGGAAAAGAGTAAAGTAAGTTGCATCCCCAAAATTGCACCGGAAAAGCCCTTTTCGTGAGCGTTTGCTATCGTAGTTCGAAACGTATCCTACATCAGGAAAGAATGTTTGTTATTTTCGTAAAAAATGAAATCTAGGCGAAAAACTTCGCAGAAACAGTTTATAGCGCAATAAACATGTTCGAAAATCTACTGTCTTCGTTGGTCAACGCTGCTCACTAAGAATTGGAAGTTGCTTCGCTTTTTGCAGCCATCGAAGGTGCTTACGCTGTTTAGAAGTCCACGTTTTACATTAAAAATTTCGAAAAGCTGTTGAGTCGGACAGTCAGATTCTCGAATATAGTAATGCAATCAAGATAAACCGAGATTTAGAAAAAGACTTAAATGCTGGACACACTTATTTCAAAGTTACGTTTATAATTTGAATGTTTATTTTGCGACTTTTTAAACTAATGGTTGGGAAGCTGAGAATTTTCCCACACTTATTTATTTATTCTGAAGTATGCAGCCAGGTGGGCATTACGTGAGCATATTTAAAAGTACATCTGTACGGAGGTGCTTATTTGGTCATTATTGTTTCTACCAGAAATACAGTAGATCAAGTTTATATGAGTTGTTCGACCTCAAGTAATCATAACAATTGACGTTAAGATCAAAATATGATATTATCAGTTTCTTATTAAAATGAATCAAACATTGTATGCCTGTTTTATGGGAGAAGAGAAACCATGTTGAAAACAAACTGCCAATTTAAAAGTTTGCCAAAAGGTTTATTGAATCTCTTTGCAAAAATGGATTTTATTGGTAGTTTGTTACTTACCATAGGCGTAGGTACACAATCTGGGGAGCTACAGCGTTTTTCACGAAAAAGTGTGTGTACGCCCAAAAAGTGAGATTTCAAAAAATTTTGCATTATACCTTCTCCAAGTCATAAAAGCACATCTAATGCAATTTTTACCCCACTAAACCAGAAAAGTGTTACTGCAAAAATGTTTTCCATGTTTGATATGATTTCTCCCGAAAGCAAAAAATTTTGTTGGGAGGGCTGCAATCGTCTCAACACCCGCCTCTTGCGCCTACGTTACTCGAGTGACTGCATTTTCAGATGGAACGTGATTCGGCAAACAACCGCAATTTGTATTCATAATGGCGTTGTGACAAAAAGCTGTCTTCATTGAAGAGCTTGAAAACGAGATAAAAGTGTACTCATTGCACTATAAACTTGGCCATTCAAATACATTTTAGTCAATAGCATACATTATGTAACCTACCAAACCATTAATGTTCAAAAAATATTTTAGAATTGCAATGTACTTTAAACTGGAAAAATTATTTCCCATGCCTCACTTAGTAAATGAATTATAGTGACACATTTTGCCCGTAATAGATTTAATTTCATTTTATGGGGTTTAATGATGGTCTTGAATCAAGCAGTTGTGTACCGATGCCCGCGCAATGTTAGAATCACCTTTTCAACGTAGAATCAACAAATGAAGATGTTTATTACGAGCACACATTTGGCTCTGATAATTATTATCTTCACCTCTACTGCTCCAATAGAAAGAAGGCCATTGGACGGAAGAAGGAGAAGAAATAAGCAAAAGAATGAAGAAAACAGAGGAAGGCCAATGTATGTAAAAACTGAATTCTAGCGGATCATGGAAAAGAAGAGATTTGTATGTTTTATTAAAACTATGTCAATTATTACGAAAAGCAACAGAGACAATTAAAACTTTCGTGATAATATCAAACTCGCATTTTAAACTCTGTGGACTGCTTTGCAATGGTAAAACTGTATCAAGACAACAACGGCCCGGACAAATCTAAATAAAAATGTAATGCACCGTAATTGGAAAGATTTAGGAAACAGGTTGGTAAAAATTGTAGTTTTGTTGATAGAATATTCACTATTTCTCTCTCTGGTAAGAAACTAACAACGAAGCTACCACAAACATTTCCGAAATAAAAAGGTTTCATAATGGGTTAAAAAATCCCCTCATTTGCGGCGTATTGAAGCTGCTGTCGCAAGGTTTCATGTCAACTGGCTCGTCTTGTTGGAAATGCTCTACAAGGGGACTGATTTTATGTAGCATAGGCACTGAAGACATCTTGATATCTAGTCCAGTTGTACCTCTGTTTATTTTGAAATACCACTGCCAAGTTGGTTAAAAACGTGTATTGCAATGTCATCTCCAGCTGTGTGCAAGTTGTTGAGTAGTGGTCTCGAACAGGGGTCGGCAGTCTTTTTAGTACTGCGGACCGGTTTCAGCTTGGCACTATTTTGCGAAACGGCCCTCAATAACATAATGGATGTGTGGCACCTACAAATTTATTACAACTTATTAAGTTATCATGGCACTAATTCAGTGACAGATCTAGGCTAGCTTTACCGGAATAAGATTCTCTGCCCCGTAGAGATCATGGTAGTCAATGGCACCCGCACTGTGTTCCTTATGTCAGTCGTCCCACCAGTCACTTTTGGGCCAATTTGCACTTCGTTCCGCACGGCCCAGTAACAATTTCGTCAGGGACCGGCTGTTTTGCCGACCCCTGGTCCAGAACATCACAAACGCAAATGTTCTTCCCAATGCCCTTCCAACACGTTGAGAACACGCTGGAAAATAAACGATTTCACTTGAGTGATGTTCGAAGAGATTGTTATTGTCTTCACCCAACTCACTGTATTAAAATAATGTAAAATCTCGAAAACGTGTCGTGCTGCAAGATATTATCAAACGTGGTAAAACTTTGCTGCAGACTGAAATTTGTAACTGCCTTTTTCCGCGGCTGCATTTTGCCGAGTCAAGGCAAAGGTTTTCTCATTTGTGTTAATGACTTTGCAGATGGTCATGCAATACCAACACTTTTTTTGCTGATGATACAGCCTTAGTTGAGCCAAGTTCAAATATAATTGATCTGCAAAACACTATTAGAAATGAATTTGGTAATCTTCAATAATGGCTCTTTCAGAACAAAGTAACACTCAAATTAACTAAAACTAACTATTTGTTATTTCATCCAACGGAAAAAGGCCGCATGCATAATTTCTTACTCCGTCGTCATGGCAACATGATATTTCAGACCAAAGAATCTCAGTTTGTGGGGCCTTTCACTGATGAAAGGTTGAACTGGAAAGCTCATATTTCACATTTAATTTAATTTAATTTATTTGTTTATAGCAGACACGAAGTCCATAGTATGAAAACACACACTCTGCAGAACGCAGGTTGATAAAACAGACAATACAGAACGTAGTACAAGACATTGAAGCCGGCGAAATCACAGGGTTACAGACACTTTTTGCAACTGCATTGAAGACAGAACCACAGGGTTACAGACACATTCTTAACACTATTGTTAGCTAACACGTAACACTTGCTACAGCACTACTGCGGAGTAGGGCGCTAATTGCTAACTTGGTCTAGTTTAGGTAAAATGCGAAAGCGTTGTGGCTTGACACGCCATCGATCAAACGGACACTGCAAAGTTCGATCACTCAATCACATTTAAATCATCCGTTGCACAACGTTTTGATGTCCTTGTACAAATTTAGAGAATATCTTTCAAAACATTTTCTAAAAATACTATACAATGTTCTCATAATTCAAATTTATCGTATGCAATAACTCTCTAGGCCTCAGCCTATAAAAGTGATTTGTAAAAACTTAATATCTAAAACAACCTAACAGTTGTTTGCATAACATTTGCTGATATTTACATAAAAATTTAAACACCCTCGACAAAAAAACATAAAATTTAAACTCAGTGATTTATAACACGATGAGCTTGGAAAGCATATGTCTAAGTACATAACAATGAGACACCTTTGCACGTTGAAAAGTATCAAGTGTTTTTGTGTTAGGCGTAGCCACAACACAAGGCAATCAGTAAAAGATGATTAGCCTGCTTAACTTTACTGAGACATCGGAAGCAAGATCAAAACATTTTCAAGTACCTAGTACCAAAATTTGGAACTCCATACCAATAAAAATTAAGAAAAACATTTCTCCAAATTCAAAAACTACATCTGCTAGAAAATAATACTTTGTTTTTTTTCTCAGCCGAGTAAGCTACTGACATTTTTAAAAAAGACGCTGGACGAAAATAAAGACATTTTGTGTGTGTTGAATGGGTTTTTGCAATGAGCAATGATTATTACCTGATCTTGTGTCGTTAATATTTCATTTGTTCACATATTAACTCTGACGTCAAGTCTGGGGCGATTTCTGGTACATTGAAGCTTTTTCGATATGTATCTGGTTTCTGCTTATTTTTTTGTGTTTTTGGCTGTGTGTTACTGATTCTGGGTAGGCCCAGGTGCTATGCTATCAAACCTTTCATGGACAAGAACCGTGTTTCCAAGTAAAAATGGAATAAACTTATAGTGGTGAATGTGTTTCCTAAATATATCTGTATGTAAACTGTGGATAGCCTAGACAAGCTCTCTTTAACATTGTCTGAAGTAACGTGGTTGACTGTGAGCTGCTATGATATCTTTTTGCCGGCGTAACTTTGAGCTGCTCTTTTCAACTTTCTGAGAGCTACCACGTTGTATTTTTGAGCAGATATCTCTATTGTGGGTGCAGCTATGTAGACAAAGGTTTTGTATGGGGATTACTGTTGTTGTAAGCTGCATTTTAAATTGATTTAATTCAGAGGGTGTTTTGGCTTTGTTCCTCGTGAAGATGTTGTTACTCTATTGCAACATCTTTATATTTATTTGCAATTTTTTGTTTTCACAATGAAGTTTCGCTTGTATTTTGTTGTTATACATGAACTTGTGGGGGCAGTGGCCCAATGACCGCTACGTCCGTCGCTTCCTGAACTATGACGTGGAAAAAGACTGAAATTTTCTGTATACGTAATTCTTCTTCGCAGCTGTAAGCTTGTGGACTTGGTGAACTTCATTTTATAACGAAAAGTTCGTTTTGAGAAAACTCTATGTAGCGTTCTCATGAAATTGCGAACATTTTGTAAAAAGTAGTTTCGTTCTTGGATCAAAAATAATTTTAAATAAATCCTTTATTGCATTGTTTTCAACCCAAAAATGTTATCAAAATTTGGATTCAAAAAGTTTTCTCAATTGAAGGAGAACAAGAATGCATACACCTCAATACGTAGTGATCTCGATTTATGTGGAATAGAACATAAATTTTATATGCATCATTATACGATTTTAAATTTTTGGCGTGTTTTAACATGTACAATAATTGTAATTGTTCTTGACTGAAAAATTTCTAGCACAGAAGATGATTTAACACAACTTTGTTTTTTGCAACAAACTGCTATTGGGAGTTGATCGCAAGTGAAAGTTATTTTATTCCACTCCCTTTTACTTTGACAAGTTGTAATGCTGCATACTATAGCTACGGAAAGTGAATTCAATGCATCAAACGTTTTTACAATAATTTCCAAGGAGGTCGCTGAATGATATCAAACATTTTTGTTTGTCGCAGTGTTATTGTAGGCTGCTAATGAGATTTCGAAATAAACATAAAGCTGCTACTCTTCGAACCGAAACCTTCATTACAGACACGGGGAAGCAAATCTAATCAGACAGCACACAAAAACCCATAAAGCCGTCGTTTCGCTGAAAGACCCACTTTATCAAACAGCGCCATCAAACTCCATCTCAAGAAAGAAAAAGCGATTGCGAAGTTGCCTGCGGTTGCTCAATACACCTCCCTCGAACAGCTCATGATTAGTGGCCCGTTTTCGCTCTTGGCAAGAGTTGAAGGATAACATCGTTACCAATTCGGACAAATGAAGCGCTTTCAGGTAATTTGAGAACGGAATGAAAATTTACGATTGAGTTTCGTTTTTAAGTGAGAGAAAAATGTGTCCAACGCTCTAATGAACCTCAACAAACGTAAAAGTTAAAATAATATTGTTTGTTCTGCGATTTGTTTTGTTTTATTTAATGGCATTTTTGCCCGTAGCGTAAAGCAATGAAGGAAAGTATTGTCTAAGCAGTGAGTAGCCATGCAGTCAAATTTTGTCAAAAGAAAAGGAGTTCGAAGGAACGAATTTTTACATTGTGGTTTTCATTTCACTTGAGTACATCGACGCCTCTATCGTCTTCAGCTTTGCATGCTCTCTATGAAGCAGCACCTACAGTTGTAGCTGAAAATGAAAGTATGGTTGATTGCTAGACTGTTGTTTGGATTTGTGATTAGTTGGGAGACGTTACTAGTTTAAAAAAAATCTATTTGGCGAAGCCAACAATATGCCACCAATTATTTCATTTTTTTGTTGCAGTTCACTGTTTTATTTGAAAAAGGTGTTTTTTTTCAGCCCGACTGTTCTTTGATTGATGCAGCACATGAGAGGAGTGAAGTGAGTGTTCTACTTTCGCATACTGCTTGGGTAGCGGGTTAAAAGATATATTTTTTATTCTGCTCACGAAATTCCAACATTTCCACAGCTTGCTTTCCACAGCAGGTTTGAAGCAACCAATCAAATGAAAACATAGTTAGCCTGCATCCAGGAATTACTTGGGTTCCATCACCGCCATAAAAGTTGTTTAAAACTTTCGACGATTAGTTAATTTTTTCCACTGAAAATATATTTATGCGTATATAGTAATTGGAGATTTTACCAAGTCCTGTTTCTATCTCATACTTCAGGTGTTTTTGTCAAACAATTTCCGTTTCGATCAACTAAATCGGAATAATAACTATATTTAGGAATTAACCTCAGCATAGCGTAAACTCGAAGCAAGTTTAATACCCGAAACTGTTTGAATTTCAAATTAACATGTCCTGTAGAAACCGTTTTCTTAAAGCGTATGCAGGTGACTCTCATCTGTGCCTGAGTCATAATTACTGTGGGTGGCTCTTCTTAGGATCGCGCTTTGTTCCTGGAGAGTACTGCTGCTGTTTCGGTTTCGTGATGCCTGTAAAGGAGTCAGGGACTCCTATGTCTGAAGATATTGGCCTGGCGCCTCTCGTCTGAGGTTATGTCAATGGTCAAAGTGTTGGTAGTTGTGATTTGTGTAACTGTGGACTAAAAAACACTTTGTCATTCCTTCTGTATGCTCAAAATAACATTCTAACAACAACTTGCATGCCTGTTGATAAGTTTATGCACTTTTATGAAAGCACTCTGCTTCCATCACATTTTAACCATTATTTCAAATCTATTCAGTCAGTTCATACATACCCCACCAGACTCGAAATTTTAAAATTTTTTCTTACCCGGGGTAAACTCTTCAAGGGCAATGCTCCCTCAAATTCATTGGACCCAAGGTATGGTTAAAAATACCTGACCATATCAAGTTCGTTTTGAGTTGTTCATTGTTTGTAATTTGTATCATGTGATTTTTCATCATGTTTTACTGTATATTTTATACTTATCAGACACTGCAAAGTTTCCCTTTATGTTGGGGGTTACTCTTTATATCTGTCTGTCATTGATATTATTTTCAACTTGTTTTTTCTCGTATAATCATTTGCATTGTCAAACAAATGTGCATAAATTTCAGTGTTTGTTCTCTCCACACCTGTGAAATTAAATATCTTATCATTATAACTACGTGTACCTAGGCATGCACTCGTATGTAAATATCATGTCTGTTTTTTATCACCCTGTCTTTTGTTTTTACATGGCTACCAATAGTACTGAACGTTGTATTGCAGGGTTGGTAGACTAGATGACCTCATGGTCTTTCACCAATCCTTGGTGACAAAGGAACCAGTAAATGCTCATTGCTTGTGTAGAACTTTGCTTTTAAATGATGCTATAGCTTCTGCATTTAACTTATATTCTACATAATGCTGCATGATCTATTGACTTGTGAACCATTGTTTTGTCGCAAAAAAAGAATGGATTTGATACTTTACCTACTTGTGGGACCTCCATATTTTTCACTGGGTACCGCGTTAATACCCACTCTCAAAGTGTCTGCCATTGAGATTTCCTCTTATTGCGTCATGTATTTCTCCAGCCATTTTCAGAAAACATTCAACGCAGAAGTTTCCAACCATGCATATGAACGCTTTTATCTAAGTGTTCATGAACGCAACAGAGCATTTTAGGATAAATTTAATCAGATCTTCTTGGTTTTTGTTATAAAATGTGTGTCCTTTTTCACAAACATTTGCGCTGCTATATGGGCTGTTTACATCCAGAAAATGAACTAATGATCATCATGCTTGTTCTCACTTGTAATACTTCAGGAATTTTCAATATCTTAGTTTTGGTACTTTTGCAGTTTTTACTAAGATTTAGGAGTTTTTAAGTGCAGCATTCAAGAGGCAAGATGTCAATAATATTCGGTACTACTTTCCTAATGATACTTGAATTTGATTTTTGTTCGTTTGTATTGTTTACAAATGTGCATTTATACAAATGTGCATTTAAAGCGAACAAAGTAATGAACAGAAAATCATCTCAAAACGAGATATATTTTCATTACTATCATGGAACAAGGATTATCAGAGTTTGTATTTCTTCTGCTACGTAATTTTGTGTCTATGCTTTAACAAAGGTGTTGATTGAAGGTAACAATGCAGTTCTTGCGAGAAGCTTTTTGCGACGCACCTGGGAGAAGTTTAGATTGCTGGGATAATAAAGTAAAAATATTTTTTGTTTTTAGTGAAAAGTTTCACATTCACATTGGAAAGGTTAAAATTACAAAACAATTGAATTGCTTTCTGCTTCATTTTGTGAGAGCAGAGCAATGTGTGTTTTGACTCATTAAGAAGTGAAAACAACCTCATTTTTCATATTTGCCACCAAAATGAAGCACAATGCTATATGATTAATGCCTGGTTGATTCAATTGCATCTGAATTTAATTTCACAATAAGCACAATTAAATTCACTTAATTTAATTGGTGGTTTATCATATTGAAAAAAACGGCGTGGTTGACTTGGTGCCTTACCTTGACCTCTAAAGCAACGATCTGGATTTTTAAATACCTAAGGTAAATAAAGAGAACTTTTATACTTACATTTTACTTTAGTAATTTAAGCAGACAATGTTGCCTAAGAAAAAATGTGATCTGTCTTGAATGATATTTCCAAAAGCGTGTTAGTAAAGAGTAATTAATTAAACATTTCGTAATTATCCTAAAGTAACTAGTCTCCGCTAAGTTGACGCAGTCGAAAATAAATCAGCAAACGTTTTTAACAGGAAGTCAAATTCACGTGAGTTTGCGCATCTTCAGTCTTGGACTCTGCAAGCATTGCTCACGGGAATAATGCTTACAGTAAAAAGGATGAATTGTTTTTGTGTCTTATAGCAAGTAAATCCTTACGCCAGTATACGTCAGTTTACCTTACGACCTTAAAACCGCCTTTCTGCTTGTGTATCCACTGCGGGTTATGGTTGAGTGACCGGAAAGCTGCTCACTGTGTTTACGTTGCTCCGTAATTGGCGCAAATTGTTTTTCATCTGTAGTGCAACTAGATTTATGAAATCGCCATGTTTTCCAATTATTACTAGGAGGTTGTGCTTAGTTTTCTTCATTTTAGTCTATAGAGTTTGCTTTAAAGATTTTAGGACTGACTGACCGTTACCTGAAGTCTTTCTATTACAAAATTTGCACATTGATTCTGTTGGATCACATTTACGGAGACTAATTTCTTACAGTATACGTATAGATAAGAGAAGTGCGGATCATCGCTAAGTAATAAAGGCAGAGCCAGTCGATTGATGTACAAAAGTGTGCAGAAAACTGGAGTTTTCAGTTGTAACTATCCTTTTACTTTCACGCTACGGAAAAGCTCAACTTGCAAAAAAGACTGCTTTCCTGCAAAAATCAAACTGGACTAAGTTGGGGCTAGACATATTTAACAACAAAGAGGAGTTATGCTTAAAATCTTGTGAAAGGTGTTGGAAGAGTCCCAATATAAATTTCCACTTAGTGTTTTTCAGTTTCTGGAAACAGTTAGAACTAAAATGATTTCTTTGGTAATTCTATTGATAAGTTTTGCTGTGTATGTGTATTACTATGTCAAAGGATACATTCCAGACAAGAACACTCTTGCATTCAAAGCCCTGGCATCAACGATAATTCTTGTAGTGTTTTGTGGGTATGTATATGTCAATTATGATGTGGCATGCAGCAAGGTTTGCACAATCAAGTTGGAAGGAAAAACAGTCCATTGACAGAAACAAACGCTTTTCGTGCTTCGTTTGCAACTCTTTTACGTGCCATTTGGTTTATCAGCATGCAGCCAAATATCAATTGGGTTTTCCGGTTTTCCTAAAATGTAATCCTGTTGGTTTGTTATTTGCACAAAATGAAAGATAGCAACAGCAGGCGCTAATGTTTGTAACCAAACACAAAAAATGCACACAGAAAGATGATGCACAATTTTTGTGCAGGATCGGTGGAGAAACGTTTGGAACAGCATTGTTTTCCTTCTCCTTTGGTCTACACATCATGATGTTGCAACCTGTGCACAGACAAGAACAGGAAGACGATGCTAAGATCCACCGGTTGCAAAAACGATTACAGCACCAGTGGGACGAGAACAATGAAAGAGAACAAGACTTACGAACCCCAGCTGACACATATTCCCCCGTGCAAACCTTGCCGTTAGAGTTTGTGCATGAAGAAGAGAACATGCAACGACGAGAACAAGACACTGGTCATCTGGAAAGGTATTATAAGAGACGTTTCACGAAAAGGAGATAACTCTTTCTTGTTTTGCCGTTGGAAATGACTATATGTTTTGAATTAAATGCCCTATAACACCTGGTTTGTAATTTAGTTTCTATTGCAACAGTAGTTCATAAACAGTTAATATCTTACATGAGAGTACACAAACCAGCTTTCACACAAAAATGCAGCTGCAGACGTTTCCATCCTTTTTATTCCAAGCCTTTTGAAGCTTTATTTGCTTACCTTCTAAGCAAAAAAGCACAGTGTTTTAACAAAATTTACAATGAAATGCAGATGCGCTTTTGACACAAGGATTGTGTCATACTACTACATAACAATTTACATTTCAATTCCGCTTGTTACATGAAAAGCTGCACGAACCGTGCTTCCATTCACAGCGAAATCATTCAAACAATTCTCTGTTTTCAGATACGCACAGAGACGCTGACTAGTTTAATAGTTTTGATGACGCCGGTATCGCTGTATAGAAAAGCGCAAGGTGGTGAGGCTAACGGTTCTGTCAGGATGAGGCCACGAAAGCCCTGCTTGTGCTCCACCTTTCATGGTCAAGCATATGTCCTCCTGCTTTCCCTTCCATGAATGTTGGTCATAAGCGAATGTGAACTCCTCTATCGATCGATTTTTCGTGATTTACATCTGCCCTTGTCTAGTCGTGAATGGAGTTTTTTTTGCGCCAGTGACGTGAACGTTTTTTGGTTGTAAAGTAGGACTCAGAGAAAGTACTCGAACTGTATTTTCAAACACACCTGGGCGCAATTTTGTTATAAAAGGGGGACAGCTTGATATAAATCCAATATAGTCATCGGGCCATTCGGAAGTGAAATTATGTAAATACAGATTCCCAATATTGTTTGTAGAGGTGTTTTCAAAGCAACACTAATCACACTTTGCTTTATCCCTACAAATGATTTAGAAATTAATAAACTTAATTTTGTTGTTGGACATGGTATTGTAGTTCAGCTTGATTACATTACTATCAGACTATGATACAGTCAAGCAACGCAATATAGTAGAACACATCAATTGGGTTTTATCAGAGCTGTTAGTTGGAGTGCACAAAACGGTGAATCGCATTGGTCGCACGTGCATATCACTCTTAAGAGTAGAACACATCGATTTTCATGCATTTTATACGACGTGTGGGTTGCAGCTCGATTTGATGTCTTGTTTAAGTTGCTTAACCTTAAAGAAGACCATAAATTGCAAGGTACGATATATATATATAATGCAAGGCAAGGTACCTAAATATTTTTCTTGCACATTTCTGCTCATTAAAATGATACAAATCCTTAGCCACTGGACATCATGCATGCAGTCCCACTCCTAGCCAAACCTCCATTGATATCCTCTTATTACAGTAGCAAAAAATGTTTGGCCAAAATTAACGTAGTTTACAAAATGATTTACAATTTATTTTAACTACTGATGAGTGGAGGATGTATCCTTTCAATCTCCCCTTGTCAGCCCCTGCATACTGTTGGGTACCCTTTTGATTATCCAAACATCGTTTGTCTAATACCCTTTCCCAACATCAATCAAACTCCCAAGCAGAATTATCCAAGCCAACTGGAGAAGATTCAAGGTATCCAAAAGAAAACGAACCAGAAGTCTTTCTGAATACATACCCATATACCAATCTAGCCTACAATATGATTTCTGCATACCTAATCATCTGGTGACCAGGTCCGCAACTAAGGGGAGGGCTTCGCCCCTTTAAAAAAACTTTCTCCCCCCTGAAAAATGTCTTGGACATATTGTATGCATAACCCTTGTTTTCGTTGTTACATGCTATATAACGCATTGTTACATGCTATCAATGTAAAATTTGGGCCTCCTTCAGCAAATCATTCGTCCCCCTGGTGTCCCAATCTGGTTACGGGTCTGCTGGTGAATGTTGCCTTGTGCCTTCTGTCAGTTATGCCACTCATTTCAGTCTTTTCACAATCAAATTTTTCAGGTTTAACATCAAATTTTAATAGGCGAAATTAATGTCAAAAGTTTTATTCTAGAGTCATACATGCATAACGACACGAAAATATATTTGAGATTAAACAGAAATCAAAATGAACAACGGTGAATTGGAAAATAGTACCACGTTTCACCTGAAATTACCACGAAAAAATGTCCAGCAAAACTAGGTGTTACGTAGGCTCACAGGTGGCGGAACCTGGAGGGCCGCATGGGTCTAGGCTCCCCCACTTTTTCTGAGAGACTAGCCCTCCCACTTTTAAATTTCGAATTGTGCCTAAATACGTTTAAGTAACAATTCTTATTGGGTCCATTGTTAAAGTAAATTGTTTTTGTGTAAAGTAAATTGTTTTTGTGTAAAGTAAATTGTTTTTGTGTAAAGTAAATTGTTTTTGTATAAGACTATCAACAACTAGTTACATTTATGCGCTCAAGACAATGTAGTGTAGGATAGATAGGGTGTTGTGCAGATAGGGGTCGTTGAGGGCTATCAAATTTTGAATAAAATTGCTTAAACATGCTGACAAAGTTTAATGACCTCATATTAAATGTTCTAATTCTTTTGACGTGCACTTGTTCCCCCCACTTTGAAAATAGTACCGCCACCCATGCGTAGACTACGTGTAAAGCAAATGTAGCGCACTTGGATGAAAGCATTGCTGCACTGTGGGTACAAATATTTTTTGAATATGATGGTCACCCATGTCGTCACATACAAGAAAAAAGGCTAAATGTATAAGCTATCGTCAATTCCTGGTCAAGTCATTAAGTTTTGAGCTATAGGACAATATATAACTAGGTCAATACTTCTCTAAAGTTTTGGTGGAAATCCTGTTTACTAATGGTTGAAGACAGTCTTTTGCAAAACTACCCATCCTAAAACTTAGTCTCCACAATAGTGCTGCTGTTTGTTTTCGGCAAAAACTTCGTAGAATTTTGCCTGAAGATGTAACTCTAACATTATAGGCCAGGCTTGTATCTTTCAGTTTTACGCTGTCTGTTTCTGAATACGTGACAACCACAGTTACATTAAAGCAAATTAGCCAACGTTTTTGCACGAAACAAATCACGGCTGTACTGTGATCTCTCACGTGCGCAGCCGTTAAACTTCACTGTTTCAAGAAAGCGACCTTCTTACAGTAAACCACACTAGATAAATGTCGGACAGAGGCAGTTAACAATCTTTTGCGGTCTCTAGACACTTGCAAAATGCTAAAAATCATTTTTGAAGTAAAAATTTATAAAAATATCAGAATCAGTGATACCACACAACTCTGTTTCAACATCAACAACATGAAAAACTCTTCACATAAAACGTGACAAATGTAACATTTAGTTTTGAAACTTCTTCAAATACAAATTAATCGAGAAGGTGGGGGGGACATGGCATATTGGGGGGGACATGATCATTGGTGACCGCAATGATCATTCTGCATTCAAAGCGTGTCAGCTTCAGTCAAACCTTTTTCGTACTTATCACCATTTGACTATCAATAATTATTGCTATGACTACTGAAGATGTATTAGACCTTTCAAATACGGTTTTACGTTGCGAACCTTGTAAATTCTACAATTTAACCCAATTGCAATGCTTATGTAACAAAACTAGTGGTCTATTCCTAGTACATTTTAATACCAGAAGTCTAGTTAAAAATTTAAATAAGATTACCGACTGGTTAGACATTTCATCTATCTTTCCAGATGTCATTGCCATAAGTGAAAC
>Ga0210059_1005228_pt1 | contig 20897 bp, 14 predicted proteins | sample Ectturendosymbi2_FD_188042 | JGI IMG/M metagenome (GOLD analysis project Ga0210059, IMG submission 188042) | Ecteinascidia turbinata endosymbiont from Florida, USA - Sample 2 (SPAdes) (version 2) | ecosystem: Host-associated > Tunicates > Ascidians > Unclassified | place: Key West, Florida...
CGGGGTTGGTTGACCAGATGACCGCCACGGTCTTTCGCCAATCCTATGTGACACAGCGCCCCTCTTTGTTTACACTGATCAGCTATTGTGCCATTGTATTCTCATTTGCTCTAATGTTCGCTAATGATTGGTTTACTGCATGCGATGGCTTTTATGGTGCTTCTGCTTGTTGGCTGAGTCATATGAAACAATAAACCATTACCATTACCATTATTTCTAACTTTGTGCTTTGTTTTTTCAAGGAAAATAGCAAATCCAAACTTTTCATAGAGCAACCAGTTGGATAAATCAGCCGGTCAACCCACAAGTTTGAACTTTGAGGTAGGATTGTAAACACTTAAGATGTTCTCCGAAATTTTCGTAAGTTTTTCTCCGCAAATTGTTTGAAAATCTTGACACATTTGGACCATTGTGGTCTGGGAACATGAAAGTGTTTCTCAAGAAACGTTACATGTCATTTTGCCGTCCAGAATGTTAGGTGGATTTCTTTTAATGCAAAGCCCAGAAACACGAATAAAATGAGCCAGGGCCATATTTTACCACTAGTAGAGTATTATTGCATACACTGAAATATTGGGTACATACAGGTTCCAGTGTGACCCATAGTGTGCCATTTTTATGTTCAAGTGTAGAACTTGTGCAACATTCTGTCATGTAAGTATGTTTTTCTCATACTCCACAAACCTTTCGAATTGATACAACAGTGTACAACCGCAAAATCACAATGTCGGGCTAACTGCGAAATCCACCTCCTAACTTTGCAATTGTAACATGCATATAGCCAGGGTATTTTGACCTTAGTGACCGTTAAGACATTTTGAGAAACCGCAACTGTTTCATCTGAATACCAAGATGGTCACGAACGCAGTTTTAGTGAATTTTGATGGTGGTTGTGCTGTGAGGTTATATACCGCATTTTGAGAGGCAATTGGAAAAAGTATGAGAGACCGTTTCGGTTCCTGAAAACACTTCAGAAAAACACTGCATATAGTTTGCTAAGTTTGGATAAAAGCGTCTTTTTCATGTTTCCACACACCAAGATGCTCTTCATAAATCAGTGGAGTGTGCTCCAGCCCATGTAAGCATCATGACTGCCATGTCCATCTGTGCCATTGCTTGTTTATGCAAACCTTGAACAGGGTCGGATCCATCCAGTAAGTTTAGGGGGGCCGATTTCAGTAATATTTGCTAGTCAAATCTCATAATGGTTTCGCTACTGTAAGTGAGAAGTATCCGCCACAAAACACCTGTGACAAAACAGTGGACAGCAAAATGGCCTCATATCGCGAATGCTGTCCTCCAAATTAAACAAAACCACGGCGAATAAAGTTACTTTCGTAGGTTTTCGAAGGGGGCGATCGCCCCAATCGCTCCCCCTAGATCCGCCCCTGACCTTGATAGTACAGTTTGAGCGAAAACTGAAAAAGGCGATCTTTGTTATTTCAACAGTTTAATAAATATAAACGCAAGAAGCACATATTTCAACTTTTCGGTACATGCGAGAACACTCGCTTATCACCTATGGTTAAATGATTAGAAGAACGGTTATTTACATGTATGTGAAATACCGTTTTCACAAAAAAAGAGCAAAGCGAAGTATGACAATCACATAGATCAGAAATGCAAGCTGGTGAGCGCCTGGATAATGATTACACTTTACAGGGTAGAAGCAACAATATAGGCAGACATAAGACAACAGGCGTGTACAACAACAATAGCGAAAACTTGTGAAGAAAAAAATTGTCTAGCTATATCTTAGTTTTTTTTACATTTACTGAGAATTTGTTCCCATTCACATGTAATATTTAGTGACATACCTGTTGCCATTCCCAGTGCACTTATGCACTGATTGGTCCATTAGATATTAGTCGAGCTGCTAGGTGGGATTGATCGGTTGCAATATAGTGACCTCGTGTCTTTGAAAGGTTTTATTGCAAGCCACTGATCTTTTGGAAGGCTGCGAGTAAAGAAAATACGTCATTCCCGGGCGATATACCACAATGGGCTTAATTTACGTCATCAGCATAGCTGGGACACGTGACTACTTCCCCGCCAGGAATGCAAATGACCTGAACATTTGGTGACTTGAAACTGTCGATATTTGTATTTTCGAAGGAAATGCAGATTCCTATTGTTACAATTATATTGTATAGCGTCTTCACTCCCACATGCGACGCAGTAGACTTAAGCATGCATGGCAGTAGCTGGAACACACAAATACATGAAACAACACGGAGATAGACACGTGGCAGTAGAAGAAAAGCATACGCTTTATGGCGATAGCACGATTACTTTGATGAAACACATAAATTTATCGGTGACCCCCCCTTGGTCTGCTTAATGTCCTAAATTACATTACACATTACATGAATTCCAAGTAAACCGATGTATAAAATGCATGGGGGAGTGGGAGGCTGCGAATGACCAGGGTTCATTTAGGCTGCAGACCTCCCTAGGGCGAAGCTACTTATTGTGCAATGGGAACAGTTTATATCAGTTTCAAGTAAACGTCTGATGCTCTTAGTATAAGGTTTAATAGGCGCAATGCGGATATATGTTTCATGGAAGCAAAATGCGTTGCAGGAAAAGTCAAGCCACCAGATGAAATTGATTTAACGTCACCACATGTCCAGTTTATCATTGATTTTTCTGATGGTTTGCCAAAGTTGGTTAAAGATTTCTTCATTAGAAGTTGGTATTTTTTCCATGCAGCCTCGTTCATTCCTTTATCCATGATGTGGTGGATTATCCAAAATTAGAGGACCAGCAAAATCAGCAGTAAGTTGTAGATCAATTGTTTATAATACTGTATTTCAAACCATTACCTATATTATCCCCTATCTTATTCAAACAGAATGAGTTTGGATACCAATGGCCCTATGGATATGAGAGAGAGGTATAGACTCAACCGGTCTCCTTTCCGGACCCTGCTTTGAAAGAAGATCTGTTCAATGAAACATTCGTTAACTATCACGTGAAACTTTGCATTACTGTATAGAGATTAAGAAATCTTCACCGAGTGCGAGCTGAAACCTACTTTTGAAAATGCTTGCCCGAGCAAGTCAAAATTGACTGCATCAAAAGCCTTCTCAAAGTCTAGAGAAATGAAGTAGTCGTCAATATGTTTGGTCTTAACATAATGGAAAATGTCACGCAGAAGGTTCAAAGCATTCTTGGCACTCTTATCTGACATTGCGTACTGATGTGTTTGTAAGCACTCGGACTTGTTTTAACCTGTCTTTTGTATAATTTTTAGGTTACAGTTAAGCAGAGGCATCGGCCAATATTTTATATATAAGTTTCGTCACTGTTTGCAGTTGTCAGTTGTTCAATCTAAGTTTTGTCTTTTTGAGCAACTAACTCGTTTTAAACGTTTTTGTGCCTCGGTCTCAATGTTCATAAAATCAGCTCGTGCCTTTGACAGCTTCTGCAGAGTTGTTTTGGAAAAAGGATTAATCAAATTTCATACACAAGAAAAGAAACGTACATAGTTTTTAAACCGAATTAAACTGATAAATTTAATCATGGTTCGCACCATTACTAATTGGTGTTTCTTAAAAATGGCTAAAGAAGATGTGGCGAGCAGTGCACGACTTAAGCGCCAAGTTGACAACATATTGGTCCTTCAGCACTTTTGCACCACAGCCGTAAAACTACAAGCAGTCCCGTAGTTTTATATGTGTTTGTTGACTATTCGCATTCACGGGCATGACTTGTTCTGTCCATTGTTCTTCGCTACATTCTGATATCAGGCGATGTTGAATCTCCACACGAGGCGCACAAGTGCAAGCTATTCAGACTTTTTGCAGAGTTTGCAATTTTCAGTCCAAACGAACCATAATCGCAATAAGCAGGTGCAAGAATAGAACACCAAAATATTTCAATCAGTGCATGAACTTAAGTAATGAAAGGATGGATCACTTGTTTTTAAAGAAAATCTTCAGCCACATCTAACACCTTCATACTTTGAAATGAAGCACTTTAACCCATTAGGCGCCACTTTTTCAATTTTGGAACATGCTGTATGGAGCTACCCAGCTTTCTTAGAAAGACGTCAGCGTTTGTTTGCTTATAATAGGTTGTTTTGCGACATAGTTTGCTTCACAAAACAGTCGTTATAAATTTCCAGTAACGTAATTACTTTGAGTATGATGTCAATACGTCACGGGCTTTTTTGAGTTTTATAATGTCCAGATTTGACAGAGCACCAAAACTACAGCAAGAAGTAAACAACAATAAAACTATTGAAGTTCTTTTTGTTGAAGGCTTCCCGAAAGTACTGACCAAATTTCTTACGTGCTCATTGGACTACGATGCCACCAGGGTTTTTCTTTTGAGTGTTCCGTTTTTGGAACAATGGCTGGAAGTGGGGTACTGTTGCGGCCAGTGGCCCAACTATACGGACAATACGTACGGACTGAAACCACTGCTTTAGGATAGCGTGAATCAGATTCACAGCTCGTGCTTGTGTGTTACAGAGTGAGAGACACGTCAACAGTACTTTTCTCCGGTAGGCTAGGCTGTAAAACCTTCAGCTGGGAGTTGTGTTCATAAGAGGATTGGTACAATTCAGTTGCAGAATGACAGAGATTTGCTGTACCAATTAGTCAGCGTTAGGTCATACATTTTTAGAACTAAACGTCATAATCTACTGTGATGTGATACAACTGGAATGCATCAAGCAGTTTTTAGTAAAGATTGCTATTTTTGTGTAGCGTAAGCAGGCAAATGTGCCTAGTACACCACTAGGCTACAAGTGTAAAGATTTCATGGCTTTTCCTAATATTGTCGTAAGAGTTTAACGCCGCAATCTACAAAAGCTCAGAGCATGCATATGTATGAACATATTGGCATGGCTGATCTTCATTTAATTCAGATGCAGCATAAGTGGTATTACCATTTGTACTATCAGGTGTATTGTATTGTTTCGCAGCTATATGACAATTTATCGGCCAAAGAAAAATAACATCCCAAACATTCAGAACATTTGAGAAATGGCCATTCTCCTAGATTGCACAGCAAAGATCTTGCGATTACCTGGTCTCACTGCACCATTCCTGCGATTCTTCTGTGTTTTAAACTCACTGACATTGATACCAAAAAAATCAAACATTACACTTCATAAAAAAGAAGCAATACTCAACAGAGACACAAAAACTAAATACAGTCAAAAAAAGATGCTAGACACGACAATGTTAGTTTTACTGCAAGCACAAGTTACTTACTTATGAAAATGTGAAGGTGTCCTTACTGTAAACGATAGAAAACGGCAGCCTAGTTTATCATGTGCAGCTATGGCAGCAGGCGTACTTAACGCTGCAGCCTGCAGCAAGTTGTTGCACAAATATTGGAGAAAGACATGGAAGAATACGATATAATTGCTTTTATTCGTCATCCAAAATGAATATTTAGGCGCTAACAAGCTCGTGTTTGACATAACAAGCTAGTTCCTGCTACAGACGTGGAGAAGTCGCAGTGCAAATAAAATACAGAGATTCTGGAAGATGAGGCAGGAAATCCATCCCCTTACCAGTGAGGAAAAACCGGTTAACATATGATGATTCACTGGCGACCATAGAACTGGAGGATTTGAAGTGTTCTATTTTTGGAACAATGGTGGGAAGTGGGGCATTCTTATGAATCCTGTACGGGTACATGCAATCAGGGCCTCCGAGATAAATTTTACCAACAGATGCGGGAAGTGGGGAGATTCTGGAAGATGAGTTAGGAACTCCATCCCCTTACCAGTAAGGGGAAACAGGTTAACATATGATGATTCACTGCCTGCCATAAATCTGGAAGATTTGAAGAACAAAATTGCTGATCTTTATTCTAAATCACTATACGAACTCCTTACCAGGGGCATAACGAGGGGGCCAGGGGGCACAGTGCCAAATCACAGGGAGGCGTCTAAAAGTACCAACAGTTTCGCAAGTACTTCGTCAATATAGTGCATTTACTCCCAAAAAACTTATGCTCGAACATGGGGACGCTAAAAACTTGTTTCTTGTCCCAGGCGCCATCTACCCTCGTTACGTTTCTGCTCCTTACCATGTATTTTGAAAAAGATATGTTTAATTTAATTTATGAAAAAAGTGAATTGTACTCCGGGCAAAAATTTGCCCAAACTTCCAATTGAATCCTACATATTTAAACAGGTTTGTTGGGATTTTAATTCTCTCTGGATTCCACTCCCTTTCAGAAGAAGACCTCTGCTGGTCAACCTCAGCTGACTGCTGATACTCAAGTAGCCTACTAGCTGCAGCTTTGAGCATGTGAAGGGCAAGGTTTCGAGATACTAAAAGGTATCTGCATCTTACTGGCAGCACAGCTTTGCCGCCAGGTGATAAAATGGTGGAGATGAAACCTTTTTTCGATCTTACATCAGCGAGGTTTCAGCAGTTTGGTGTGTTTTCAAAGTTTCTCAGTGTTGTTGAGTAAATGGTTCCATACTTCGGTCGTCACAGTCAAGATGTTCATTAAAAAAAAACAATCCGCTTTGGTTGCATGCTTTAGGATTTGATTTCCAACGAAGGTACCATTTAACTTTGAAGCATATGAAGGAAAATCCAAAACAAGTCAAAAATAAACGAAGAAAAACCGTTTGGCGCGAGAGTTGAAACCCACTTGAAAACCAAGTGATTGACAATCAAGGGCGTACGCAAGAGAGGGGGGATGGCGTTAACCCCCTCCCCTTGAGCTTGATATTTTGCAAAAACGTTTTACCTTCGCAAAGAAGATTAACTGCTGTCGCATACTTTTGCTTGTTAATTTGTCGACTTAAAACAAATATCACAGAATGAATTTGCATGCAAATCTCAAGGAACATTGCAAATGGGCCAAAAAGTAATAATTCGGTTTTGGTGGGACTCTGGGTTGACGTCTGTATCCAGAAACCATTCCACCACTTTTTGCAGACCTTTTGTCCAGCATGACAGAACTGTTGCACGAGCTGAAAAATAGCAGTTGTTAACATAGAAGCATGCATGCATTTGATAATGTCTCACCAGGAAAAAAAGAAAACTAAAAGTTTGTTGGACTTCTATACATTACAAAAAATTGAAAGTTTTCTTGCGTACTTTATGCGCATTCTCAATTCTTGTGTAGTTGAGCAAGACTCGATCTTGCAAACCGGGGTATGCGCCAGCGAGTCCAACCGTACACTTTTATGCTCGACTGCTCGTATTCGACAAGACATCAGCGCAAACTCATTTTTTCGTTATAAACTGCTCTGACGCAGTGATGAGTGTGTTTTACTCTCCTATTTTTGACACGCAGCCTGATATTTTTGCACTTATAAACCGCTGTGTCGTAGCGTTGAGTTTATTTTCCTCCTATATCGTAACTTGGAGCGCTGATAGTTTATATTCAGTGCAATGACACATAAAATAAGGGGAGTGCGTGTAGAAGAGTATACTTATTATGTCAACAAACTTCGCCAAAACGTAGGTTTGGAAACGTGAATATGACGTCGAATTGTGACAAAGAGTGCACCCCAAATACACATGACCACCATACGCCACTGAATGAAACCTTCCCATGAAAATTTTCTGCGTACGCCACTGTTGACAATCCAGAAAAATCACTTGGCACGTGAGGGCCTGGGGCTTGAGGGTGTGATGTATGAGAAATGTCAGTAATTGGTAAAAATGCATCATTGTGCTTTTATTGTTCAATACAGTAAATTTGATACATGTTGCGCTGTTCAGTTGCAGCGCACTAACAGGTCTTGCTTGTTTGAAATTTCCATACAATAAAAATGACGTCACAAAGTGTGTGATGTCATAACGAAAGTTTGTTGTTTGTAAGCTGTGGTGACTTATTAAATGTAGTATCCACATTCCAATGTAATGGAAAGAAGCGTAAATATGTAGCAAAGTTATGATATGGCGAACAGCTTGCTAGTACTGTAATAGACGATAAGAGAATAAAAAAGTACCCGGTTCCTGCAATTGTTTCATTTTTGGAACATTAGATATATAAAAAACTACTGAACCCATGCAATCAAACTAGGTTTCAGATTAGTTAGAACACATCAAATACCAAAATGTAAAACGATTTAGCTGATCTGACGGTCAGAAAATTTTCGGCCCCTAATGGTTAAAGCGACGAGCTTTTTTACTTGCAGTATCACAATTGATATTCTGATTACTTGTATCTCAATCCTTCCTGTCCTATGTGCTGACTCTTTGCATTGATCAACACTGCTAAACATTGCATCTGATACAAAAATTACTACATAGTGTATTTTACCAGCAGCCATGTGTCACAACACCATAAACTATTAACACCTTGTCTCTTACAGAAATATATCTACGAGCAGTGAACACGGAGGACTTTCTTTTGTTTTTATCTACTGCTATTGATTCAAAAACAGCCAAGTACTGCTCTGAAACTTTTGCCCTAATATACTATTCGTATCACAGGGCCGTACATGTATTTATTCGCAAGAGCCACAAATGCCATGTTTTTCTCCACTTCTGCTTCACAAAATAACTGTACAAGTTTTGATCTTGGAAATATTTGCTTCACAAAGTGTGCTGAATCCTAGCAATTTGGATCTGGATAGACAAAAGCTGCATTTTTGAAGTAGCATTGTCAATTAAGCACTTGCACATATGCTGTGTTTGTATTGTCAGTGACTGTTAAAGGCCAATCATAACAAATTATTAAAATTTGTGATTACACAAAACGCATCGTTTTTCTGCCAGATCTAACTTGTTCTTTATCACCACTGAAAGATATATTTGGGTGCTAGAACTATTGCGGGGCATTCGTAATATCACATTACACACCACCTGCATTGAAGCAGAACCATTGCAATGAAACATAGAAGTGTACAGGTTGTAGACTTACGGCAAACAGGCTATCTCCTTTCGTTTCATCTTCCGAGAGCGAAGAGACAGAAACAACACCTAAAGAGTTTCACTTTAGTATTTTAGGATGTCATTGCTCTATTAATTTACCCAAAACCTTGCTTGTGCTGCGTAACAGTAGAAAACTCATTACGTTCATACTTTTTATTTGCATATGATCACGATCAGTATGTTTTTAACAATTTTTCAGTTTTGATTTCTGTTTAGATGTGCTGAAGTGAAGCAAATGACTTTCTTGGTCTGAATAGCATTCTAAAGTTGAATTGTTTGTTTTGCATACGTTGTTCAGGACAATCGAAACGCTGTCCTATGATGAAACAAACAACGTGATTTGAATCAGCGTGTTGGAAAAAAATAGCATTTTCTGCTGTCTCAGCTCGCGTATTTCCAGTGCTCGAAGGTTTCACCAGAAACGTTACGTTTCATGCTTCCTGCAGTTTATTTTTTATATTTATGCAGAATCCATTACGTTGCCAGGCTCGGAGTGCCAAAGGCCATGAGGTTAAACTGACAAATTGCTATCCCCAGGATAAGATCTATTTCCAGTCAAATTCCGCATGAGAAAGTTAAACGTGTTGTAATTCCCGAACAAAAATGATTTGCCTTGCATTCACATGTATCCCTATCACTGAAAAAGGATTGTTTTCCTTCTTGCTAGCAGCGTTTCAAATTAAAAAAAGGCCGAAATTAAATGTTACAGTTGTGTTCGTGGTAAATACCTGAGAAAATCCCAATACAAATATTGGCAATGAAACAGTTTAATTACTAACTGTCATTAGAATGAAATACTGATCTCATTTCATCAAAGTTGGTTCTACATCAATCTGCTGCTCGAAGCTGAATCCAAACATAATGATGTCAGTGATTGCAGTACAGTAGTAATGTATATCTCGTAAACTTAGTTGAACCTATTCACTCTCTTATGAGAGATTTAGGTTAAAAAATATGAGACATCAAGCGTATCTGTGTGGTCAATGGTTTATTGTTTCATATGACTCAGCCAACAAGCAGAAGCACAACAAGAAACGCATATGATTGTGTAAAACGCATATGATTGTCACAAGCATTTCATCAAAGATATGTGGGACCCGAGCGAGTTCCAGCAGACTACCAATAGAAGAAATTCTTCATGTTGAAGGCGTTCGTATGACGATAGCCAGTAATCGCCAGTTATCTTGCTAAAGCAAGGTTGTCATAACAATTGAGTGGGTTGGTTAGAAAACGTCATATGACGCAGTAGAAATCATAATGTGGAGGTTGCGAGGACAAGCATTTTTCCCACTTCCTCAGGCTGCAATGATCTTTTCGCTAGTCTGATTGATACATGATATGACACTTGCACCTGTTAGCCACACATTAGCATTATACGCTAAACGTTCAGCGTTTCCATAACCTGATGGGAAGATAACATGACAACTAGTTTTGAGTTGAATAAAATTCTGTGGTGCGCGTTGCACACCCTTTGAACATAACGCCCATCAGAAACGCTTTTAAATACAACGTTATTATTCCACGTTTGTAACACTTGCTTTCACAAGTCTGCAATTTGCAAAATTTTCCTAGCTGCACCGTGGGGGGTTCAACGACCGTGGGGGGTTCAACGACGTTTCATTTTGTATGTTCTCTTTAGCTATAAATAATCTTACTGGCAAGCATATCTGTTTTTCAAAACACTTTGTCACGAGGCAGCAAATCACGGAAATCGCATTATGCTACGTATATAACTTTAGCGATTACATATGTGGTCTTCCCGGAAATATTGACCGTCTGTGGATGGGGGTAGAGACATCTCTTTCCCGCTGATCAAAATACGTCTCAAATGTACCTACTTGCATTTAAGGTCCACCGTGGAATTTGAAGAAAACAGAGATGGAATTTCTTCATCGTCAAATGCTGCATAACCTGTGGCGTAGCTAGAGGTTTGAGCCAGGGGGTAGAAAGCTTAGCTGAAGGGGGCCCACTGGTCACCGTAGGGGGGATCAGGATGTTGTGGATGTTCATACTAGATAAGAAAAAGAAAACACCCTGAAAAACGCAAAAAAAACAACAAATTCACGAATACTATCAAAATGTCAACTAAAGAGGGCCCGGTTTTTACATTTAGCTTGCCAGGGGGTCGGCTCGCCCCCTTGCCCCCCTGTCAGTTACGCCCATGTGGTTAGCATCTTTTTGTTGACTGGGCTCGTGTTTGTGTTTCTCCTGTTAGGTTCAAAAGAAGTTAGATTCATAATTTTTAAATTTCTTTCATCAATCTCTCACCATCATATGTGTTTGGTAATCGCTCCAAACTGAAGAAGCTCTCTTTGTTGCATTGAGAATAACATTTCATGTTACGGAATACCGACTTCTCCGTTAAAATGACGGCATTCTCTCTATTTTGGATACAGCGGGCTTCATCGCTCTTTGTTGAGTATTGGTAATGGAAGCATTTAGATTATATGAAACTGTAACGTAAAATTTGCTGTCATCTGATGTTAAAGAAGGCGACAATCTAATGTTGTCGAGACTGACCGCAGTGGTAACACAGCTATGTTCTTTTGTTCTCTGCACGGATTAGTCTCACACAGGCCCGTAACCAGCTTGGGACACCAGGGGGGCGAAGAGTTTTCTGAGAAGGGCAAAAATTTTTAAACTACTGTATGTCCAACACATTTTTCCAAGGGGGGCGCAAATTTTGCTAGGGGATCTTCGACAACCTGCGCCCCCCTAGTTACGGGCCTGGTCTCACACACTCTTTGAGGTCGCAGCGGTGAGGAAATTAGCACACCGTGACGTTGCGTCGAAAAAATCAATTACTTACGCTATTCTTGACTTGTTTTAAGAAACGATTACGCTAGATTTAGCACTAGGTAGGGGCAGGCGCAAATTGGGCTTCAACATAAATGTCGGGCTCGAGTCGGGTTTGGGCTTGAGATTTCGGATTAGGGCCGGTTTCGGGCTTCAAAACGAGGCCTATTTATAACTCAGGGTCGCCAGATCTAGGGGATACTTTCTGCGGTCAGAAGAACCTCATGAACAGAGCTTTAAATTGTTAAAGGGTAGGGGGGCCCGGGGCAATTTTTACTGGAGGGCCCCTATGGCGTAATTCATGACGCCATCTTTTGTAAAAGTTATGTTTTCGCTGATTCGCAAGGTTCCCGTTTGTTTTTTCCGGCAGTCGAGAATGTGCTTACATAAATGCACATACAGTTAGCTGCGAGAAGTAAATACCAGAGTGCATTTTTACAAAGAAAAATATTTCACTGAGAGTGACTCGGCAAGAAACAACATTCATCCGAACAATAAGCAGAAACCAGAGATTACAAACAAAAACACCGGACACCGGACAAACACGTCAATATGGCCAGCTAGGCTGTGTGTGAAAGTTGCTTCCAAGCTAATGTCTTGACCTTCACCTTCATTTCCAGGTGCTCTGGTTAACTCCACTGCTTCATGTTACTGCTTGAAAGTTTTGCTAGAAAAAGCTATTCAGTCTCAGCGTTTTAGCTAACACTGCCAGATCCTTGCGCTTTTTCTCCTTAAAAACTTTGCGCTTTTCATAGCTACGGATGGCATTACAGATTCCGGGCTCGCTCAAGCTGCAAGCTTGTTTTCTGCTCTTTCGTTCTGCGAATCGACTAATGAAAACCTTTTCTGAGGGAACATGCAATAACATGTGGGTAAATGGCTTGAATAGCTTCATATGTTCAATGTTTATGATGTAAGACAACGATAGTAACCATCGGAAGAAAAGTGCGTTCCCACCACAAGTTACACTTTATGACGAAACAAAGGTGCAGTTCGGCTGCGGCGACCTCGAGACTACACCAGAAGTTCGGGATCATTGATACCAGTGTTACCACTTCTGATATTTTTACATAACAACAGATGTGTTGTTCTCAGATAAATTTATGATGTTTAGCCGACAAATATAATGCTGACTGGGTTATTGTTTTTGTTTTCCACATTCAGATTCAAGATTTTTAAGTTCCTTTGATCAATTTCTCACTCACCCTAATGTGTGTTTGGTTATCGTTTCAAACTAAAGAAGCTCTCTTCACTGCGTTGAGACCAATATTTTACGTGAATTATGAATGTCTTCTACATTAAATGGCGATATTTCGCTCTGTTTCGGATTCAAAGAGGGTAATCGCGCTTTTTTAGTTTTTTTAATAGAAGCATTTAGCTTATATGAAACTGTAGCGTAAAAATTTGATGTTTACCCATTTTGAAAAAGGCAACAATCTGATGTTAACGAGACTGACCACAGTGTCAACATTCATTGATACTAAACAGCAGGCAGCAACCAGTGGCTTTAGCACGCAAACAGTAACGTTTTCGTGACATTTGTGCAATAGGCGTGATGCACGAGTAGAGAGTCATACCCATGCCAAAAGAACGATTATATATTTGCATTGAACAAAACCGAAACTTATGCTATCCAGCAGCGATTACTAAAACTGGCAGGCAGTCAACTTGTAGAGTAATCAGTTGCTGTTTGGAGCCCCTGATACTTAACGCAACATAGGAATATAATATAGAGTTGTATTCTTGTATCGCTTCTGAATCACAAAAATTTTTCAAACTAGTACTTTGTTTGAAACAAATACATTTCATCATGGGGGGGCCCCTTGCAGCGGGGTCCCGGGTCCCCCCCCCTTAATCCGGCCCTGCTCATGAAACAGCGAAAGTGGCCGAAACAAAAACGGAAAAACAGACCGAGTTTGGCAGCTACTGTATTAGCACGTGGATCACCTAGCAATAGAAAATTTCGAATTACAGTTTTGCTTCTTCTCTTACAATGAGAGATTCCTATTTTGAGTTAATAGGTTAAACGCACGTTGATATTGTAAAGGCGCGTCGCGACCAAACGCCTTCACCTTTGTTTGAACCCTTCACACTGGTTACATCTGGTGACTAATTTTCAATGCGCTCCCTTTCTGAACTCAAAGCAGTTCGTTTATTTCGGCGAACGGTCTAATTTTAATTGACAGCATTTAATGTATGATTTCCATCGTTTTCCTCTCTCGACATCTTGTGTCTAATAACACAGAATCTATTTGGTTGTGACGTAACAGCTGTGACCGAGAAGTTGTTTTTATATTTTGCCGCGCCTAAGCTCGCGATAAAAGTACAGTTTGTGTCAACGTGAACTTTAATAACGTTTCGGCTCTCGTGTGACCAAATTCTGCCAACCGTAACAGCAGTTTTCTGATAAACTTAGATACCGAATCTGAGCTGTGGAACGCACATCGTTTTTGAAACCGTATCTAACGATCAATCGCTGTTGAACTTGCCTCTTGATTCGTGACAACAAGGGTTTGTACTGACTGTTCCCCTCCCCGTTTGCAATTTCTGTAGGAAATAGAAAGTCTACAGTTCCGGAGATGCGCGGCGTTTACGAGGTGTCAGTCCGGCCAGGTCGTTGCATCCGCGTTTCAAACCTCCTGTGAGTGTCAGCTCACCCCACAGCTCGTAATTAAAGCTGGCGCCGCTACAGATATCACTATTCATGAAACACTTGTGGTCCATGTAATTCTCTGTTTCAAAAGCGATCAAAAAGCACTCGACCTCAGAAATTGTGCGTGATTCTCACTGAGGGTTTGTCAGTTGTTTTAATATCATGCTAAATAATAACCTCACGCAGAGATGCCAACGGTCAGGTAAAGCGTTTAATGAAAGAGGAAGTCTTGCAACCCGATAGAACTAACTGAAAACGAGCAAACGTTAGGCTTCGGAAACTTGCAGAGTCAGCAACATTTCTTGAAATACCGTTCAGTGTGCAACGAGCGAAGTAGCTGTAGCGCTGATATTTCTAAGAATAATTTGAAAATTCCTGAGTGTGAATGGGGTTTTCCGACAGGAAGGTGCTTAGCAGACGTGGGCATTCATGCAGAAACGGAAAACCCCTTCCAGGCAAGAGTCGCTAGTGAAGTTGGAACACCATTGAACCAACTAGGCTCCTGCCGGTAAGCATGTCTCTGAATGCCTCGGCGAAAGGAGTGCGTAGTGCTAATGCATTTCTGTATTTTGCGTAGATAGCTGGGAAGCCATAGGCATTTTGACATGTACGTTTAATGAAAGCAATTAATGTTTAATTTTATTAAGTTTATTAGCAATGAAGGTGAGTTGTTATGAAGATTAGTTGTTGATGTGCGGCATAAAAGAGAATATCCCTGGTGATGTAACCTGCAATGACGCTAGTTGCCCATCTGGAAATCGATTTGATTGGAAGGGTTTATGTTTTGCTTTCATTCCACTATGATTTATGGGTTAAAACAACGAAATTGAGATAATGCATGATGTTGGCCGCGGCTGTAATTGAAGTCTTTATTCACTCTATGGAATGCATCAAATCTTGGAAACAAATTTAAACGAGAGAAGCACGGATCAGCAATGGATGAATTGTTTGTAGTTGAAATGGCGAAAAAACACCAGTCACAATGTATGCTGCTGTTGGGAGTATCATCACCTGGAAAACAGATAGAAATCCAAACGAAATGAATAAATTCGCAAAAATTTCCATGGAAAAGGTGTTAAGGTCATGAACATTATTTTTGTTGAGCCTTTTACAACTAGACTGCTTTCGTTGCACAGCAGTATTGAAACTGGAATGGAGGATTCACATCAAGATAAAAAAGTTTCCAGATTTACGCAAGTACATTCCTAAGCAGAGAAGCTATTGAAAGATATTTCAGAGGTTTTTAATGGTAGTTAGAATCACTTTTATGTAACTGCAACTGTGATGCGTGGGTAAATTTACGATTGTATCCCTAAAACTTATCAAAATGTATTTAACTGTATTTAATTTTTACTTTTATTAATTAGAAGATGCAGATTTATGGCGTTTTGATACACAAATATTTTCCATAGACACCAACGTAGCTTGAAAATCTGCTTCACGCAGCGCTATAAAGGTTGAGTTTACGAAAGCACTTTTCTCGCGCAGAAAAATATCTGCTCAAGATTCCTCAGGAAACTTTTTTCGAAATCTTTTTTCACGGCTGGCCAGGTACGCATTTGAAAAAAGGGGCAGCTGAACAAAAAAAATGCATAGAGTTGTTGAAAGTGTGGTTTGTTGCATGTCAAGAACACGTCAGCAGTCACGGAGAGGTGCTTGCTTCATTTATTGTACTCTGACGATAGCTTGAAAAGCGATAATTGGGAAGGAAGCATTTCGTTTCATCTGACGTTTCAACATTTTAGCGCATCCTCGCTTTTTCCACGTGATATGACGCAAAACAGCGTTGCGACGTCAGTAGCCGTGACTATAATTTGTTTGGTAAGTCAGACATGCCAGCAGACCAGGGCTGATCAGCGTTGCTTTCACAAGGCTGCGATTGCATTACCGAGGACAAACGCATGAAACATACCTTCTAAGGATAATATTCTTGAAGGAAAACAATAAAAAATATTGTGGTACTTAGCCAGGAGTGAATCGAAATGCACTTTTTGCTTTGCATGTCTACCTAGCTCTTCAAACTGAATTATTTAGTGTAAAACTTAAAACATCTTTGTGTTTTGAGTAAAGAGCAACTTCAATCATGGTCGTTGAAGTTGCACCGGACAAGAAGGATCTCGAAAAGAACGGAGATGATATTTACGCTTTGCCAGGATACGCTCCAGGGCAGGAAGATGGGACTGTCAATGTACGTACTGGTTTGTATGATTAAAACTTTTAATGCGTTGTGATCTTCAGCAAGTTCTCAATGACTTTTTCATTAGAAACGTTGTTTAGCACAGAGACGTTTTCAATATTTTAATAAATGCAGAGGGACCGTGTAACTGACCGATAGTAAAGCACCCATCAGAGACGTAAAACTTATGTCACACACAATCAGTTACAATGTGGTTACAGTCGCGCAATTTATAGAAAAATTGAGTGTCAGTTTGAATTTTTTGAAATGTTAAAATCGTTTCAAAATATTGAAAACAGGAAATCTGTCAGTCAGGCCAGTCACAGTGAGTTAAAGTGAGTGGATTCATGCGATGCTGCTGCTGCAGTCGCGCTCGAATGTCAATTTCCGATTGACTAGTTTCTGACCGAAACTAGCTGCTTCGCTACCCTGCCATCACTGTGCTTTTGTAAGATTCGAATTTTTGTGATTTGTGATTGCACTGTAACGTTGACTCCCCGAATAAGCTGCTTTGTCCATGTTTACCATCAGAGTTAGCACAAAAACGGCAATGGATATGTCAAGGCAGTTGCAATTGCCAAATCAGCTCACTTTCATCCACCACGAGTAGAATATTCTTCATAATGAAGCAATAGGCTCTTCCCTTCGATATTTTCGCAAAACATAGCAAGTGGTGATATGATACTGGTATGTGTGTGTCGATATCTACCTGCAATTAAAATGCTGGGCGTGTGGAATTTGCCTTGAATGGCGTGTTGAAGGATGGCAATGACATCCAGACACGAGTGAAATCACTCTGTGTTTCAAACAGGCCAAGACGCACTTTTGCGCACTGCTCATCAATAGCAAAAATACTTTGTTTCGTTTGTATTGTATGCTAATGCGTGCATGACAACCCTGGAACAGGTAGATAGAGTGTGGTAGCCTGCGAAAGCCCTTTCCGATTTTTTAATTACCGCACATTCCCACAAGCGTAAATGTTCATCAGCAGTAGGTTACGCATTGAGTTTGACGTTAGTTGCTGTGATTCCAAGCAACTTTTTGCATTGCATCACCGGTGCGTCTCTTCATCCAGTATGTTTTGCTGGCTTCAAATGTTCGATGCTTTTTACAAATCTTTATTTTCTCCCATTAAGCAACACTTCTGTTTGATAATGCGATAGAGATCGCAGTAGTCGCTGTCATTACTGTATTTTTTTGTCTTTGCTTTACCGCATTTGCTAAAGCCTCCCATCTCCTATGTCGCAAGCGTTTTTGCTTTTCTTGCGCACTACTCAGTGGCATTTGCAATTTTGTGATGTAGATTCCACCACAGTACGAAATGATTTTTTATTTTTAAAATGTCTGATGGCGATGAACATGCTTGAGGATAACTTCAAAAATTTTTAGCTTACCGTTGGAAGTTTAGAAATATTCCTTTCGATTTAAATTTCGACAATAGATGATTTCTTGCACAGCTGTATTCTTACAATTGTATCAAACGTTAAAAGACGTTTCTGCATTTTACAACTGCCAGGTATAACAAAGCGGATTAAACGATACCCATCAGGGAGGTTGAAGCGGCCAAACTCGCCTTAAACAAATTTGTCCAATGCTTGTGCAGATTTAATGAAGAAGATCGTACGTTTTCAGTTTGAATTTTTTCAACTTCTCTGACGAGTGGTGTTGGTTTTCATTACAAAGATCTAACCATCGAATGAGATTTACCTTCTTGCTTCACAATGCTTGCTTTTTGTATGAAGGAGGCGGTGGCCGTGACGTCAGGAAAGAAGCGACGGGGTCATGGATGTTGCGTTTTCACCGGATTGCTTTTTATTGCCATGGCGGGAGTAATTATCTACCTCGGAATTGCACTGGCTCGAGAAAAGAGGCACAGACGAAAGTGCATGCCTAGAGACATGGCTTTTGAACCAGAACCAGACGTGAGTTGGACATACTGCTCTTGGATGATAGTGTCGCAATCTGAGTGACTTCATTTTCAATTTTATTAGAATAGTTGAATAAGGTCTTAGAACCGAGGATGCGCAGTGTTACGTGAAATCGATTTCCTATTAAACAGTGAGATAAATTCGACTTCGTCACCTTTGTGGAGGCGAATTGCTTCAAACCTTTACGTCATTTTTTGAAAAACGAATACGTCTCTTTTACCTCTTCTGCATGGTTCGACCCCAACAGTAGTATCTATAAAGATAACGAAAATCGTTCCATGAGAGATAGTACAAAGAGTATATCTCTTAACAAAGACGTTTTTGAAGCACGAATACAGTAGCGCATTTGTCTTTTGTTTTTTGTGTTGTTTTTTTTTGACCGACCGTATTTCAATAAATTTGCATTGGATACATTTAGAAAGGTGCATGCGTTTGTCAAAATGAATATGCTGCGAGTTTGCGGTTAAGCAGTGAACTACGCACAGCATGCAGCTTCAACACAATGCATAAACGTGCAGTACTTCCGTGTTGGCGAGAAAACGTTTAAAAATATTGGTGAAAACCCCAGGGTCGATTAGGAATCCATATGGGTTGGTTAGGCTGAGGTAATCTTTCCAGGTACAAAAACAGTCGTGTTGCGTAGGTATTGCGAGAAAAGCAAATAGATATGCTCCTTTATAACAACCAAAGAACGGAGTTTTCCAAATGCATTTTGTTTCAAACGAAACACTCTCTGCAGAAAAGAATTGTAGAGTTGCGGCTATACTTATTTATTTAGGTACAGTAACTGTACATTTTTGTTGCGCAGTTCCCCGGACCACTGACGAAAGATCCTGTTCCAGAGGATAGGCCACCTCAACTGGTAAGATCAAATAGCATTTGATGTTGTGCAAATATCTAGATGAAAGATCTTCCTGCTTTGAAATGCACGCACCACTTTTCAAATCTCATATCAGTACAAACGTTAGACAGTCAAACGATTTCACAAGAAACTTCACAAAATTTATAAAAACTAAAGATGAAACTTTATATACTTCCTGAACAAGAAAAGATACTATACTTCATCGGAATCTAAGTAGGATAAGACGAAAACATAGTCACGTCCAGGTAAATTCACAAAAAAGACACTGAACGCTGTGATTCCAATTTAATCTTTTGTAAATATGTTTTCTGTAGAGAAATGCTTTTGAAAAAACTGCTTGAAAGTTACTCTCACGAAAGTGTGCATTCAAGGGCGTGCAGAGGTCTAATGAAGTCCCGGGCAAAAACATGATTGTATGCTAACCTATCAAATTCTAGCATTGAGGAATGTGAGAAACACAGGCACAGCACATCTACCTGCCCGGACCTTTGCCACGTGCAAAAAGGATTACTCCACAACTGCTTCATATAACTAAATAGAAAAGAAAAAAGTTGTACGAGTCTCAGGCCACGGTACGCAACAATAGCAAGGGACTTAAACGTGTAAAACGTACGCGCAAGGGCACAGACTTTTGCACTGCACGTTTGGTGAGAAAAAAAGTGAAGCACGTTTCAGAAAGTACGCCTTGCCTAGGATGCTCAGGGCCGTCGCTTTGTTTCTCCCCCCTCTGCACGCCCCTGAGGGTATTCGACGTATAATTGATGATAAAATCGGAACTGGAAACAAAATTTCTCATCAAGTTGTTAAAAATCCACTTCCTGTGATTTCAAAATTAACACTGCAGATCAGTCTGAGCTGAAAGTATCACTCATTTTATTCCAGAAATATCCGAATAGGACTTGTTCCGTTTTTTGGCATACTTCTACGAAAGTGTCATAAACAATAATTGCTTTTCCCGATATAAATCCGTTCTTGTTTTTGATTAAAATCATAAAATTCAATAAATCCTTTTATTCTCTAAACGCTATCAGCTGGAGAATTGTGGTTTGCCCGAATATGATTCGCGTGTGACGTCGGCGTGTGTAGGAAACAAACATGATGGCATTATGCAAGAAAACATTCTCCCTACAGCATGTCTATAAAGCACTTAATTTTCGAGTAGGATACGGAATATTACAGTAAGGAATTAGATTTGGCAGAACGTGACAGTTTCTGGATTTAATCGCTTTTGTCGGCTTCTCTTCATTGCAACTCACTTATAAACAAACACCCACGAACCTTTTGTAACTGCCACGTTGTTTTTACAGAATGCTAGTTTGTCACAGGTCCCTACCAAGAAACACATTTATCTTTTGTGTGTGTATTTTGATACAAGATTAAAAATGACGGTATTAAAACGCAACAATCAAACAATTTGGTAATTTCCATAGCAGTCCTTTTCAGGCAATGTGCATCTTTGTGTCAGTATAACTGTACGCCGAATGATGTTTTTTTAACAATTTTGGTGCAGAACGTTGATATTTGGAACGTAATCGCCGAAGGGATCAAAAACTGCACGCGTGTGAAGGAAGCAGTGGAGGCTGAGGACGAGGAAGAAGACGAAATAGGTCCTGCT
>Ga0210059_1005229_pt1 | contig 20896 bp, 10 predicted proteins | sample Ectturendosymbi2_FD_188042 | JGI IMG/M metagenome (GOLD analysis project Ga0210059, IMG submission 188042) | Ecteinascidia turbinata endosymbiont from Florida, USA - Sample 2 (SPAdes) (version 2) | ecosystem: Host-associated > Tunicates > Ascidians > Unclassified | place: Key West, Florida...
TTTACCCTTATCCATGTTTTCCAAAAAACGTTCATAAATGGCAGATACAGCTAATTCAGTTGATGCATTATTTCTAAACCCGTATTGCAAGTTTGTAAGAAGTTTATTTTTGTTGAGAAAATTGCTTTCTCTTGCATAAACAATTTTTTCAAATATTTTGGATACTGTTGGCAAAATAGATATTGGTCTATAATGACTGGGTATGGAAGGAGAACAAATATAACTTACTTATTTTTCTTTTTCAATTTTAAATCTTGTGAATCTGTTGTTTCATACATCATTTTGTTGTTATTGGCCCACGAGGTGTGACGTTTTTGTAAAATGGCCCGTAGGTCAAAAGCAACTTGATTACGTTGCTTTATTTTATCATTCTTGTACTCCATAGGTGATAATTTATGTAACAATGGTTTTGCATGAACAAGACTCACCAACTGTTCATTGAAAGTTACACAACTTACCATCACTTACTGTTTCAAGTAGCCTACTGCAAAAAATACATTCATTTAGCTTTAGCCTGACTAGCCCAACCGTTAGAATGACATACAGTAAATGGCAGACTATGTCGCACAAACTACGACTTGCTTGCGAAAAAAGCTTCAAGCAACATAGCCGATCAGATAAACCGGGTCATGTAGGCCTAAACAGTATACCAGTTTAGTAGTCTACCCCGCTGGGCCTACTGAAGACTACATGATAAATCAGTGTTTCCCAATCTTTGTTTGGCTAGTGCCCCCTTTTCTGACAAACAAATTTCTATCGCCCCCCTAACATGCCTAGCACTCATATCAACACAATTTTTTCGTATTGTATATTTGGGATGTTTGAAACTGATTAAAACAAGAATGAGCGTAAAGATGCATTTCACTATAAAACTTAATTTAGTAAATTAACTCATTTAGCAGTCGGAAACGGTTAGAGATAATGATTTGGAAACTGTTAGAGTTCATGAAGGGCTCGATTTCGTTTGAACAGCATTAAACTTGGACAAGAAGGTGAAGATTGCTAATTTGACTTTGATGAGGTTAACACCATTCCCCTGCAATTGCAAATTAACTTCATTGAACTTCGTGAAGATATCTGTGGACTGTGACAGCCAAGATACTGCATCTATGACACCCTTTGACAGTCACCTTCTGTGTGCAACAACAGGCGTACAAACTCTCTCCATCATTATCCGAGTGCACCACATTGCCTGAACTTAGAAGAACACTTCTAAACCCTTTGGTGTCGTTTGATCAATCAATCCATTAATACTCTGCCACGTTTTTAGTAAATTTTGAGTTCGGAGCAGTGCAGGATTGAATTTAATCTACATATTTTAAAAGTTTTTGAACTTAGCCGTGACACTTGCAGTTGTCCACTGGCGCTACCATCTCTCTCTCCCTGGATTCCTTGGCGCTGCTCAAGCTAAAGTTGAGAGTGTTTGGTTTTGTAAGTGGTGATATGAAAAAAAATTGAAAACCACTGGTCTGGAGCATTCGGACAGTCTGTTTAAGTATGTAGCCCGCGTCAACCAGTAGGTGACTCTGGATCCCAGAGTCTATGACTGACAAACATACAACACCTTTGTGCGTTGCGAAGCCATAGCGCTTGTTGAGAGTGTTTTCAAAACTAAATAGAACTTCAAGCCGTGCAAATTTGTTGACTATGGACTTTTGCGGCTAAAACATTCACAGGGTGAACATAGTTTATGAACAATTTTCAAAATTAAGACATACGATTGTCCTTTATCAATGTCAAAAAGGACAAGGACAAAAGAGAAAATTAAAGGACAGTCCTCTGGGATACTAGACGGTTGGCAACCCTACCGTCGCCATATTATTCCGAATCTCCATCACTACATCTGAATCCACTCACATAGTGTTATCGCATCAGTGACGGACACTGTTCACATCCTTGGGGCAATTTGGTGTGGGACACGGGGTACGTGTCCCCCACTTTTTCAAACGGTGGGGATATAATTTGGCACGTGCTTCCACTTTTTTATTTTTAGGTTTTGTATTTGAAGAGATTTCAAAAACAAAAAGTGACGTTTGTCTTGTTTTGCATGAAGAGCTTTTCATGTTAGATGGTAGGCTACGCATAACCAAGTTGATGTTGAAACAGAGTTAGGTGTGGTATCACTGATTCTGTTATTTTCTAAAGTTTAGATTCGATAAAATGATTTTCAGCATTTTGCAAGTTTCTAGAGATCGCAAAAGATGGTTAACTGCTTCCGTCAGACCTTTTACCCTGTGTGGTATACTGTTAGAGAAGTTAATTTCTCGAAACAATGAGAGTTTTGCAGCTGCATTATGTAAGAGACAACAGTACAGCCTGATTTGTTTCGTGCATGAATGTAGTTGGCTTTGCTGTAACGTTGATTGTCACGTGTTCAGAAACGACAGCGTAAAATTTAAAGATGCAAGTGTATGATGTTATAAAGTTACGTTTTCAGGCAAATCTCTGCGAAGTTTTTGCCGAAGACAAAAAAGCACTGTTGTGGAGACTTAGTTTCAGGTTGGGCAGTTTTGCAAAAGACTGTCTTCAACCATTAGTAAACAGGATTTCAATTAAAGCGCTGGAGAAGTATTTACGTAGCTATATATTGACCTACAGCTCAAAACGTGGGGACGCGTCCAGGAATTCAAGATAAAATATACATTTATCCTCTTTTCTTGTAATGTCGCGACAATGATGACCAGTAAAATCCAATGTAACTTTTTCCGTGACTCTTACGCTTTGCGACTTTGTGCTTGTGCTGAATACACTCGGTCGTGAGTCATCTGATTTGCCTGAGTTTAACCAAACCCACAATGCAACAATGTTTTCATTCAAGGCCGAAACATTTGCTTTACAGGTGCGTGACAACTAGTTTTGCTGTACATTTTTTTCGTCTTAATGAAGGTGAAACTTGATACTTTTTTGCCAATTTACTGTTGTGCATTTTGATTTCTGTTTATCTCAAATATATTTTCGTGTCATTATGCAAATAGAATTCTTAGAATGAACCTTTTGTCATTAATTCGATCTATTAAAATCTGATGATAAAACCTTTTGAAGTCCGGCCTGCGCCATTTTTTTGCAAATGTTTGCAACGCTAACCCACCAGCCGATTGAGTTAGAGAGCTGTTCCAACAACCTACGGATGCAGCAAGCCTTCCAGTTCAGATTTTAAAAAACTTTTTTCGTTTTAGGTTTGGGATTTTCCTGGGGTAACAGGATGTTTTCGCGTTTTTGGCCAACTTTACCTGTCCCCGGGCGCCAATCCAATGAGACATTTTTTTGTCTCAACATTTTTTGGAAACTAGGCTGGGATCCGCGTCTTTTGAGCCCTTGTTTGACTTGCTAGCATATCTGGAGCCAAAATTATGGTTCAAAAACCCAGTTTGACAAAAATCAGAACGTTTCACTAAAAGTAACATTAGCCATTTCTGACCAAACTTTGGCCGGCCTTAACTCGGCAGCAGATTGAGCTAGAGAGCTGTCCACACCCTCTAAAACTTCGTGAAGCCTTGAAGGTTAGATTTTTTTAAAATTAAAGTTTGGGGTCGATGACGTCATGATCGGGGTATGTTTTGCAGTTATTTTGATGACGTCATCGGTCGATCCAACGAACCAATATTGTGGTTCAAAGTTTTATTGGATTCTAGGCTGTAATGCGACTCTGCAGAGCCCTTGATTGACTTTCTAGCATTTATGGTTCCAAAATTATGCTAAATAATTCCAAATATTTCAGGAATTTGCTGAATAATTTTCGGGGATTTCCCCAACTAATTTGCGTTTTTTGGCCATAATTTTGGAACCAGGAACGCTACAAAGTCGATCAAAAGTTCTAAAGACTTGCATTATAGCCTAGAATCCAAAAAACTTCGAGTCACGAAATCGGCTAGATCCGACATCCCAAGCTTAAAATTTTTTTTCACTCTGAACTACAAGACTTCACGAGTCTTTAGAGGGCTTGAACAGCTCTCTAGCTCAAGCTTCTGGCGATTTATGGCCTTATATGATATGGGAGTAATATACCCCAGGTTAGCGTTTGTGGGGGTAAAAATTTTTACCAATTTTTTGTTTTTTTCGGCCATAATTTTGGCGCCAGATATGTTAGAAAGCCAATCACGGACTCTTAAGACTCGGATGATAGTCTAGTTTCCAAAAAAACTTTGAGCCAACAAATTGGCTCATTGGATTGGCGCCCAGGACCGAGTAAAGTTGGCCGAATGCACGCAGAAACACCCCCACTTGTGATGTTCTCCCCGAGGAACGCCAAGCCGAAACGAAAATGTTTTTTCCAATCTCAACTGGAAGACTTGCCGAATCCGTAGAGGGTTTGAACATTTCTCTAGCTCAATCGGCTGGCGAGTTATGGCGTTGCAAATCTTTGCAAAAAATTGGCACATACGGGACTTAACCTGAAAATTTGATGTGAAAAGACTGAACTAAGTGGCATCACTGACAGAAGTCACAAGACAACAGCCGCAGTAGACGAATAGGCATGCAGAAATTACTTGTAGTCGAGATGGATATGTGGGTAAGTATACAGGGCCGACAATGGGAGATTGAAAGGACACATCCTCCACATACTAGCAGTAAAAATAGATTGAAATCATTTCGTGATTTAGTAGTAGCGCTAATTATTGGTCGAAATTTTGCTCCTGGTAAGAGGATGTCAATGAAGATTTTGTTATGAGTGTGGCTGCATGCATGATGCCCAGTAGCATTAAAAAGATTTGTAGCTTTTTCAGAAAACGAAAATGTGCAAGACAAATATTTATAGCCTTTGTAGCGTGAAGCAACTTGAACAAGACATGAAATCGAGCTGTAACCCAAACTTTCTATAAAATGCGTGAAATTGATGTGTTCTACTTTCAGAGTGATATACACGTGCGACCATTGCGATTCAGCATTTTGTGCACTCCATACTGACAGCTCTGATAAAACCCAATTGATGTATTCTACTACATTGCTGTACTTGTTTGAATCCAAATACGGTATTAATGCAAGCAGCAGGCTGAAGTTCAGTACCGCGTCCAGCAACAAATTTTTAAGTATATTAATTGGTGAATCAATTGCAAGGATAAAGCAAAGGGTGATTAGTGTTGCTTTCAAAACACAACACTTCTAGAAGCAAGGTTTGGAATCTGTATTTATAAAACTTCACTTCTGCATCGATTCGATGACTATATTGGGTTCATACCAAGCTGTCCCCCCATATTTACAAAAAATATATGCCCGTGGACAGTAGTTGGCCATTCACAAAAAAGGGAAACCACAGTCCATTTTAGTTCTGCGCACTTGCAAATCAACCAAAGCGTATCGCTTGCAGTGGAACAGCAACTTGGCTTTAGTAGCCTAACCACAAGACTCACCAACGCAGATACATCACAGTTTACGACCTCATTACGTGGAGAGTGGAAGCAGTGCTTTGGCTGGCAGGTGTCTGATAGGATCAGTATTATTTGCTTAAAAGTTTTTGTGAAAGTGTGGTAATGCTGTCACATAAACCAGGATTGTATTTCAGGAAATGTCTTAAGGCTGTGTTTTCGTTCTTAAGGCCTCACTGGGTTTTCGATACTGGCGCGATAATATTCACTAGCAAGCTATTGTACATTCGTACTCTGTGCACTTCAATCAGAAAGTGAGATTCGTGTTTGCTCGGACATGTTGTTTGTGCAATACTTAGAGATACGGTCGTGACACTTAAAAGATGACACAGTTCATTCGGTATGCATGCGATAAACGAAATATGTGCTGCGCGGTACTTAACTCTATTTCTTTTTAATGCATTGAAAGGTACTCCAATAACCTGGGTGATGCAAAGACAGTTGGAATTAAAAAAGGCATGGCGGGAGGCTTCAGCTTAGGTTTTTCATATTTCGCAATGTTCGGCATGTACGGCTTGTCGTTCTGGTATGGCACCACCGAAGTTCTTAAAGGAAACATCGAGGTCGGAGACATGATGACCACATTCTTCAACATCCTAATCGCAACGTTCGGCCTTGGAACGGTTAGTTATACTCATTATGTGATGCAGGGATGGATATTAGAATTTTGGGACCCGAGGCAAACTCAGAATAGGGCCCCAAAACATCGCCACTGCGAAAGGAGGTAGATGTGAGAGTAAGTGGATAAAAGAATTAAATTTGTTTGAGATTTCAATTTATGAACTTAATTCAATTCAAGAACATAATATACATAAAAGAGCACCAAAACTTTGTAAATATTTGAAGCTGGACACTAGAAAGCTGCCCACAATTTAAAGACTCTTCAAATCAACACGAATTCCGTTTATTTGCATCACATAATCGATTGCGCAGATACTGATAGGCGTAATACTACACATCGTCAGTCATGAAATCTGCAAACATTGTTAGCAAGTGATACGTTGAAAATCAAAAACCTTTAAACTTTTCACCTGTTAGCAATGCTTGCCGATTTAGGACTGACAATGACCAGTGTTGCGTGAAATTGATTTCTTGTTTATATCACATGTGGAGAGTACTCACTTGAATACAGATGTGCGCAGGTTTGAATCATCGCAAAAAGATCAAAGCAGAGTCCATTCGGCTGATTCTTCGAAAGCATAACAGCAAACCTAGAGCTTTTACTTGTTTGCAAACCCAAACATATTGTTTTTAAATATTTGAAAGTTCATTCTAGAACTCATGGTACTTAAGATTTTCCAGCGTTTTCATCACCAAAGGTTTTATGTCAAATACCGCAAGTCGGAAATCGGAATAATCTTTTTCATCATTTACAACGTATTTGTCCATCTAATAAGCCGCTTTCAAGCTTAAACGCTATGGGTGACACTTCTCACGGTGTTCCGATCAAAACGCCGCCCTCTCGGCAAAGCGTAATTTCTGACACGGTGACATAAGATGTTGGTGATTGCCGGCTCTCTAAACGCCAGCCGAAGTCTCATATTTTTTTGTTGTTAATTGGGAATAATATGCTTTCAGCTTAACGGGGAGGTGTTGCGGGTTGGCAGTCGGGCATCAGTTTTCGTGTATTTTTACGCAAAGATGTTTACGAGCGCCTTTGGCGTCATACCTTCGCGCTTGTTTGTTTTTGACGCTTCTCACTTTGAATGTGATTGGTCCATTGCTTGCATGACGCTTGGACAGTGTCTGCGGCCATTCTGTGTTTTGCCGCATAAGTAAAATCTTGTGTTGCGAATACTACAGTTTTGACCTTTGGTGTATGTCACTGCTTGTATTGGAGACAAATTTATTATTAATTCCTCTATCAACTCCACCATGTCGAGCATGTGCCCAAGCCAAACACGTAACTAAATTGATTTTATAAAACTAGTAAAATACCAACTGTCATATCTTGCTTTAAATGTAGTGATAACAAACAGTTGGCAGTCTCAAGCTAAAAACATTTAATTGAAACCTTGATCAAAATAATTTACATGTTTTTGTGAGCACCCCCATCCGACGATTTTAGCCTACAACATCAGACCTTGACGTTAAATTGTCTTCGTTTTTCTTCCCACTGTCGGATTACTATTTGATGATGAGCTAATGCAGTTATAGCTGGTGCGCTGTTTCAGTGTTTAGCATCTCCCTGTGTTGTCCGTGTTCATCATTTGATACTTGCTCTGTACTGCACTATGATTAACCATTTTTGTTATTGCGTTTTTCGAGTACCCTTGTGATATGGACCATGAGTCTGACGCAAAATAATTAGATGTTAAGTTTTTATTCCGCTGCTGAACGCTAATGAATATCATAAGTTGTCAAAACTTTCCAAAATTGCGTTTTGGAATTTATTCTAAACAAAAGTTTCTTTTCCGTTCAAGAATTGCACTTTTATTCAACCTTAGTTGGGGGAAAGATTATTTTTTACCAGGCTTGTTTTGCTATTGTTGTCATCCACAATACTAGTCAACAATCCTCCCTGACAACCGTAGCACCAATTTTCAGTAGTTTTCAGATGAATGCCCAAACCAGACGTGACTGTCGAAAACCAGTCAGGCCAGTTTTTTACCAGATCAAGAATGCCGTTGACCAACCTTGAATTTCAGTCCACGATGTCATGGACTAACATAAATATCATCAAAGACACGAAAGTCTACCTTTTGCTATGACCATATAAGTTTGGGGCCTCCAATTGGCTTTCCCTGGCCAATCCATGAAGCACTTGGTGTATTAAGTCATATGTTTGCGAACAATAGATCGAAGATCAACCGAGCATTGAGCTCTGTCGTACAGTTCACTTCTGCATTAACTCCCGGCGGCTCCTACCCACGTCTTAACTCCAGGCTTCTCAAACGACTTGACAATTTCGATGGAATATCGAGAAACGGTTTCTACTGCACGGGTGATCAACGTGTATCTTTCTTTAGAATGAAAAGCTCCTAATTTTTTTTAATGTTGACAATTTTGTCTCAGTTGGAGTTCCGTGTCAAAAAGGTAACATATGTTGCGAACTCACGATCTCAAGAACGCACTTTTTTATTTAAAAAATGCGTCATCCAGATATTTCAAGCGCCAGTTCAATTTATCGAGATTTAAAATGGGTGCAGAATTGTCAGTTACCCTCTTTACACTGCACTGTTATCGTGTTCACGTTGGATTGGGAAGCCCATAAATCACTCGAGCACGACCGTGGCTTACAGGGGATTTTTCGGTTGAGTGTTGATAGCTAAGTGCTGGGATTCCAAGTTTTATGAAATATTTTTTCTTCAAAACGTGGTCGCTTAATATCTTGTTGCGTTACCCGGCTGCAAATAGCTGTTGAGTAACGAACGGATAGAAAATTGTGGTGTCGTTGATATGCGGGGAAGTTCTTGATAGTGACATAGTTGGAAGTCCCTTTTCATTAAGTGCAGAATTACCCTATGGACCCCTTTGCGAGTCTGCTAGTAGAAGTGCCGAGACTTAACGTTTCAATCAAAATGATTGTTTTCGTGAGGTGCTGAGCTTGGCTATGCGATTAGTCCTTTCCCTACGACTCATTAGAATCAGCATGCAGCGAAGTGTGGGAGCTGTAAATCCGCAGCATTGGCTTGCACAGAAGAAGAGTGTAGATTTAAAATACAACTACCAATTTAATGCCCGCTACCCACAAGTGCTACGTAACACAATTGGCTCCAGACCATTTCAACAGCTCAAAACCTTTGTTTCGCGCAATTGGATAGAAAAGAAAAGCTTCACTACATTTTTCATCGCTGTGAATGTCAGAATGATACGCAATGTGTACTTCTTCACATAACGTATGTAACCAGTTTGGCCCTAGTAGAGCTAAAACATGTTTCTTCAAGATTGTCAAACAAAAAAATTAATGCTTTCAGACTTTCACTACATGCGATACAGTACTTTTTCTTGCTTCAGGCTGGAAGTCATATGGGAATCTTCACTGCTGCCACGGCTGCCGCCGCCAAGATCTTCGTTGTCATTGATCGGATTCCGTCCATTGATATTTTTTCGAACGACGGAAACGAACCGAACCCCGGATTTGGGGAAATCAAGTTCGAAAATGTTCACTTTTCTTACCCATCACGACCTGATGAGAAAGTAAATATAAAAAGCAACAATATGGTTACCTTATGATTTGGTTGCTTATTTTAAACGTTTTTGTACTACCGCTGTGGTAGCGAGTGTTACTGGATCTCTATATTCAAGTGCTTGTGCAGCTTATCGTTTGATTTGATCAAAGCCTAAGACGCCACCAAGTAAAAATAACAGTATTCTACTCATTTCAATCTAGGCATTGCCCTCAAAACCCGCGGAATGTCTGAGATGGAAATGAGTAGAATATTGGTAGTTTGAGGCAAATTACTAATAAACTTTTGGGATGTTCTGTTAATTTCTGCATTTTTGGTAACATGTGTTTTGATTAACAGTAAATGTTTTGACGAGCAGTTGGTTTTCGGAATGCTTTGCGAAATTTGAAAATATTAATCTTTTTCAATTTTTTGGCATAGATGTTTTATCGCTTCCGGTGGTGGTGGATAACGGCTTTCTAAACGCAGGGAAGAATGACGTAGGTAGGCATACCATACGTCCCGTTTCAGCCGGGACAGTCCCGGTTTAAAGGCTTTGTCCCGGGGTCCCGGTCAGTCAACTAAAGAGTCCCGGTTAAGCATTCAGTCAGCCAGCATGGCCCTACCTACACGAGTATTACCAGGCTGTGAATGGTCTGTTTACCCAACTTGCTGCAAAATGATGTGTGATCTTGTTTTTTCTTGCTGCTTTGTGTTACATCAGGGTCTCAAACACGCGGCCCGCGTATGGCCCACGAGGGCGTTTTGTGTGGCCCGCGATGCTTTTTGGGAATTTTCAAATAATTAACATAATAGTTTATTTACCTTTGTTCAAAAGTGTTCGGCTAGAGAGTGAACAAGTTCCTAACGAACGTACAAGCGGCTAGAAATGCTCTGCCTAAAACACATTTCCTTCTGCAAAAAACATTTATCATTTTATCATTTTATTGAATCACTGTGAAAATACTGGTAGGCCTATGTAATTTGTATTTATCTGACAGTTTCTTCTTTAGGCTTCAATTTGGACTTTGTTTAAAATTACTGTTCTGAATAAGAATTATCTGTTTTTTTGGTTAGCCATGGCGGACGCTCAGATATTGTGAACCCCTTTGGAAACCAAAAAAACACATATCATCTGCTGAGGCAGCAATGTCGTCATCTCGTGCGACACACTTCTACAAAGCTGATCATTCTGATGAATCTCTACTCTTAGCAGTGGACAAAGCTACTTTTGTGTATCACGCTGCTATTTACAGACCGTCTTTTAAAAGTTCTGATTGAAACCTCTAAGCTAGTTTCAAAAATGCTCGAACCTGAATTTGCCATTGCAAGAACAAGATACGAATCACCGAATCAGTATTTATTGTTAATTGCATTGCCCCGATTACTGCTGCTGGACTACGCCAAGAATTAGGTACAGTGAATTTTGTTTCCCTGCTATTGATGCTTCGAACAGCAAAGAGCAGGGACGACGGAGATTGGGGATATGGTCGATCGCCCCATCCCCCTAAAACCTACGATAAAGTAACTTTGTTCACCATAGTTTTGTACAATTCGGAAAATAACATTCGCGTAGTGAAGTCATTTTCTAGTCCATTGTTTTGTCACAGCAGTGTTGTGAATTATACGTCATCTCTCTTACAGTAGCGAAGCCGTTATGAGACTTGATTACCAAATATTACTAAAATCGCCACCCCCCTAACCTCACAAGTTGGATCCGCCCCTGCTAAGAATTGTTGTTGCACTTCAAAAAATAGAGAGATGTTTGAAGTCATTGTTTTATTGTCACAGAACGACTTTTGTTAGTATGGATGCTCGAACTGGCCATTTTTTCCATTTTGGTCTGTGAAACCACTTGGTGGTATTTGCTAAGGACGGCAAAGCCACCTTAGTGACTAGCGCGGTTTCGGCGATAACTCCCAGCCGAAAGTGCTAGAGCCAGACAGATATAAGCCAAGCATTAAAAGATGCAGAAAATCTTGTACTTTCGATGAAAAAATGGTTACATTCGGATTTGCATTTTGGGGGCGCAGTGTGACGTCAAGAGGTGGTCCCACTGACGTTTTGGGACCCTGCGATAAACCCAAGAGCTAATTCATCCTTTTGTAACGAAACTAGACAGATATCTGCTTCTTATGAGCTCTTAGGCAACTCACCACGCAACTGGTTACGAGTACACATGCAGCTAAATTGAATTAGTCTATTCAACATCGCATCATCCCTATCTCCAGATTCTTAATGGATTGAGCTTGCACGTCGAACATGGAAAGACTGTGGCATTTGTTGGTCAGAGCGGTTGTGGAAAGAGCACCACTATTCAACTCATTCAACATTTTTACGACGTCAATGTAAGCTCGGCTGTCTGCGTGTTTAGCGTTTGCTTGTCAGGCAGTAACTGCCAACGTACGCACAACGTGAACTGTGACACAATGGCGTAGCCAGCCCAAAATTGGGGGGAAACAAAATGTTTGATTTTAGGCGAGCAACAGTATTTAGTTTGGGACGCCGCTTCTCAAAGCACAAGATTACTAGAAATGCTAAAAATTGGGGGCATGACCCCCTGGCCCCCCCTGGTTACGCATACGCTGTGACACCACCTTACACGGTTGGCGCTAAACAATAGCTCTGAGAAATTTAGTTGAACGATTAACTTCATTTCAACGTTGCACTTGTGTTCTGGTGGAACTTGATATCTGTTGGATTGTCATAAGTAGCTGGACAGTTATTACTTCTTTGATGTAGGAAGTCTTGGATTCTAGTTATTTGGTTAATGTTCCATTTATCGAAATATCGAGTCTCTGCAGACAGGATCAGCAGTTGGTGCGCCACGCGCGGTACTGTCAAAAGTTTTTCCCCTGTACTGATTGTTTCGATACTTTGTTGTTACGTTAAAAAAGCGGATCCAAATGCAATATATTCGTATGCGTTAAACAACGGTGGCCTTTGCTTCCGTGTCCTGTTTAAAGCCTTGAGCAGTAACAGCGTGAAAAGCATGAGGCAGTCTAGAGTTCCGATAAGCAAAATTGCACAATATAATTGATACCTGCAGTGGCAATCGTTGTTGTTTTTCGAATGACTGAACAGAGTGGATCAGTGTACATCGGTGGTCGGGAGATAAAATCGCTCAACGTGAAGAAGCTCCGCGATCTGATTGGAGTCGTGGCGCAAGAACCTGTGCTTTTCGCGACAACTATCGCTGAGAATATTCGTTGGGGCAGGGAGGACGTCACTGATGCCGAGATTGAGGAAGCAGCTCGACAAGCCAATGCCTTTGACTTCATATCAAAGCTTCCTGAAGTATACCGTGTGACATCTCTGGCTGAACGATTTCTCCGGAACTTTATCGTAAAGTTCCCAGAAAGCACGGTCCTTTCTTTCGTTAACTTTTTCCAAACCCAAAAAGTCATGAAGTGCAAAAATAAAATAAACCAATACTCTTTTGCATGCTTGCAGAAGCTCACGCATGTACGTTTGCAGTCGTACCCCAAAAAGACCCATGCCGTACCCCAAAAAGACACATGTCGTACCCCCAAAGATATGCTTCTTTAATAACCCCAAAAATGGGGACCTAAAAAGGACTAAAAAATATGCTTCTTTTAATGAATTGTTAACTCTTCAACCGTGATGCCAATTTGTAATGTTTGTCTTCCTGTAGTTGATGCATTCATCATCTCTTAACTAGGTATTCACCAAATTTTCTGTCACTTTTCTGAAGTCATGTTGCCGCAATTTCTAGCATCATTGAACAACGATGCAATACATCTCGACGAATAAAAATTCATTCACCTGCGTTTCAAAGCGTCAAAATCGCTTTTTAAACAACAATTTTCAGGTTGTCTTGTGCTTTCAACAGGTAACATGAAACTTGCGAATGAAAGCAATTTGACCCAATGCTATTTTAATTCAGTTCTTGCGCTTGTAAAGCTGCAAGACACAATCAATTTTCGAAATCATTTAACAGAAAGTTGCAATAAAGATGCAAAAATTAAAAGCCATCTTCTCAACTGTTGTTGGAACACATATTCGGACCTTTTAAGCGCGAAGTTCTCTGTTTTCATAGAAATTCGAAACATTTGTTGGTGAGGGTGGTGGACAGTTGAGCGGAGGTCAGAAGCAGCGAATAGCCATAGCTCGCGCTATCGTTCGCGACCCGAAAATTCTTTTGTTGGATGAAGCGACCTCGGCTCTTGACACGGAAAGCGAGTCTATTGTGCAAGCAGCATTGGAAAATGCTGCTACTGGTAAGATATGTATTAAGCACTGCTTTTCCTTTTTTGATTGTCTTTTCAATGTATGGAAATTTAAACAAACCAGCGACGAATAATGCCTTGTTCTTTCTTCCTATCTATGGTCGTGGAGCTTTGACCAAAACCATACAATTTTTGCTATGATAGATGTAGCCACGTTGACCAATCTTTGCGATCATTTTATATCGACTTTTGAACTCACGTCTCCCACGCTCTCACTCGTGTATGCATTCATTCAATTCACACCAGCTTTTCATTAGTGAAGAGTGATTGGGTGGGCAGCAACCCTAGGAGTGATCGAAATAACTCACGGTTTTCAGCAATCTCCTGATAGATCTGCCTGCTTCACACCCAGGTGAGAACAAACCAGGAAGGGAGATGCAATCACGCCACCTGGTCCTTGATCGGCATGTGAGTCGCTTTCACATCATAGGTGTAACCCAGTGGTTTCCAAACTGGGGGTAAATTACCCACTGGGTGTATTATGCGATTCTTTGGGGGGTAATGGGAAACCAAAACCACAATGTTGTTCCATATTGTGAGCGATCACTGCGAAATATTAAGGGTAATAGGACATAATCGCTTAGTACCCTCAATAATGGTTTGGGTAATGACTCGAACAAATTTGGGAACCACTGGTGTAACCTGTGGCGTAACTGACGGGGGTTATGGGTGCGAACCTTCCCCCCCCTGGCAAGCCAAATGTAAACACTGGGCGCCATCTTAGCTTATATTTCTGTATTTAGTATTCTTTTGGTCTTCAAGAGGTTTTTGTGTTTTGTGTTTTTCAGAGTGTATTCCACTGATTTCGGGTTTTAGTACAGACATCCACATCAGGATTCACTATCATTTTTCATTTTTTTCTGACCATTGTTTAGAGAGCCCCTACGGTGGACACTGGGCCCCCTTGTAGCTAAGTAATGCCCCCATGGATCAAACCTCAAGTTACGCCATTGGGTGTAGCCAACAGGGCTCACCTCGGTAATCTTTCCTGGCACATTCTGGTAACGTGGCCGAACCATCGTAACTGATATCTATCTATTCGACGAAGTGGCTCGACATTCAGGGCTTTACTAATTTCACAGGCTGTTTTGACGACATGAAAGAAAGAATTATCTAACGTCTTTCAATAGTTTCTCCCTGCATAAGTGTTTGCATCACTCGGGAGTCAAAATAATGAAATATACACAACGCCAAAAAGAGATTTTGCTTGCACAATGGCTTTTTCAAGACAAAAAGACATGTGAAACCGTGAATTTCAGTTTATTTCAGAGTTCATGATATTACTTTCTTGTACCTGACTAACAATCAGAATCATTAACACAACAATAATGACATGGAGTCTGCCTTTGCGAGGCTTTCCTGGTATGCTGGGACGATTTACTTGTATGTGTACGCAATCCGGTACTTCTACCAGCACGTCGTGCATTGTTGCTTTTCTGCGTACGTGACCCTTGACGTTCACCGCCGATCTGAACCCAGAACATTAATGACGATTGGCTTAATAAGACTTTGTCCTTTCAGGATGAAGACACATCGAGTTTTTCTTCCTTTACATTCAGCATGTCTACAGCTTCCAATTCAAATGGCAATTAACCCGTTTTTTCATTAAAAATATACTAGGCGAAATCCGCATGTTTGGAGCCTTAATTGTCAATCTACCGTTAGCGGGTGGCATGTCACAGCCTAAAAACAACAATTTCTAAAAGGCTATAAAGACGCGGATTCACGCCTAATTTATCTTAAAGAAAAAAACGGATAAATTGCTACTTGAACTTTTTTTCAACACTGGTTACGTCATTCAAAAATCCCTTGATCTCCACCAATCTTGACGCCACACCAAAAAAGTTCAAATTCAAAAACACTCAGATTTTTTAAAATCTCGAAGCTAGGACACTTTTTGCTTCTTTAGAGGATTTGAACAGCTCTCTAACTCTGACAGTTGGCAAGTTATGACTGAAAAACATCCGAGCCACTATGGTGGCTTTGCGATCCTCAAAGGGACTTAAGGCTCGCGTTGAGTTTTTAGAAAAAAATGCGTATGCACGTTCCTTCCCGGCATCACGGGAACGCTCGCATCGTTACCAGGTAAGTATGCCGTCGCATCGACCTTCCAGGATACCACAGGCAGCGTCCTTTGGTTCCAATCATCGCGCGGTAACTGTTCGCTTCTTTTTCGTAATTTGAATGTTCGACGGTTGATGGCAAATACATGGAGATGAAACCTTGTACCGATGCGCCACGCTTGAATGTTCGAACGGATGACTACGAGACTAAGTATTCTAATTCGTTGTGGATTTCTGGGACGTTGTCAGTGTTTCTGCTTCAAATTTTGCTTTGTTGAGTTGAGTGATTTTGCGCATTTCATGGTAGTAACTGTCCAAATTATTCCCAAGTCACTCTTGTGACCACTTCAGATTTTACGCGCTTTTTCTCTCTGTTTTGGTGCATAGTGGTTGTGGGGGTTAAATTGGAGATCCATCGGTAACATTCCGTGAACCTTGGCGTAATTTGCTTCATTTTTCTAATCATTCTATGAAGATCTTAAATGAGTTGACACAAACATCGGATAGAATTTGTTTCTTTTCTTGTTTTGCTTCTATAAGTATCTGGCATAGGTGGATTTGAAATCACAAAAGTAGCAATTCATAAAAGGAATGGTGGTTAAACAGGAGTAGTTCAACAGAACAATAACAGATTATTCAAAGAAAATTAATAGCAAAACAATATCAAAACATTGTCACACGCTTTTAACACACGCCTTTATAGAGACATAATTGTACAGTAAATCTTGGTTTTGGCATTCGTTTCAACTTCCTTACAACCTATGCACAAAGATCAAGTGTATTTTGGTGCCTTGGATGACAGGATAAATTATAAATATATCAAATCCTGTGTAAAGAGCCAATCACCCAACGGTAGATTTTGCAGCCTTTCACGTTGACGCACAATGTCGCTTCTTCTAGTGTTGATCTCCTGTTGCACAGGTAGTTTTATATCAACTCGGCCACAAACTGTTGATAAGCAATGAAGCAAGCATAGACACTTTTTATATAACTAGCGAGTATGTTGAAAATTAAGTTTTCATTTTGCTGTGGCCAAGAACAAACTGCACTTATCGTTAATCATTGGTTCAGCTATTGCATCATTTTGGGTTTCAAGCGCGGTGCGTACATTACTAACTTGAATGTGATGAAGGACATGGATGGCATTAAAATCATGGTATTTATTTTTGTCTTCTGGCACGGGTTTACTAATTATTTTTTGTACGATTGACCTTCCTCAGGTCGCACCACAATTGTGGTCGCTCATCGTCTCTCTACTGTGCGAAATGCGGATAAAATAGTTGCTTTCAAAGATGGCAAGGTTGCTGAGGAGGGTACTCATGAAACATTGCTCAACTTACCGGATGGTGTTTATGCCAATTTGGTCAACATGCAAGCCGGTCGCGAAATTGACGAAGAAGATGATGAAAAAACTGACGCGGAAGAAGCAAAATTCCCAATCACCGAGCATGGTACGGCTTGTTATTCGCTGATGTTATCAAATTTTTATATTTTCGCAAATGACAGCTTTGTGTATTGCTAATAAGATATTTGTTTGGTATTGAAAGGAAGTATACCTGGCTTTAGCAGTGGGCAGCCACATAGAACTAATTTTCGTTGCAGCACTCGGGTTTGTAAATTATTTATTTGAGCATCTGTGAAAACTTGCTTTGTCCTACTGCTTGCTCCTTTATCGTATCAAAAGGTGTGTATAGTTTCAAAGTATTGTAATGAAAGTAACGACACCGTTTGTTTTGTACACTTCCGTCCTTCCTTATATAAATACCTGCAAGGATCTCTGAAATCAACCTCAAGGTTTAAAACAAAAGTTTTTGATAAGGAGAGGAATCGTGGCAGTAGTACTTATTGACAGATGTACATAATTGTTCTGCAACTAGAGTAGGCTCTACATGCAGTCAATATTTCAAATTTTCTACTTCATTTTACAAAAAGCGCATTGCCTAAAGCAGGAGTCTCCAAACGTTTTTGTCCGAGGGTCACACAAACTATAACACAACAGATCGAGGGCCGGACATCGTATGCTTATGCAGGGGTGCATACGCAATGTGATTATTTCGGGATATATTACATTCTACCAAATCAACAAATATTATCGTAAAAACATGATTTTTCATTATTGAAAAATGTCTTCGCAGGCTAGATATGGCCCGTGGGTCGTAGTTTGGAGACCCCTAGCCTAAGGGAATAATTTTGTTTCACTGTCTTTATAATATTTTCGTAACTGTGCTGTCTTCAGCAAATAATCGTGTGCTCTGCTCGTAAAACCGCTCGAAACGTGCAAATATGGATACAGGTTCTCTGAAAGTTACTATTTTAGTTCAATACTATCGAAAACATGTACCTACAATAACTGTGTCTCTGAAAAAAATTAGAATGATCAGTACGGTAACAGATGGAACTCGCCATGTTCCGCCAGGATTCCTGGTATGGCAGAGAGCAGAAATTCAAATTTTACAGTGTTGAATAGATAAAAAAAAGCAAAAAAGGAAGCAGTTGAATCAGAACCTTCGCCAGGAACTCTCAAATAGGGTGCTTTTACGTTTGTGCAGGAGGGCTTGACATTCTGAAAATTTTTATTGAAATCTACGGTATTTAAGTGGACTTTGTTTAGTTATTGAAATGCAGTGTAACGCTACTGATACTTATTAAGGATCAGTTCAAGATTTTATTTAGGACAAAATATTTCACAAAAGGATAAGGCTCTCCTTCAGTGAAATACAAAAAGCATAAAGCAGCAGACAAATTTCTTTTTTCGTCGTTAACTTCGTAAAGTGAAAAGAAAAAGCGAAAACTTCTTGACTGATTTGTGTCACATGTTGCACAAACCACGCGCTATTAAAATGTTTCACTTAGATAGAGGGCGTTTGCAGAACGTGCTATGAAATCTCTTTGAAAAACAATCTTTCCAATCGTCTTAAAAACATTGTTAAGGTCTTTCTCAAGGCAATCTGGATTAGTGCGGCTTTGTGATTATGAATCATGCTCTGCCCATGGTCCGAAATATCGTTTTGTGTGTTGAGAACGATCTGTCGCATGTCGCTGTGGATGCTCTAAAGCTCGCTGCAAGTAGCAAGGCCTGACAGTGTTGAAAGGCTTCCGCAAAACTCGTGAAATACTGCCGTCTGGACAACTGATAATAATAATTTAGTAGCGTCTACAAACAAACTTTCCTCGCTAATAAAAAAGACTAAGTGGCACGCACATGTCGTACATATGGCTAAACACATGAACATGGTGGGGTCCCTTGTTTGGTGGGGGGCCTGGGCCTCTTGTGTCCCCACTAAATCCGGCGCTGAGGTTTGGCAGCAAATCAGCCAAAATGACAACTCTGTTATCTCGCTTCAAGGACGTCATTTTCCGACACCGTTACATTATACAGAAAAACAGCAGTTCTATTGAAACTGACCAAAGCTAACTTTCCCAGGTTCTTCATTTCAACCTCCAAAATGTAATATTGATAAGCCCACCTAATGACCAGGCTGCAGCTTGTGGCACTTATTGAAAATATCCCACTCAACATTAAAAAATAGCATGACGCATGCCAAGAAATATATGTTGCCAATTCCTAGTTGTCAGGTGATGTAATGATGTGCCGTTGGAGTATTGCTAAGGATCGAACGATAGGAGAAAAAAGATTAAGCTAGCTTTGACTATTCACCGTGATTTCATGCAGGGCCTTTTGTATTAGATTTTGAGTGGAGGGGCAATATAAATCTCGAACTACCGGATCAGTCACGCTTGCTAGTCTGCGGTCGAATGTCATCTCTTTGTTTTGTTCTGAGGATTTTTGACTGGGGTGAGGGAAGTGGCTTTGGATGGAGAGGAAGGTGGAGGGATTGGAGGAAAATTGCCCCCAAGTATGTCAAAAAATCCCTGATTTCAAAACAAACATTGGGGCACTTTAACAAACTGGATTTTACCGATGCTTTTGTGTAACATTCAATCAATTTGCTCACTCCACAGCCACATTTCCTATTTTTTAAGGCTAGCCTCTGTAGCAGCCACGCTAGCGCGACCGCTACATGTCGGACCTGGCTGGACTCTTGATATCAATTGGTAAGATAGTTCAAAGAGAAGAGAGTGGGCATTCCAAAGACTTCGAGGAAGGAAAGTGATGTAGCAGTCACGCTAGCATGACCGCTGCATGTGAGCAAAGACGGCCAAAGCAAAGAGAAGGGAAAGACCAAGCAAGTAACACTTATAAGTTACTTCCATACACATGGAAGTAGGAGCTTTCTTTGGCTGATACGTCTGGCGCGGAGTTAATATCGATGACGTCACAATCTATCCTTCCCGAGGTTCAAGGATCAATCCCACACTGAAGCAGGACTCAACAACGGGGGAGTTCAGCTTCACCAATAAAGAAGAGTTGGAACTATCAAACTACTTTCAAAAATTAATTTTCAATGAACAAACTGCTGCCCCCCAGAAGGTTCCGCCCTGGGTCCGGAGCCTCCAGGGCTCCTCCCTTGTTACGCCACTGGTCCTGCGCTTGGTGCATCAGTTCCCATTGAGAGAATTTGTTTTATCTTGAATAGCATGTCATCTGATAACAGAAGCAGAATGTGAAAGCCCTTATCAAAGCCCTTATTTAAACACAGCAATAGTTCCCACATGCAAAAACAAGAATGGGAATATGTCTGACACTTCAAATTACAGACCAGTCGCAGTAGCCACAGTGGTGTCAAAGCTACTTGAGCACTTCATATTATCTAACATCTCTCCTTTCCTTGGTACCACAGACAATCAGTTTGGTTTTAAGGCTGGTCATAGTACTGACCAATGTACATTTTTGTTGAAGCAAAGTGCTTCATACTTTGTAACCCATGGTTCATCTGTGCATACTGTGTTTTTAGATGCCTCGAAAGCACTCGATCGAGTACTACACATGAAATTATTTGAGAAACTAATTCAAAGAAAGGTGCCTATGTGTTTTGTGCGCCTACTGAAACATTGGTACAAAGAACAAACGATGCAAATAAAATGGGGCAAGCATTTTTCTGAACCGTTTCATGTGTCTAATGGGGTTAGACAAGGGGGAGTACTGAGTCCATACTTGTTTGCTGTTTATTTAGATGATTTGTCCAATGAACTAAACAACATTAAAGCAG
>Ga0210059_1005230_pt1 | contig 20895 bp, 12 predicted proteins | sample Ectturendosymbi2_FD_188042 | JGI IMG/M metagenome (GOLD analysis project Ga0210059, IMG submission 188042) | Ecteinascidia turbinata endosymbiont from Florida, USA - Sample 2 (SPAdes) (version 2) | ecosystem: Host-associated > Tunicates > Ascidians > Unclassified | place: Key West, Florida...
GACTGCCAGAGAGGTTACGACTTTTTACTGCAATTCATAATAATAGGCCAATAGCGTATGGGGGGCCCCACGTGAAATTTCGGGGGGGGCCTCACTTACCCTTGCCAGGCACTGGGTGTTGCAGACTATTCCAGACGACCATTTAAACCGCATCCAAGTGACTATACGCTCACTTGCTGCAACATGCAAGTTAAACAGCGCTACTGCGCTATACTGGCTACTGCCACCGGTAATGGTGATGTAACAAACGTAACCTACAATGAAAATAAGTATTATGTCGTCACGTGAACTGTCTATCTCGAGTCTTCGATGTACTTCCGCCCACGCCAGTGACCACGTCAGATCGCTGTTATGTGCCACATTTGCTTGTTGGTACCGTTGCGGTGCAGTGTTAAAGTTTGACTCGTTTTATCACTCAAACTTCTTCTAAACCAAGCTTAGACTTGTTTCCTCGTAAATGTACGTATGTGGAAGTGATTGATTTGCGCATTATGGTCCTGTGAAGCATTGGGTTCGTGCAAATCGACATCGCATCCCCCTCCACCAAATCAGCCTGTGTCCGCTACTGAATACGAGCCATTCACATTTTCTCATTTGTAATTCCACAGCGTTAGCGAATTTCTAATCACAATCGTAACTTGAAGAAAGTAAATCGAAGGCAAGTTACTGCTGTCCTCCACACTGAACTGCTTTTAGCGGGTAGCTTAGGCTAGAGCTTCAGCAATAATGTAAGTCAGGATAACTTCCCCAACCACTTGCACCAATTTTACGGGAAATAGGTTAGCCGAGATGGTTATGGCATTTCACATTTTCATGGCCTTGCGCCAATCTGTACCAAGCAGTGGCGCACGCAGAAAGTTTTAATGGGGGGTTTCATTCAGTGGCCTAGGGTAGTCATTTGTATTTGGTGCGCGCTGTTTGTGACGTCACAATTTGGAGTCATGGTCCTGTTTCTAAACCAACGTTTTGGCGAAGTTTGTTGATATAATATGCACATTTTCCTGTACATCCACTCTCCTTATTTTATGTGTCTTTGTACTGAATATAAACTATTAGCGCTCCAAGTTAGGCTATCGGAGGAAAATACACCCAACGCTACGATACAGCAGTTCGTAACTGTAAAAATTTCAGGCGGCGCGTTAAAACACGGGAGTACAACACACTCATCAATTCGTCAGAGCAATTTACAACGGAAAAATGAGGCTGCGCTAATGCCTTGTCGAATACGAGCAGTCGAGCATAAAGGGCGGGTGGACTGGCTGGCGAACACCCCGGTTTGAAGAATCGAATCTTGCTAAACTACACAGGAATTGAGAATGCGCATAAATTAGGCAAGAAAACTTTAGATTTTGTTGTTGTTTATAGAAGTCCAGCGAACTAATAGTTTTCCTTTTTTCCTGTTGAGACACAATAAATGCCTGGATGCTTCTATGTTAGCAACTGCTGTTTTTGAGTTCGTGCAACAGTTCTATCATGCTACAGAAATTGGTAGGCCTAATGCAGCCAATGCGGTCAGCGCTTGCGCTGATCAGCCTTAGCAGACAAAATAAATGCAATTTTTCGGATGAAGTGAACTATCTCCGAACACAATCTTAAACATGCATAGCCTAGTGGACGAAAGGTCTGCAAAAAGTGGCGAGATGGTTTCTGTATCCAGACGATAACCCAGATTCCTACAGAAACCTAATTATTACTTTTTGGCCCATTTACAATGTTCCTTTAAATTGCATGCAAATTCATTCCGTGCTATTTGCATTAAGTCGACAAATTAACAAGCAAAAAGTGTGCGAAAACAATTCATCTGCTTTTCGCAAGTAATAAACTTTTTGTAACATATCAAACTAAAGTGAGGGGTTAACCCCAGCCCCCGCTTGCGTTGGTCTTTGTCAGACAATATAAAGACAATGGTCTCGGATAAAGTGAACCATCGCGGAACACGATCTTAAACATGCGTAGTGGACGAAATGTTTGCAAAATGTGGTGAGATGGTTTCTGGACGCAGACGATAAACCAGATTCCCACCAAAACCTAATTATTACTTTTTTAGCCCAATTACAATGTTCCTTGAAATTTGCATGCATATTTATTCCGTGGTATTTGCATTAAGTCGACATATTAACAAGCAAAATGTATGCGAAAACAATTCATCTCCTTGCAAAGGTAATAAAGTTTTTGTAAAATATCAAGCTCAAGGGACTGGTTTTAACCCCAAAGTCCCCCCCTTGCGTACGCCCTTGGTACCAATTCGGAAAGCCTGCATCTCAACTGAGCATAGCGGGCCCTGTAAAAGCTGCAGACCCACAGTTCACCAATCTTTTCAAGTGCGCTCTATCCAGTGTTGCCAGTTGGGCGGTTTTCTCGCACAAATGGGCTGTTTTTTTCGTTGCGTTGCGGGAAATTTTTTGCTGTTGCGGGTTGCGGTTGTTTGGGCTAGTTTTATCAAAGTTTGTGCGGTTTTTTGGGCTATTTTTGGTAAATAATTTTTCTATCAAAAAGTATAGTTTTTGTCAATTTTTCGGAGGTAATAAGATTTGTTTTGACTTGAAGCAGTGTCGCCGGTTGTTTAGTTCGTTTCTGTTCTCTTGTGGTAAGAACCAATATATCAAGCCTCGAGATGACGTGATCGTTTGTGTGGTTGTGTGATCGCTTGGACTACAGTGGTGATCTCATTCTGACTGGACAAGGGCTTGGTGTGCTGTGGTCACATCATACAGTCCATTACTGCGGCTGGTAATCGATATTACGAGTAAAGCTTATACGCATGCAAGACGTAGTCACAATAGTCGATCACCACAGGAAAAACAGCCACAGCACAACTCGCTATGTTCGTTTGTGGGGGGAGAGTGACGGCATTACTAATAGCCTATGCTTTTGCTGTAGACGGGAGTGTGCGACACTGTTAATTCAGTTAAACAGCAGTGTACAAGTATCAGAGTGTGATGAAGGATATGATGTAAAAGCAGTGGTTTTCATTCTTTTTTCTACCACGCCTCCCTTAAGTAATTGTCCTTTGTTTCAATTCAAGCTCTTGCCTTTAAATAAGCTGTAAAAACTAATGTATTTATTGGTAAATTTTTTGATCAAACTTTCCATATTGTAGAGCGCGTAAACGCTTACGCCCCCTGGAAATTTGACGCCCCCGTTGGGGGTAGCGCCTGCCAGTTAAGAACCATTGACGTAAAGATTTTTTTGGATGGGCCCATTAAACAAGCGATATGCCTATTGCAAACATGAGAAAAGGATCTCGAGTTGAACGGCTGGATACGAAAAACACTTACGGATAAAAACATGTTAGATACTGCTCATGTGAAAGAAGAACACATTGCAATAATTTCAATTTTAAAGAATCACTTTACTACTTTTGTAACTGCTGATTACAATGGTTTCATTTTTAAAGAAACATTTTGCAACTGCTAAACGCATTAACAATGCAGCTCCATTGTACATCTATGCACCGTCTGTTTCATCATAGTCGCTATATAGCGACTATGTTTTCATGCTGGCTAGCCTATGCTATACCAAGGTCGTAATAGCCTATGTGATATTGTTAAATCATGCCGCTTTATCCTACAAATCGCTGCGCACATTGCCGTTCTAGTATAAATGATGCAAGCCAACGTCACCCTAAAGAATTACTAGGCAGTATCAGATCAAATATACTCTATCTTAGTTTGACAAATCAAAGTTGTATTTTCAAATTGGAAGAGATAAAGAAAACAGGAAACTTTCTCTTTATTCCCTAAAGCTAGATATACCATGCGTCCCATTTTAGCCGGGACAGTCCCGGTTTAGAGGGCTTTGTCCCGGTGTCACGGTCAGGGAACCAAACTGTCCCGGTTAGGCATTCAGTCAGCCAGGATAGTCCCACACAGCTGGCGTAGCGAGGCTAAGTGCCGCCCGGGGCCGGCAAATAAAGTGCCGCCCTTTCCACACCTCAAATTTGCTTACAATAATTTAAAATGTATAAAGGTCAACTTTAACTCTGTCAACACTTACACGGGGCCCTCTTAAGGTCCGGCAACCATTTAGACAAAATAGGTGAAATAGGCCTAAAACCGGCTTTTGTTAAAAAGCGCTGGCTTGCAACTTTCATCATAATCTGTAAACTTGGTCTTGTTCAGTGGCCTGCAGAGGTCTTGTGATGCCCGGGGCCCGGGGCAACTGCTTGATTGTATGCCCCCTATCAAATGCTAATATTGAGGAATGTAAAAATACAAGCACAGCAAAACTACCTGCCCAAACCCTTGCCACATGCAGAAGCATTACGCCACAAAAGCTTCACCTCAAGTGAGAATAAAGAAGTGAAAAAATTGTCCGAGTCTCGTACCACATTACGCAACAATAGCAAGACACTTGAACGTTGTGAAAAAAATTTTGTATGGCACTTTTGACGAGAAAAAAGTGAAATACGTTTCTGATGCTGGAGCTCTGCTAAAAAGAACATGGTGCATTTTGAAGGGTATCGTACTTCCTTGGCGTTGAAATGTTTTAACAGCGCCGAACGATGTTTATTCTGACAAATTTTCTGTATTATTTTGATCTTTTTTAGAACAATTGAAAGCGAAGAATCTATTTCTGATTGCAAATTTTGCAATAGGCTTTTCTTGAATCAGCAGGATAGGCAGCAGTTAGCACCGAGCCAAATGTCCGCTTATGAATGTTGCAAGTATATATGTCGAAGCTTTTGACAATACTGTATTGCTTTGGCTTACCAAGGAGTTTTTTTACCAGACATTGCTACTTACCGCCACCGGCGTAACTGAACCAGTTGGACATATCATATGTGTTGGGGATAAAAACATCCTACCAATGTAATCTTTTAACTTAACGCGATCGCTAAGCACGTGACAGAAGCAAATCATTAAAAGCTTTACCAAGCGATCTAATTACTTATTACTACGACGCAATTACCTGCTTGAAGTAGCTTCGTTGCGTCATAATAAAAATTCCAAATGATTGAAGACAGCTGGTTGTGTCTCGTCCTGGTTTTGCCCAATTTAAAGGGTTTTCAAGAAGATAAATCATTTTATAAAGAAGATGTGAGGTTTTCATCTCCAAAAACTGTTGAAACATTTTTGGCCAGGAATTTGTTACCAGCTAAAATTCCCAAACTGTTGTCGAAATTCTGCTAGAAAGTCGGCTCACTGCTAGATTGAAAATTTACAGCTAACAGTGAAAAACTCCTTCTAGGTTTGGCAGCAAATCAGCTAAAATGACAACTCTGTTATCTCGCTTCAAGAACGTCATTTTCCGACACCAGTACGTTATACAGAAAAACAGCAGTTCTGTTGGAAGTGAGCAAAGCTAACTTTTCCGGGTTCTTCATTTCAACCGCCAAAATTTAATATTGATAAGCCCACCTAATGACCAGGCTGCAGCTTGTGGCACCTATTGAAAATATCTCAATGAACATTAAAAATAGTATGACGCATGACAAGAAATATTTGTTGCCAATGCCCAGTTGTCAAGTGATGTAATGAAGTGCCATTGGAATACTGCTAAGGATCGAACGATAGGAGAAAAAAGATCTCCAGGGCGGAGTCTCCAGGGCTCCTCCCTTGCTACGCCACTGGTCCTACACTTAGTGCATCAGTTCCCATTGAGAGAATTTGGCATATCTTGCATAACATGCGGTCTGATAACAGAAGCAGAATGTGAAATCCCTTATGACCAGTAAAATTAATACTGATTTTTCCTCGTGTGATTTTTTACGAGAAAATAAAATCGAACAAAGACTTCTTGAAGAAATTATTGTCTACCTCTACAGAAAAGTATGATTGGCCAAATGTATAAATTTACAAATGCCTAAACATTGTTTTGTTTCATAGTAAAATGCATTATTTTAGTTTTTCTTGGTGCCTCAACTACAGGAATCCAAAATGACTACATGCTCAGTAAGATATGAACCACATTTATCTGATTAGGCTCGTTCTTCTGAAGCGCCCCGGTTTTCAAACACAAAAATATGGTATGCCTACCTAAAGCACATGCTTGATATACTATAGCAGGCATCTGGGTTTGCTGTTAGCATTATATTTCGACTGCAATGTGTGGTGATATTAATGACACTTTGACTGTCGTTACGTTGCTGCCAGCTGTTGTTATTTTGTATCTATGCGGTTGCTTTGTAAAAAAGATCAGTAGTGCGTTGCACAAAGAATGCAACTGCAATAAGATAATGGTGGTTACTTTCACTGCTAACTCAGGGTTTTTTTTAAGGCGTTTTAGGGACCCGATTCGGGTCCCTAGAATTTCAAATCGGGTCCCTAGAATCAGAGAAAATTATCATCGGGTTCCTAAAATCAGTGAAAATGGGGTCCCTTGAATCAGAGAAATCGGGTCCCTACAAATCCAAACCGGGTTCCTAACATTTTCCATAAAAAAAACTGGCTAACTGCTAGTTTTATCGGAAATTTTGGACTGTAATTTGGGCTAGTCTGGAGTAATTTGGGCTGGTTTTGGGCTTGTTTCATGAGGAAATTTGGCTGTTTTTTTAACCTTGGGCTGTTTTTTTAACCAGCATCTGGCAACACTGGCTGCATCTTAACAGGGTCTATTGCGTGGTATATTTGCACTTTCAGGTGCGCATTGGGTACATAGAGTATCTCATAAAATCATTGCAGAAGGGTCAGCAACTTTACACTACTTGTCGCCATGTGTTACTCCGGTGCCATCATAGTCAGCATATCATAAATGAAATAATATTGAAATATCCCGTTGGCTTAATTGCAATGATTTAATTTAAACTCAAATTCAACCTGGTGAAAATTTCCATAACTAACAATACAGTTTCCTGACAGAGATACAGCACATACTTTTTACAAACAGTTTGAAACCGGTGTTTTTCTCAATCTGCCTTCTGCAGAAAAATGAAGTATGATGTAAGGTTCAACAAACATTCTATTAACGCGACTCCGTTTCTGCTCTCCTACACGCTACGTGCTGACTTATCTACCTCATACTAAGTTAGAAAAGCTGGTAGTGTACAAGAAACCATTTCGATAAGGTGCCAACGCTAGTTTACGTTTCAAAATAGAAACAAACTGCACCGTGAAATAAACGTGTTGATCAGCACAAATTTCATTAGCAAGGTTTCTTAGAACAACTCTTCCTTACGATGTCCATGTTTGCAAAGATCCACGGTTGCAGCTTGCACAAACCACATCTAAGTTGACTTACTCAAAGCATTTAAGATTGCATTACCCAACATGCTTGTTCCAATCTTGCAACTGTTCTGTTGATGCCAAAAATGTACTCCATACTTGGCACCCTAATTTTGATTTGAAACTGGCGGTTACATTTTACGAATCACATCACTGTCACAGTTGATGTCAGATCGCAGACGGATTTGCGGGTGCAAAGCAAACTGAGCGACGCGCCAACATTCAAGCAAGCACCGTGTTTCACTGTGTTACGCCAGACGTTCAATCTCTTCTGGCGTGGTTGCCACGAGCTGCGCATTTCCGCACTCGCTCTATGTTTACGCGGTCGTGCGGGGCTGTTCAGTCACACTCGTTACGTCACACGAGCGTATCACATGACCCGCGTGACGGCGGATTTCACGTCTTAGCTTTGAGGAAGATGTTCCACTGAAAGAATCGTTTTCCGCAAGCCTACAAGAATGACTGGGAATTTCATTATAGAATTATCCGGTAAAAAGTCATGAAAGACAGAAACGATCTGCAGATAAATGAATGTTGTAACGAGCCAAATTTCTAGACCCAGTTGTCGCGTCTGGCAAATCTTTATACTCCTGTGTGGAATAACCTAATCATCTAATAGCAGTAGTTTATGTATCATAGAGAAGTCCAAAACACCAAAAGTTGCATAATTTGCTTCCTTCTTTCCTAACTATGAATACCATCAAAAAGCCCTAGATCAGGAATCTGCCGGTTTTAGTTTCACACATTCTGTTGAAATTGGGTGGTCAATACGTAAAATCTGTTGACCAATACAAATATCTGGGGATTGTATTGGATACTGAGCCCTCAGATGACAAAGACATTCAGAGACAACTGCGATATCAATACTGTGCAGCAAACAAGCTACGAGCCTCCTTTTACCGATGTTTAAATGCAGTTAAAAACGTACTTTTCCGTTCCTTTTGTACTCCCACGTATGCACCACAATTATGGTGTAATTTCAGGAAGTCCAGCATGCAGAGATTGCGTGTGGCATATAATTTTGGATGCAGAGCTCTATACAACCTGCCCTGGAGAGCGAGTGTTAGTAGCCACCAGGTTCAATGTAACATTCCTACCTTTGAGGCTCTGCTACGAAAATACACGTACCTGTTTCTCGAAAGATGCAGAAAATCTAACAACATATTGTTACGTGCTTTGATGAAGTCAGATTGTTTGTATTCGTCCCTATTCTTTGAATACTACAATCGCATTTTACTCTGTGAATGAGTGATCGAAATTTGCAGTACCCGTTTGAATGATGGCGTGTCACGCCACAATGCTTTCGCATTTTACCTAGACTCGACCAATTTAGGAATTGGCGCCCTACCCCGCAGTAGTGTTGAAACAAGTGTTACGTGCTAGCAGGGCCGGCCCTAGCAGGTGCGGGGCCCAGTGCAAGACCTGGGCGCGGGGCCCAATCCAAGACCTAAGCGCGGAGCCCCTCTCAGCAGTACTTTTATGGTGTCATTGTGTTCAGCAAACCGCGTTACGATCGTGGTAGAGCGCAGGTATACAGTAAAGTACTAACAGGAGAATTGAGCACCTTTGCTAATGTTCGAGTGGAAATTCGCTAGTTCTGACGAGAGCGTTCATTGTTAACAATGAAATTTATATGGCGTTTCTACTGAATTCTCAAGCGCAAGGTGTATCTGGCAATAATGAACAATCTACCCAAGCAACATGGAGCGGGGCCCCAGAGGTGCGGAGCCCAACGCAGCTGCATCGGTTGCATCGGCTTAAGGCCGGCCCTGCGTGTTAGCTACCTTTAGTGTTAAGAATGTGTCTGTAACCGTATGGTTCTGTCTTCAATGAAGTTGCAAAAAGTGTCTGTAACCCTGTGATTACGCCGGCTTCAAAGCCTTGTACTACGTTCTGTTTTGTCTGTTTTTATCGACCTGCGTTCTGCAGAGTGTGTGTGTTCATACTATGGACTTCGTGTCTGCTCATAAACAAATAAAAATATATATATTAGTATACCGATAAATGCGCGGCTGGTTGCGTTATCCTGTAAAGCAGGGGTCGGCAACCTTTCCCGAGTCGCGGGCCAAAAACAAATTCTGCAACGCATGGCGGGCCGTATTAATTTTCCATCAACAATTCCGGTCCCTTTGCTATTGTTAAATCTTGGGAATTTATGGAATGTCAATCAGATTAGCTCCGGCGCAGTGCAGTTTCTCATAAGTAGTTCCTCGTAAGCAGAGGTGAATTTTCATTTTTGGGGCCCTAGGCTATTTTAAATTGAGGCCCTTCTGGAAGGATTGCGACGACTGGTACAACTATCAGTATCTACACTACAGCAAACCAAAAACGACAACTATCTACACTACAGTAAACCAAATGCAACGAGCAAATGCAATCCTTGGTGCAATGCACCTTGAATTAGCAAATCGTAACTGAACACTAAACTTCTCTCTGCAAACAACAAGCAGTGTTATTATGAATTTCTTCATAATAAACTTTATGAACTCCTATTGTTCTATTGCTCAAATTTACGATTTTTAAGAGAAAATTTAGATGTTCGGAGTGGCGGGATTTTGCACAGACTTGGAGCCGAAAACGGTATCTAGAAATAAATCGACAGATATTTCTAGTGTATTCGCATAACTATGACCTCACAGCGCACGGCACAGCACCATGTTGCAACAGAGGAAGGGTATTTGACGTCATACCCATTAACATTCTAGCTGCACTTAGAGCACGAGGGTAAGCCGTCTCAATCGAAACTCGCATTAGTTGGTTTTCTGCTGCCAGAGTGAAAATAATTCTCATCTGGCCCAGGGTTGGCAGACAACTTTTAAGAGAAAACCCAAACTATGTCCAAAAAACGCCAAATTGTTATATAACATGCAATTGCTGCCTTTTTCATGTGTTACCATGATTTCTCCAAGGTGGTCAACAGAGCGAATAGCACTGTGACAGGTTATGCTTACGACAATCTGAAATTCAGCCAGTTGCAGTGCATCACTTTTGCCAGTGGCGGATCCAGGGGGGAGCAGGGGGCAACTTCCCCCCCAAAACCTCTGTGGCACCCCCTTGTATAGCGCCTCTTTGCCATAAATGTGCCCCTTTTTGGTGCCCATGGAAGTAGAAACAGATTTGAAAATACTCTAAAATAAACAATGTTTTTCGCTTAGTTAAACGTCAGGGTTTACGTGCCGGACTTTACCCAACCTCATAGAATAGCGTGAACGATGCTATTGTTTCGTAATAGTTCCACTGTTTCGTTTTTTCTTTGCCCCTTGAGAACCGCCCAGCTTTCAAAAACGCAGTCGCATTCGCAGTTCTCGACTTGCTGCTGTGTTGTATGACAATGTTCTGTTTTTTTACAAGTGTGTTCTTTAATGCCCGATGACCCTGAAAAGAAGAGGAAAGGCAGCAGTAAAAATAGGAATGCAATATGGAAAACTTATTACTGACTCAAGATTTCACAAGCCTCCAAAATGAAAACGAAAACCAGTTTCAGGGCTATTGCCAGTACAATTTGTGAGTCCGCAGTTTGTCTGCATCGTAGTTTTGCAACATAAAAGTGAGTGGATGAGTTTCTTGACGGAACTGATCTCCAGATTGACAGGGGCGTGACGAGGTTAGATGGCGCCCGGGGCAAGATGCAAGTTCGGCGCCCCCATTTTCGAACCTAAGGTCTTCCGGGAGCAAATGTACTGTATTGAAGAATGTACGTGTGACATTGTTGGGATTTTTTGGCGCCCCGCAGTATTTCAGCGCCCCCAGAGTGATTCGGCGCCCAGGTAATTGCGCCCTCTTGCCCCTTCGTTACGCCCCTGCTGATTGAACCATAATGCAGCGTGTAAAAAGCTACAGACGTTGACGTTAGCAAACAACTTGCCGCTCTGTGACAAAAATGCATTAAATGTGCTCGATTAGCTCGAGGGTTGCGGGTACCCGCATTTGCGGGGCGGGTGCGGGAACCCGCACTGCTTTGCGTGCGGGTGCGGGGCGGGCGCGGGATGAGAAATTCTTTGTGCGGGTAAATAAGTGTTGAGCCAAAGCACACGAACATAAAGAGCTCAAAAATCGCAAAACACATGAATGTACTGAAGTTGTTTGCCAGCATTGCGCTTAGAACAGTAGGCCCGCAGCTGTTATAGCATTATGATGTAACAACCCATTGTTGCGAAACATTAGCTTAGGCTCTTGCCTTGTGATGGAGAAATTGACCATTTTCCAATACAACCGTCGTACGTGGTGAGGAATAATTCAGTCTAGCAGCCATTCTAAATTTATAAGACAGCGCTTGACGCACAGCTAGTCACAAGTCACAACGTGACTGAAACGTGTTTTTTATCACCTCAAATCTGTTGACTGCGGAAGATCAGAGCAGTGGAAAAGTTTTGGTTGCCATTGCCAATGAAAAAAATGAATAGCTTGATTTTGCTGCTTGTTAGACTTGTCTTCAGGTGTTATAAGCAGGGCAAGTTTTTGCAACTTTTTTTACAGCTTCCTAAATACGTACTCAGAATTTATGTAGTACGGTGTTTTAAGCTGGTTCCAGGAATTTTATATTGCAAATTTTTCTTTTTTCACATGCAACTTTTCGTGCAACTTTTATCAAGTAATTTGCAAAGTGTAGAAGTTTGATTTGCAAAACATGCTTTAGAACAGGGGCTCAAACACGCGGCCCGCGAGGGCGTTTTGTGCGGCCCGCGATGCTTTTTTGGAATTTTCAAGTAATCAGCATTTGCGTTGCCAAGTGTCTTGAAAAAAGACGGCACGAAATAATTGAATCAAACCTGAATGATACCCAGTGCGGTTTTCGTCCCGGCCGTAGCAATACAGACCACATTTCACTCTCCAGAAAAATTTTGAGAAATCTTGGGAGTATGCTAAAGACGTCTTCACATGCTTTGTCGACCTCGAGAAAGCATACGGCCGGGTTCCTCGTGAAAAACTTTGGAGAATGTTGCGGGAGTAAGGTGTTGACGGCTGCCTGTCACTGGCCGCCAAGTCACTGTTTCCTGCTCAGACGTTTGCGTCCGTTTCACGAGAGTTAAATTACGACTGTTCACCGTTGATGTTGGACTCCCACAAGGGTGTGCTGTCACTGCTCCTTTTCATAGTTAATATCAGTGGTTCTCAACATTTTTGCTGAAGGGAGCCAAATCCAGACCTACGATTTTTTTGGAGAGCCTCACAGAAATTTTTAACACAATTCAATTGACACGTTTTGTTTCACAGCAGAACGAAGTCTGTTAGGCAAAATATTAGACTTTTATTGAAAGACTGCTGAGGGCCGCACAAAGGGTGCCTGGAAGCCGAATGCGGCCCTCAGAACCGGGTTTGAGAACCACTGGTATACATGAATTGGATAGATAGTCACAGCCGAGTCCACGAGGGTGTCACATTAGGGAGCTGCAGGATCAACCGTTGACTTTTTGCAGACGATTTGGTACTGCTAGCATCATCTCAACAGTCTTCAACATGCACTCGATCGGTTTTCTGCTGCGTGAGACCTAGGCGGAATGAAAATTAGTGCTGAAGATACCGAGGTACGACTCTATGTCTCTCTACAAACCCAAGGCAGTGTATGCGGCAAGTGAGCGGCAATACACTGCAGCAGGTGGAGACGCTCAAGTACCTAGGGGTGTTACGTGTGACGAAGGCGGAGGCCGAGGAGATTAATACACGGATTGGTAAAGCTAACGCAGTTCTGCGTGAGCTTTATCGTTCTGTGGGCACAAAAAGGGAACTTTCAAACACGGCAAAGTTGTTGCAATTGCAAACCCGTAGGCAACTCACGCTGGCAATGAAAAGACAAATTTGGCATGATTAGCGAAATATGCAACCGACAGAAAAATGCTTAGCTTAGTGGTTGTTAGATCATTCCGCTTGCATCATATAAATTTGAGCAAAAAAGCAATCTTCTGGTGAAATCTTTAACTTTGTTACTGGTGACCGTGGTGTTGGCGAGGTTCGTGGTTTTAAACTGGTGGTAGGCTGATTCTACTCTGTGTTTCATGGCCTGGCTGGATAGAAGCAGATTCATCGCCAGCTCAACAGCACTGAGGGTAGCTTTGAGCTTCTTCTGGGGCTTCGTAATAGTATACAATGAATTGAAAAATGACTTCATGGGAGACTAGAGCTTGACTTTGGAAGTATTGATTGTGAATTTGGGGGGCTCAGTCCGTTTGCTTCCGCTTCTGTTGAAAAGTGTCACAACTTTTTTAATAACCTGGTCTAGTGGGGTTGATGTTTTTTTCTTCACATCTGCAATCTAGTGTCGAAAAATGTGAAACGGTACTTAAAGACTTGATTGAAAATCTACCTTCATAAGTGGCGTTAATGTATTTTAGGGCAAAATGCTTTAGGGCCCAGTGTAAATCTATCATGCGATTATAAGATCGTTTTCTACGATAGCCAACAAAGCTACCTAAAATGGGAGTAGTGTCCTGGCAAATGCCTTTCATTCACGTGTTGTTTTTGAATTGTCGCTTCAGCAATAAATAAGTCTTTAATGTACATGTAAATGCACAAGCTTGGCTTGGAAACATGATCGTCATTTAGCTTTTTATTTGAGTCTTGTCGTGAGACATGAGTTGTCACTTCCAAGTCTAAGAAGAACCGTTCTGTTTCTAACCAGGTCGGAATGCGTTTCAGACACTGTTCTTCACTGATTTCGCTAGAGATAGCCAAAACAATGACAATCGCTTGCGCGCAGCATGCTTTTATACCTTTTAAATGCATTTTGTAGATATACGAGATCTGTATGGCTAGTGAAATTCGAGGCCCATTGTTTGGGACCTGTTTCAAACGTTTTCTGAATTAATGATATAAAGCGCTTTCAAACTGCGGCTATTCCATGAAAAATAGCATAGTTAGACCAACAAAAATAGCCACTTTTTGACCTACAAAAGATAACCTCTTTTGTCGCAGACAACCTTTGGTATTTAAGCAAGTGAAGACATTTTTGGAGCTCCCACATTTGACTGCCCCCCCCCAAACGCCAGGTCTGGATCCGCCACTGACTTTTGCTGCTTGAAGTCTCAACAACTCTGAAAGCAGTTTGTCCTGTTGGTGGAACTCTCTTCTTATGTTTTTCGTGTTTTTCATGATTCATCCAGTTACTGTACATTGGTATAATTGTAGTGTGGCATAACTTGCAATATGCATCTTGTGAACCATCATTGGCCTTCTTCAACCCAAGAAATGTCTTTTCCCAATTAATATTGTATTTCCGCCCTTTATCATAGCTGCTCTTTCACTCTTAGGATGGCATACCAATGAACTGCATTAAGGGCAAGGCAACATGTTTGAACATTAACGACAATGACAACCAGTGGCTTAGCCAGCCCAAAAATTTGGGGGAGCAAAGTGTGTGATTTTATGCGAATAACACTATTTTGTTTGGAAAAACGCCTCTCAAAGCACAAAATGAGTATATTTTCCAAAAATTTGGGGGGGTCATGGCTCCTTTGCCTCCCCCTGTCTACGTCTATGATGACAAATTATTTGAACGAATCCTGCGTTCGGAAGATATGGGTTGTTAGATAAAGTTTGAAAAAATGCACAAAGCACTGTATAAAAATGCCTACACTTTTCAGCAAGATATTTAAAAAGCCAAGACACCAGTCTGGTAGTATGTGAGCACTGTCTCCAAAAAAAGCCAAATAGTGAAGAAAAAAAGCCAAAAATCCAAACAATTTTTTGACGCCAACTGCCTCTAAAAAATGCCAAATTTGTGAAACTTGGCGTCAAAAAACCCAATCTGCCAACCCTGGTCTGGTCGTGGTTGTGAGTAATAATGCCACGTCATGGTGAACTCACAGGCGTGTTCATGTAACAGCGTTTTGCAAAAAAAGCTGGGAAAAGTTTTATCAAAACGAATAAGTGACTTGTTACGGTCAACAAAAATATTGTGCTCTTTTGGTCCAGCTTTGTCCACAGCAATGTTTCTACGCCTAACTATTGGAAAATACCTTGCGGCAACTCAGTTGCATCGGCAAACGGGGAAAGTACATTACATCGTTCGGAAATTTTGTTTACGTCTCTAGCAAGCAGCTTTGCCTCACAGAAATGTGCAGAAAAACCGCTGCATAGCGTGTACATGTCAAGGGAGTTAACAACATTGCTAGCTCACTGAGTGGTGAAACAAATCAAAACAAGTCAAAGATCAACGCAAAAGGGATAAGAATTATTCCACACGAAAGAAGATCGTGCTTTGAATATTGATTTGTGCGTCACGTTTGTGAAGCCATTTATTTTTGCAGGTGTCCAGAGAGTAAAAACTGGGTTGTTCTGTAAGAATAACGAAGCAAGCTTCATGTCTGTGTAGTTTATTTACGATGTGATGGAACACTGAAAAGTGCCGCGATAAGGCCATTTGGTCTTTGTCATTTTCATTACTGGGTTTGTTCCAACTACTGTGGTGCGATGACCATCTCATGGAAAATTTGTATGTAGTTTGGCCAACCTACAGTTCTGTTCATGGTAAATAACTACCATAGTTTGCCCATGTCAAGTTTTGGTTCAGCGGGAAAGTTTTGTTTTTTGTCATTATTTGTGAAACACATGGTGCACATGGACGTCGGAAGGGAGGTACAGGGTAGAGATGTCATGGGCCAGCACTTTTGCAGCCCGACCCGCCCGGAGCTAACGAGAAACCGCCCGGCCCGTTTATGCTAAACCACAACTTATTTTCTGGCCCGGAACAGCCCGTAATATACCGTAACCTCAAAAGCAAAGTAACAACACTTAAGTTTTCAGTTCATTGTCCTTTGGACAATAAAACCATGTAGACTAGTTTTAATGGCTATACAGTAGGTCCGCCAAAGCACTTTTGAAAACTTATTCGTCCACCGCCTGTAACGTGACACTAACACACGACAAGCGTGTGCTAGACTGCACTACACTTGCTTGTAATATACTGAACCTAAACCTTAGACCCGAACCTAAATCTAACACCTAATCCTAAACTAAGGGTTCCCAAACTGGGGTACATGTACCCCTAGGCTAGTAGGGTGCATTTGCCTATCTGAAAGGGTATATTTGAGGTTAGCAATAGAAGGGGAAAATATGTTAACATATTATTCATTTCGAAATATTTATACATACATCAGTGAATATTATTTTCAAAATCACCATATGCTTATCGGTAAATACATTCTTGTTATTTTCCACAGCCTTTTTGTGATAATAAATTTTAGGGGTAGCCTACATGCTCATCTGTCGAAATGCTGAAGGGGTACATAGCCAGAGAAAGTTTGATAACACCTGTTCTAAACCTAAACATAGTCCCGTCGCCACGGGGAGCTTTTGTGGGCTTAGTCCCCCAAACAGAGCTCCAAGCCCCCCAAAATTGAAACATGAAACACTATCAATCAGTGGAGTTATTGTCAATTTTTAGAATTTCAAGCCACCTCGCAGAAATGCAAAGTGCCCCGCAGAAACGCAAAGCCCCCTTTGAAAACTTTCTGGCGACGGTTCTGCCTAAACCTAGGCAAAAGCGACAAACTATAAATGAAAGTGTTTGTTGCTTTGATTGTTTCATAATGCTTTGCGTGGAAACAAGTGAAACAGAACATTAGCAGAACGGTAAAACGGAGAGAACAGCACCAAAACATTTCCTTGTTAGATTTTTAAACTTCGCAAAAACAAAAATTTTCGCCTAATTGGCGAGCAGACCGCAGCGGCCCGGAAAGACGTCACCGCTAAAAAGATTGTTAGCGGACTGTTTCAAAACCTTTAGCGGACTGCCCGAAGATTGGACTGCAAGCGGCCCGTGCCTAGTAGGCTACAGGGTTCCCTTGGATTTTGAAATCTGATATTTTCCTCTTAACGTTTAGCAGAAAAAATTGTCTCTTAGTTTCAAGTTGGTAAAGTGAAATTTAACCACTGTTGGAACTCCTGGAACAATGCTTTTGGCCAACATCTGGAAAAATCCACTTGGCCTACTGCCCCCCTCTTGGAAAAAATCATTCCGGCGCCCATGATGGTACTATGGATTTGTTTTGTTTTCCATAGCAGCAACAATATGCACACTGCTTACAATGCCCTGACACATTTGACTTGCTAATTCGTCTTGCAAGATACAAGTTTTTATCTAAGTTTGTTACTGTAGGTCTTTACTAGGTAATCATCGCCTATGTAGTTAAGCTTTTTCATCTTGGAAGATGTAGCCCAAACCTGTGTGTCATCTTTCTTGTCTCATTTCGGGGGACGTAGTCTTTCTTGTCATTTGTCATATCCAAAGGGATGTTTGATCGGATCGTTTTCAAGTGAGCCGGTATAAGCTGCTGAGGTAGTCACTGATCTCCTTCCTTGTGTCTGGTGTGTGGGAACGTCGGGATGGTCGTTGGAGTGAGTCGCGAGCGTGGAGGGTTGTAGACGTTGACGATCTTGTATCCTGCGATGTCTACGCACAACCACTCAGTCTCTGATTGTTCTGGAGACTGATCGCCCAGTGACCATTCCAACCGCTCGTGGACAAACGTTGCAAGGCCGTGATTCCTACTTAGGATTGATCCAGCTAGTGAGAAGTTGGGAATCACTAGCTTATCTGCACTTGAGCAGTGGGTCGCCTGCAAGACGATGATGAAAGCCTTGTTCTTATTGGCTAGCTGCTCAATGACAGAGATCTTGTCTGCAGTGAGCCCCTCAGTGTTCAGCTGGAGAATGTTGGGTCGTAGGTCTTTGGCAGCTTTTCTGCTGTCGCGCCCTGAGAAGGGCGTTTTATGACCCATCCCATGCCGAACACTTCCAGTACGGGTAGCAGCGGTTCCTCTAAAGTTGACAGATTTAGTAAGCATTACGGAAAATGCCGCAACAGGGAGGGCCACGTGACGGCATCTGTCTTCCTCCCCAAGGTTTTATTGATCGCTTTGGACGAGATCCCAGACTTTTGCAGCTCTTGTTTCTAAGTGATGCTGACACAAGCCACAAGTCTTGCTGGCTGATGCCGCAATTAGGGGGAGCAACGGGACAATCACCCCCGAAATTTTTAAAAACATGTTCAGTTGAATATATCAGCTGGGTGCGGCCTTGCTTGCTAAGTAAAATGAAGTCATAATGTGTGTTTTCGAAATGCCCTGCGTTGAAAATCTGCAGATAGCCTACTGTGTAAATTGTCGTAATACTAATATACCTGGCTATTGCTACCAACGAAGCTTTTTTTGTGATTGTAACCGTAACATGGGCATTTCCTTTGTAGTGTAGAAAGGATAAAGGGATTTGTTAACGGCCACTTGCATTGCATTGTCAGCAATGTTCGCTTTGAGTGCGGAAATACTCAGGACCACCAGAACCGTTGCGCAGTGAAATCTCACTCTCGCGTACTTGCAACATTCCAACGCAATGGAAAAGCACGCAAACAAGAAGCTATTTGAATTAAATGTTATTTTGTTCGTATTTTGATAAGATTGTATATATATTATACATTCACAAAGTTTGTAATTCACTGAAAACTCCACTTACTCAGCCCTAAAATAATCATGTTCACGAAAACAAATATTTGCGCAGTGCCTTCTGAGGCAAAGCATCTGCTGAGACTATTTTGCCTTTTGTGGAACATGATTGGTTGAAGTGGACAATGGAAATATCATGTGACAAGCACAATAAACAAAGTTACATGCTTGGATTAGTGTGTGAGCCCAAAACCCTAAACCTTAATAAATCTAAAACCGCAAACCTAAAACCCGAAACCTAAATTTAAAACCCTAAACCTAAAACCCCAACCACAAAACCTTTACCTAAATCCCACAAACCCTAAACCTAAAAATAAAACCCTCAACCAGTCCCGTCACCATGGGATAGCTTTTTTGGGCTTAGACCTCCCCAAAGAATGCTCCAAGCCCCCACAAACTGAAATATGAAACTATCCTGTATAAATCAGTGGATTTGTTGTCAATTTTAGAATATCGAGATCCCGCACAAAAGTAAATCTCCCCTATTGATAACTTTCTGGAGGCCGTTCTGTTCTCAACCTAAAACTCTCATCCTACAAGCCTAATCCTGAACCCTCACCATAAAACCTTCAACCTTTAGCCTAAACCTAAATCGCTAAACCTAAAACTCCAAACGTAAAACCCCGCAACCTTACTTACAAAGCGATTGTGATTTGGTGCCATGGGCGCAATTTGGTGGGGGACACGGGGGACGTGTCCCCCCACTTTTTCAGACGGGGGGGCATAATATGCCGTGTCCCCCCGACTGTTTTCTCTTTAGGTTTTATATTTGGCGAGGTTTCAAAGATAAAAGTGATGTTTTTCACGTTTTGTGTGAAGAGCTTTTCATGTTAGATGTATAACGGAAAAGTTTAGTTGTTAGGCTAAACAGTGCCGCATTTAGCTACATCCGAAATTCCTACGTGAGTTCGATCATAGACATAGCAAGGACGGTATTCACAAAAGCTAAGTTTGCTTGACCTCCCTATCAAAGACTTCTACGCTCGGCTATTTCTCATATAAAAGACACGCATTTTTAATTGATATTTCTTTTATTAGAAAGTTAAAATAATACAATAAACATAACTCACCAAAGAAAGTGGTTTTCCAATATTGTTGACTCTCAGACTGAAGTTGACCACAGCGATACATTCTTACTGCTCTTAAACACTTACTAAATGATATTAAATCGCAAGCTTTCGATATATAAAAGTTACGCTGGTACTGCATGCTCAACTGTCCCTGAGTCGTGAGTGTTATTGCAAAGCGCCGGTTAGCCAACGCCTTTTTCCTTTCTCGCATTTAGCAAGGAAAGATTCACGTTGTCATTAGCACGTGATCATATTTCCGAGAATCAGTATGTTAAGATTACTCCGGAATATCTGTTTGGTAGTGAAAGTTGAGTCACAGTGGCTTTCCTACTTTCTCAGTGTGTCGAGTCACATATGGTAACTAAAGTCCCTTCTCCAACCATTTCCATGATCAAGAGAACGGCGCTCTGTCCTCCAATGGACTCTTTACGTAAACAACTAACCAGTGAAAGTCTGAATGAACCGACCTCTGGGTTGCGTACGTAACGTCTTGTATCGTTCTTTTTAAGAGATCAAACCCAGAGGTATTTCACTTGGGCGACCTCTTATTCTGGAAAGAGTACTACAGAACTGCGCAAGACATCGGTCTTTTGACAATAGCAGTCAAGTAGCGGCGGCCAGTTTGGTTTGTTAGCCAAACTTGCTCTGTACGAGACAGAATCTCTCCCAGACAAGCCGTGTTATTAGTCAAGTTTTTAGCACCTTTGGAGTGGAGGCTCTTAATCGAGACTTACTCTTCATTCCCCAATTGGCTTAGACTAAGTGGTACTAGTCAAGTCTTTTAGCTTGCTCTGGAGTGGAGGCTCTTAATCGAGACTTACTCTTCATTCCCCAATTGGCTCTGACTAGTAGATTTTACTTCAAAGGATGACCATTTCAAGACTGGGCAAGCCAGAGAAGGAATTCAGAAAACTGAACTCCAGAGAAGCCTGAGAATTTTTCTTTTATAGACGAAATGTGACGGTACGGTCATGTGACTAATTACCTCATAATCATGTGATAGGTCACAAGACTGGGGGCGTTAACCCATGATGTAAGAATGGCTTTGTTTGATTGGTTAATGTTTATATCATAGTCATATGACATGTCACAAGACAGGGGGTGTTAACCTACGATGTAAGAATGTCCTTATTTGATTGGTTAGTGTTTTTGGGGCGTATGCGTTTTGCTGGTCACATGACTCAGGGCAGTACACGATAATTGAGGTCATTATACAATAATAGAAAT
>Ga0210059_1005231_pt1 | contig 20894 bp, 8 predicted proteins | sample Ectturendosymbi2_FD_188042 | JGI IMG/M metagenome (GOLD analysis project Ga0210059, IMG submission 188042) | Ecteinascidia turbinata endosymbiont from Florida, USA - Sample 2 (SPAdes) (version 2) | ecosystem: Host-associated > Tunicates > Ascidians > Unclassified | place: Key West, Florida...
GCTGAGCAAGGAATTGCCACAATACAATTTCCTTGTCTCATGTTTTCACGAAAAACTACAAAGATGTCCTCCCCGTTTTCACTCCAGGTTGACATATTTGAAACAGGAAGTTGCTTGAGCCAGTGGTTTTTATTGACATTTCTGTGCATTTTTTGACACTAGAAATCCGGCGATGTCCATTTCGACATTTTTTATGATCCAATGCGCTATTTTTTGCAGTTACTGGTTTTTACCGATTCTCAAATTTGACCCTGTCAAACAGATTTCTGTGCAGTTTATTTTTCGGTCAATTATTAGAATAGAAGCTTTACTTAGCAAATTTTAGTTAGTTGCACCTAGAACTACGAAGGTTTTGAAATCGACATCGCTGGAGCTCAAGGTATATTTTTTCCAGAGTTCTAGTGCTAAACTTTATCAACAGTAGTTGTACTTTTGCATGTTCATACATACCTGTCTGAAAGTTCAAACCGGTGTGAACATGCAAAATGAAATATGCAGAAAACAGGAAAATTTCACGTGAGAAAATAGTGGAAACAATCAAATATAAGCAATTGCGTTAAGTTTTCAAGTAATTGAAATCTACTCACCAGTTATCGAAGTATGACTGGATATACTTAGAGCAGGTGAAGTTTTTACTTTACGAAATCATCCCGCAGGCCAGATTCAACCTTGTAACGGGCCAGTTTTGGCCCGCGGGCCGTATGTTTGACACCCCTGGTATAAGGTGATAGGTACAAATACCGGTACGGTAGTATTCAACTCAAATATTAGCACCATATAAACACCCACCTAAAATAAGCGCCCATGGGCAGACCAAAGACTGGGCAGCTTTCCGGAAAACCCCAGTATATTTCAAAATACGATGTACATCATTTATTTCTGAATTTTTATAAAAGTATGCTCAATAGCAATGCTACAATGTTATGTTGCTTCATAAGGACAATAAATTCCACTACAAAATACTATTTATTATTGCAAATATAATTACAGTAACTAGCAACATAAACTGAGTATAAGGTTATGTTCACTTACCAGATACAATTATTATCTAAAACATCTAAAATAATACCACCACAAATGTAAGCAAAACAATGGATGTTATAATCACACAAAATGAGAATCAGCAATGTGAAATGACTCTTACAATTTTAGTGCACCAGTTTTGGTTCCAATTGCCATCAGCTTAAGGATAGGATCATATGCAAAAGCACAAGGATGGTTGGGGAACCCATGCTCTACTGTCTGCAAAATAAATTCTGGTTAGAACCAACCTTTTAAGTTCCACGTGTGCTATCATTTTTGCGCCAACTGGCACCAACATGTTTGGCCAAAGCTTGGCAGCCAATTGAGAATTATTTCCTGTTTTTTTCTGAAAGAAACAAAAAATTGCTTCTTGATTTTGAGACCCAGGGCCTAATGATGTCATCCAAACAACCATGAACCTATCCCAATTGTGATGTCACCCACAAAAAAGTTCAAATCCAAAACTTCCCAAAGTTTTCAATTGAAACTACAAGACTTTCCACATCTTCACAGGGTTGGAACAACTCCCTAGTTAATCAGCTGCCAAGTTATAGCCAAACAAAGACTTGCCCAATTTAGGCAAATCTGGGACGTAAAGAGTCAGATAATAGTAAAACTGAGAGAAATTCAATATTACTATCAACACATAGCACTTCACTTTGTGTTATTGCCTCAACTCTAAACGTTATAAAAATAAACTACTTAAAGATGATGCATTCTGTGTCAGAACAAAAATCTAGGCAAAAACTACCTTTGTTGCTAGAAGCTATTTGCAGACCACCAAAGATCAACACTTTGAGAACCGGGGTACGATATATTCGTACTTTGATTTCAGCCTAAAACCAGCAATTTCGTTTTGAATACAAAAAACATACAGCTGCAAGAAGTGTTTTAGTACAAAAAACATACTGCTGCAAGAAGTGTTTTAGAACACTGCAGGAAGTGTTTTAGTGGCAGAGAGAGACCAGTAAGTTTGAATGCCAAAAATAGTTACAGGTGTATTACAGATCAACAAGCTTTTTATAGCAAAATCACACTAGTCCAAAAATTAGTTGAATGGCATAATAAAAGTGCCTAAGCATTTTGGACCTTCATGCACTAGTAACTGTCCTGATAATCAGCTACAATACCTGCAAGAACGTTTCACTCTAAAAATTAAATGTCACACATTCAAATTATAATGCAACAAATTCAACGTAGCGACACGTTGACCTCATTTAGAACACAGAGAATGCTTTCATTTTTTAGGAAATGATTAAAAAATTTGATGATTTTCATCTCAACAACACTTCAACCATAAAACTACCCTTAAAACACATAGTTGCTGTTGGTGAAGTTGCCTAGTTCACTTTACAACTGTTTTACAAACTGTACTTCAATAGTAGCATTGACTGTCCTTTTCAATGATGCTTTGGGAAAAAACAGTTGCTCATGTAAGTGGCTTCGGTCTGTTGAATGGGGCACCGCTTTCTCACTTTAACTGTATTTTGTCTTATTGCTGCACAACTTCTCAACATATCTCAAAACTTAACAAAAAACATTTCTGTCCTCAAAGTAAATAGCAAAGGCTCCCAACTGCAACAGCATTTGCTGACATGTTTTGCATTTAGTGAAAACAACCATCACTAATAAATTTCAGAATATTATATGTAATTTTTAGCAAGGAAGCTTATAGCAAATATTGGCAAGTGTGCCTGTAATGCAATGACTCACAACTGCACTTGAAGTTTTCCTAACATGCAATTCAACTCCAGGGGTTGCATTATAGTTCACGATGACACCTTGACACCTAAGTCTTTGAAACCTTTTTTTGTACTGCAATGCATATTCGAATATATTGTAGTTTTTGCAAATGTTTTCTGCCTGCAATTACAAACTTGGCTTTCTTCTATATTTTTCTTTCATCTTTTATTTATGTAGTTAAAGTTTATTTTGCCACCACAACATGAACATTTACTTGTATCCTCACTTGTAAAGTCAGTCTTTCTCAGACAGTGAACCACCAAATAAGATCTTTATTAGTGCATATTAAAAAAATACAACTACAAAAATACCCTTGCAATGCTAACAATGAAATTCAGTGTGTTATACATTTGTTGATGTGCTATCAATCTCAAAGTTCTTCATATTAAAAGGACCTTCTTCTATGTCCCTACTGAAAGTAAATGACATTAGTTTGAATTGATTTACCTGAAAAGCAAACAATGTGTATATTTGCAGTTAAAACTTTAGGACAGTATTAGGAAATAACCAATGAGATAGTTATAAAAATGTTTTTGGGTAAAACTCACTAAAACAACAAGAATTAGGATAAACAACCTCCACAGCGATATCCACCAAACATGTTAACACCTCAGGAGCCAGAACAGTTCGTATCAGCCACGTTTCTTGCATCAATTGGAATTGGCAATTCCATAACTCACCAGGCTATTGAGCTAGAGAGCTGTTCAAACCCTCAAAAGATGCAAGTCTTCTAGTTTGGACTTTTTTAAAATTGGAAAGTTTTGTATATCAGGTTTTTGTGGGTGATGTCATGATTGGAATAAATCTAGGCATTTTTGGCTGAGGTCATCAGGCCCTGGGCCCCAACCGCAAGAGTCAATTTTTTGACTCAAGTTTTTAGTGGAAACTAGCTTAATTATCATCTGAGCCTTTAGAGCTTTTGATAAGTATTCCTGGTTCAAAATTTATGGCCAAAAAATTAAATTTTGATAAAAAATCAAGTCCTGCAAAAGGTAACCTTGACAATTTTGGCAAAAGGCCATAACTTGCCAGCTGATTAAGCAAGAGAGCTGCTCAAGCCCTCAAAAAATGTGACAAGTCTTTTAGTTTGGATTAAAAAAGAAAGTTTTAGATTTCAGGTTTTTTGTGGATGACTTCTACCCTTCTGTGGGTTAAAGGTTGCGCTTACCAACCCGTGCCTTTCTTTTGAAATGAACCTATCATTTGTATCAGGTGTGGGAACCTATTTACTATCATAGGCCACATGAATTGCATATTATCACTGGCGAGCTACAAAATCAATCAATTTTATCCTAAAATTCTACCTTTATATAACTATTAAGGAAGAGTGACTTCTTTTAATGTACTAAGTACCTGCTTGTCCTGGAGCTCCTGACGCGATGTTATACTTTAACACGGGTAATAAAAATGCTGATGTGGACCAAATCAAATGTTCATGTGGGCCACATTTGGCCTGCGTCCCCCATCCCTGATTTCGATCTAAATGAAATCATCAAACACCATGTTTGCACAAGTTTGATCATTAGTGAGAAGATATACAACTTTCCGTATGGATTTAATAACATAAATTTGCACATTAACTCGTTGGCTGCCAGCCTACGATATATTCGTACTTCGATTTCGGCCTAAAAAACATCAGTTTTCGGTTGCCTTACCAACGCCCTAACTCCTCCGCCGATTGCGCTAGAGAGCTGTTCAACGGCTCAAACGGATCGGCCAGTCTAGTAGATTGCACTCAAAAAAAATTTTTTTGGTTGGGGGGTGCGGATTGTTTATGAGTGACGTCATAAGTGAAGTAGTTTTAGGGTCATTTTGGCTCATGTTACCTGGCCTGGGGTCCAACCACTAGGCCAAAGTGTTTCGCTGAAGTTTTCATTGGAATCTAGACTCGAGTCCGAGTCTTTTGAGCCTTTGATCGACTTTCTAACATTTCTGGTTCAAAACTTATGATCTAAAATAAACAAACTAATTAATGAACTAATTAGCTAATTAATCAAATATTTTTACTAACTTACATCACAACTTTTGAACCAGAAACCCCAGCAGGTCATCCAAAGCATCAAAAGACTCGGATTGTAGCCTAGTTTCCAGTAAAAACTTCAGCGAAATACTACCACCTAACGGTTGGCGCCCAGGGCCAGGCAAAGTGGGCCAAGGTGGCCTAAAAGTCCTCCACATATGACGTCACTTACAAAAAACACGCACCCCCCAGGCAAAAAAAATTTTTTTGAGTGCAATCTACTAGACTGGCCAATCTGTTTGAGTCGTTGAACAGCTCTCAAGCACAATCGGCGGAGGAGCTAGGGCGTTGGTAAGGCAACCGAAAACTGCTGTTTTTTTGCGAAAATCGCCAAACTCAGCCAGACACCAAAGTGTTAAGATTTTCTCAAGCAACAGTTTTACCTTGTACATTTTCTTATGACAAATCAAATATGCTGTGCTAACAAACCAAAGTCAGAGCAACAAACTTTTGCATATATGTGTCTAATTCTCTATGTTTCGAGAGACAACAACCTTGCATGAACTAGAATTTAACCAGAAGTAACCACCAGTCATAATTTTATTGCAATAACAATGCAGCGCATAATCAATATGGCATCTCAAAATAAAATTTTACTGTAGTCAATCAGCAAAAACATACAGCTCACATCTTTTCATTTTTAAGTTGTTTTCATGCAAAACATACCTTTCTAAATGTGTAAAGTTCATTCTTTATCTTTTCTCGCTGAGGGTCAACATGACCTCCTTTTTTCCATTTACGGAACATGTCTATTAAAATCCGACGACACAATGTTGGCCAACCTTTTACAACAGAATATCAACCAAAATGCATTCTAACCTTAAAGAAACAAGCACAAGGAAGCTATAAAATAAATTGCAATCAATCATCAAATGAATTTTATTTTCATGACGCCATTAAACCTAGTGTAAATCTATTGCTCAATAAATATGTTAAGAAGTCAAATAAGTGCATGCAGAAGTTATATACTTTAAAAAACAAGCGAGATCCACAAAACAGCTCAAAGTATATCAAACATTTGAAACCACAGTATTGCATTATAATAAGTAGTCACAATTTTTGAAAACCACTTCAACAATCCAATGGCCTTAGCACAACTTGCACTTCAAATGAATCGCACAACCAAGGTAAGCACTTACATCAAAACACAGTAAGAAAGTCTAAGGTTGTTTTGGTCCTTTCCTAAACTGTGCAACAAAATCGCAACAAATAAACAATACAATCATTGCCAAAACTAATCATTCTACAGAGAAGCCATCTTAGGATTTGCATGCTTTGCCTTAACTCAATACACTGTACCCTATCACACAGCTAATTCTATCAAAACTCAACTAGGCCAGCAATTCATCAATGTTGTTTTGTTAGTCACCTTCAGAGTCAGCGTACGAATATATCGTACATAAAAATCAACCAAAACCAAGCAGTTTTTACGTGCCTTAGCAACTGCAATAAATCCTCTGCCAATTGCACTAGAGAGCTCTTCAAACCCTTGAAAGACTCAGCAAGTCTTCGGACTTTGCAATAAAAAAATTGTTTGGTTTTGGGTTTCGGAATTTTTGTGAGTGGCATCATAAATGAGGTAGGTTTTCAGCCATTTTGGCTCATGTTACCTGACCTAAGGCTCAACCCCTAGACGTAAGTATTTCGCTAAAGTTTTCATTGAAAACTAGGCTAAAATCTGAGTCTTTTAAGCCTAACTTTTGAACCATAATCCTCAGCAAGTCATCCAAAGTCTCAAAAGACTTGGGTTTTAGCCTAGTTTCCTTTAAAAACTTATGCAAAATACTGCCATCTAGCGGTTTGTGTCCAGGACCAGATGAAGTGGGACAAAAACTACTTTACTTATGATATCACTAACAAAAAATCTGAAACCAAAAAAATATTTTTTCATTACAGACTTGAAGATTTGCCGCGTCTTTTGAGGGTTTGAACTGCTTTCTAGCACAATCTTCTGATGAGCTATACAGTTGGTAAGGCAACTGAAAACTGCTTGAAATAGCCTGAAATTGCCAAGCAGCAATGGTGTTAACACAGTGTTTCTCAACCCCGAGTCCTTGGAAGGCTCTGGATGAGTTCGCAAGCATTAGGGACAAACAAATTTGCTGTGATTACCCTCACACAACAATAACTGTATCAACTTCATACCATCAATGTTTTTGTGCGTGCAGCGATTAAAGGCTGCAGAGCCGGAGCCAGAGCTGCTTTTAAAATTTAGCTTGAGCCGGAGCTGTTTTTAAAATTTAGCTGGAGCCGGAGCTGGTGATTAATTTAGCAGCTCCGGCTCCGGACCCTTTCTGAGATGCATCATCCAACACCATTTGCTCAGCGCGCTGAAAAACAAGGCTCTCTGAACTGACTCACGCCTCACAGCACCTTACTATCGTCAATTACGAATTGTGACTAAACAATAGCGTTCAGTGATGTATACAACTGGCTAAATGACACGTTTGCCCACATGCCCATCGCACTTGGGAATTGCACTGAGATAGTTTACACAGGTCAGTAGTAGCTAACTAGCTGTTAGACTAAAATAGCCACAATTAAAGTCATTGCCGAATGCCGTATAATAATTGGTTAAAGCAGGTCCCCTGTGAGTTTTGTAACTGATATTATTGATATCGGTGCATGTCCAGGATTTTGAATAAACAAGAAAAATGATAAGGGCATTCTCCCAGGCTGCAGTCTCCAAACATTGGCTACTCGACACTGTCGCAAAGCGCACTAGACATTCCTGATGTTACCGTCTCAAATGGCTTTTAAAGTGAAGTTACTTGAATATTCTGTAACCACCATAACAAAAAGCTCATGCAATTGAGCCTACCAACCAACTCCAAACTTAAATCTTCCGTTGTTTACCGCTGTTTCGTCAAGCAATTACGTGTCTATTCCAACTCCTTTCATCACGCGAACTTTGTTATTCACTGATTTTTGCCACGCTGCTATTGTGTAGAGCGGTGTAGTCAAACTACTTTTCATCAACAGGCCATATTACAAAAAATGGACAACTCGCGGGCCACTTCTCATAAAATTAGAGATCGACGGATATTTGGGTTTTACCGATATATCGGTATCGGCCAAAACGGCCGATATTATTGACCGCAATAGGAGTTGACAAAACGCTGTTATATTCCTCACGTATCCAGACAACTTGCGTAAGAAAGCACAACGAAGCAAGACAAGACAGTTATCTTACAACACGAGCAGGTGCGGTTTCATAAACAAACAGACAAGATTAACCATGGAGCGTGCGTCGGCTGTCACAACTGAAACAAAAGCATCATCGTGAAGTTTCGCCACCAAGCCACCACGTGCAAGTGTTGTGTACGAATAAACTCTTGTTATACCTTCGGAAGTTTTGGCAGCACGAAAACTTTGACTGGTACTACAGGTGCAGAAGTCCAATCGATGCCTAGTTTAGCGCAGATTAATTTTAAAAAGCTTGCATGAAAAATGAATTGACCCATGATTTTGGCTACAAAAATGCTAGCAAGTCAATCAAAGGCTCTATAGACGCGGATGTTGACCTAGTTTTCAACAAAACTTTGAGCCAAAAGAATGGGTCAATGGGTTGGGGCCCAGGGCAGGCCAAAGGTGGCCAAAATTTTCAAAACATGCCTTCTTTGTGACATCACCTTAAAAAATCCTCCCACCAAAAACGAAAAACGTTTTTTTTTCGATTTTGACCACAAGACTTGCTGAATCCATGGATGGTTTGGATAGCTCTCTAGCTCAATCGCATGGCGAGTTATGGGATTGCAAAGTTCTGCAAGAAAGGGGGTAAACCTAGGACTCAAAGGGTTAAACACCATAGGCAGTTCTCTTACATTCAGTGTTCTATTCTTATTGCTTTGTCATTTTAACATTCGTTTTTTATTCATGGCACTTTGTTTATTCACTGTAAACAGTGTATCCTATGCTAACAAGTTAGGCTAATCAAGTATTGAAATTGCTGCAAATTCAAAAATCCTAGCTTATAAATCTTGATTTTTAAGGTTTTGAAAAAAAGGTAAGGCATAAAATACATCATAGTTTTGATGATGAAGCAGAAAACAAGATTTAAAAATTTTGGAAATATCGGTATCGGCCGATATATCGGCCCATGAATGGCCGATATATAGGTATCGGGATCAAAAAAGCCATATCGGTCGATCTCTTCATAAAATGGTGTATAAAAAACAGATTGACAAGATACAAAAAGGAAAATAGGTGAGTGAAGACAGTGTGTCATCGAAATTATTACACAATAGCTACAAAAATTTATTACAAATCAATTTGCTTGAGGCTTCTCTGACATTATTGTTCTTATATCAATACCAATATGTTAGTGGTAGCAAGTCAGAGACTATTGACAGTGCTTCGCCTGGCATTCGATTTGTTTTGGATTTGACTTGCTTCATTGTAGAAAATGTAGCCCACTCTCACACATTTATCACATTTATGTGCTTCTGACAGTGGCGTATGCAGAAAATTTTCATCGGGGGTTTTTCATTCAAGGGCATATGGTGGTCATTTTTATTTGATGTGTGCTGTTGGTGACATCACAATTTGACGTCATATTCCTGTTGCCAAACAACGCTTGGCAAAGTTTGTTGGCATATGCATATTCGTCTACACACACTTCCCTTAATTTATGTGTCATTGAACTGAATGTAAACTATCAGCGCTCCAGGTTAGGTTGGAGGAAAATGCTCTGAACCCCACAACACAGCAGTTCATAACTGCAAAAATATCAGGCTGCACGTTAAAACAGTGAAGTAAAACACATTCATCACTGCGTCAGAGCAATTTACAATTGCAAAATGAGGCTGCACTAATGTCTTGTTGCATACAAGCAGTGGAGCACAGAAAGTGTGCGGCTGGACTGTCTGACGCACACCCCGGTTTGCAAGGTCGAATCTTGCTAAGCTACACAAGATTTGAGAATGCACATAAACTACGCAAGTAAACGTTGGATTTTTTGTTATGTATAGAAGCTAGCAAACTTTTACAGTAGTTTTCCTTTTTCCCTGCTGAGACATTATCAAATGCTTCTATTTTAACAACTGCTGTTTTTGAGCTCGTGAAACAGTTTCATCATGCTACAGACATTGGTAACGTAGCCAATGTGGTCAGCACTTGCGCTGTTCAGCCACAGCAGACAAAACAAAGACAATTGTTTCTGATGAAGCGAACTATTGCGGAGCACAATCTCAAACATGCGTAATGGACGAAAGGTCTACAAAAAGTGGTGAGATGGATTCTGGATGTAGACAATAACTCAGATTCCCACCACAACCTAATTATTACTTTTTGGTCCATTTACAATGTTCTTTGCAATTTGCATTCAAATTAATACCGTTCCGTGGTATTTGCACGAAATCGACAAATTAAAGGGCAAAAACTATGCGAAAAAAATTGATCTCATTTGCCCAAGTAATAAAGTTTTCGTAAAATATCAAGCTCAAGGGAGGGTTTAACCTAACCACTGAGTGCATTTTTACTGCAAAACGTTTCAGTTTGGGAAACCTATTTATGCTGATTATTTTCCAGAAGCTCTCTATGGTCTGCCCCAGGGGTCTCCAAACTTTTTTGTCAGAGAGTCACTACACAACAGTTCGTGGACCAGACATCTTACGCAATAGGATTGTTTCGGGATATATTACATTCTACGAAATCAATAAATTTTTTGCAAATACATTATTTTTTCATTATTAGCAAAATGTCTTCGTGAGCCTGTGAAATGTCTTGTCGGGCCGAATTTGGCCCGCGGGCTGTAGTTTGGAGAACCTGGTCTAACCTAACGCCGGTAATATTGTACATTGTTATTATTAAAAGATATTATGCATGTTCTAAAAAAAAAAAATCGTGGAATAAATAGTTACAATCAGCTAGCAGAAGATCAGCCCGAAGTCGGATATTTTTTTAAATAATGTTTACTGACTCCTACTACTCTAGACCAAACTCTTTCCGACTACACAGGCCTGGTAGTGGTAGCAGTATTAGTTCAAAGTATGTTGGAATAACACACTCACTTGCTACAAGAAGGACACTAAGAATACCAAAAGTGTTAAAGTGTAGTAACAAAGCACAGGCAGAGCCATGTCATAAAAAAACACAGCCCCGGAGCCATGTTATAAAAAACCACAGCTCAGGAGCTGGAGCCATGCTTACGGCATTTATACTTTTGAGGTAGAGTAGTCAGTAGCTTAAGCTTAAAGTTGGTATCTCAACCGCAGTTTGTGTTTGCCATCTTAGTTTACAATTGCTAACAAATGCAGGCGTTTTTGTATAACAACTACTTGAAACTTGGATTTACTTCAGTTGTGGTAAATGGTGAAATCCGACCACAGTTCATGTTGTGCTTAAAGTCTTTGCTCCCGGTCTCTCAAAGAAGATTAACTATTGAGTAAACATACATAAAATACATGACGAAATTCTTGATCATTTTAAAGAGAAAAAACACCAGGAAATGTGAAGTTGTACTTTTCATCCATCTACTTCAGGAATAAAAACTTACTCCCATAGTAAAGCAGTGCGTGCTTCTTTTTTTGTTACTTGGAAAAATGCAAGAGCAAAAGCACCTTATACAGCAGGAAAGAGCTTCGTCAAATCAGCAGCCAGGATAATATGTAGTGATGCCGCAGCTCAGGGATGTGCAACCGAGCAGCACTACCGGGCCAAATACACATAACCAGATTGGTCCACAAGCCAAAGCTGTATGTGTCAAGCTCTGCAGGTTAGACAAATCGCTGGCCACCCACTTCTTTTGAGTGAGTTGTTTAAGCCACTGCTTTGCCACACTAGATCTCAGGGCAGGTGTTGAGCAGCCATTCAATTATCTTATCGCCCAGAACCATCAGGCCATGCAGTCCATGGGGAAGACGATGGATTGGACATTGGAAAACAACATGGTTGACGATTTGTTCTTCTTCGCCACACTCACAGGCCGCAGAGGAGGCCATACCCCATTTGTACAAGCAGGAACAAAAATGTCTGACACCGGTGCGGCGGCGGTTAAGCCAGACACAGGCTCTTCTTGGGAGGGGCAATCCATGGGTACCAGTGTCAAGGATAAAAATGTGGAGTCTTGTGGGGCTGTCCACCCACTCTGCATTCCATTGGTGATCCGCCCACTACGCCGCATGTATGTTGTTGTTGTCAGATGAACTGATGAGATGTTGTGCAACAGGTACAAATGGGTGTAACGATTTGAGGCGCCGTACGTTTGCACTTGATGGACAGGTGAGCGCTGAGTGGAGCAGATGTCCAGGCTCCATGGCATGGCATGCTAGAGACAGTGTGGCTCCACTGTGACGAAGCTCAGCAGGTTGGATGCCTGCGAGGATTGCAACGTTGTCTGCTGGTGTAGAATGCAGGGATCCAGTCACAATTTGCAAGGCGTTGTTGATGGCAAGGTTGATGAGGCAGGTATGAGCACTGCGGCACCAGACAGGCGCGCAGTACTCTGCTCAGTGGCCGCCCACTAAAGATTGGCAATACCCTTAACCTACGTTCTCTGTGTGTTTGTTTCATTAAATCACCATTGTTCCACTAGATGTGGACAGCACAGCCGTTCATGTTTAGACAGAACTGCGGTTCACCGCTGACTTTGACGAGTTCTGCCGCTAGTTTAGTAAGGACTAGTTGGGTTTTCCTAAGGTAACCAGGCACCAGGGCAAGTTCGCGCAAGGCCACGATCTGCAAACCCGACAACATGCCTGAAACTTCCTTCTGGTCAGAAGGCTGATATTAAGATTTACAACCCTAATCCTAGCTTGTGGAGCAATGGAAGTCTGGACAAAGTAAATATCAGGTGTGGGTGAACTGGTGTGGTCATAAGTATACGTACACAGTATATATACTGTTTTTCTCTTATTTAGGTTTTGGCCCACGGGCCACACTCTACGAGCCAGAAAACTTCAGTTCCCGGGCCACTTTTGGCCCGCGGGGCTACGAGTTGCACATACCTGCCATAAACAATGAGCTAGCTATGGTTTTTCTTTAAACAATACCATCAATTGACGCATCCATAAACTTCCAGTCGATATTCTGAAACAAATTATTGCTGCTGTGAAGCGAAGTGAAAATCTTATTTCAGAGTTGGGCGAGACTACAGATTTAGGAAACGATGCACAGTTCATGGTGTTCATGCGACACTGTTTGACTGAGGACTCCGTGGAATAATTTCTATTTTGCTGTCCTCTTGCCAAACATACTACAAGATAAGAAATGTTTAATTAAGTAGATTCCTTCACAAGGAACATCAGCTTTTGCAAACTCACAGCGTGTCTGCTTGTGCCAATGGTGCTTATTCGGCTATTATAAGAATCAATTAGACTTTATGAATTGATGAAAAATAAAAAACAAAAATATTTAAGGAGTTACTGTCTTCTTAGCCAAGAAAAAATCAGACAGGAAAGAAATTAAGGATCGGACAGTTTTTAAATACATTTCATCTGCTGTTAATCACATCAAAAGCCGCCCCTTATTTGTTTGTTATGTGTGGTAAGATAAGGGCAGAACAAAGTAGACATTTGTTTCATTTAAACATCTGTTGGCTCATGAGGAAAAATGCTATAAAGAGTGGCCCACGCAAAAGCACTGGTGCGTTATTAACACGTTGAGAGTCGGTCTACGAATATATTGTACCTAGATTTCGGCCTATAACCAGCAGTTATCGGTTGCCTTACCAACACCACAGCTCCTCCGCTGATAGCGCTAGAGCAGTGGTTCCCAACCTGTCTAGGCTTGCGGCACCCTGCAGAAGAGAATTATATTTTGCGGCACCCAGTGGCGAACCCATACAATTTTGCTTCAAGGTTTGATGACAGTTCACCGGCACCCCGGTTGGGAACCACTGCGCTAGAGAGTTGTTCAAACCCTCAAAAGATTTAGCAAATCTTCTAGTCTGCACTTGAAAAAAAATTTTTTAGTTGGGGTTTGCAGATTTTTTGTGAGTGATGTTATAAGTGAAGTAGTTTTTGGGTCATTTTCGTGTTTAAAAGTAAAAGTAAAATACAGTTGTGGATCCATTGAATTGAAAATGGAAGACTATCTGCATTTTCAGCATTAAACCAATTTGCAGAAGAGGTAGAAATTAATTTGCGCTACATTTGTCAAATTTTCTTGAGCGCCTTACATCTTTCCAAAATAGGTAGACATTTTCCTTCTCACAACTACATCAAAAACATTTAACTGGGTGCAAAGCCCTTCAGAGGTGCCAGAGCTGCAGGTTCATTGTGGAGTGGATTGCATTGCTGAACAGCAGATTGAGCTGCAAAGTCGACAGCTGTAGACTCTGACTTCATTTTGAGTGGATGTCCAAACAATGAAACCAAATCTTTTTGATCTGTGTTGGCAAGCAACAAAAGCTCTTTTTTTTCAACTAAAAACGATTGTGATGCTCCTTTTCAGTGATATAACTATTTTTAAAACCAGGCACCGAGACAAGATTCTCATTGAAATTTGTGAATGTGGGCAATGAACCAAATTTGCTAAAGCTACTGTTTGTATCATTCTCATAGCCTTAGTCTATCTTGAGTCCGTGCAGATTTATCCTGGTATAAAAATAGTCCATGTCGTAAAAAGTTTGAGAAACACTGTGTTAACATGAATATGCTAGGCAGTGGTTTCCAACCCTTTCCTTCTTGTGAACACCTGGTTAGCACATTTTTTCTTTCAGATCTCTAACGCTCTAATATGATATAAATTCTTTATATGCAACATAATACAGAGGATTTTCTTTGTTCCTTTAATGCCCTTTCAGGCCAGAATTATGGCTTTTAACAATATTTCCAATTGCAACTTCTAAACCGCTGAAACTACATCAACATATAAGACATTATCGCAAAGGTAAGACAGCAGCGCATCTTTTGACATATGTTGTGAGTACTTGTTACATATTTTTGTGGAAAAAAAATTTTGTGCAGCCAAATAAATGTATGGTTTTATTCAAAGAGGTGTGGAGCAAAAACGAAACACATTAGAAAGACGGTTCTGTACAAGAAATGTCAATCATGCCCATAACTTTGAAAATATAAGTGAAAAAATGTATCTTCTTTTATGGGGGTCAAAGGTTGCAAATTCCCAAATTCAGAAAGTGTTTTTCTCATTTTCATCTTTAAAAAGTTTGTTGTTCCCATTCAAAACACACAAAACAATCTGAAAATTGCAGAGCACATTGCCCTCATAGCATCGTACAACATCTTACCAAATTTGAAATGAAAATATTAAGAAAAAAAAGTGAAAGCATTAATTAACCATAAAGTTTACTAAATGATTGCAAAATTTGTCAAAAAGTTACAATTTTTTTATTGGACTTTTTGCATTCTTTCAAATGGTGCCTTCAAATAACTGCTATTGGCGAAGGGTAGCTTGACGTAAAAGCCAAAAGTTAAATTTTCTTTAGATTTGAAAAAAACATATTTTTTCATCCAAATATTTTCTCCGTAGAATGATGATAAGTTGTTTTTGTTGGCATTTTTGGTTAGTTCAGGTCCTTACAAATAGCCAAAGCCAAAAAATGCTTTCAAAAGCCAACATGTAAACAAGGAAAGAAATTTTCAAATATGTCTAAAAATTACAAAATTAACGGCTTCTGAAAAATAAAAAATTTCTATTTTTCTCAAATTTGTCAATTTCAAAGAATCGTTTTTTAGGCTTATTAGAAAAATCTTTGTTATCCACATCTGAGGATGCCTTCACTGACTTCCTAGCTTAAGGGTTCTCAAGTTACAGCCAGAAACATCTTTAAAAGCCATAATTGTGATATGCATCGGCATTTGAAAGGTTATAAATCCACGCCAGTCCTAGACAATTTTAGATGCAATAACTCACAGATAACCATTGCCATAATTATGAGTACAAGAAAAAGCACAGATTATTAATTGTGAAACGTAATAGCATTGTAAAAGTAGCTGCACATACTTGCCACTATTGAAAAAATACTTAGAACTCAAAAGTACAAGGCCATTGTTTAAATAAAATAAGAAAAAACTGTGTGATAATCAATGTTAGTATTTATCTGCTAAATTTGATGAGATTGATGTTTCAAAGTTTGGATTAAATGAAATTACACCAATACAGCTTATTCACAAAGAACCTAAGAAAATGAAATGCTAAGTATGAACAAAATTGATTTGTCCAGCAGTTGATACTTTTTGAATAGCAATCTCTAATTGCAAAAATTGAATTCCACCTAAGTCACAGTGGATTTGATATGCGATAATTTCTAGTTCATCCCATTGTCACATTTTTGAAGACTTTTATAAAAGCGTGGTGCATGCCATGCACTCTGGAGATGTTTAGACACTTGATAACATATTTGAAAATATCTGTGAATAAAAACATGCTTTCTTTGCATTAGTTCATTGGGGAGTGCTACAGCAGAGATGTTTTGCTTTCATCTCTTAAAATATTTTTTACATTGCCCAATGAAACTCCAAAAGGACAAAATGTGTTACCTGATTGTGACAAGATCAGCATTCTTAATTTGTCATAAAATATAGCATTACTAAGGCATGAAACCATTTTCTGAGAATCTGACACAAAAGTATGTGACTGTGATATAACCAGGGTTGCGGAATCAAAGGTAAAATGTATGAGAGACTCCACCCTTCCAAAATTTCTGACTCTGACTCCTTAGCATAATTAACACGAATGAAGTTTGGGTGTTAACAATTTTGTAGCAACTAGCAATCAATGGTAATCATGGTACACAGCAAGAATTCAGTTCTTCAATAAAAATTTAATAAGAAATTGTACCATTTCACCAGGCACGAGTTAGAATTGCTATTAAATGAGGTGCCCTGTAAAAGGCGGAGGTCCGTAAACAGCAGAGCTTGGTTGCGGAGGTTTGATGATGTAACCGGAGTTGCTAAACCGATATTTTGCATTGAGCATTGAGAAGCAAACGGTAGTAAAAATAATTTTACTGCAAAAGGTGATATTGCACTACGGTAAAAGAAATCTATTCTGAAGTTTGAAAATTTTTGGTAATCTGAGTTTCACAACGGTTCAAGGACAAAAAAATAGGTTTCATCAGTTGTGAATTCATAAAATTTTTAAACATCGCAAACATCCATGCGTTAGATGTTTAGGGGAAGCACATATTTATTTGCAATAATGAAATATTTTCCCTTCACTTTTTTTCCGTTTGTTCCTTTTGCAACGCAACTTTTTTCTGCTCTGGCTACGTCTTCAAAGCTCCGCTATTTACGGAGCTTTGCCTTTTACAGGGCACCATTAAATGAATCAATTGGTCTTGGACTTCCAGAGTCAGATAAAAAATCTGACTCCTTGTGACTTCACAACCTTGGATCCAACCACCAAAGAAACCTAAATTATAAAATAAGACCATGCATCATGGTTGTCTCAGATCACAGGCCTCTACAGTAAATCTTAGGCCATCAACCCTCTGTGAAATCCTTGACTTTTCATTGACCTCAGACTAGCTGAACTTGCTTCCAATATTCCAAAATCACATGAGATATACATTACATTTGGCATTGCATTAATCCTAGTTGTGATACCAAGCTACACAACATAGATTCTGATAGAACATTCTAAGTAATGAGGAAATCATTAACTAAGCCAGTGTTTCTCAAAGTGAACGGAATCGCCACCCAAGGGGCGATTTTGATGGGCAAGGGGGCGGAAAAAGCAAAGGGGGTGATAGGGGGGCAAAAAACACGAAGGGGTCAAAAATGCTCAACCACTAATTAATGATCGAGTTAACTTCAGTATCCTACTATTATGACTTGTTAGTTCCTTGCAAATTTTAATTTACTATGATAATCGTTGAAGGTTGTTGCTAAACCAATTAATCTGCTGAATTTTTACTCTGGATCATTTATGTGCCCGGCTACATGAGTGTGGATTATTTCAGGGCTACGGAGCAGTCGTAAAAATGTCACAGCTCCGGCATTCCTCTTTTTATGAACATGGCTCCAGCTCCGGAACACTTGGTTTTCATGAATGTGACTCCAGCTCCGGAGCTCTCTTTTTTCATGACATAAGCTCCAGCTCTGGCTTCTATTCGTTTTCACACATTAATATTTTAATTGTTTTGGGGTGCCTCAAGTTGAATGGAAAATTAATAAAATCAAGTACACAAAACCAAGAGAATATACCTAACATTTCGAGTAATTTAATCTGGTAGTTTTTTACAGGCAGCGCTGTTACCATGAGGAAATCAGCGAAAAACAACATACAATTTCTGGAAAGACAGTCGCTGATGTTGCCTTCAATGCCTGAGGACCGTTTGTTATTTCTTACGACAGAATCAAGAAAATGGCTGTGTGGAAAACTATATTCGTGTCCGACTCCGAGCATTTAAACACAAACCAGTCCCACTTGACCAAGTGTTTCGCACTACAAGTAACTAAACTAGTATGCTTTGCCTGTTGCAGTATTGATGATTCCAGCTAATAACAGCGCTGCATGGGCAAACCATACAAAGATCGACTCTCATGTTTTCTTTCAAACACGCACACATTTGCATTAACCCAAATGCGAAGATGTGTTCAAAAGCCCTTTGCTCAAAGAAATAGTATGACTTCTAGCAAGAAATTCACATTTGATGTCTGCTGAAAACTTCTGATTTCTTATCTTTTGCGCCCATATGATAATAAGCAGTGATGAAATGCAAAGTAAAGCACAACTTAACACTCTAAGCTTGGGAGAAAATAAGACTGGTTACCGTGCTGAAAACATATTTTTTCCACAGATGAAAACTTCAAGAAAAGTCCACATTTGTTTACAATGATTTTCATACCGTACTGCTGCTATGCAAAGCAATGCCAGTTCGCTACCAAGTTGTATAACTTTCATGTTATGCTCTGCTTGTAAACGCAAATGTTTCCTACTGAACTTTGCCAGTAATCTAGTAAAACGTAACAGGAAGCCTTGTTTGTGGTTTCTAATAAAAATTCCTACTTTACAATGGCGTGTTGTGCATTCCACGCTTAAATCTGCACCGACTGCAATGGTATCATATCTTTAATGATATCATACTCCATGCTAACAACATGATTACACAACTACAAAAGCTATGGATATTTTATTATATACCTGGTCTACTCATTACTGCTCAGATCTTTTCAGATCGCTACACTACCACAGACCCGGTTTGAGAACCTGACTGGAAAGTAGGATGTTGTGGTAGTTGCCCAGCTCCGGTGTCAAGCGAATTTCAGACTTGCGAAATTTCCGACTTCACACCATGTACGCATGCACAGAGCAATATTCTACATACCAAATACGCTGATAAAACTGATTATTAGGGCTTAGGAATTCGTGTTCAGGTAAGTATGTCGGGTAAGGGTTTGGGTTAGGGTGAGAAAAACAAAAATGATTGAGGTCAACGACTAAGTCCGAAAATTTTCAATGGCTAAAGTTTTTCCCATGCTATAGCTTGTTGTGGGTACCTGATATCTAACCAAAATGTTTTAATTTACACAATACACATCAAAAAAGAAATTGCCGGCCTTTATTTGTTTAATCTAAGAAGAAAAATAACTGAAAAACAACAACAGGTCAGAAATTTCGCTTGACACCGGCGCTCCGACTCCGTGGGCCTGGATTATTTTTACAATAATTCTGAACGTAATATTAGCGTCGTAATACAATGACTTAGTTCAGCTTTTCAATGGCTTGGTTCAGCTATTTTATACTTTCTTCAAAAAAATTGTTTAAATCTACTACACTGCGTTTCCCTTATCAGGCTTGGGGGGCGAAACCGACGTGTCGAGAGTGAAAAGGGGGCGATGGAAAAAAAAGTTTGAGAAACATTGAACTAAGCTAACACGCTCACGCTCACTAAGCACCAGAGATCAGAAATGATCACTATCCGGTTTGCAGGTTGGATATCCGCCACGATAGTCGGTTTCCAACCGGATATGGATATCCAAAAACTGCTTTCAAACGTGAACCGGATATGGATCCGGATATCCGAAAAGCTTTTATCAATATTTCGAGGATTGAGACTTTTGGAAAATTTGCTCATTGCACAATCATTCATTTAAAATTTTCTGGACACTGGGCCCTTAAAGTCGACACTTATGCGATCCCACGGACGCACAGCTTTAATCAAGGTTTGAGATGCAGGCTTAAAAAAATCGCGGTTTTACTTCAGCGCAGGTATGACAATTTTTGCACACGGTTTTGGTTTCAGCACTTGAGAAAGGTAAATTACGCTGACGAATGAAGTGATAAAAACGAGCATAGCCTGAGTGACCAATAGATTTGTGTAGTTCGAGGAGAGAGATACCAGGCGCAGCACTATCTTGGCATGGTGGCGCTGGTCAAACATGAACGATATGGCTTCTTGATCTGTGACAATAGTAAAATGACGGCCTTTGAGAAAATGTTGCCATTTACGCACAGCTTCAATCACAGCAGTCACTTCTTTTCCGACGGCAGGGTAGCGTTTCTCGCAATGGCTAAGTGTGCGAGACATGAACGCAACAGGTCGACCACCATAAGACAGAACGGCAGCTACAGCATTATCTGAAGCGTCGGTTCCAAGTTCGAAAGGGACGCCCATTTGAATAGCGCCGAGGCTGGCTTTGCCCAAATCACTCTTTAACTCTGCAAGAGCACGTTCAGCCGCGGGACCAATAGGGAAATGAGAAGCCAGTAATAAAGGTCTCGCTTATTATGAAAAATTTGGGATCCACCTGGCATAGTAGGCGAACATGCCACAAACACGTTTCAGCTCTTTTGCAGAACTCGGAATAGGAAGATCGAACAGCGCTTGGAGACGTTCAGGATCGGGTTTTAAATTCTGGTACGAAACGATATAACTAAGCATCCTGAGCGAAGTCATGCGAATTTTCTATTTGTCTTCGTTGAAAGTAAGGTTACATGTAGCTGCAGCATCAAGTAAGCGTTTGAGATTTAGATCGTGCTCCTCTATCGTTTCACCAGTGACGGTCAAGTCGTCAAGGTACGCATACACTTTCTGAAGCTGATACCTTTTGATGAAACAATTAATAGAACGTTGAAACGGGGAGACACCATTCGTAACGCCGAATGGGAGTCGTTTATATTGGTAAAGTTCACCTCCCCCTTCAAAAGCCGTGTAAAACCTTTCCTCTTCTTATGGGGGAATCTGATGGTAAGCGGATCG
>Ga0210059_1005232_pt1 | contig 20893 bp, 17 predicted proteins | sample Ectturendosymbi2_FD_188042 | JGI IMG/M metagenome (GOLD analysis project Ga0210059, IMG submission 188042) | Ecteinascidia turbinata endosymbiont from Florida, USA - Sample 2 (SPAdes) (version 2) | ecosystem: Host-associated > Tunicates > Ascidians > Unclassified | place: Key West, Florida...
AATTTGCTCAAGATTTCCAGTTACCACGAAACGCTTGTAGCTAAAGTCGTTTGATCAGTTTTTCCAAACCCTGTCTTGAGATGTGTAAAATACAACTGTACCCACCTAAGTCTACAGAAAAAATGATAACGTGCGCAAGTAGCATCATGTCTGCATTTGGTAAAGCTCTTTTTTTGCAAAGCTTGCAACAGAACGTAATGGTCAAGTACAAAAGACCTGGTCCTTATTTTCAGTTTGGTGTCATACCATCGTATTAGTAAACCCAGAAATTGTTAGTGTTTAGCCATATGTACGACATGTGCGTGCAACTTCGTCATTTTTATTAGCGAGGAAAGTTGTCTGCAGTCGTTATATCGGTCGTCCAGACGGCAGTATTTCACTTGTACATCATTTGATATTGTGACGAAACAACTATTACACTTACTGCTTTCCTGAAAGTCGGCCAGGTATTTGAATCTGGTGAATGCAAGGCCAAGCCACGTAGAACGCATTAGCTTACGTCTCTACTCGTTACTGGTAGATTTTGCGTCTAAGTTTTGCACAGGTCGCATATGAGTAGCGTTGTTAGTAGGGCTACCATACGTCCTCTTTTTGGAGTAGCCTACATGTCCACTTTTTTCATGACAAATGAAATAATATCTGAGGACATTCAAAAATGTCAAAACATCCTCCTTTTTACATTTCTTATTTTAGCTATAATCAGCAGCGTAACAAAAGGTTTGAGCCAGGATGGTAAACTTAGATAAATGGGGCCCACTGGCCATTGTACGGGGTCCACTAGCCAACACTCAGAAAAAAAATTGAGAAATCATGGTGAGTCCAGACGTGGATGGCTAAACTAAAACCCTGAATCACCGGAAAATAATCCGAAAAACTCACAAAAACAACAACCTACTGAAAACCAAAGAAATGCTAAAACCTAAATATAAGTTACTTGGGAGAGTGGTTTTTACATTTAGCTTACGAGGGGGGAATTCACCCCTCTGCCCCCACCAGTTACGCCACTGGCTATGTTGTATCGTAATTACATACAGGAAGCTGTCCCTATACTCCACTCTGGTGGCGTAGCTTCGTTTATGGGAGGGCCACTTTAACCAGATTCCTCCGTTTGCAAACAACTGAATGGGAAAATGTTGAACCATGTGAGTAGTATCTGCTTGAGAGAAACGTTTCTGTTGATGAAGCTAAACTGTTTGACCAATACCAAAACTTGTTTGAGTTCGGGCAAAAAGAGCATCAACCAAATGCAATTTATTGAAAAATGATGGAACATGAAAGAAGGCAAAATATTTTTCAACCTGCAATGCCATTGAATGCTTCTCCGAACTGATGAAGATTGCACAGTTTTAGTTCAGAGTTATGTTGCATTACGCTAATGTGGAACGAATTTTTGCTTGATGCAGCCACAAACCTAAAGGAAAAAGAAACTTTTCTAATTGAACCAGTTTCTACACCAGTGCTTTTCAACCTTTTTGCTGCAGCAAAATCTACCGCAAATGTGTGCATTGCTCATGGAACTCTGTGCAATGATCCAAGTGTCTATATTGCTACAACGGCATAGGTCTGTGGTTGCGAATTTCGTCCCAGGTAATTTCGGTCTGTTTCAGCGGAACCCCTGGCAGCCACTCGCGGAACCCCGGTTGAAAAACAATGTTCTGCACTATTAAGGCTGATGTGCAATTTAGAACATCTTTCATGCATTTAGTTGGTTAAGTGTCCGCCTCTCAATTGGAAGGTTGAGTGTTCGATCCACGGCCACTGAGTGAAGTGCCGTAGCACTCCTTGGGCAAGAGCATTCACCCAAAATCGCCCGGCAGGGGGCAAATTTCAGGCTTCGGCCTGCCGCTAACTGCCGTCACCAAAAATTTCAAAGTTAAAAAAAAATCGAAGAACATGTTGTGACAGACTTAGATCTATGCAACGATGAAAACAGACCTAGTTCAACCAGCAGTGCAGCAGCAGAAGGACGTCAAGATGTATAATCGAAAAACACGACAGATGAGATGGCTGACGCTATCACTTGAGGCAACGATATCGGTCTCATCACCCAAAATACCGGAAAAATGCGGGAATATTGGTTGAAATATGAAACAGGTTCTTTTTGACATTGTGATGAAAAGTCATTTTTAAAAACATGATGTTCCACAACACAGAAAAGACAGAAAATTGTCACAGAAACGTACCACAAGTTATCGTCGCCAGAACCACAATGGCGAAGTAGCTGACAAAAGCTGGCTCTGTTTTTTCCTTCACAAACGTGTGCTAAGCGTTTCACTTGTAGACTGATGAGCGTCGATATGGATATATGTTCGCATTTCGTCATTAGAAAAGGAATCTTCGACTGGAAGCACGATTGAGCGCCTGAGGAGCCACGAGCATTCAATGGAACATATAGATGCCACGTTTACATTTAATTGCAGATGTAATTAATCACTATATGAAGAATTGATACAGAACTAGCCAATCATGTCAATCAATGCGAACAATATCGGAAATCGCCTCTGCCTGCAACGTTTGGTTGCTGCCATAAAATTTATTACTGAGCGAGGTGTGCCATTTAGAGATGATGAAAACGTTGGATCGCCCGGAAGCTTTTTCCAAAAAATTTTCAAAGGTATTTTCAAGCAAATAGAAAAAAAGATGTGATGCTTCTAGCGACTGGTTTGGCAACAGTTTCACAAATCGCTAATCCTTGTCAAACACCATGTTGCATCACAACGTCCTGTTACAGTTGAGCGCTGGTGTAGGAGGTGGGGGGCAAGCGCACCTCCAAAAGTTTTGATTTGGTGAAAATTTGGGCAAAATCCGAGAAAATCTGGGCAGAATCTCTGAAAACCTTCACAAAATTCCTGAAAATCTGAGCAAAACCTTGAAAACCTACCTAAAGATTGTGTGGGGCCTCCCACCACGCCTGGGCCCCAGGTCCCCCGCCATCTAAATCCGGTGCTGGTGTGTGGAGTTCTCGCCGTAGTGGAACATGAACTTGTAACCTTACTGTTGGACATGACTCAGTTGCTTCGGTTGAAGAATTTGATGATAGCACTGCATGAACGAAAGAATTTTACTTTTACATTGTGTTTGTCAAGCAACTTAGCAGCAAAAACAGTTCTTTCCTTGTACCGTGAAAACAATTGCTGCCTTGGGCCGTTTTCTTTCTGTGCATTGTTGCTTTGCTGTGACAACATAGATTTTTTGACTTGAATTACCAAACAACAATTGCAAACACCGTTTGTGATTTTTGAAGTAGCTGCCTATAGACAAATGTTCTAGTTAAAGATGACCAGAGAAGTTTTAAAAGTAATATAGAATTTTGGTTGTGGTGAAGTCTAAGCCTTAAAATAATTTTGTAAATGCTGTGTAAAATGCAACGTCCTGTAATTTTACTCATGTAGTCGAATGTGCCCAGGCTGAAATCGGTGAATAGATGTTACGACCTCTTTGTAAAGCCCAGCCATGCTGCTAGTATTCTTTGAACTTACTCTGCAACAGAAACAAAAATGTTAGCTGTGCGTGACTTCCTCTTATCAAAAAAGTTTCCGTAACAACTTATCTGACTCAAAATATCGAAACCAGTTGTGACGGAACTAAAGCTTTTATGCTAAACTGTTCAGGATTTCAAGGGTAAGTGCGACAAATTAGCTAATGGCGATCATATTTTTGATCAGGGGCCGATACAGGGGGTTCGACTTGGGGGATCGTCTCCCCTCAAACCTACAAAAGTAACTTTTGTCACTTTGATTTTGTACAATTCAGAAACCAGCCTTCGCAATATAAGGTCTTTTTGCGGTCCATTGTTTTGTCACAGCAGTGTTGTGAAGAATATTTCATCTCTCTTACAGTAGCGAAGTGGTTATGAGACTTGATTACCTATTATTACTGAAATCGCCCCCCCTAACCATATTGCCTGGATCCGTCCCTGCTTTTTGTGGGGTGTTTCTAGACGATTACACAATTGTTACGTGTCTTGGCGAAATCATGACTGCTTATAAAACGTCATCACCTGGTCCTATACCAGTACTGAAAAATATGTGATCGTAAAAGAAGTTTATGAACTACTTTTGCAGCTGGATTGCTGTGCTGTGAAGCGCACTGCATGGACGCAATACTAAAGCTGGCTGAAAAATTCCTGTTTACATCCAAGTTGCAACACGCAGTTTATTTAACAAGTGTAAGCAGTTTCAGCACAAAACGCTACAAGTATGATCAGTTAAATAAAACTAATTGTTTTTGTACTGTATTAGTGACAAGCAATCATTTATAATAATTGAATTTTTTCAAAAAGCGCATAATTGAATAAATTTCTGCAGCATACGCAACTACGCATGCGATGGAGACCATAGTTATCTGTACTATCTGTTCATTCCGACTTTGACGAACTATCCTCATTCTCATCTTCATCAGGCTCCTCAACTTCAAAAGAATTTTTGTCAGCACAGTGGTAGACCATTTTCACGTATTTGAACGTGCCTACGCATGGGTCGCCAAACACGTCATTGCTCGCTTCAATCTTGCATTTCCTCTTCCCATTGCATTTTGAAGACAGAAAGGATTCCGAATCGTCCGCTGCACATGTCGTTGTTTTAATCGGTCCTGGGCAGCTAAAAGCGAACAACTTGTGTTTAAAAAGCAAATCGTCAAGCCGAAAATCGTGTGATTTCTCATTTGATACAAACACACTGCTGCTGTAGTGCAGCAAAATCTCATTTGAAAGTCACTAATTTTCTAGCGGCTTGAGGCCAATTTTACTCTACAAAATGTTTTATTCATGGAAACATTTTTATCTGAAATTTGTCCAAAAGTCCACAAGCTTTTCTTAGATTTTTTGTTATTCTAAACTCATAGTGCGTAAACTTACGTCGTGTCATCATCCCGCCCGTAGAATCCACTTTCCAACCGGATTTTTTGACCTTTGGGACATTTCACTTTTTGCGTTTCATGTTCGCAAATGATCGCGGTCTCACCTGAAACAACACAAGATAGATCACAAGGTTTGCTGAAGAAATAAGAACACTCATCAAGGGAGAAATCCACATTGGTGCCTTGTAACGTGTTTAGGTTGTCATCGATCTGTTTAGAAGATTTGTTTCTTTAAAAAATGCTAAAACATTATAGCTTTTCAATACTAAACTATATTTCCAGTCAATATGGTATTTCCGAATGCACGTCATCGTGTTGTTGCTAACGAAACAGTTTCAAACGAACATTGCACACAAGAAAACTTTTACAGCGCCGCAACTAAAAAAAATCTGCCATGTACAATTCAAAAACATTAAGTCAAAACGAGGAAAATCTTGGAGAAAGAAATTAATGCTTTGCTTATCCTCACTTTGGATAGGACATCCATCAACATTGCTTGGCCAGTCACAGACGCTGTTTGCTGGGTTGAAAGAAAGTCCTGGTGGACACGGCATAGTGTACAGGTTGCCATTCGAACACTGTAACACATCAGCACGAGGTCAACGTTATAGAATATACACTTGTGCGCATTTTTTACACAGTATTTTGTACAACCTGATTGGTACGTGAAGTGGCAGAATGTGCTTAATGTGCGAGGATCAGCCAATCCCTAGCGAGGTGAAAAAGGGAAAATAAAGCAATATAGAAAAATGTCGGTGTATTTTTGACGGCAAAACTTGCAAACCATCAGAGCACTCGAGGTAATGAAAGCTAGAGAAACAAGTTTTTTAATAACAGCGATGAGGCGATGATCCATGAAAAGATAAAGGTAACAATCAAAATCGGTAATCTTTTCATTATTCACTTTATGTTAGTGAAAAAAATTACAGAAATATTCGCCAAGTATCAAAACATGTACGTAGACTATTCAGGTAAATTTCTAGCCAATGTTCGGCCTCAGAAACCAGAGCAACCAAAGGTTTTCAAAGTAAATAGTGTTCAACTGTGAAACGTTTTCCCGTGCGACTAAAGTTCCGCATTTTTCTGGAATTTCAAGGTTTTGATCTCTTTTCTGACAATGGAATCTCTTTATTCGGGGGTGGTGGGTGTTGTTTGTTTTTTTGCGAATTGTGAATTTGCTTAGATTTTTCTCAAGGTGATAAATTAACCGTTGAAGCTCGTTTGCTGCAGATATGTTGGGTGTTTGTGCAATACGGCTGCAAACGTTCAGGTGGAATAAGAAAAGTTCCTCAGGTTATTGACGATTTATTTATCTGCAAAATTGATAAACAATCACTTCATGTATGAATGTACCAAAATGCAGCACGTTTCAAGCTCTGCTGAAGACTATTTGTCACCAAAGAATACTGCGATAGAAAAGCATTAGAATGAAAGGCTATACTGGAAACCAATGCAAAATTTGCACAATGCACATGATGGATTAACCCACTCAGGTTTCATTTGTTTTCTGCGGAACAGGTCGATCGATTGCTGGAATTATATTAAAAGACATCAGTCGGCTGCAGATCCGGATCTATTCTTTTGGAGGGTTAATAAGGAAAATAACCAGAGATGATCCATAATTTCGACAGTTCAGTTTGCTGCGTGACAGAGTTGTACGAAGCCGAAAAACGCGTTTATTGAGTAGGGCGTTTATTAAAGAAGGTAAGTGGTAATTCGGGGGAAACTCTCCAAATTACATCCCTAGATCTACGCCCAGTTGTACCACGGAACAAAATGTCTAAACTCGAACGTTTCATTGAATGAGGCGACTGGTAATGTACGACTACTATATTGAAAGAGAAACAAATTTGTTCTACTGCTATGTTGCTTTCCAGCAGTGTAAGAAGTCTTGGTTATTCCATGGTTTGTTTCAAGTTTTGGCAAAAATGCCTATTTATAACTGAATTGGTTGCGTTGAGAGTATGGATAGGTAGAAATGCAGCGGCAGGAGTTGAATAGGCACAAGTTAATCCATTGTAAGTAAAAAAATTTAGTGCAGAACACACTGGTAGTGCGCCGAACGTGGCAAGAGCAATGACGTTTTTTGTCTACTGTATGAGTACGGTTTGGAAGATTACGTTTGAGCAGACGGAATTGAAAATTATAAAAATTCAAGCAACGCCATGCTATTCACTTCTCCTTCTATCGTTACAGCCAAGTTAAAACATCCCTAAAGTGTACTTTGAGCGTTACTACGGCGTTGGAATAACAGTTTTTAGGAGCTTCAACAACCTATACTTGACGTCGATATTTTTGTCTGAAGCGACAAACGTATAACCATAAGATCGGAGTTTGAATTTTAATTGGTAGACACTGCTAGAAGCGAATGTTTGACTAACGTTGTTGGTTTGGTTTCATTAATTTTCTTGGTGATCTAATAAATTTACTTTTTTTGAAAAGTAGTAACTCAACCAGCGACACATGCTTAAACAACATCTTTACTCCACTTTGAGATAAAACGTTTTCTTAATTGAATGCCATCTTTCAAAAGTATTAATCTGTGCTCTATAAAACTGGAAGAAATACGCTCAAGTGTGTCGGCATGTTTTCACATTGAAATAAGAGTCATGAAAACATTGCTTGGTCTTAACATATCGCCGAGTGCCCCAACACTTTGCGGGTCCTCTCTTGAAGATTTGTTTTATATAAAAACATAAATTTTTTTCAAGTGGTTTAGTGAATATCAGCTTTAACTTGTGTCTCCCCATACACCTGGAAATATTTTCTGCAGGTGTTCCCCTCTGAAAGCGCGCGTAAACTCTTGAGTGTTTTCGTTGAAATGTCATTTAAGGGGGAAATCCTTTTGTTACAACACCCGATCGAGGGAATTGTTATTTAAGAAAGACGTCGAACTCTGTTTGATCACTTTGGGTCGAAAATCTTTGAAAATTGGTCTTCATCATTTATGTTACCATTCACCACTGGCAAAAGCATCGACTAAGTCAGGCTCCAAACAGCAACTATTTATGCGAGAACAACTAATGCCGCCCGTCGTTATTGATAACCTTTTCCTCAAAATTCTAAAACAACCACCCACACTTTTTTAGCACTGCACCATACTTGTTACACGACAGACAACACTGCCGTTCATACGACTTTCCGTGGCATTTAACGAAGCGAGCAAATATTTTTGTTGTGGAAGATATACCGGCTGTATGCAAAACTGCACAGTCACATTGAACTGCTACATCCAAACTTGCATCCAATCGGACTATTGTCCAAACACCCACAATGTAATCTTCGAAAACTTCTACTTCAAACGTAATGAATGTCAACTAAAAACATTTTCGTCTGTCAGAACACGAAACTTAAATTAGTGTTCTTATTAGCTTCTCTGTTTGGAGAAACGATAAAGTTTTGGACTTCTATCTTCGCTTAGGGTGCTTCTTACGTTCTTGAACTATTTTTGCTATGAAAAAAACAGGTTTTTCGAGTTTGTGAGGATTTTTTGCTTGGAAAAAACAGGCTTTCGAATTTGTGAGGTTTTGCGCAACAACCCATGTACTTTCCTTATCTAAAATGGTAACCTTTCCAACACTAAAACGTTTGCAGCTGCAAACGCAGTTACGTTTTACAAGAAGGTAATACTCGTAGTACCCTCAAGTGTGTTGGAAAAAATAATCTAGAAAATAATCTGACAGGACTCCACTAAATTTTCAACAATGCTTTTGGAATATTTCGCTTTATGGTCAGTCACACATATACCTGATAATAGTTGTCGCAGTCGTCTGGTTTCGGGAATGGCCCAGATGTGCCCAAACGGCCACTTTGGTAGCACAGTGCTGTAACACAAAAAAACAGTTTTGCTATAAATCTCTGTTCTCGAACACTTTGGCTCCTTCAAGATCTTTATAAATCATCGCTACAAATCGCCTGTTGCTCGTTGCCCAATTATACTGCTCTTTAGTAAATTCTTTGCCGATTGCTCTCTACGCCTTAACACCTTGCTTGATCCACCGATAGTTGCCTTCAAGGTATTCTTACATGCATTCCTTCGGATAAGTTGTATCGTGAAAAAGAGACGCTATTACTTTCCTGCTTGATCAAAAGTATGGCATAGAACAAAACAATGATTGAGAATTGAACTTTCGTGTGAAGACGTTGTCGAGCTGCCAATCCACGAATTGCAATATTTTTACTGAAACTCAGTTTAAGGACATTGAATGTTTGACCAAAGTGAACCGGGACATGTGGCCTGGCAAGTGAATAGGTTGGAAAGAAGCATACATGTATTGTCGTGAGCGTTTTTAGATCCTTTGTAAGTTATCACTTTCGAAAAAGCATCAAGTATGATAATTACTTGCGGGCACAATCTTCAAAGCAACATTTTAAAGACACTTACGGTCACCGCCAGAACTTCTGCGTTGTCTCGTAACCTGCAATTAATTTAAAAACAAAAGTTTATTTTCAAATTATCGTAGTCATTAAAATATTGTCAGATAACACACTAGAAACATTCCATCAGGATTTTATGAAAAAATCACAACACGCTGGAATACCAGTAGCTTGACAACCGATAATCAAGCAGCATTAAAGAGACAATACGTTTCTTTCGGTGTAACAACAAGTGTTACCTCATCCACAAAACTTTCCACGTAATTTAAAGGTTTTAGTTTTAGAATTGCTGAGTAGTTACCTCACGACCGTGCACCAGGCACAGCAGCGACAGAAGAACAAGAAATTTCATCTTTTCTGACTCGATTTGTAAACCTGAGAAACGTTACAGTACAATTTAGGGGGCGACGTGATCCTTTCTCGCCGGCGTAGAACAATCAGCAATCAAAGCAGGTTGCACTGCTTTTAAATATTTGAGAAGGGTTTGTTTGACAACAGGACGCTTCCAGGAAACGACAAAAAAGTGTATTGCCTCGTAACACGCCTTCCTCTTGAACGGAATAATGACAAGATGTAAACAAACAGCGACGCCGTTGACGCAACAGCAAATGTTGAATGTGACAGAGCGGTATCATCACAGGGATGTAATCAGACGGACGTGGTAAACTTAAGATTTATAAGAAAATTTGACAGAACGGAGGCAATGAAAACAGCAGAATTTCACCGAGTAACCTACAGATGACCTTCCTGGTTGTCGCTGTTACATCAGTCTTAGTTTATTACGATTTTATTGAATCCGTTTACAGGAAATCACCAAATGTGAAGAGTGCTTGACTCATTCGATTTCGGTTATATTGTGCTGCGTTAATTGCGATACTGCTTCGAACACGAGAAAACACCTCCTCTATTTCATATCTCTCGAACAGTGAATCAGGCCCGAAGCCACGGGGGCATTCGGGGGCAGTACCCCCAACTTTTTGTGATCCCCTAATCGTTTTGTGTCCAGAAAAAGTTGCTTTAAACATACAATAAAAACAAAAATCTTGCCCCCTTAAAAATGTATTTGCCCCCAAGAAACTTTAACCCTGCTCAGGTAACTTCTAGACACAAACACTTTTGTTGTCCTTGCCCAAAATGGGCAGATTGTGTTTATTCGTCTATACTGGACCAACTGACAGGTTCAGACACGCGCGCGGGTTTTTTTACAGGTTAGCAAGTCTTCTCAAGCTCATCCGATCAGAAAAAAACAACGTGTTGATTTGGAAAACTTTTTGTATGATGAAGAACAAAAGGAATTTTCCAAACAAAAATGTGGGAAGTGCTCTAAGCAAATGAACGAAAAAGTAAACAAAAATCCAAAAATTTCGCCCGAAGACGTCATTGGTGGTTGGTTTAAGGTTTAAACAGAATCTCATTTCAAGCTTGTGGTTCTATCTGCAATAAAAGTAAATGACATAGGTTGAGACATGAAATTTTTCTATTTTCATTGCAATTTTCAGCCACATTAATCAACCTTCCCCAAAATGGGCAAATTTTTTACGAAAATCAGGCACATATGGTAAACTTGCCCAAAATGGGCAAATATTATACGACAATTGTTGGGCGATCAGATTGATCGCGGCACTGCTATTGACTTTCATGTCTCACATACTGCCAGTCCCGTCGCCACAGGGGGATTTGGTGGGCTAAGCCCCCAAATTGAAATAGGAAAACTTAAATGAGTGGAGGTTTGTCAATTTTTACAATGTCAAGGCATCAACAGGGAAACAAAAAAACTCACTCTAACCCTAACGTAGGGTGATTTTCACCCGAACTCACACTAACCATAATGTCGGGTGATTTTCACCTAAGGACTACGTGGCCTCCACTCCTGCCTGGGTAGAAATCGCCCGAGGTTAGTATTCCAGGGGTGTGAGTAATCGTTGCAGAAAACTTGAAAGTGATCAATGCAGACAAGTGCTCCCCATCGTTGGCAGCTGGCACGTGAACCTTGTTTTGTTCTGTTTTGATGGTGGACAGGTTCCACAGCGTTGTCTCATCCCAAAGTTCTTGTCCTCAATAAAATGCTTTGGCCTTTTACCACAAGTGCACGCACAACAGCCGCAAGCCCTTTTTGGTTAAGCCAAAGTTATAGAAACTTCAATTCGGAACAGAGAAGCACAAGGTTCATCATCTTCGATAAAATGCTTTGACCTTACACCACAAGTGCACACACAACAAGGTGCATGCCCTTTCTGGCTCCAATTTCTTTCCTTTGACGGAGAACGCGTCACACATCCTCCTGCCTGTTTCCCAATGAAAACCGCGAGCTGAGCAGGAGCCATTCGCGCCAAATTGATTTGTGTCGTCAGGGCTTGCACTCGTGTGATCTACACCCGTGCTGGCTTCGGTAAAAAGTTGCTGGCGTGACTTACTACACCAACTCTTTTTGCCCAAATTGGTCAAGGTTACCTTAGGAGGGATCTTTGTGTAGGAATTTCGTTACACCTCAGGTAACCATGGGTCAATTTGGGCAAATTTTTGTTCCCCGTCGAAAATTACAAAACTTGTGCAGAGTTCGATAGGACTGCCCGAAAGAGCGTCTAAACAAATGCAGCTACTGAGAGAAACAGCTTTCTACGTGAACGTTAATTAATTTTTTATTTAAGTAGAAGAACTGTTTGCCCAAATTGGGCAGAGGTTACCTGAGCAAAGTTAAAACCTGGCTACAGGCCTGCAGTGAATGTGATGTTTTTAACTAATTTTGGCAAAATTTCAGTAATTTGTGGTGAAAAAGACAAAGTTGGTACCATTCAATTACAAAGTTTTTCCAAAAATCCATATTGAATGCTTTTACTTTTTTGAGATTGACATGTACAGTAGCATATCAATCTTGAAACAGGCTCTTCGCCAGATTTTCGTTGTTAGAAGATCAAACAGAAAAACGGGAGAGCACCAATCCAATCCAAACTGTTGTAGTGAATCAAAACTTGTGGGAGAATCTAAAACAGGAGAAAATATTTTTCTCCACAATTATGTTAGATTTTCAGCTTATAAGTAGAAATTGTTTGCACAAGTTCCGGTTGTCAAATGACACGAAAGGGTAGAAATGTTCAGAACTTAACTTCCCCGTTACAACAAATATCCATTTTTATACTCTCAATTGAATCAACACAGCCTGGCAGGTGGGAACTCCGGGGAGGCCTGGTGAAAGAGGACAAGAGGGTGGAGCTGGCAATGAGGTTGTCAGCTTGAAACAACTGTGGGGACCAACGATATTAAATAGATGAAAGTACGTTTGCTTATCAATTGAATTGCAAGGTGCTGAGAGGAATACAAAAACCTAATACGGCTGCGTTGAAGCATCTTGTGCATGTATGCACACTACATGTTGTGTGTCAGTTTCTCTGGCTTAGCCGTAGTAGCTATAACCAAGCGCGTTGCTTCACTTTTTGTGAATTTTATTTTGCGATATAACGTACATGCATTAGCAATTCACTGAGCATTGATAACAGCACTTTTGTAAATCGTATGCGAAATGTGTGGTTTAAACTGACGATATCTGGTCGTAACTTCAGAATAAGTTTTCAGTACCTTACATTTTATGGAAAGGATAAAGAGAAATTTCGTAAACTAAGTGTGATTAACCCAGCTGAGCATCCCATAGTGGGCACTGTTGCTGTAGGCACTGTCGCAGATGATTTATAAAATCGATTTTTTGGCTGCAGTACTCTGTCATTTCATGTGTTCTTTTTCGTGTTTGTATTTAAAACCTTTCATAGAAATACTGCACGCAATTTTATTTTTCAAAACGTTTCGGAAATATGCGGCATCATGTTTTAAAACTGGTAATTTTTGTAATTTCCATCAGTCTTAAAGGCATTTATACTGTTGAAGGTAAAGTCATGGTAATCCGACATACCATTAACTTAACGCACTCTTTATTTAAGATACAAACAACGAAGCAACGTTGAGGTCAATGGGAAACAGGAGAATGAATGAACACAAATCAACTACACACCAAACTCACCGAAGTCTTATTCTCAGCGATTTAGGGTACAACTTCAATGGTCCTGGCGCGTTTCAGGGCATCAATACGAGTCAAATGAAGGTGGTATTACAGTGCATAAGCGCACAACTGTTTCAGCACTCAACTGTCCTCTGAAGAAGAATCAAATGTTAATAGAAGACCAATACACTAAAGTCGCTGTAGCGAGCGTACGACCATTCGAGCGAGGGTTTTAAACGATTTTCGTTTCTCTGCCTGAAGCCTAACTGCAACCACCGCTCTGAGTTAAGCTCATCCAAAACGCAACCTTTGGTTATCCCAGAGGAGATAGCGACTTTACGCAATAATCACTGCAACTCACGCTGCAAACGATCAACTCCCTGCTCAAATTGCTGTACCACTTTACGCCACCAAGTGAAAGAACCAATACTGAACCGACCTCTTTCAGTGTTTATATTAACAATATGTCATTGCAGGGAATGATATGTGTGAAGTATTTGGGCGTGTTATTAGACAGTAGATTAAACTGGCCATCCCTGTTCATTAATTAAAAGAAAATTTTTCTACACCTGTAACATGTTGTTTAAAATTAGTAAATTTGTTTCCATTAACGTTGTGATATTATTATACTTTAGCTTCGTTGGTTTTCACTTACAAGATGCGTTATTTCATGGGTTACATCCAATAAATCTGTTCTACAGCCGTTCTCAGTATTACAAAACAACACATTAAGGATAAAAATTTTAGCAAATATAGATGTCCCATGACGCCTTTGTACAAGCTTTGTACATAAAAATATTCAAACTCAGTGATATTTATCAATTTGAATTAGAAAAATTTATGCACAAATTTCACCATGGAAAATTACCAGAAAGATACAATGAATTTTTCAAGAGTCTTTATCAAACCAGATTTGCTAATATTGAAAATTATTTTATTCATCAAGTTTTAAGCAATGTCGGTAAAAAATTAAGTTCGTATATGGGAACGTCCCTTTGGACTAAGGTGGAACAAAATTTAAAGGCTCTACTTTTAAGTACTTTTTTGCAATCAATTACAAGAGTTCGTATTCACACAGTATTAAGCAAGCAAACTAAATTTCAATTTTATTGTCTCCTATTAAATTTCATTAAATTATTACTTTCATTTTTTGTCTTTTGTTTCTTCGTAATTTTTTCTGTTTTGAAACGTGTGAGTTTATGGTATATTAAAATTTGTTGGTCTTGTAAGATACATTTCATACACCTTGACCAAATAACCTTAGGGTTTGGCGACGCTTTTGCTATCAGCTGTACTTTTATTTTCGATTTTCTTCGTATTTCTGTGAATACGTGTACTTTCTCATCGTCGCTAAACACACCTCTCTGTGCATATTTCTCTCTGTACTGTAACAGGCATTGTTTTCAAAATTGAACCTTTTTGTCATTTTGGCTGCTGTACTTTATAATCCGTACAATCCTAGTTTGTTAGTTTCGCAAGTTGTGAAATGGAGAAAGCATGACTTATGCTGGAGAAGTCAAAAAACGTGCTGTAGCACAATATTTTTTAATCTGAGTATATGTTTAGGTCTGATCCATTCAGCATGTATTTCAGTAAGTTATCGAATGTCTTCTAAAATTTTTAGTGCAGTAACATATTTTTTATAATGGTTACTCATGAGCTTGCAAACGTTTTGCATAAATTTAATTTCATACGCAAAAGCTGCACACATGAACATAGACTTGCTTCAACCGGAGATGCAGATCAACGAAAAAATAGTAACTCTTTTTTGTGCAGCAAACTACCTGCATGATGAAAGCGGAACTTTTAATAAAAGAAAAAAACAAAACAAGAAGAGATTTCTCGAAATGATGGTGCAAAAGAGCATTTCGAACTGAACACTTTTTCTCGTGGAACATCCCACTACACAAAAGTAGTGTATTTCCTCGTCATACACCCAACTACATTTTTACTATATGCTTCATTCCTATTTAACAATACCAAGCTCAGTCGTAACATTCCTTTTTTATTTCAAACACTTGATACATTGGCTCGCTTTAAAAAAGTTCCACAATGTTCTAAGCAAGTGCGCAAGCAATGTAATGATCGCAAATACCCTGACAACCAAATCACTTTGCAACTGATCACGAAAACAGATATTTTTTCATGCACCATTCAAACGCTTGTCCAAACATAAACCAATCCTGTTTACTCAGCACTGCCTGGCTGATCATCAATATCGTCATCAGCTTCAAGAGAACTTTTGAAGTCGCAAAAATAGCTGACTTCCACATATTTGAATGTACCCACGCACGGGTCACCAAAGACTCTGTTGCTGGCAGTGATCGAGCATCTTCTTCTCCCATTGCAATTATCCTGCAGTGTCTGCAACGATCCTTCCGCCGAGCATTCTGTTGTCTTTATCGGTCCGTTGGCGCAACTGGCGATGAATAACATGTTTAATTTTAATTCGTGTGGAGCTGGTCTGTTTATACTGTCATGGCTCTTTCAATAGCGTCACGACAAGGCCATCTGGTCATTGTCGGTTTTTACAATCCTGCTTGTTTCAATTACTGCGGTGCGCTGACTATCTCTTGGAAAATTTGATGCTAGTTTGACCAACGTACCATGCATGGCATATCACAATCGCTACATTAATGCAAAAATTGCGCAAGTCAATTTTTTGTTCAGCGTGAAAGTTTTATTTTTTCAGCTATTGTGAAACATTTGTTAATATCGATTTTTTTTCATGGCAACAATGAAGTGCCCAGCACGTGCAAGGCATTGAACCAGCTTTGATTTGCTTTAGTTTCTTGTTTAAACAAGGCCCTTGTAATGCGTCAGCTTTATTTCAATTGTGACAGGTCTTTTGTAGGTTATCATTACCTTCGAATTTAATTTTTTTTCTTTTTGTGTTAGAGTGAGCAGGTGGGGGAAAGATGCAGTAGGTGGGGGAAAGATGTAGCCCAAACCTGTGGGTCTTTTTTCTTGACGCATTTGAAGGACGTAGTCTTTCTTCCCAACTAGACGCCATTGTTAGCATGTCGTTTGTCATTGCCAAGGGAAAATTTGAACGAATCGTTTCAGATACATCTGCATATAGATGTATTGAAAGTAGTTTCTGAATTCATCCGGTTTAAGGGGAAAGGGGCATGACTATTGAATATGGATTTTGAAAAATCTTTTAAATGTACCGAAAGGCATAACTGTGTTCACACCAGTTATATGTAAAGTTGGTGGAGCAGGTGCCATTAAAGCTTATAAGCTGGATTAAATTTCCTGCCGGGGTCACACATAGAATTGATTAACAGTAATTGAGGCCTGGCCTCAATTAAAAAACATTGCCCTCCGGTTGTTAAAAACATTGCCCTCTGGAAGCCTACTTGAATAGGTGGGCAAAACGCCGGATAAATAATAAAAAGTAATCGCCAGAAGAACAACTTATCTGCTTGATCAACATAACGTTTATCTTCTTATGTTACTTTCAGAATGACTTTTAGAAAAAGCAAAATACACAACAATATACTGTAGAACAGGGGTATCCAAACTACGGCCCACTCGCCAAATCCGGCCTGCGAAGCCTTTCCGCCCGGCCCGAGAAGTCATTTCATCTGCCGCAAAGACATTTTGTCAATATTGAAAAAATCATATCTTTACGAAAAAAATTTCGATTTGGTGGAATGTGACATGTCCTGAAACAATCACATTACGTAAGATATTCGGCCCTCGAACTGTTGTGTAATAGTTTATGTGGCCATCTAAGAAAAAAGTTTGGAGACCCCTTTTATAGAGTATTCACTTCTGAAACCACGTACAAACATGTTTCATTTTCTTTTGCAATCTTCAACTTACGTGGTAGAGTCTTTCCTTCCGTAAAAGCCGTCACTAATGAGAATTCTCGTTCCTCGTGGGCATTTGATATCATCATTTGCATGCTCACAAATGTGAACTGTGTTCACTGAGGCAAGCAAAATTATTAGGCATTAGACATGTATAATTCTTGTCTGATGCATTAAATTAATTCCAGAAGTTATTCGAACATCAGTTCAATTCCACTATTTATAGTTTCAATGGTTTTTGTGAATGTAAGAAAAGTTCTAAATGCAAAACATAACAAAGTTGTTTCTTTAAAGTTGAACTCATTTAAGTACAGTATCAAAAAATTATTTATGCTGATTTACACATGAGCGAAATGAAAGACCTTCGTGTTGTACATTTGTACCGCAACAAGATTTCATAAAAGTTTTTAAGTTTGAATATTTTGCTAATTTCTGCTGATTGTGTAGGTTGCAAGCAGTTGTGATTAGCCACAAAGAACAGAGGGCAAACATTCCCAGTATATGTGATACATTTATACGCTTCGTAAAGCAAGGTTGAGCTAAAGTCTTGTGCGCCAGCACTAAGCACAAAAAAAGTAAGCCAACAGCGGAAACTTAGTATGCTCTCTTCATTTTTGGCATTTTACTGAGACAAAGAAATATACAAAAAAAACGATGCTCATAGCTGAAGGATTTAGTTATTGTATCGTTATTACATATATTTTGACAACGCAAACAATGATTCTCTTACCTGCGGCACTGTTGCACCATACAACATTGCCCGGCCAGTCACAAACTCCAACTTTTGGGTTGAAAGCTGTTCCAGGGGCACAAGGCATTGTATGAAGGATGCCATTGGAACACTGCAGAAAGCAAGGAATTGTTGTTTGAAAGAAAAGCTTACCTCAAATTGAAGTTTTTCATTCTGAGGGCAGGGCGCGCTCTTTGAAATACACATATTAGACTTGAGATATACTTACGCTACACAAATACGTTTAATAATTTTTTAACACGCCAGACGATTGCTCTTTGCAAACCACCAAGCAATAATGCATTAAGTTCTTCATTCGTATTTTATTTAAACCAAATAACCTGGTCGGTATCTTCACGAAGTTTGAAAAGCACTGCACAAATTTCATAATAGCTGTTGTTGCGATCGGAAAGGCCGAGCGGCATGTGCGCAAAGCTTCGCAATGTGGCAGCAAGCAACAATAGATCTCACCCGACGAGATCACTCTATTATTGTTTATTCTCGCCACATACATATAGTGTTTTTCTTCGCGCACATTCCGTTCGTGGTGAATCGCGCATTTCAGCGCAACGCCAGCGGAGTGGCTGCAACACTGTTAAAGAGAATTTACTTAAGAACTTCAAGTATTCTCGAAAAAGTATCAAAACTAGAATAAGCATTTGTACAAACAGATCCTTTTGACACATGTTCTAGAAACTTAAATGCTCATTCATGAGTTTCTCAGCATTTGTTTGAGCACTTCAACGGGCTATAAAAGCGTATGCCAAACGCAAGGCAGAATGGTGGACAACATTGTAAAAGACCAAACAAATAATCGTTTAATAGTTCGCGGCGCAGGGGCGGCCCAGCCAGTATGGTTAGGGGGGTGATTTCAGTAACATTTGGTAGTCAAATCTCACTACGAGTTCACTACTGTAAGAGATGAAATATACGTACTTCCCAAGACAACGCTGTTGTGACAAAACAATGGATGGCAAAATGGCCTTGTATGGCGAATGCTGTTTCCGAATTGTACAAAATCATGGTGAATAGTTACTTTGGTAGGTTTTGGAGGGACGATCACCCCCCTTGGATCCGCGCCTGATGGGGCCTACCGAGGATAGATGACGCCCGGGGCAAGAAACGAGTTTGACGCCCCTATGTTCGAATCTAAGGTATTTTGGGAGTAAATGTACTCTATTGAAGAAAGTACTTGCGATATTGTTGGGACTTTAGATTTTTCAGCGCCCCCCAGTTACTTGGCGCCCGCGGCAGTGTACCCCTTGCCCTCTCTTCGTGACGCTCCGGTTGAATAGTATATGATATTTGTGATGTGCTATCAGTTTAATTGTTTAATACCAACAAAGAACTGATCGTAATGACAGGAATAACTTAACATTCGGGTACTGCTTCAGCAAATATCTAAAATAGCAATAACATAAGTAAAATGATTTAGATTATTTATATGGCAACACCTACTTGGTAAAAGAAATTGCAGTCATACGGCTTCCAGAATGGTTCTCCAGCAGACGCAAACGGGAACAAACACAGTGCTTAGAAAACAAAATTTCGTACCGATGAAAACGCTTTGTACAGAAATTAAGAAAAAATTTCAGAAAAACTTTTTCTCAAACTGAACGATGTTTGTTATCAACCGTCTTTTCACCATTGTGTTTTTTTCTATACAGTTTTTCTCTGACTGAACTGCTTCTGTTGGTCATGTTTTTCAAACTTTTTTAAATATTTCAGCCTTATTCGAAAAAATTCAAATGATGTAAAAAATAACATTAATGTTATATTCTGTGGATAGATGTTAGAAAATAACTATTGAATTGTATCAATAATTGCTTCACCGTTACAGACATACGGTGAGAGTTTATTACTCATTTGTCAGAAATATACAAGCACAAGCCACATCAAAATTGCGGATAGCACTGCAGCAACCATTTTTTAAAAATACACCTCATTTTTCAGCAAACCACTTCGGAATTGTTTTAAATTTCCTTCCGATTTCCTCAAAATCAAACTCAAAACATTTTTTGTAAACAAGAGGTTAATTTCTTAAATTTTAAATAGGTACCAAGCTCCAGAGTTCTATTTAGTAAGCGTTTATCTAATTGAGTCATATTTGAACGCATTCAAACCATTTCTTAAATTTTTTGTGGCTGAAACGTAAACCTTCAAACTGAAGAGATTGAAGGTGTACAGGCGTTGCTCACTTACAGTTGGGATCGAAGTCATCTTCTTCCGCTCTTTGAAGCTGAAAAGCAAAAAATAACATTTGATGTGATATTCTTCAAACAGCAGCACTGCGTAAGTCAAACACGTGCCTCGAACATGCATTACACGGTCATAAAGAAATTCGATCTTTAGTTTTTCTGTGTTTTACCGCCAAACTGCTTATTTTGGATTGTTGTGAGCAGAGACAGGAGTTTTTCCTACTGCGACAAAGTAATCTGAAACCGAACTGCAAGCAAAGCATAGATTGCCAACAGATCTGTTAAGTGCCACAGATGCGCTGATCAACCAGCCCTTTTTTTTAAAATAAAAAAAAAGACGCACCAGTGTTTTTCACTTACATCACGTCCCTGAACTGCGCAAGCAAGCACCGCCAATATCGCGAGTTTAAGCATCTTCTCAAGTTTTGTTTTCTTCCTTCGTTTTTCTGTAATGCTGACCAACACGTTGCAAAGTTTGAAACTGTCACTCGTGTTTTTCACTTTATAAAGGTTCTCTGTGTCCACGTTTGCAAACAGGGCTCCTTATCAGCAGTGTTCCTTCCAAGAAAATTTCACACAGAGCAAATGTTTGTTTTAGTGCGCATGCGATTGCGCAACCGCGTAGACACACAAACAGTGAAGCGTCACAAGGACTATACAATATAGATACGATATTAAATTGGTGATATGTTACAAGTGCACGAGAATGAGATTTCACTGCGCAGAGTGTCTGGTGGTGCTGCGCATTCGCGCGGTTGCGCACCTCAGAGGGAACACTGGTTATTAGGTTGCAACAGGATACTGGCCGCTTTACTTTGTTATGCTCATCCAGTAAAGTGTCAATCCATACAAAATTCGGTAAATCACCAGCACTTCGACAAACAAATGAAAAGTAGCTTGAGCTCACCGCCATTCGCACACTTGA
>Ga0210059_1005233_pt1 | contig 20892 bp, 13 predicted proteins | sample Ectturendosymbi2_FD_188042 | JGI IMG/M metagenome (GOLD analysis project Ga0210059, IMG submission 188042) | Ecteinascidia turbinata endosymbiont from Florida, USA - Sample 2 (SPAdes) (version 2) | ecosystem: Host-associated > Tunicates > Ascidians > Unclassified | place: Key West, Florida...
TTTCCGGAGTTCTAGTGTTAAACTTTATCAACAGTAGTTGTACTTTTGCATGTTCATACATACCTGTCTGAAAGTTCAAACCGGTGTGAACATGCAAAAGGAAATATGTAGAAAACGGGAAAATTTCGCGTGAGAAAACAGTGGAAACAATAAAATATACGCAATTGCGTTAAGGTTTCAAGTAATTGAAATCTAGTCACCAATTATCAAAGTATGACTGGATAAACTTATCAAGCAAGTGAAGTTTTCACTTAACGAAATCATCCCGCGGGCCGGATTCAACCTCGTAACGGGCCGGTTTTGGCCCGCGGGCCGTATGTTTGACACCCCTGACTTACAGTTAGATTGTAATATGTTTTCTCGATAAAGCGCATGTAACCAAAATGAAACTAAATTGCATTTTTTCCTAGTGGATTGGATTTTGTTATTCAAACACTAATGGATTTAAAGAAAGACTTCAACCGCTTAGTTCGCAAACTTTTTTGAGCACGACCCAAATCTGAGTTTGGTGAACACCTATAGTGACTCAATCCTCAAACAACGCATGAAAAAAATACTGATTGCGTGGATGACTTTTGACAGAAAGTTGCTAAGTTCGTTTTTAATGTCAGCAATCTACTCTTTTCTCAAGTACCTACGCTGCAAACAGACAAGCAGTGGTAACATTGCAAATCTACAACTCCGGTTTGGATCGCCTCTGCGCGACCCATTGGTTGACCCTTCTCCACGCTTCGTTGGGTTTTGATCCATACTTTGGGAACCACTGCAGACAAACTGACCAACCGTTGTGTTGAAGCTGCGGCGACAAGTAGGCCTGTTTCTTAACTTATTGCAGAGCCTTAGTAATAATTGATTGTGGCGTCGTTTTTGGAAATACACAACCGTTTTTGCGTAGACTGCGTGCAAACATGTGCAATAGAGGTCACACATGTGCAGGTTTGTTTAGGCGGAATGTATAAATTTCTCCAACTTACAGAATTGTCTTTATATTATTTGTAAATTTTATTGTCAACTCTGAAAAGCTGAATAGATAAAAACGTAATCGTTTATAGGAAGCAGGCTTAGTGCAAGTAGTGTACTAAAATGCTACCGCAGTCCAATTCATAGCGTTTAATGACACAAAATCCAAAAAGTTTTCAAACGCGCTGAGGGACTCTAACGTTTGCATTATCAGTGGCATACGTCAACCAGTCGCTCAAGAACTACAAAATCCACGTCTTACGCTACATGCGCGCAAGTTTTGTAGACCAGTGCTCTTCAACTTCTTTTGTTATGGTGCACCCTTAAAGACGTTTTGTCGAACTCATGCACCCTACGGTAAACCGAGGTGAAAAGCGATACGAAAATCATCCTGCAAAGAGACTGTTACACTACAATATCACATAAGAACGTGCAAAGGCAAGGTTAAATCTTGAAAGTCATTGGTTGGTTAATGGTTCATTTTTGCAAACAGAAAGTTTTTGTAAAAAGTATCTGTTTAGTGTGACAAGTTTGTGTTGCACCCTTGTGAACCCTTTCGTAGTGGTGCACGCCACGCATACTTTAGTGCACCCTAGCGTGCACCGTGCACACCGGCTGAAGAGCGCTGTTGTTGTAGACCTACTTCGGGAGTCGGTGTCTTAGAGCAAAGTCGCTACTCGGCTTCGATTGAATGTGTGATGGTGTACATCAGAAGCGCATAGCCTAAATGTGAAAAGCGCAGTCACAATGACGGCCGCGGTGACTCCTTGCTCAACTGCAACATTGGCTGAAAAAAGCATGCTGTAGATCTTACACTTATAGCATCAAGATTTTCACAAACGCTTTCGTAGGAAAGTTTTACGAGAAAATGATCGCTTTCGTTCAAAGCAGAAATTGGGAAATTGACCATAAACAATCTTTTAAAACTTCTTAATTCAATGAAAGCAGACTTTCTATTTGCCGGCTTAAATGGGAACAGAATTATCCAGAAAAAGGAGTGCCAGAAAAAGGCACATTTTATGGATGACGTTTTAAAAACAAGTGGCATTATATATTTAAATGTTGAGACTTGGTTCATGTTTGCCCCCTGTCAGGATTTCTAGCTACGCGCCTGCCCATGCTTGTGTGTAGGAAAAGTTCGTGCCACAGCAAATTGGGGTAGTTTCAAGCGTCTAACACCATTGTAAATAGTGAAAATTTACTGAATCTTATATACAAAATGAAATGCAGCAGAATTTGTCTAATTTGTCATCGTTTAATTGACAATTTGCTCAATTCGTCACCTCTTTCTTTCCCTGAGAAGCGTTTTGTTCGGCTAATACGTCATTTGTAGTTTCGCTTTTGATGTTTATTGAGCAGCTAGTTTAACACGTGTGGGAAATCAAACAAATTAATGATCTATATCTGAGAATTGTTGCACATGGCAATTTGTTTATCAAATTTATACACGAGGCACAAAACACGACCTGACTCCTCATTGAGAGAACGCGGAAAGTCTTTAAAGTTTATTAAAGATTAAAAAGGTATAAAGATTAAGCGAAGGAGTCGAGATAGAGTAGAGGAATTAAAGTGCTTAATTTAAACGATGAAAAGGTTTTCCCAATTAAAAGTTCGACTGGGAGTAGCGTTTCTGCAGTTCATTTGAGCTTGCTTGCATATATCATCACTTCTCCTAAATCGTCACTTTTTTCTAATCCCTTGAGGTGACGAATTAGGCAAATTCTACGTATTTGACCGATCAATTTGAATTGTTTTTTTTTCCATTGGCAACGCTAAATAGCTATATTTTATTTTTGCATTGGCAACACAACTGGCATCCTTACGACTAATTGATAGTTGCTACGTATGCTTTGTCTTGTCTTTATATTCCGGTATTTGTATTTAATGCAGTTGTGGAATGAGTATTCTGTCATGATACGTCTACGTTCAATATGTGGAAAAGTTGTGATTTTGAATGTGTATGAGACAGGTATCAAAGCTGTGTCACTTTTGCCTGTTTTTTAAGCTGTGTTCTTGCTGTTTTTAACAACCCAGTGGCGACTCCGGCGTAGGGGCTACTCGGGCTTCGCCCAAGTCTTCGATTACTATTTATGTCGGAGAACGCGAGCTTGCTTTGTATGTTTGTGCCACCACACCACCCACGGTCTCACTTCACTAAATTGTTAACTCGGGCTCTTTTCTTTGGGCCTGTCACTGTTCATATGTTTTCGTTCCATGTCTGGCCTTTCGCGTTCATGTTGTAGCCTGTAGGTGACCTGAATAAAACAGTCGTTCGAAGTAGCCGTTCTCACGACTTCGTTCGCTCGTGCTTTACTCGTGCTCATCCATCAGAGACCGAGCTGTCCTATGCAGTTAAGTATTTTTTGAAACATAGTTCATATCGGACTGAATGTTTTTTTAAGCAATGGACTTGTATAGACCATTGGAGAAGTCCAATCCAATGGACAGTTCCCATTTCGAGAGTAATTTCAAACGAACGATAAATTGTCCAACAACTCGGGCTAATATGAATGAGCGTAGTAGGCGGAGGACTTACTGGCGTTATCATTGCTCTGTGACATACGTTACTCAACAATGGAGAAGTTATCATGAGAATTTCTCATTGATAGTTACATAACATAACGTCACAGAGCAATGATAATGTCAGTCAGAATGACAGCAAATGGAAATTTCAGTGATGCAAGCGTCGAACGGTTTTATTCAGTCAGAATAAATCGTATGATGAGCCCGAGCGACGCTGTTGACCTGGGTCGCCCCTATAACAGCCTATTTGAATTTCACGTGGTTCACCGATATGTTTTCATAGTTGTGTAATATTGTCTAAAATAGTGTAATTTAGATCTTCATATGGTGTGCATACGTAATGACGTCACATTCCAATGCTTGTGACGTCACAGTTGCCAATTCAAGCCACATACATTTTCTATAATTTTTTGACGTGCACTTGTGCCCCCCTACTTTGAAAAGGGTTCCGCCAGCCATGCTCTCAACACTACTGTTCACTAACCTATAACACTTTGGTACAGCACTACATTCAGAGTAGGATACTGAGCCTAACCCTGGTCAAGGCCAGGTAAAGTACGAAAGTATTGTGGCATGCACACGCCCTCAAACAAACACTAACGTCCGAGCACTCAGTCGTAAAGCAAAATGCGGTTGTAGTGTTCAAAGAATAAGGAAGAATATAAACAATCTGACTGCGACAAAGCGCGCAACCATATGTTGTTAGACTTTCTGCATCGTTCAAGTAAGAGGTATATATTTTTTCACAATAAGGCCTCGAAAGTATAAATGTCGCATTGAACCTGGTGGCTGCCAACACTCGCACGCCACGGTAGGTTGTATAGAGCCCTGCACCCAAAATTATAGGCTACTGATTACTTGACAATTTTTGGCCAATCTTTGATGCAACATTATTTTGCAGCATCAGATGGAAAACGCTTTCTTTTGGAGTGACATTGCGCAAGACTTATCGCCTATCGGTACTCACAGATATGCATGTTCCCACTATATGTCCGCATGCTTAATGTGTCGCAGTTGCTTGTTATAAACCTATGCGAACTTTTGCAAATTTTTTGCTTGTTTTATTCACTCTGCATAGTTTTGCAACCGCACACTACTTCGCAGAGTGAATACAGATTACGACCCGTTACCCAAATCAAGGTAGCGATTATGTTTTACCACCCTCAATATTTCTCAGTGATCGCTCAATACAGAACAGCATTGTGGTTTTGGTTCCACGTTATCACCCCAAAGATCGCATATTACCCCGGGAGTAATTTACCTCACTTTGGGAACCACTGGGTTAAATGCTATAACCGCGTTTTCGCATAAGATTCCAGAATCTCAAACCAAAACTATTCACACGTGAAAAACAATTGTCGGATTAATCTCATAAACCGGATATTCCAAAAGAAATGTTATTGTTATTGGTAGACTTAAACACTTACTCTATGAGTGAAAGACACGCTTCCGAGATTAAGCAGCTGAGTGTCGCCATTGGGATGGCCAGAAAGCAAAGTTACTATCTTCCTTGGGCCGAGAAGTCGACATCGTATAGTGGCCTGTAGCTGCCAAGCCGCATTTAAAAACTTAGTCTCACATTTAGCTAGAGTGTGGCTCAAGTGCAGTTGAATCGTCATAAATATACATTGTTGCATCACAGAAGAACACGGCGGGAGAACTGTACAAAATTAGTATCATGCAAGTGTACGGCCACATTGCAGAAAGCTTGTCGAATTACAGAAAGCTATAGCGGTAGGCCTATCCCACGCTGCGTGGAGCTGTGCAACTGCTACGTTATGCATTTATGTTTATCTGGAATTAGCCGCTCTGCGATGCAGCCGGCTACCTAGAAATTCTGTGTGCACAATGCTGTTCTCAAATGCGAGAACGGCACAGATATTATTACTCAAGGTACTTGGCATGCCATCTAAACAGTCCCCCTAGCTGCGCCCCTGAATGTTTCTTGCAGGCTCGAATTCGTCCTGCAAAATTTCGAAAACCTAAACCTCGACTTCTATCTCTGCCGGAACTAAACCAAATTACATGAAGCGGCGTAAAGTAGGACTGGCGTAACGTTTGGAAGGGACACATCCCAGTTCAAAAAGCTTTCCATGTTGTAGAGCATGTGAGGGCTCGCGTTCACCTGGAAATTTCTTGACGCCACCCCGGTTAAGAACCACTGCTTTACATACTACATTATCCAATGATTTACGTCGGTTGGAGATGTGGTCCAATTTGTGTAATGTTTTTTTAATGCTGCAAAAACCCACGTTTTTACTATTACAAATAATCCATCTCTTGATCTTCCATTACGATTCTGCAACCAAGCACTATCTGAAACTGTCACCCACAAGCATCTAGAGCTTATTTTTCATCGGTCTTCGACTTGGAATTTGCAAATCTTAACCTTGTATCATAGAGCTATGTCAATAATTAATGCATTGATAAAAATTGAGCATTTTCCTCCCAGGTATTCACCTATTGTACTTTATCGTGCATGTGTTTTGCCCGTCCTTGATTATGGTGATATTATGTATGATAACTGTACGACTGCTGACTGCAATCTCCTCGAAAGCGTTCAGACTGCCCCAGCTAAGCTTATCCTCGGTTGTCTCAGGACCAAGTCACAAGAGATTATTCTAAAAGAGTTGGGTCTTACGCCATTGTTTGTCCGTCGTCAGGTTCACATTCTTCTAGCTTTCCGTACCACCCTATTTGGACCATGCCCCTTCCTTCATATCCGCCCTTGCTCCCAAATTTTTAAAAAATCTTTCCGACTACTCCACGTTTTCATATGAATGTTCAGCTGACCTCCTGTAAAACTCATTCCCTACATAATTCTTTTCTCCATAAGGCTCGAAACTCTGGAACTCTTTACACACTGCCCTTCATAATCTAAGTTTACGTCAATTCCGCTCCAAAGTATCAGACTTGTTCCTTGCCAAAAAACTTATGTTTGGCATTTGCACGGTTGCAATACAAACGCAACTGCCATCCTGTGTATGCTTCGTTTAGGACAGGGTTTCTCAACCTGTGGACCATGGCCCACGAAATAATTTTTGACGGGCCACGGCCTTGCATTATTGAAATTGAATACGTTTTGCAAGATGAACCTTTAATCACAAACATGGGTTGCCTCTGAGCTAACAGGCTCTGCTTTCGCATTGATTGTAGTGCACGTTGTGGTATTGAATGGTTTTATTCGTTTTTATTTTTGCTTTGTACATGGGCGACAGTTGTCGCATTGGAGAAGTTTTACGTCTGTGGGCCACGGACCCTCTGTTTGTTTATTAATTGGGCCACATGCTTGAAAATGTTGAGAACCCCTGGTTTAGGATATAGTAAACTGAACATAGATAGCCATTACAATCAGATCTGTTACTGTGGTTCTATTAAAACTGAACTTCATGTTTTTGAATGTCCTTCCACCTATGCATCACCCCGAATGTTGATCTCAAATGTTTCTAAGATTCTTGTTGATTAAAATATATTTTCCCATTCTGAATTTACTTCACTAGATCACATCGAATTAAACCAAAAGACTTCTGTTTGGACATCCGGACCTATCTAAATACCTGTCCCAATGCCTGTTTAAGCAGACGTGTTTGTTTTTATCAAAGCACCAACCCTTTCAATATAACTTTGCCATCCACCGTGTTTTCTCTTTGTAATGTTTTGTGTGTGTGCCTCCCTATCCTTTGCGTTGCCAATGATTTTTCAGGTCTTGGCCCGCCATCGTTGGCTGTTTGTAAATAAATTTCATGCAAATTTCAATTTCAGAATTTGCGGGAAATATTTGCTGTGTCTTACCCATTATTTTTGTTAGCATTCCTACGGAAAAAGCCCGACCAGACATGCGTCAGAATCCACCAAATCGATTCTATTATTCTATTTTACGAAACGTTTATTGAGGAAGATCCCGTGTGCAGGTTCTTTAAGGTTTGACCTTGGTGACCCTTAAGACATTTTGAGAAACTGCAACTATTTCATCTGAATACCAAGGTAGTCATAAAGCGAGGTTTTACAGTATTTTGATGGTGTTTATGCAGTGAGGTTCTACTGTATTTTGAGAGACCGTTGGAAAATGTTGAGAAACCATTTTTAAAAAAGCACGAGGGGATCAGGCCTTCACTGCTACGCGGTAAGGAAATACCCGGGTCAAGTCGACGCTGGACTCAGTCCTGGAAACCTGGATCCGCCTATAGAATACATACGAAATGCCATGCTTTGAGATTGTTCATGCCGTAATCGTTCATGCACATTGTAGGCTACACGGTTAGACAACATAACGAAAGTTGCAATTCATCACAAAGAATGCACGACAACACACGAAAATACAAACATGGTTGCATGTTCATAATCCAACTGCTTTCAACGTCTTGTTCACGTGGTTCTCTTTGTCCTGGTTGCTGCTAAGGCGTCCGTGGCTTCTTTTGTTAATAGTACCGTATGTTCTTTAACTGTTCGTAAATGAGCACAATACGGGGGTTTCCCAAACACACGGTATGCTACAGTAACGTGTGATGTCCAGGTACTTCGGGTGAAAGTGGTGTTTCAGTTTTTCATTCTTCCACTGAGTGGAGAGCACACGGCCGGCGTCTCTGCTGTGAAGGCGAAAGTCACAAACTTCTGCTTTGGTGTGGTTGACTCGGAAGCAGTTTTGACCGTAATAGTCCGACGCAATCGAGGCAACGGCTGTAATGGTGCTTCCAATTTCACTGAATCCATATCTCTGCGTTGCAAGGCAGAGATCACCAGCGTAGATGAAGCGCTGTCTCCTCGGGTTTAAGTTGGGTCGCGATATTTAATAACATCACTGTTTGCGTATTTCCGAGGCAGGACATGCATCTTGCACGCAATTTCACGCAAGATTAGACGTGGGGCGACAGCTTCCGTTCCCTCGCTGAACAACATGTTGGACAAAATGCAATGAGTCGGGCGAAACCACTTCAGTCCAGTATGAGGCATTGTGTGATGAAAAACGTGAGGCGACTTTGCTTCACTTAAATAAAAACTGCGAGATTTGCTGGACTTTCACCACTAATTGAAACAAGTTGGGGGAATTTGGTGAGAGTCACCCTGATGCTGGATTACAATAATAGTTCATGCATCTTTTAATTTCTTGTATTTCGGCCCTATACAAATTGATAATTACACTGACGCATAAGTACTTCACGGGGCTAACGAGTAAACGGTTTGCTAGCGATTTGTTGGTGGGAAACACATGGTTACATACTGCGTGGAGATACCAAAAGACAGTGGCGTAACGAAGGGGGGGGGGGCGAGAGCTCCTGGCAAGATAAATGAATGTAAAAACCGTGACTACACTTAGCTTACATTTTTGATATTTAGTACCATTTTGGTTTTAAGTGGGTTGTTGTGTTTTTTACGTTTTTCGGGTTGTTTTCGTTTTTTAGCTAATATAATGTTGCAACCTCTCCGCTGGCGTTGCGTTGAATGTGCGATTCACCACGAAAGGGATGTGCGTGAAGAATAACACCCATATGTATGTGGCGCGAACAAGCAATAATATTGTGATCCCGATGGAGTGATCTTGGTGAGTGACCTCTAATAATGCTTGTGAAGCTAGTGAACAGTTGATCGCACTTCCTGATAGTGACGACGAGAGTGATCTCGTCGAGTGGTCTCCATTGTTGCTTGCTGCCACAGTGTGAAGCTTTGCGCACATGTCGCTCGTGCTTTCCGATCGCAACAACAGACATCCACATCATCCGGATTAACTATCAGTTCTTAACATTTTTCTGCGTGTTAGCTAGTGGTGCCCTTCAGCTAAGTTTTTTCTCCCCGGATTGAAACCTCTAGATACGCCACTGCCGAGACCCGAGGGATGAATTCTTATTTTGTACAGGGGTTGGAATACCGACGAAGACTGGGACATTAATTTACTGAAAAGATTTCTTGCTACGATGTGCTGCTGGGAAGCTGGGAAGGGCATCTCTCGGTGTTGGGGAAATCAGTACACTTCACAAGAAATTGTGTTAGTTTTGGGGAACACTGAATACGAAAATAAAAATTGCAAAAATAAGGACAGAATTTTGCAAAAAAATTTCCCAGATGTAGGATTTTTTGCAAGAAATTTTCTGCAAAAATTTTTTTCCCAGATTTTATTCAACATTCGAACTTCGGTTCGCGCTGAAACGTGTTACGCCAAATTTTTTACACTGGGAAATTCTTCTGCTGCTTCAGGACGTCGGAATAATTTACAAAAAAACAAAAACGGAATGCCGCCCGATTGTTTCCGATAATTGAAGACCTTTGCACGATTTTTAATGGCGATACTCACGTCTCGCTTATGTAACTTTGTTTGCAAGTGCATAAATATTGCCTGTTATACAGTTTCCGTGCAATACTGTATATCCCTGTACGTACAAAGGTTCGGGAGAAACCAAAATAAACACGGTCGGAAGACAATGAGCATCAGACAAAAACAAAGGTTATCTCTGTAAGGCCATTGTGATTTGCCCGAATACCTGCTATCCATATAAACGCAACGCCAGAAACGTTGTAGATAGTGTGCAAGTAATAGATAGTCGCAACTCGCAACAGACAGTATTTTGCAGTAGCTGTTGCAACTACAAATTTCCCTAACATGGGGTCATGGCTGGTGCTAGATCATTTTTTCCAGACAGCGACATTGCGGCATAATTGAAACTTACGCTGTCGCAGCAACGATTCTTTATCGTAGACATCTGCCATAAACAAAACTAACAGTATTGATTGACCTGGAGAATCTAGGTAAGTTCCTGTGAAACGATTCTTCAAACACTTATGTAAAACGTGCTATGATAAGACGAATGAGATGAACACCAACACCACGAACTTCGTTAACAAGCGAAATTCATAATGTTTTTTAATAAGAAGCGAAATTCGTGATTTTTGATGTGATTCTCAGGCACAAATAGAAATACCAAAATTAAAATTATACGCATGTTAAGCGTTTGAAATACCACCTCATTCAACGTAACTAACAGTTTTAGGAAATTCGGTCCATCACTGCCAATATCTCATTTGCCACGACGGAAAAACTTGACTGGATGATAAACCTTAACGCGAAATACATCACGCGCCGCTTTCTCGATATCTTCATCGCTTTCAAACGTTTTCTCCTCCAAAATTTTATCAGTGAGCGGGTCAACATTTTCTTTTATGGTATAACTAGAACCAAACGCTACCCTGATGCTTTTCGGTTCGTATATGTGCACAATGACCTTGTCTTGCATGTAAGTGATTTTTGTCGGGTCGTGGTGAAAATCGATCATGAACGTGAAATTTTCCAGCTCCACTATTTCATCTCTTGAGAAGGTGTGCAATTGCACCCAATGACTGGAATCTACCTTGCAGCATTCTTCGTCGCATTTCCCAGAAATATTGCCAGCGGGAGCCGGCCCTTCTTTAATGACATTTCCTAAAAAGTACAAAAACTGTAAGTTGCCTTGTTTTGGTAAAGACTACGGTCAAAACGTTGGAATTCACTGCCAACTGCGTGTTTTGCTTTAACTTCTCGCCAATTCCGCTTCAAAGCATTTAACTTATTCCTTAACGAGGTAAGAAACGTTTGGCATTTGCACGGTTGCAACACTGACACAACTGCAAATCTTGCGCATGCTTCGATTGTGCTTCAGCATAGACGTAGTATCGATGGCCAGTGGCCGCTACAATCGAATTAACCAATGCGTGTTTCTGTGAAGACGGAGCAACATATATTCTTTTATGAATGCCCTTCTACATACACCTCAGGCCAACTTCTATTGCCGATGATTTAAAAGATTTTTGTGTAGACGAAAGTGCCATTTTGTGTTCGACGTTTAGGTGTTGAAATTAGAAAGAGCTACTAGAAATACTTTATTCAGACTTCCCGATTTAACTAGAGATGCGCCTGTACATCTGTTTGGGCAGACGTGTTTGTTTTTCTTTAAACAACCGCTATGTCAGATACATATTGAAATCACCTTTCTTTCATGTGCGTGCATATATGCTGCTATTATTATCAAACATTTGTTTGCTCATTTTGTACAGTATGACATCACCGCGGTGCCTTATCTGGTTTGGCTTATTTGTGTTATGTTCGTCTTCTATATGTTCATATCGGGTTCATCTGTTTTTTCACCACTGTTGAAATCAGCCGATGGTCGTTTCAGGCCTTGGATATCACTGACATTTCCCAATAAACAAACCATTAATTACCATCATGGTCCAAAACAGTCTTCTTGTGTCGCTCCAACCTGAACCAGGAACCGTCTTTTCCGGGTATGTTGACTGCCCGATAAACATTGTGTGTTTCAACGTGAACAGACAGGTGGGCCACTCGTATGGGACCAGTTGGAAGGAATCCAGGGTCAACCAAGTATTTATCACCGTCCAGGTGTACCTTCAGCAAAGCATATGAAAGCAAAAATTACACCAAAACGTCTTAGTCTGTACTTCGCTAAATATTGTCGCATGATTATAATTGAAAATCGTGCGAAGCAAATACAACGAATCACCTCAATGCTTAAAAATAGAATTTAATCATAAATGCATTTACTTAAATGTGGCGCTGAAAGTTGTCGTTAAGCTAGCAAGCAATGTATTTTAACTTCAAACTGGTAACGGACTGACGTGTGGAATCAGACGAGTTTTCATATCTCTTCGAAATATTTCACTCGAGCAAGAGGGTCAGCCAGGTGTAAAAATGTGGGGCTATCATTTCCTCAATGCGCAAAACAGGCACCATTGTGAAGCGCTGCAAACGTTCATCAAGAAACGTGTTTTTTTAACTTTAGTGACCTCGATTGCGTTCGATTTAAAATGACTGACGAGACAACGGTGCATCAAGAAAGAAAAAGAAATGCAGTTGGCGTCACACAAATGCAACACGCAGCGCAGTCGCTTTCAAAGTCAGCCTTTGCTTCACTCGATAAAGGATTTTCTATTTCGTTCAATGGTTCATATGGTAAGCGGCAATTACAGCGTTTTGGTTGTGCAAATCGGAAAAAAATAGTGAAGCCGAAAATTTTCAAGTTTCTAGCCTGGGTCTCGAACCTTTAGGTCTCGGACGTTATCAATGCTCCCTCTAAGGTGCACAACTGCGCAGTACAACAGTAACACTTGTGCTGTAAAATCTCATTCTCGTGCATTTGCACTATTCGAAATTTGTTATCGTATATACACCACACATTCCTTTTACCGCATGAAACGCTTCACTGGTTGTGCGTCTGCATGGTTGCGCAGTTGCATGCTCATTGAAACCAAGGCCTCCTAAATAAAATATTTTCTAGGAGGCCTTGCTGAAACACACATTTGCTCGGTTGCTCGGTGTAAAATTTTCTTAGATGGAATACTGACGTTATGGCTTCGATGACATCACTGTTTATATACTTCCATAGCTGGACGTTTCACCTATTCGATTTGAAAACTAGAAAATAAAAAAACAGCACAGAAGGCACTCACACCATGAAAAGCAACATAATCAATATGTTTGTCAATTTCTGGTGCAAATCCAATTTAATTTAAGACATGCTGGGAGATGTGGCGTGCATACTAAGCCAGTAGCTTGCAATCTGACAAGTTTATTCAATCGCTCGTCACTTGCAGTCGACTTGAAAGGTATTTTTTCAACTTTTTATAACCGTGATTGAGGGCAATTAACAAAATCGTGTTCACGAAGCGATGTTGTATGCAACTAAAATCCACTAACTGGCGTTTATGGTTTAAACTTTATAGCAAAAATTATGAAACACACCGTGGAAAGTGTGAAGGTTGCACAGCTTACCAGCAATATCATGTGGAAGTAAGGCACTGACCATTCCTGATATTCAGGCATGAACCAATTTGCTTGTGTAGAAGTGGCCGTGTATCCGAGTTGACGTAAAAGCCATTGGAAAAGACCATTTATTTCGTAACAGGTTCCTCCGCTTCCTTTCACAACGATTTTGTCAAAAAGAACTTCAAGATCTAAGTTAGTTATTGGTCCACCAAAATAGTGCAAGTTGGAATAAGGTACAGCGAGTTTGTGTGCTAATGAAAGGGCTTCCAGGTTCTCCAAAGTTGGTTCACGGGAACCTTCGTAACCAATGCGCTTCAAATACCTTTCCACATCCATGTCACTTCTGACAACTGCAAACTTGAGTAGTTTCAAATCTACTTGTGATAAATCTGAAAATGACACATGAATCACGAAAATGTTGGGTACTTTGTGTTTAACACGTGTTCGAGCTGATGAGTACGTAAAACGACACAAATTCAGCGCAAGTATTATAGTTTAATACGCATGGATGAATTACTTTTCACTAAAGAATTGGAAAAGTCTTATTTCATTAGGTTAGTGGCCCAGTGGGGGATTTTTGGGCAATCGTCCACCAAAACACCACCGTGCCTTTTTCAGCAAATGCATCTATTTCTTGGCATCTCACAGTGTATCATACACAGAAGTGCTAGTGTCACATATCAATTTCCTTACTGCAAAGTAAAACCATCACCACCAGGGGGTTCATCAAGTTTCAGTTAAAAAGGGCCCCACTATAAAAGACTAAAAAATCTTATCAGAAATGTCTACTAAAAATCTTAGCATCTATTTGCAACAAAAGGGGCTGCAAATCGGAAGGCTTGGCACTGCAGGGTCTTTATTGGCTGTGAGGAACGCGTTGTAGTTTACGATTCCCAGAGATCCCTACTGATTGAGGGGTCAACCTAGTTGTTCTGAGAACACGGGTCAATCTTCCAACTTAGCGATCTCACATCTTGAGATTGCTCAAGCCAAAGCAAGGCGAATCAAAGGCTCTCACCACTTTGTTCCTTAAAACGCAAACGCAAGGTTATCCGGTTCGGTATAAAATGGCGCTGAGTTTTCAGCAGAGCGATCGGAAGCCGTGACCAACTGCCGTGGTGTAGGTTAGCAGGCAATCATGCCAAGTGTTAAGCTATTCATAAACAAATACATTGCAATGGATCATTAATAGAATACTGTATTGCCTGAAATCACGGAGAATGAAATAAAGAACGATCAAAGCACGAAAGCACGTATGTATCCACTACAGGACTACGCAGTGCCAAATACGACGACCCTGGGCTCAAGACAATTTCATGTTTAGTAGTTTTGGTGGCAAAATTGTACATTTTATAAAATTTGTGCTTTTGAATCAATGTGCCGATCGAAAACTGGGAATTTGTGCCTAATGCCTGATCTATACTGGGAAGTGACGGGAAGCGGCCAGACGTGAGCGTATGTGAAGAGGTTGTTTTTTCAGTCCGCACTTGGAAACGACGGTTTCATGCGTCGGTGACGTAATAACTACTTTTTCGCCAGTTGCTGCGTCTGATCTTCGAAGGTTGAGGTAGATCAGAATTCTCTCGAAATTATAATGGTTTGCCGGCATTACTTCAATGCGTGGCTAAGGAAGCGAAGAAAACGTGCAAAACGCCGATTCCGGAATTACTGGGTTCATCCCATTTTGCAGAAAAGGGAATTAAGGATACAAGGTATGTCACTGCTGATAACAGTAATTCGGTTTCCAAAACCTTGAAGTAGAACAACTTTAATAAAAGAAATCATTTAAACAAGCTGCTGTATTTTTTAAAATTTGTTTAGAAAAACTTTATATTCGGGTCACTTTCCGGGCGCTGAAAGTAACACGATAGTTTGCAACTGTGGCGAAGAAGTTGGCGAAGTTAGGAAACGTGTTTGGTCATATCGCGAACATTTTGGTGTCACTTTCATTTCACAAACTGCGCTTGCTTGTTTTTATGCTGTTTGTAAGTTCGAAAATTATTGCGACTTCGCATAAACCTACCGGAGCAACTGGTTCTGAATAATTCTTTGCAGACGTCAGGTACTGTTCATTCTGGATAAAAACGTAAGGCTAGTCAAATAGCTTACAATAGCAGCTGTCATGTCTATATACCTGTATATATCTTGTTTCGGATTTAAGCATTTAGATAGGTTTTCTGGTGGGTGTGTGTTTTCAAAATGTTTCGTGACCAACGGCAATGTATTATCATATGCTTTTTAACGTAATAACCGTTAGTTGTTGGCTGTGTTTTTGCAGGGATTACCTAACGTGGATACGTGAGCCCATCACAAGGGGCTCGAAACGCGTTTCTTAACGTCAACGCTATAGTGCCTGTTGTTGAGATCAAATAATACCCCCTATACAACCTAATCAGGTGTAGACTTTTGCATGGAAGGGTTGACCATATTTGGTCCCGCACAATGCGACCTCAGGCAACACAACATGTAATTCGGAATCAGATCGTGTCTCAAAAAATTGAGGGTTCGTGGAGGCATTTGACATCAACAGGAGTTTGTGGGGGGATATCTTTATAGAAACAAACAAACAGTGTTGAACTCTAACAGGATAATTTTTGCTTTCCGGTGGTTCAACAGATGGAGTTTCCCTCCAGTCAGTTACGAAAATTTGTTTTTGTATACTTTAGTATAGGCCCCCAACCAGGGCGCAACCGGGCAATTGCCCTCCCAAAATTTTCAAATCAAGTCACGTTTAGTTGTTAGGTACCACATCAAGTTTCATTCATTTTGACCTCACCCGAAAATGTCCTGGTTTGCGTACATTTAATGAAGAAACATCCAATACCAATCGTTACTGAATGTCTAAGCGTCTGTTCGTGAGAGCGGTTTGAGCAGGTTGTATTGTCAACCGCGGAACTATGTGCACTTTGTGCTCCATTTTTTGAGCTGGTTCAATCGGCCATGGCCATCCGTGCAGGAAATCCGAAAAATCTTTAAAGCACATTCCAGCCATTGCAAGAAGGTTCGCCAAGGGGGAAAACGAGGTTGCCACAAAAATGTCACCACCAAATCTTCCCTGATGTACATGGTCTGCCGGCTTAAATTTTCACACTTTGACCACCGGGCCACTTGTGCGCGACGCGTTCACCATTAGCCACGCTTGGAGTGACAATTCGGATGAGGAATTCGGACTCGTTTTGCGCAGACGCAAACTCGTAGTCACTCACTTCAAAATCACTACGCTCCACATTCATTAGGATGCCAGCTACTTGCGAAGCATTTATTTTGCAAAAAGTACTAACTTTCAAAGCTTGGATATTACATATCTTAAGCAGTTAAAATAAGCGTAAAATCAATTATGTTCTTCATTTAGGCAAGTAATCACTCGTAATAGACATTGTGCTTCAACTACGAGCTGACCTACAACTTTCCCAGAACACAGAAAATGTTTTTCTCAAAACCTTCTTCTCTGTTGAGAGACTAAACTCCGAGCATTTTCGTACTTCCAGGAGGGAAAGGCTAGTGCCGGCAAGTAACAGTTGGCTTTTTAATGTAAACATGAGGTTTCTCGAATGCCGGAAGAGAAGTGCTGAAACCCCGGCACGAAGAATTATCTCGTAAAGTGTTCAAACACGCATTGTCAAAAATTAATTCCGCCTCACCGAGTCACCACATTGCTTGAAAGGCGGCGGTGCCGTTCATTTTGCCTGAAGCGCGAGCGACGCGCGGCTTATAAAAGTATTCCTTTCTGAAACGTCATGAGAGAGTATTTGACAAATGCAGTTGCCTTTATTCTGTTTTTAGGGGAGTTCAGCACTTTCGGGACGACATGTACAACTTCACTACTTTTCTGCGAGGACCTTTATGGCGTTGATCGCTTTCAAAGCTATACGCGATGAATGAAACACGAAAATGAAGACTACAGACAACCAGAACAGACCCTAATGTATACAAAGTCAATGCCGAGTAACTCACGTTTTGGTGTGCCCTCCCTGGAGGAGTTGATGCGAGTTGCACAAAACATTTGTTAAAAACTATTGAGCAAGATTTCCTCGGAAAATTTGGTCCTGAACACGTTTTTCAATATTATTTGTAAAAAGTTGTAATAAAATGGGGACCTCTGCACCTTTTCGTGACGCCCCTGCTCAACCGCACACATTTCCTAATTTTGGAGTTTGCAAACATAGAAAAACTTCGGTTTGACCAAAATCTCACCCTATTGGGGGATGAAAGGTTGGGGATTCACTGCGTAACTACTGAAGATGATTTTTGGTTGGTCAGTAAACACATTTGGAATCCAGCAACGGAAGGAAGGCAATTCGTTAACGGTAAATCACACTACTCGAAGGCCTTTCAAATCAATCTTATTTGGAGAAGCAATACAATTGAGTAGACTCAACCAAAGGAAAATAATTTCCTTACCAGCCTAAACCGACTTGAATAAAAAGTGATCCGCTCAAACTTCCCTTTGACATGACAAACGACATGATAGAACTCGCATCAAATTTGAAGAAAGACTGCGCTCCCCAAAATGTGACAAGAAAGATTACTAACAGATTTTGGTTACGTCATTCCCACATCTGCTAAACTCTATCACTTAAAGACAAAAGCTTGAATACGAAGGCAATGGCTACCCTAAAATCACCTACCACAACTGGACAAAAGCCAACAAATGACAAGCAACTTGCATTACGTAAGGCAAAAAAAGAAACCAAGGTTCGTAAATTTGTTCCCATTGACGTTTTGAGATTATTATACTTTAGCTTCGTTCATTGTCATTTACAACATTGCGTTATTTCATGGGGTACAGCCAATAACTCTGTTCTACAACCAGTCAGTGTTACAAAACAACATATTACGGAAAATGACTTCTAGCAAATATAGATGTCACTCTTTGTACAAGAACTTAAAAGTATTAAAACTGAATGACATTTATCAATTGGAATTAGCCAAATGTATGTACAAAGTTCATCACGGAAAATTACCAGAAATATATAAGCAGGGTTTTTTAAGCCGTTTTAGGGACCCGATTCGGGTCCCTAGAATCAAAGAAAATTATCATCGGGTCTCTAGAATCAGAGAAAACGGGTCGCTACAGGTCCATACTGGGTTCCTAACATTTTCCTTAAAAAAACATGACATAAGAAATATTTTCAGGAAACTTCTTCTGTTCATTCTTATCAAACCAGATTTGCAAATATGGAAAGTTACTTTATTCATCGAGGTTCAAGCAATGCCGGTAAAAATCCATTTCGTATAGGGGAGCTTCTCTTTGGAACAAGGTGGAACAACATTTGAAGGCTGTACCCTTAAGCACGTTTTGCAATCAATTACAAGAGTTCGTATTCCCACAGTATTAACTAAGCAAAATAAATTTCATTTCATTGGCTCCTATTAAATTTCATGAGGTATTACTTTCATTTTTTGTGTTTTGTTTCTTCGTAATTCTGTTTATATTTTGGAACGTGTGACATTATGTCACATTACTATTTACATATTCGTATTGCAAGGCATTTCATAGGACATCTTGACCAGATAACCTTAGGCTTTGACGACGTCCGAGCTTCGGAAAAAAATATACACATAAAAAAGAAAATAACGCACTGTAAAAAAGTAAAGACTGTAGGCCTATTTTTATGTTTTGGTGTCAACTGTAGCGCTTGCTACGTATTATTTTCATTTACATCGTCTTTCTGAGAACATGTGTGTACTTTACTCACCGTCGCTAAATACATCCCTCTCGTCAGGGCCTTGCAAACGCTGTGAACTTGGTGGTTGCCATGGAAAACCCAACAAAATCTATGGTCCCAACTGCTTCTCAAATACTGCCAAAAACTATAATTTTCCCGCTGAACCAAAGCCTGACATATTCAAACTATGGCATTTATGTGGCGACATGTGTGATACGCTATCAACAGTATTTCAAATGCCCAAACAGAAAACAAATTTTCCAAGAGATAGCCAGCGCACGAGGCACTTGGAACAAACTAGATAAAAGTGACCAATGCTCTCATTGCGGCACTATTCAGTGTTACATGGCATCATAAATAAATTGCCTACTTATGAAGCTTACACTGTTACTTTTGTGTAGCAACCCAGTTTTAACACAAATAAATGGTCTAAAACCTTGACGCACAAATTAATATTTAATGCATGGTTCCACCTGAGCTTTCGTGAAATAATTCATGTACCCTTTTGCGCTGTTCACTGAGTTTTTCATTCGGCATTATCCACTTGCTTGACCTTTTTCACCCATACTGTACATGTAGTTATTGATGTTGGTAGCCTACCTCCCCTCACAATGCTTTCAGCATTTCGTTTTGAAGGCGCTCCCTAGAGTACGTCTACCAACCTTGCGACCGCATTGCAACTTATGCATTCTACCAACGTTCTGGTTTGAATCATTGCGGCGTGAATCTATCAACATGGGTTTGTTGCTTGGTGACTGACTTCTGATAGTCTTTTAGTTGCAGCGAAACCAATTATTTCGGAACGACGCATTTTCCAGATTCTTACTTGCCGCAGCTTGTGCTTTGATTGATTTATTTTATTCTTGAGTTTGTTTCATTCTCTGGTCTTGCTTCAGCCTTTCAACGTTTCACCCGAAAGGATTGCTTGCAGATTCATTTTAGGACTGAGGATGTGTACTACTACCTATTTCGTGAAATCTACTTTCTATAAATAAAATTTGCTGATGGATCAGACTTTGCTTTAACGACGTCATTTCTAGACTTCTTCAGGCAAGCTTCTACAAGCGGTACAACTGCAACCACTCACTATTCCTGACGCTTTTGCCTTTGTGACAATCAACAGCTACAATTTCACGCTTTTTATGACTCATTTCAATCTACTGCGTTTCACGTTCTGTTGCACAGCACGGAGGTACAGTAGACTGCTGCACAACGGCAATAACGAGGGGCTGCTCTACTGACAGTCACAGTGATATCACTGCAACTGAAGCACCCTATCACTGTAACCAGGGTTTCTTTTAAGGAAAACCTTAGGGTACCCGGTATGGACCTGTGTAGGGACCCGATTTCTCTGATTCTAGGGACTCGGTTTCTCTGATTCTAGGGACCCGAATCGAGTTCCTAAAACACCTTTCAAAAAACCCTGCTGTAACTGAAGCAATTTTTAAATTTTCACCAGCACTGTATCGGCGAGTGTTCACTCGTTCCAAAGCACTACACGCATAACAGCGTGCAAACGTGACTAGAACTACAGATTGCGTCCGGTCATCTCATAACGGAAACCACTGATGCGTAAAGGTTGGTAAACCTTTTTCTTCGGCAACGTGGACTCGCTATAACGAGGCTACCGCGATAGCCTCGCCTATAAACAGCAGATACGTGATTGGCGTGATGTGTCGGAGCTGGCTTCGACTCATGAGCTTCTCTCACTGCTTTCGCTGAAAAATAGCCCAGCACGCCCGAACAGCCAACACCAAAACTATTTCCAATCGCGGTTGCGTTTTATAAGTGGTGGATAACACGAAACCTTGTGGTAGTAGGTTCAGAGATACAAGGCACTATGAAGTTTCTTGACTGACAGCAAGTTCTTTTGCGTTGATGCACCTGATTCGGTCCTGATTTGTTTTCTTTGCGGTCGACCTTATTTCCCTCGTATGTCTGCCGCGTCTCATTTGCGGCTGGTTACACCGCTTTCCTTGACCAACCCTAACT
>Ga0210059_1005234_pt1 | contig 20890 bp, 16 predicted proteins | sample Ectturendosymbi2_FD_188042 | JGI IMG/M metagenome (GOLD analysis project Ga0210059, IMG submission 188042) | Ecteinascidia turbinata endosymbiont from Florida, USA - Sample 2 (SPAdes) (version 2) | ecosystem: Host-associated > Tunicates > Ascidians > Unclassified | place: Key West, Florida...
GGGACCAGGGCTCCCTCTGAGGGTTTTTTCCACCCAGATCTGTTTTGTAAGTCGACCTGCGGGTCTAGGTTATTATGAAAAATCGCGTGATATCTGCGTTTTTTGAAGTGATAAACTCATCATCAACTTCAATGTGTTCAATAATATAAAGATAACTTTACATTACAGTGTTTACATGCGCACATCAGGTGAGAAAGTACGCATATCGGCTGAAGCAGAACGTGTTCAATCGGTTTCATATTCTCATATAAGATCACTGTCAGGGTTATATACAGCGCATGGTATGTTTAAGGGAAAGCAAGCGAGGTACTTGCCTCGGGCCCCCCTTTGCAACTGTAATGTGTAAAGTACCTTGCTTTCAAAGAAGCCCAACAGGAACTGTTATGTATAAGTCGGCTACTTTACTTTAAAAAGGGCCCCCAACAGCAGTTGTAATGTGTAAATACCTTGCTTTGAAAGGGGGCCAAAGTAACTGTAATGCATAAGCACTTTTTTTTCAAAGGGCCCCCTAACTTTATTGATTTCTCGTGCTTCATATTGCAATTTGGGGGTCGAAGCAAGCTTTCTCTGAGGTGCTAGGTGATGACGGGTCTGGAATTTTGGGCCCCCTGTGGCAGTGTGCCTCCCCCCCAATTGGGGGGTATGGAGTGCGGCTGATACGGCTCCGAGTGTAGCAAATGTAAACTGCTCAACCACGCTCACCCGCTCGTTTTGAAGGCGTTTAGAAGGCAGTGAATGATTTGGTACTATTTCATAAAAGAAAACAAAATTCTGAACGCAAATCACCCTAAAGCATGCATCATGGTGCAGGATGGGAAACAATGCCGGAAATAAAACTCTGCGAATTTTGTTGTTCAAAATAAACAGATTTTTAAGCGTGCTTAAAACTGGATAGATTGCAATTAAACGGCACTTTCGCACAAGTGACAGCAAAATGAATAAAAACATGATATACCGCATAGAAATCAACAAAACGAACGTCCGCACCAGCACCTTATGCAAACTGACAAGCAAAGCGTTATGCACTTCGTGAAGACGAGATGGAGCGACTGTGACTTTGTCTCGAAAGCAGATTAAGTTGTCGAAAATTCGGGAAACAAAAGAAGGTTTGCTCTGCAACAAAAAAAACAACGCAATTTTCAACTCGACAATGCAGCTTCTTTTTTCAGACAAAGCAAACACCAAAATCACCCAGCGTTGCTTCGATCAATATCGTTCGTTCAACGCTGTACGACTTTGCGCGAAAACCTACATTTGCGTAGAGCATGTCAGAACAGTGTTCTATAACCGAGCCAACAACGCAGTAGACATGGACGATTGACGCGCCTGAAGACCGAGGCGACCTGGCGATGCGCAGGGCTGTGTCGACGCTTGGCAAAAACCATCGGTTTGCTACGTCGGTCCATTTGACGCGACTTAGGAAGTCCTGCGGATATAATGCAGCGCATCAAACCCAACACTGTAGTATGAACGAATAACAAACACTGGCACTTTGCGCTAAATACCTTGGCTAGACTGTATTGTTTTGACAAGCTTTTGATCATGGAAGCAAAGGAGAGTTCCAAATCGTCGTGTAATTCCTTTATTGGCTGGAGATTCATAAGAGCTCTACAAACAACATTGTTAGTTGTCACGTAGTACTTTTATCAACACACGGAATACCAAGTAAAAAACTGCATCACTCCTTTTGATTCCAAGAAAGTTTTTTTTTTAATTCAAAACACGACCGGAGCTGTATTTATTTACAAGTTATACTCTAACCGAAAAGTCGCGAATATATTTCTTATATCGTAAAAGCTTTGCACAACTACATGAGATCCAGAATGTTTTCATAACATTTATTACTATTATCATAACAGCTTGTGCAATCTAGAACAGGGGAATGCGATTCAGACAATAATTACAAAAAAACGGAAGTCTGCGACATTTTGTAGTTATAACCAGTGAGAACAATTATAGTTCTAACCAATGACAACTTTTGATAAACCAGTAGAATGATGCAGCAACAAGTTGGTACTTTATTCAACCGCAGTCCCAGATTTCAAAAACGAAAAGAATTTGCAAAAATTAAAAAATATTTGGAAAGTTCGTCTACAACGCGGTTTTTCCTTTTTTGCGATACTAACTGGTTCAGCTCATTAAAAGTTTTGTTGCTGCTGGAAACGAAGAACGAGCATTTTATCCATCCTTGAACAGCCGCATCGCAGAGTTCCGACGCGGTGCCGCTTTTCCTCGCGCAGCTGTTGGCGACCTCGTAATCCGCGTTCAGCCTTGATATCACGTCCGCTTGCTTGAGGCAACTGCACAAGAAGTTCCATCTCCAAATGCCGTCGACCTTTGCTTGGGTTGCAAACAGCATCCACAGCGTAGAAAAACTTGACGAACTTTCACTGTCGCAAATGGCACGGATGTGAGTTAACGTTGGAAAAACAGCGCAAGTCGATCATGCGCGGATGTTGGGTTCAACTTTGGTTGAATTAAGAAGTTTTGAGTCAGTGGCTGTTTTTATGTCCGCAACATCAAAACTGAAACAATCACACCTCAAAATCGAGTTAAAGTTAAAAGATTGCGTTTCGAACGAAGGTGGTAGCACAGAATTGGCTTTTACTTCGTATTTTGCCGTTTACGAGGTCTACTGGCATGTAAAAAAAATTCTGTTTTGAACACCGCTCTATTTTGAAAACCACAAGGGCTGCATGTTTGGATCTTTCATGCACAAGCAAAATTCCATGAAAAACGCAATTTCCTACGCAAAAAAGGCCTGTATAAACGTTGAGAGGGCGCCATTTTTCCAAGATCCTAGAGTTAGTTCCGAAAGTTGTCTTGAGTTTGCTCAAAACGAAACGTTTGTTCGTTTGAGCGCAGTTCCACCAGTTGTTTCGTGTCACATAGATTCTAACAAACATTTTCGCACTTTTGTGGTGCTTCAAACTTGCGCCAAATTAAAAACCATTGCCTTCTGCAGTCCGGTCGTAGGCGGTGGATTTTTCTTGGACCCGATTCGGGTCCCTAGAATCAGAAAATTATCATCGGTCTCTAGAAGTAGAGAAAATTGGGTCCCTAGAATCAGAGAAATCGGGTCCCTACAGATCCATACTGGGTACCTAACATTTTCCTTAAAAAAAACCTGGTATAAGCTTCACCAGAAACACCAACGCACCGCAGGATTTTTTCTTCTGCTGGTTTAATAAAATGTACTGCACTAAAACTCAAAAGTAGGCATTTATGTACAATGCGAATAATGTTCACACGCACGCCAACTACACGGTTGCAAACAGTACTCGCAAAATGTCCACAATCACGAACCAATGCTTTGCTTGAGGGAACAAAAATTTATGAGAGCATGAAAGTTGTAACGTATTAGAACAGCACACCAAAAGCGGCAGGCTAAACATCGTGGAGCGGAAAGAAACCCAAAACTTAAAAGCATTTCAAGCATCTTCCTCGTCGCAAGGTAAATGCAGGTAATTTCCAACATGAGTACGCGTATTGCACACACGTCGGTGAAGATGTTTGGAGGTTTTCGCGATACCATTTGCAAAAGCAGCTAACGTTTGTAAACTCTCCACAGTTTTTTTGCTACACTTAATGTAGGGTCGTGCCACGAAGCCGTTTTTATGAACTAAGCAACCAAATAGTAGCGAGTTGCGGAAAATATTTGCATTTATATTCAGTTCACTTCGGCTCATGTCCAGGTTCCGGACAAATTCGACGCACTATCCAGACTGGCCTTCTTGACAATTTCGAAGCTGCCATGTCCAGTGACACGTGTTAATAACACAAAATTTGGCTGTTGCAAGGCGGTTGGCATGCGTCTTTCAAAAACCGCTAGTATATAAAACATACCATGAACCTGATTTCGCAGTGTTCTACGTGACCTGTAAAGAAATTCAAACGCCAAGGAATGAGGAGAACTGGAAAACGCAAGAAAAATCATGCTTCTGACTTCAAACCGAATTTTTTTTGTTTGTTGACACAAGGAATGTATGTTGAGATTACACTTCACCCATACAAAAATAGACGCGCCCACAAACACTCGCGCACACAGCAGTCGGCGGTTGCTGGCTTTTAAGGACGACGGGTGTTTTCAACAAAACCATCACCAACTTACAAATGAACGCTCAGGCAGGTCATGTCCCGTGCAATCTCGAAAGGAACATCGACGGGATGAACACCATTGGACAGCATATGCTGATTTAGCCACGGTTGTAATTCATCCACTAAACGAGATGCGAGACGAATGCAACCCGTTTCGCGAGCGTCGTTTACTTCGCAGTGAGCTCTGAAATATAAATTAGTTTAGACATCACAATAGCAACTGCAGCTGTTGGTACTTTAAGTTTCGTTTATTCGTCTACGCGTTGAAAGTTTGTCTTCAAATCTTATCACATCACAAATTAGAGAAAAATTAGAAATTTTTCATAAAACATGAATAAAGTAAAATTTAAACGTGCCGCAAGTGATTATTTTCTGCCATCTTCTAATGCAATCGATACAACTTACTTTAAAAAATACAATATCGCAATATTGGTCTTAACAGAAAATATGTGGAAACTGACATTAGACACGTTTATCTAAAGTGCTAAGCATTAGCTTCATGGACGCTAGAAGTCCCTGACCGAAGCTTACAGTGCCTGGAGTGCCAACGATACCATCTGGAGTTCCTGCCTGGACAACGATTTTAACAGAATGCTGATAGAGACTGGCTTCAACAATTAGCATCGGTAAGAAATTATTTCCTGTCGGAACAAGCTCTGTTGCACAATATTACTTGTGGAAAACGATGTTAAGATGTCAGCAACTCAAATAAAAACTTACCTCAAACACGCTAAAATTTCTTTTGCGAACGTGACGACAATCTGCGCGTCTGCAGGTCCACGCTTTTCTACGACAGTACTCAAGCTGTTCGGAGGTATCAAACCGATCTGCGACAATCGTGACAACGTTTTGGGACAAACTGAAAAACCTAATTTGCTGAGCAATAATTGAATTTATTATATTGAGAAGTGACTAAATAAGGTCAGATACAAATTTCCATCGGCATACCTGCCCGTTTAAAAAGTTCGGCGAATCTCGTAAAAGATCAAGTACGCGCCGAAGGTAAAAAGCAAACAATTTATAAACGTCAGGACTCGACCCAGGCGCAGAATTTTCAAGCAGCGATCTGAAAAATAAGCAGAAATACAACGTTATTTTACATGAATCCCAACACAAAGGACTGCTCAACGCATTGGAAATTTTTTGCGTAGTATCGGCGGCAAATGTCGATGACACACAAACCTGCATAAATGGAGGAAGAAGGTGGCCGCGTGTGTTACGAGAACTTCGAACATTACTTTTCTCTCAAGACAAACATGCATCGATGCGAAAAGACCTGAAAAAATAAACTGTTCAAAGTTTGCGTTTCATTTCAACTCAGAGCAAAACGAACAGCTCCGTAAAAATTTCAGATACTGCAGCTTTCCCTCCCGGCGCATCTAGATGATGAAAATTTATCGCTGAAACTTGCCAGCCATGCATCAGCCGCGCACGGCGTTTATACAACATGAGTCAAACTCGTTTACTGTAGGAATTTTCAATTCTGTACAGTATTTCACCTGGAGTCGGATTCAAACTGAAGATCACGCGTTGCTTGTGGTAACTGTATGTTAAAGGGAATTCGAGCACGTTTTCTGCACAACCACAATCTCTGAAAATAAGTGAATGATCCAAGTACCCACAGCCGGCGTGTTGCCAGAATCTTATGCACAGGTTCTCTGCAACGTTCGAGTACCCACTACACTATGGGTCAGTGGTGTAGGAGGCGGGGATGCAGGGGGTGCAAGCGCACCCCCAAAAGTTTTGATTTGTCGAAAATTCGGGAAAAATCTACGAAGAGGTTCGCAAAATATCTGAAATTCTGGGCAAACTACCTGCAAATATGAATAAAAATGGCACTCAACGTTGTTTCATTTTTAAAAATTGGCGCCCAACGTGGGAAGAATCACATGAAGACCCCTTTTTGGAGGTCATCACAAAATGATCTCTGTGGGAGGAAATACTCACACAGAGTTGCATTAAAACTTTGAGCAAGTTTGGGGAAATTCGGGCAAAAATCTTTCGCACCCCCAAAAATTTGCCTGCTCCTACACTTGTGCTATGGGTACATATGAAATTGGATCCGCGCATACTTGCAAAAAAAAACACATACATATAAACCGATCTCGTGACCGGTGGCCCAAACGTCCATGGTCAAAATAATTTGCGATGTCAAAAGTAGAAACTCGAGTGTATTTAACTTAAAAGAACCACCTCAAAAAGCCAAAAATAACAACCTCGTCCCGTTTTCTTTTTGGGAATGATGCGCTGGCTAACACGCCAGCTACGGTATATGAGGCTGGATCACATCTCATCATTAAAAAAGTTTGTTACCACTTGCCAATAAATCGAAATAGTTCTGGTATTGGAAAATATGAGCACGTTTTCCCATTGTGTTAACACATATTGCGCTTAGATAGACGCGGCATCTGTAGATAGATTAACAGAGCTCTTACCGCACAAATGACTGCGTTAACATCGACAGAAACAATCCAGAACTCCGGCAGAAAAAGGGGGCCTGTACAACGTTTGAACCACTGATACATGATTAAGACTTGCACTACCAGCGAGTAAGTTTTATAGCGAGTATTTGCATTGCACTAGCGAGCGCGTAAGTAAGTTGCAGTAGGTAAGTAAGCGAGTAAGTATTTGCACTACTAGCGAGTAAGTTTTATTTTTATTGAAACGCCCCAGATTAGCAACGCATCCCACTAACGAATATGCTGTAGTGAAGTCAACATGGGCCATCTTACCTGTTACGATCAACTGTTGCTTTCTTTGCCCAGCCCTTGTAAGCGGGCAATGCCGTATAAGCGACGTGGACTCGGCCAATATGCTTGGCGCATGATTTTCGGTGCAGTAGAGTAGCAGAAGTGACGTGACAGAGAAAAACCGGTAGATCCCCAATTCGTTCAATTGCTTCATTACGTTGATTTGTATTCTTGAAAAAAACCTAGCAAAAATAACGACCGAAACTGTGTTTTCCAATCAACTTTCATACGACACTGACCTTAAAAAGTACGCTGATTGCCCACCTGTCCTTGATTTGTTCCCATACACTTCCTTTGCTCTCTTTCAGTAGTGTTTGAAGTACAGACAGAAACGCAAAAAAGCTGTCTGAATTTTTCCTTTCCAAATTGTCAGTGTGAACTTCGTCAAGCAGCTTGCATTCATCAATCCAGTCTCGAATGCAAAGTTCGTTTGGGATAAAATTTCTTATATCTGTGCAAAGCCACGTGAGACATTTGCGAGTAACTCCTGTGTAACTCGCAAGGCAATCCATTTCACCGCACGGTACACACTCTCCTATCGCGACCAAATCAAACGAATACGGCAAGCCTGAAACCTGCCACGTCAATGTTGTGTGGCGTCTCGCAGAAAAAAACAATGTTCGACGCGTTCGATCAAGACCTACTACTTAAAAACAGGACCTGTTTATCCTGAAGGCCTTGCTTCAATCTCCATGTCATCACCTTTTCATCTTTTCGGATATTTGTCATGAGAGCATGTTTTTAAGTCAACGCGTAGCGCGAACTCGCAAGACAATTAAGATTGCAGTAAATAAATAGCGAAAATATAACCAGTTTGCAAACAACAAACTTCTAGTTTGATCCCCTCTGCCATTTGCAAGGTTACCAAGTCTTAACAGACTTTTCAAGCTAGAAACATTGCGAAATTCCGCTAGAATAAGACCAACTGTTTAGGCCGCTGGACCAATTATACTTTGGACTCTTTGGAGCTAGACAGGATTAAAATCTGCTCGATCTAGCGAAAAATCCACTAAATTGGCAACCCTGTCACATGCATTACACATTGTGACAAACCGATTTGCAAACACGCAGTTATCATTTCTCGCACAATGACGACCTTCTGTGTTGACTGCTTAGTTTTCTTACCTTGCTGTTGAGTGGGAACGACTGCATTTAATTTTGCGCTGAAATGTCGCCACAAAAGGTGAAAGGAAGCAAGCTGAGAAGAGTCCCAGGGTGCATCGGATGGGGATGTTCTAATTGCTTTGATGACTTTGGAGTAACAGTGCAACTGATATGCGAGGTATTCATCGTGCAATGCACACTTTGTCAGCGAAAGACGGATGAGCCTTGTAATTAATGTTGAACCACGGTCGCCTTGGGATGGAAACCACTGAAAAGACGATTGTGGGCGAAAAAAGCAGTGATTATTGAAAATGAAGCCAACCAATTTATTCTTAGCCACATGCCAAACTCACCACGTCTTTCACCCACCACCACGCAAAGTTAATCGCATCCTTTTCACATTGAAACAGCTTATCGCTCGAACTGTGGAGAGTCTTCCCGTTTTCGTTAGCTGCTTTAACGTTTTGCAAAATGTTGTTTATAAGGTTTCCGACTATATTCCAGAAATCAATTGATTCGCCCAATTTCTCAGTGCAGTTCTTCAAAAAGGTCAGAAAACATTCACATGGGAAGGACCTCTTGACAACAAGCGAAGACAAAGAACATTCAGCGCCTGGAACAATACAATCGCAAACGAAATGAATAGCAGTACTTTTCACAGCCAAATGTCTTGATAACTTCATAAAATCCTATTAGTATATTTGTTATCTTTCGGATACCAAGATTTTTGACCAGAATTATCAAGTAACAGTAAGTCACAACTCGCGGACTCCAGGATGGGAACCGCAGGTTCAAGTATACTGTTTTCATTAAGCCCGAAACAAAAACTGCATAAGCTGGTGGATTAAACTCATATATTCAAGGTAATCTAACAAACATCTGTGGTTGCAGTGGTTGGTACATAAGTTTGACAGCAACCGTGACTATACCGATTACTGGCGTAGCGCTGCGAAGACAAAAAACACACTTATTTACTATTCATTTGTCGCTGACGTGCGACTTTGCCAATCCGACAAAGCGGTTTCTGTTTCTCCGGGACCTGCGACACCAAAAGGCGAATTACAGGCGACTATCCATCCCGAATAATTTTAAGGCTTCTGTAAATGGAACTTTACTTTGAGAACTCTTTAGACTGTGATTTTCAACATTTGAAAAAGCTTGGACGAAGAATCAACTCATCTGATGTATCAAATTATTATATAATTCATATTATGACTGAAACATTACTGCTAAACACGATGCGTTTCATTTTTTAAGGGGAAATAGAAAATATAGCTTTTTTCCACACGATTTTTTTGGTGTGGTGCTGCTCCGCGCGTGGATCATTGTATACGATATCGGTGGATTTGGAGTTTATTTTAGTCTTAACGAACTGCGTGAGTATAGTCACGTTTTGAGGAAAAGATCATAACGCTACTCTTTTAGACCAGCGGGCTCCAAACAACGGCCGGCGAAGCTGTTTCATCCGGCGGCAAAGACATTTTGTCAATAATGAAGAAGTAATATATTCACGAAAAATTAGCTGATTTGGTAGAATCCAACATTTCCCGTAAGATGTCCGGCCCTCGCACTTCTATGCAATAGCTTATGTGGCCCTCGAACAAAAAAGTTAGAGAACCTTGTCTTAGACCAACTGATGGAATGGCGAGTGCTGGCCGCATAGCCATTGTGTCCAATACTATAGCAAGCCAGAAAGGAAGCTGCGAGAAAAGGACAGAAATTAACGTTTTCCATCCCAGAGTTAGCAGTCCGCAGCAGATAAATATACAGATTATTTTCAGTAGTTAACAATTTATCAACAACGCCTTTAGCAAGAAGGTTGTTGCTTTAGACCCAGCGCCTGTGTCAAGCGAAATTTCTGACCTTTGCGAAATTTTTGACCTATTGTTGTTTTTCAGTTATTTTGCTTCTCAGAATAAATAAATAACGTCTGGTAATTCGTCTTTTGTTGTGTAAATTAAAACATTTTGGTTAGATGTCAGGTACCCACAACAAGCTACAGCACGGGAATAAATTTCACCATTGAAAATTTTCGGACTTAGTCCTTGACCTCAATTATTTTTATTTTTCTCACCCCAACCCATACCCTAACCCGACAGACTTACCTAAACACGAATTCCTATGCCCTAATAATCAGTTTTATCAACGTATTTAGCATGTAGAACAGTGGTTCTCAACCTGTTTTGTCTCATTTACCGTTTAACAAAATCAAAAAATTGATTTTATCCCCAACAATTGTTAATGTGTCAAGGCATGACTTTTCTGGAAATGGTCCGGGACAGGTTCTCCAGCAAAAATGCTTTAAACTTACACTCAGATACATGAATTTTTGTGCTTACTGGAACCAATTTTAGGGTAATGCTTGTACGAAAATTATCAGTCTCTGGGATGAAACCTTAATAAAATGCTCTTACATGCAAGTATGAATACTTTTAAGAAGTGGTTCGCTGAGGTTGTTGAAATTCTAAAAACAGTTTCGTACGAACCGGTACATCACTGAATCAATCGGCAAAATGTTTGGAAGAAGGAATACACAGCCATGTTTCAAAAAAAATTTTTTTTTGGAAAGTGAAAAACAATTTCAACCAGTCAGTCAGTGAGACTTGTGTGCTTGTTTTCTACGCACAATATCTGAGGTTCTGGGAACAGTGGTTAAATGAGAGATACTTTCATGTCATCCTTGGGAATCAATCGAGATCAATATTTTGTTTTATGGTGATCATTGAGGAGAACCCTGCTTCACACAGATAAGTATTTTGAAAAGATATAATAACCTCAATTGCGCGCTTCGACAGCGTTGGAAACTCTTCACCCAATCCACACCGAAATTTGGAAAAGTCATAGTTGCAAGATATGAATTTGAAATAAGCATTTTTCAACATTGAAGATCAATCAAAACATCTTTATAAAGTACTTTGAAAAGACGAGCCCGTCTCTGGTGAAATTTACGCGTTCAGTAACGTGTTTCAAAACTATTTTCAAATATTCTGGAAGGGCTTTACTCGCCAGTGCATGCCGATGAAGAACACAAGGGGTAGAAATGATGTGCAATGCTATTTATTCACCAGAGTGGTAAAAACTGACTTCGCTGAGCACATAAGAGGCCCCCTCTCTGCATAGTGAGTAGGGCTCCGACAGGGGGGGGGGCAGTGCCCCGGGGCAGCACTTTTGGTGAAAAGAAGGAATAGCAAATGGTCTTTCACGAATGAACCTGAAGTTAGATTTAGGTTTAGGTTTTAGATTTAGATTTTGGTTAAGGAACTACCATACGTCCCAGTTTAACGTGGCAAGTTTCTTGGGGAGGGGGGCGGAACTTTTCGACTCGCCCCGGGGCGGCACTTCCCCATGTCGGGGCCCTGATAGTGAGGCAACGTGATTACACGAGTTTGTTTTGTTGAAAGAAATCATTAATTTTTTCGTGTCCATCAGTCACTTCGCAAGTCGTCTCTAGACTTTCGCACGTCAAGAACTCACTCTTTCAACTCAAATGTATGTATATATCGGCAGTAAACCAACAAATACGTGCACTTCAACACGTCAGTTGACCCATCTAGCTGAAGGGTGACTCTTGCCTTATAACTTCAAATTTCATCTGCTACATGATATAAAATATTTATACGACAGCGTACTGTATGGTTTGATAAATAAATTTCCTTATGTTTCTTCTTTTGTTCACTTTTCGATTATATCCAAGGTGCACGGTTTGATAAGCCATTCCCCTATTGTATACGATTCCTTTGCTTTTGCTATTTTGCTATTGCAAAAGCAACGCGACAGTCCTAACGTGTCTTTCAGAAAAGAAACCTGATAAAGGCAGAGTTCCTACAGCACGAAATTGAGCGCAAGTGGCTGTCATGTACGTGTGTGAAAACGAGTGAAGCGAGCTTACAAAATTGACGGCTTCATCGAACCATTTCAAGGCACATGGGGAAAAAGATACTTTCAGTTTTTCAACATCATCTGTTGTGCTGAAGTCGACCCGATGTCCACGTATGATTCTAAATAAGTCTTCTTCTTCGACATATTTGCTGAGAATATCGAAACCTTCATTTGTTAACTAAGGAATAACTCATTCGCTAAAAAGACCAAAAAACGCTGTCCACTGTCCAGTCTACAAAGAAAGAGAAAAATGGCGCTAGTGTCTGACCATTGTGAAAACAGTGAAATTTATTGCACAAGAGAGGATTTCTGAAAAGAGCCACAACCTCCTTTTACGAACAAACTCCAAATTAGGCCGTGAACAGAAACATTGTTGCTCATCGATTTGGTAACCTACATGCATGTGCAACAATTAACTAAAAAGACAAAACTTACTACTGAGCACAACTCTGAATCATAATATAAGGTGCAGCATCTCAATTTATGTGATATATCCGTAAACCTAATTCATAACAACGCTCTATGACACCTGACATTAAGCCTCTCATCAATCTATGAAAAAAGCACTGTCGGATGCACATTTGCAGGTTTTTTTTAAGGAAAATGATAGGTACCCGGTTTGGACCTGCAAGGACCCGATTTCTCTGATCCTAGGAACCCGATAATAATTTTCGCTGATACTAGGGACCCGATTTTCAATTCTAGGGACCCGAATCGGATGCCTAAAACACCTTTAAAAAACCCTGACATTTGTGTTTTGTCCTGTAACCAACAAGCCTAGTGTTGCAACCTCTCCGGTGGTGTTGCGTTGATTGTGTGATTCACCACGAACGGGATGTGCGTGAAGAACAACACCATACATATATGTGGCGCGAACAAGCAATAATAGAATGATCATGGCATGTGAACTCTATTGTTGCTTGCTGCCACAGTGCGAAGCTTTGCGCATATGCCGCTCGGGATTTCCGATCGCAACACTAGTAATCCAGGGTATAACATTTTGTAAAAATGTACGTTTACTATAATTTATGATTAAGCAAATTTACTTCCTAGAAAGATGAAATTTACCCCAGGTTAAGACTCACTGATGTAGAATATTACTCCGTGCATGCGTACATGGTGTGAAGTCAGAAATTTCGCTTGACACCGGATTAACAATAGTAGCAATTGCTACGGGCCCCGCGGTCCTTTGTGTTAAATGTTTCTTTATTGAATGCAAGGGTGGATATTAGAATTTAGGTGCCCGAGGCAAACTCTCAAAAAGGGTCACTTTTATACAAGCTATACAAAAAATTATTTGCTGAAAACAAGTTAAATTTTTTATTTTGTCTATGAATTTGCTTCTGTGTGAAGGTCCATTTCACCTTGTGATTTGTTAAAAGTCATTTGATTGTAAATTATTCTTTGTCTACACATCAAACTTGTTCAGGGTCCTCTTTTAGCACATTTGCAGATAAATTTTGTTTTATTTTGACAAATATATGACTTGCTTCAGAGCTTATTAAATGTGCCTCTAGATTGAATAATAAGCTATTTACCAAAACAATGCGAAACTCTCAAAAAGGAATGCCCGAGATGACCGCCTCTTTCATCTCTCCTAAAATCATCCCATGATATACGTATATAATTTTTCAGTCTAAGAAGTCACTATGTTGGTAAATTTGCTGTAAGCAATTAAACGAATGTTTTCAGTTGAATGCTTTTACATCAGACTACTATGATTTGAAAACTGAAGTATTTTACAGTTATTTACAACATTATGGGACCAATCAAGCAATGTGGCGAAATTGCAGCAATTTGGGGGATTGTTTGATTGTATTGTTATGAATAGCATTTTCAGAAAATATTATTACATCACATTGGCCGTTGCTATAAGTTTCGTTACCTTTTTCAAAATGATTGGGTCAATGGCGCCAAATTTGCCCCCAAATCTGAGTTTTCAACGCCTTTCTGAGTTCTTCTTCTAAAGGTCAGCGGTTTTAGGATTTAACTGCGTAGTGGTGATTTAAGATTATGATTTATTACAGTTTTTAATTCTAACCTCGTTTTTCTTTATCTTGCTAAAGTACCTTACTCTTCAGCATAACTGATGAATAAGCAACTGACACCATGTAAGCTGTAAATATTAGCTAGGTGCAACGAGTTCAAGTGGTAGAGATACTAATGAAGCAAGCCCAAAGAAAAAATTAAGTGGCACACACAGTAATTTTAAGGTAGAGTGATTGAGAGATCCAGATCTCAAAGATTAGCTGCAGAACACTGAGAATGAAGATTTAATTATTGTAAATGCTGCCAGATCACCGTCAGAAATGCAAAAACTCTACGTTACTGCGATATAATAATTCCGACAAACACAAGTTCATAAGCAAGGTTACAGCATATATTCACTAGCATGTTTTGTCATTACAGATGCCCAGGTATAGCAGATATTAGCAAGACTCACTTAATATTGTGTCCACCTGGGATTTTCTGTTCAAATCTGGGGTTTTCGGTGCGTCTATGAGATTTTCCAAAAAATGTCACTGGCAGCCCTGGATTTGGCATTTATTCACTAGCCTTGGGTAGTGTACTTGTAGACATCTTTTACAAATGCGGGAAATGATTTGCACATTTATTTAATTCCCATGGTGACCAACTGCAGTGGAGAACGGTCATTTTCTAAACTTAAAATGGTTAAGAATGAACAAAGGAGCACCGTTACACAAAGCAGGCTGAACAACATGACTCTAAAGAGTGTAGAGCATGAATTTCTATATGATATAAACACTTTACTACCAGTTTCATAAACAAATTCGCGAAGAAAAAATCTAAAAAATGCAATCTTATGCAGCAGGTTTGCTGCTCTTGACAATGGACTTCGAAACTAATCCTGTGTGACTACACTGTCGAAATATAGCAAATTGTTCATGAGTCTGGAAGCATTCATTACTGCCTTTGTACTTTGTGAACTGCACAGTAATGTATTCCTTCTTGGTAAAAAGATACATATGTACTTTCTGGCAAAAAAGATGTGTAGCGCATAAAGTCCACGAGCTGCTATTTAGGACCAGGTTTTTCGCACATACGAAATTCAGTACGTTTGGCAGTAACATGGATGCCCACAGAATTTATGATTTAACGGTTATTCACTTCTTCAAGTGTATTTTTAACTTAGGGCCCCGCGCCATTAATATGTTACGGGCCCCGCGCTACCTTAACCCGGCACTGCTTAGACCTACTGCGTACAAATCCGGATCTCATGAACTAACTTGTCAAATGGTCGATGATATACGTGCTATTGGCGATGGACTTTCAAGATTTAATCAATGTTTTGACAATGACAATACAATTGATTAAAGAACATCAAGTCTAGCAGGAGCAAGGTAAAATCTAAACAAAGCGGATAATTACTGAAACTCAAGGTAAGGATGACACAGTCGACACAACATATTGCTACATCCAACTAACTAGAGATAGATCGATATATCGGCCTGGCGGATATATCTTTGGGTTTCACCGATATATCGGTATCGACCAAAACGGCCGATTTTATCGGCCTCTGTGGGTGTTGACAAAACGCTGTTGTATTTCTCACGCATCCAAACAACATGCGCAAGAAAGCACAACGAACCAAGTCAAGACAGCTATCTTGGTATCTTGCAGCAACGCTAGCAGGTGCGTTTTCATAAACAACCAGACAAGATGAACCATGAAGCACGCGTCGGCCGTCGCAGCCGAAACAAAAGCATCATCATCAATCAGATCACTTAAAAATCATAGTAAAATATTAAAATTGTTGCAATTCGAACAATTTTAGCTTATAAATCCTGATTTTGAAAGTTTTTGAAAAAAGACAAGGCACATAATACATTATAATATTTTTGATAATGAAGCAGAATACAAGATTTGAAAATTTTGGAAATATCGGTAATCGGTATCAACCCATGAATGGCCGATATATCGGTATCGGTCCCAAAAAAGCCATCGGTCGATCTCTGTAACTAACCATACGGGATGAGAGAACCAGCGAAGACTGGAATAAAAAATGAACGTGAAGAGCAAACTGGGTGCAATTATAGACTGTATAGCCATACTTCGCGTGACCTGACTTCACATACGTCAGCCTTCCTTCTATATATCAAAAATCTCTTGTATTTTTCATTATATTGTACAGAACAAAACTAAGCGTCCGCGGCAGGCCGGGTGAATTGAATTCGAGAGGCGCATGCAATCAGCTGAGCGTGACCGAACTCGGACCGAGGGTTCTCCAAAGTGAAGCAGGGGCCGGCGAGATATAGCGTCTTGTATGATGGTACTAGTAAGCATCGTTTGGTAGCGGGTAAGGTAGCAAATGCACTAGCCAGTGGTGTGTTTAAGGGGAAGCGAGCGAGGCACTTGCCTCGGGCCCCCCCTTGAGGTGTTACGTGCATAAATTTTCCTTATTTTTGGTGAAAAACTTACTATCCACTCATATAATGTGCTACAAAGCAGATCATAAGTAAGTGTTCTACTTTGAAAGGGCCCCCTACTGCAGTTGTAATGTGTAAGTATCTTGCTTTCAAAGCGCCCCCAACAGCAACTGTACCGTAAAAATCCTTGCTTTTAAAGAGGCCCCAACAGAAATTATAATGAGTAAGTACCTTGCTTTAAAAGGGGCCCCAACAGAAACTTTAATGTATAATTACCTTGCTTTCAAAGAGGCCACCAACAGCAACTGTAATGTACAAGCACTATGCTTTCAAAGGGGCCCCAACAGCAACTTTAATGTGTATGAACCTTGCGTTCAAAGAGGCCACCACCAGATACTGTAATATGCAAGTAATATGCTTTCACAGGGGTCCAAACAGCAACTTCAATGTAATTTTGTATTTATTGCTGTTGTACTGCAAAGACAGTTAATAAGAAACGCTACATAAAATGGGGCTAGCAAGAAAAGCTAGTAAGCTTTTGTGCTTGCAATATGTTAGACTGAAGATGCGTCACTGACGCGAAATCGATTTCCTAACAAAACAATTTACGATTAGATTCGGCCGTGTCACCGTTTTGGTGCCTTGTTGAAATTTTCATATCACGTCAGGATTTCAAGTTACAGTTTTTCATGAACTATCCAATTTGGGGATCAGGGGTCCCAGAAGCAACTAAAAGCAGAGCAGACAGATGCGGATGAATGATGTTGTTCACAAGTTTTGCATCTTGCCGTTTTCAAACCCGAAGTTGGTCAGCCAAGAAGCATTTTAGTGGCTTACATTCTCTAGAAATATTTAACAGAATTATACGCTACCACAGCTTCAATATATAGCAATACGGCTGATTGCAAGGTTTTCCCACAACGCTAGGAATTAATTTTACTTCCGTAATTTTTTTATTTTTGAAATGCGGTAATGACTATTCTCCCACTTGACTAAAACGCACTTGCATTCCTACTTCGGCCAACGTACTGAAACGATGTTTGCCCTACCCCTAGTTCAGTGGTTTTCAACCTGGGGGTCGCGAACCCCGTGGAGGTCGTACGCTTTTTTTCTAGGGGTCGCGAGAGCTTCTGAAGAAATATTCATAATTTCTTCTATATTTTGTATATCGTATGTGGAACCACTTTTTGCCGTAGGCAAAATAATAGGATAATCTGGCAAAAATGATAGCCGTTCAAATTGTTTTACGTGTGATTCTGAACATTACACAGTTTTGAGTGTGATTATAACCTTTACAGTACTGTTGCGTTTGGCTACGCACGAACTTTGTGACGTAAGAATGTGCTGTGTTTGTAAATTAGGTATCTGAATGCGGGAGCTAACTTGGGAGCTACTGTAGTTTTCAATTGAGTTGTGCTGAGGAGTGATTTGCGTAAGGCCCGGGTCTCTCTCACTGATGCTGCCATGTGCATGAATTTAATGAGTGTTTGTTCAACATAGTGACATCGTGAGAGTAAGTTATTTTTAAGTCATTATGATTTTCTATTGTGCAAGCACAACTGCATTCCATATGCCTGACTGGGAAATTTTCGGCAGAGGCTCGTTAGGTTAAATTTAGTTGCAAAATGGGTTGCTGCATGAAAAAGGTTGAAAACCACTGCCTTACTTAAAATGCTTGTTTAAAATTTTGTGCAAATGAAAAAATCGTCTCACCATTTTCATTTAAAACAAGTTGCTTGTACAAACCACTACTCATGACGAGCATGTCACGCGTAATTCTGCAAAAATATTGAGCAAGCATTCCTTCTGTCTCCATAACTGGTTCTCCGTTTGAGTACGAAACCTGCAAAAAGATTCGACTTTCAAGACTTGCATATCAATTCAATTCGTTAAGTGTTCCACGCGAGAAAGTTGAGGAACGCAAGGATCTTACCTACTTAACACATTTGCGCTTTTCCGTGTCTTACTATCTCCTTGGACTTTTTGCATTGTAGCATTCGCAAAAGGGTGCTTTTCGCTACCACTTACTTTTTAGAGCTTGACTGATAAGTTTTTTTGGGGCCGATACCTGTGTTTTTCATTTTTCATTGCCGATTAACCGATGCCGATATTTTTGCATTACTCAAATTACAGCTGAAAGTCATTACAGTGCATTTTTTTCTTCAGACCACATACACAAAAACAATAATTACACAACTTACGATTATGAAAATGCTGACTGTGATAAGTTAAGAACAAGCTGTGTCTATTTTGCCTTATGAGGCAAAATATACACGCCTGGGACTATTTTGCTAACAGCCGAACATGATTGGCTGAACTGGTCACATAACAAGTTTGGACAGCATGACTGCCTCAGCTGACTATGACGTCTGTAAATGGCTCAGTCTAATAGACAAGTAACGTTATGTTTTCAGTGCTGGAAAGCTGTTAGCAGCTTCTTGTTTGCATTGTGTGAACTGTAGGCTGAACCCTAAACCTAAACCCTTGTCTCTACGTATTGTACTTGTCACGTGACCACTTCAACCAACTGTGTTTGACTAAAGGTTAAAAGTACTCTGATAGGATGGTTTCATCCGTCGTGCCTACTGCAGTCCACAGCAATTTCTCGGCCTCACAGTAGTCAAACTATAAATCAACATATGCACAAACACGCAAACATGTGTTGCGTATAAGCATAGGCCTACCCCCTACAGATACATCGCCTTTAAAATCAACATTCAGAACATAGTGTTCAAAATCTTTGCTGGCACATACGAACATCGAGACGGCTGAAAGAAACGTTTTTTTACCGAACCTTAGTCATTGACAGCACACAGTACCACGTAGAAATTAGTTGCATTTGTAGAAAGAAGGCCAAGAAATTAAGTGCATTGTTAGAATTTTGAACCCAAGGTGGACTTTCATATTTTTAAGCCCGCACTTGTTTAGTTACAGCATTTTGCTAAACCGTATGTAGATGCCAACTAACACTTCAACAGTCACATGAAAAACGCTTGTTGAGTTCTTAACTGCAAAAGACTCCAGGCCAGTGGTTCTCAAACTTTTCTTCACTTGACCCCCAACTAAAGTATACAATTTTCTGTAGACCCCGTGGCCTAGCCCAACAGTTACTAATACAAGCAAAGTAAAAGTATGTGTCAAAATAAATTTGAGTACTTTTTACTTGAAATGCATCATAAAATAATGCACAATCCGAATATATGCTTAGAACTATAGATGTAAGCATAACATAAAACATAACTGTCAGTGCAGCGCACCATTTTCTCCACTTCCAACTTCATTAATGCGAAGGTTGTGCCTGATGGGACTCAACAAGCACACGGATATTTGGTTGAAAGTTAGTGAGCTTCAGCCGTAGGTCACCTCGCTCCTCTATGTTTAGTCTGGTTAACAATAATTTTGAATTGGAGGCTTCATTGCTCCAGTAGACCCCAGCAGTTACACATTGACCCCCTGGCCATTCAGTGACCCTCATTCGACCCGTGACTATTTATCGACCCCTTGGATGGTCTAATTGCCCCTGGGGGTCGTTATCGACCACTTTGAGAACCACTGCTCTAGGCGGAAGGGTGGTACATGCATCTTGATGACGCTCATGAAAAAAATCGATACTTTCACAGATTAAATGTTCCTATAACTGCACTGAGGATCGTAAAAAAGTCACTGAGACTTGATCCATATGTAAAAAAAGATAAATACGCAACCAACAAAACACCGGGGAAGGTTTAGGACGGTGGTCATTGTGTTTTCATAAAATTCGCATTTAACCTAAAAAGAGTTACAGAAAAGTAGAAAAGTAGTGAAAAATTTGATTCTATGACGTGTTTCCACAGCATTGGTCAATTGCCTTCTATTTGCTGCGTATTGCACCAGTGATACCTTGAGCACCTGATCAAACGAATTTGAAGAAGTATTTCCATTCCAAATAAATTAACCGCATGCCAATCAACTACTGTACCTGGAGTTTTGTGGCAGATGATAATTTTTGACAAATACTTTGAAGAATATCCAGTGTTTGAATGTGGACAACAGGATATAAGTGAAACCAGTCACAAAGTTCTTTGTTTCCACAGTGATGCAAGTACATCGCAACATCTGAAAAAGTGTAAACCATTGCAATAGGCGAACGCAGATCACGCTGACGACATGACCTCACGCAAAAACACAATCACTCTAGTAGAGTAACAACATTTTTAATCATACTGTTTAACTTCAACTTGAGATCCAATGAAAATTTGACACCATATGCAATGTAGAATCGATCTTCAAAACTTACCTGAAAATCTAAATTTTTCTGCCACATACTTATGAACATGCTTGTGTCCGTCATTTGCAACACTTGCAGTCTCAGTACAAAGCATTAACACAAGTTCCGTGACAAGGAAGACTTTGTCTAAAAACAGAAAATTTTTCTTCATTCACATTTGCACTCACATACAGCAACAATAAATCATGCCAAAAATGCTGTAAAGTGGTACTTTCATTTCATTTTAGTCTGCAAAAAAAACAAAAAAAATCCTTGTAAATGTGATGAACTATCCTGTTACATGTTTTGATCAAATATGACAACAAGATAACACAATGTTGGCAGCAACAAAACAAACTTTCAACGAAGAATGTACTGTACAGTAACCGTAAAACCACAAAACACTCTAATTTCATTTGCAGTAT